>Ga0335075_10016689_pt1 | contig 10946 bp, 4 predicted proteins | sample Lox_Sample_24_FD_206723 | JGI IMG/M metagenome (GOLD analysis project Ga0335075, IMG submission 206723) | Soil microbial communities from Loxahatchee National Wildlife Refuge, Florida, United States - Lox_Sample_2.4 | ecosystem: Environmental > Terrestrial > Soil > Wetlands | place: USA: Florida... | reverse complement strand
ACAGAGAATTGCACGCCGCGACCATCGTCACCCGCCAGGGGCAGCCCGGCGAAAGTCCCCTCGATGCCGCGCGCTCCTTCTGCCGCAGCCTGTGCGATTCTCCCCGTCCCCAGGCAGTCATCTACGGTAGCAACGACTGGTATTACGCCTATGGCCAGAACACTGCCGCTCAGATCGTCAGAGATGCGGAGCTCGTTGCCTCCCTGGCTCCTGCGCGTGGGCCCCGGCCTTTTACCGTGATCGATGACGGCTGGAAAAACCAACAGGCCTACCCCGATATGGCGGCGCTGGCGGCCGCAATCCGCGACCGCGGCGTTCGCCCTGGCTTGTGGATTCGTCCGCTGCAGGCCGGCATCGGCACAGCCGCAGAATTGCTGCTGCCCGACACGCGTTACGGCAACCGCACCAGCCGCAAAGCCGATCTCGCCTTCGATCCCACCGTTCCGGAAGCCCTGGAGCAGGTGCTCGCCAAAGTCACGCAGGCCACCGGCTGGGGCTACGAGCTCATCAAGCATGATTACTCCACGTTCGAGCTTCTCGGTCAGTGGGGTTCTGAAATGCACGCCCAGCCCACGCTGCCGGGCTGGAGCTTTCACGATCGCAGCCGGACCACAGCGGAAATCATCCGCGCCCTTTATAGCTCGATTCGGCAGGCCGCGGGGCAGCGCACCCTCCTGATCGGCTGCAATACCGTCGGCCACCTCGGGGCGGGCATCTTCGACGCGCAGCGAACCGGCGACGACGTGAGCGGGCAGATGTGGGAACGCACCCGCCGCATGGGCGTCAACACGCTGGCGTTCAGGCTGCCCCAGCATGGGGCCTTTTTTGCTGTCGATGCCGATTGCGTCCCCATCACCACCGCGACGCCGTGGTCCTGCAACCGTCAGTGGCTCGACCTGGTGGCCCGCAGCGGGACGGTGCTCATGGTCTCGCCCCAGCCCGCGGCCATGGGTCCGGACCAGCGCACCGCCGTGCGTGCAGCCTTCGCGATTGCCGCGAGCGGATCGGAGACCATTGCCTCCGGCTGGCAGAACAACACTACGCCGGACCGCTGGCAGTTCCGGCCCGCCGCGGAGAAGAATTACAACTGGTATCAGGACACCGGCGCGTGGCCGTTCGACATTTGACCGCAGGGATCCGTTTCTCATGGAGTCGGGATTCTTCTCATATCCCCGCGAGCATGCGGCGAGCCCTTCGCCGACGCGTCCTGTCGCCGGCTCTGAACCTGATACGGCTCTCGCATTGAATCCGTATGCGGCCGCAAACTCTCCGCATGGCGGCATTCCCGCCGTGCGAGGATCAGTCAGGGGAGAACGAAACGCGTATGCCGCACTTTAGCCGCCGCAGCTTCCTCGAGAGCCTCTGCTCGCTCGGTGCCCTGGAAGTCGCCCGTCTTGCTCCCACGGCGCGCGCCCTCGCCGGCGCTCCCCGGGACGCCTCAGGCTATGCACCGGCACGCATCGTCAACGAGTACAGCCATTTTCTTCCCGGCGAACGGGAGGCCCTGGCGAATCCCCCGTTGATCTCTGCCGTTCATCGCGATGCCGTGCTCCTTGCTGGCTCTGCCTCGGCTGCACCGCTGCCCATAGGCGCCTCTGTCGATGGCTGGACGCTGCTCGCTGTCGCCGATTTCAACGGCGCGGCCACCGCCGTCTTTGAAAAGCACGGGACCCATCGCGGAGCCATCGCCATGGTTACCGCCGAGCGTGGCGTGATCGCCCGCATTCCCAAAATCGTCGGACGCCTCTCCAGCATCCGGCCTCGTCCCGTTCGCGCTCCGGAAAATGTTCGCCTGCGCCGCACCGCCCGTTACATCCCCGGTCCCGACGTCTCCGGCAACTACATCCTGCACTCCGGCGAAGATCCCTGCTACGAAAACGTCGCTGCTCTCGGCGATGAATACATCGGCTGGACCTTTGCCGGAAACGAACAGGCCGGCCCGCTGCGCTCCGTCTTTCTCGATCCCGATGGCAGGAGCCGTCAATGGGTCGCCGGGGATGAGTCCGCGTGGGCGCCTGACATGGATGGCCAGGCCTTCGACCCCACCGCCATGCTCCCCGAAGGCAATCCGCAGATCTACGAGTATCTCCCCGGCTACAGCAAGCGCACTCTGCTCGGCGGGTATCTTCCCGTCGCCGACGTCGGTGTCTGGAATCCCCAATACCAGGCCGGTTATGAGTGCATCGTTCTCGTTACCCCCGGCGAAGACGGCCGGCTGATGGGCCGCGTTCGCTCGACCGGTCCCGGCTCCGACGACCCCCTCGCCGAAACCCGGCGCTACGTCAACTGTTCCCCGGGTGACTTCTACGCCGCCCTCGCCGGTATCTGGAACCACTGGCACGATCTCTATGAGAACGCCATGCCCGTCGAAATTCCCGACGAGTGGCTGCTCGACGCCGCTCGCGCCGGCATCACCCTTTCCCGGGCCAGTTATCGTGGACTTAGACCGACTTATCAGATCGGCGAAGGCGCCTATACCAAAATCCCGGAACGCAGTCACGCCCTTTTTCCTGTAGCCCACTATGAATTCGTATGGGCGCAGCAGCTGTGGAATCTGACTGCGGAGGTTGAGCCGTACTTCCAGTACTATCTCGACCATTACATCCTGCCCGACGGCAACTTCCTCTATAACACCCAGGATCAGGTGGAAGCTCCGCTCAACGCCGGCGTCTTTCTCGCTAACTCAGCCCGCGCTTATGACTACAGCGGCGACGCGGATGCCCTCGCCGTCCGATTGCCTACGCTGGAGCGCATGATCTCGTTCGTTCTCGCGCGCTATGAGTACAGCAAGCGGGCATTTCCCCCCGGCGATCCTCACTACGGCCTCATCTGGGGCTCGCCCGAGGCCGACCTCGGCGATCCGCACAACGATTTCCCGCAGTCCCACCCGTATTACTTCCAGAACGCAACCTGGACCTGGCGCGGCCTCGTCGAACACGCCCGCTGCCTCCAGCGCGCCGCTCGCGAGCACAACCGCCCCGAGTGGCAGGCTCTCGGCGATCGCTACCAGGCCCTCGCCGCGGAAATGCGCGGCCTCATTCAGCAGTCGCTGCAGACCACTCTCAGCCGCTGCTCGCCGCAGATGAAGCAGGCGGGCATTACTCCCTTCACTCCCGGCGATACGCACCACGACCCTCGCCAGCTGGAGAGCTACGAAAATCATCGCTTCATGATGGATTGGTTCACGGCCGACTGGGGCGACCCGCAGCTCGATCTCGGTCACCTTCACCACCGTGAGCTTGCCGGCATGCAGATCGTCGGGCTGCATACCGATGGCGCGGAGCAGCGCACATCCAATTTTATGGCGCACGGAACCCTCTCCGTCCGCATTCGCCAGCAGGATTACCGTCCGTTTCTCCTCACCCTTTACGCGCTCACCTGTTTCGCAGCCGACTCAGGCAGCCGCTACGCGCCCGAGGACGCGTGGATCCCCGGCGGCATGCCCGAGCAGGGCCATCGCTGGGGCTGGTCTGCCGTCGTCAACAGCGTTCTCCAGCCGGCCATGGGCCTGCGCTGGCTCCTCTGCTGCGAGGAGGGCAACCGCGACCTCTGCCATCTGCAGAAAGCCGCGCCAAAGCACTGGTTCGCAGCCGGCCAGCGCATTCGGGTCGGCCATTGTCCCACCCGATTCGGCCGCCTCGGCTGGTCCACGCTGGCGCAGGGGGACCGCTCCTGGCAAATCGAGATCGATTTCGAGCAGCCCTTCACCGGCGGCCTCGCCGTCCACATTCATCCGCCCGATGGTCAGCCACTGCGCCACTCCTCCGCCGGCCGCATCGACGGCGACGCCATCTATTTTGCGGCGGACGAACTCCCCTCCACCGCGCATCTCGCCTTCCAGGTCACTTAGACCGTATCGGCAGTACCACCCTAGAACTCGAATCGCCCATAGAACTGCGCCAGCCGCGGGTTCGTCAGTTCGCTGGTGGCGTTGCCAAACGTAGCCGGAGAGCCCAGGTCCGCCGATACGGAATGGGCATCGAATCGAACGCTGTTCGAGACGTTATACACCTCGAGCCCCAGTTTCAGCCGATAGCCTTCCATCAGCTGGAACGTCTTTCCCAGGCCGGCGTCGTCCTCGAAAAATCCATCGCCCCGCATCGGGTTGCGCGTGCCGGAGTAGCCGGGCAGTGTGAAGTCGAAGGCGTTCAGAGCCGCGGTGGGGTTCGAGAATCTCTGCTGAAGCTTGCCGTGCCCATGAGGAATAGGACCTGTCTGAGTCGCGAATCCCTGGATATCGTAGTTAGTCGGGAAAAATGGCCCGTTGTTCACCTCGAAGGGAAGGCCGGTCGTCCATCGAACGATACCCGTAGTCTGCCATCCGCCGATCAGTTCATTGACTTTTCGGCTCACGCCGGAAAGGTACCTCGCTCCCTGTCCCACCGGCAAATCCCAGATGTAATTCGCGTTCAACTGGTGCCGAATATCCTGATCCGAATCACCATACAGCTGGTTCGGGATCCAGGTATTGAATATCTGCGCATAGTTAATCGACCCTGACGTTCCAAGTCTCTCCGCCTGGGAGACGACATCGAGCGCTTTGGAGTAAGTGTAGTTGACATCCGTCTCCAGCCCCAGCCCGAGCCGCTGGCGATACACCGCCTGCAGCCCGTTGTAATTGGAGTAGCCGATAGACCTCCAGGCATAGAGCGCCGAAAATTGATTGTGGTAGAAGCGGTTCGACGGGTAGGCCCCGTTGGGGTTGATCCCCGCGCTCGTTGCCGCGTCCGGCATATCAAGCTGATACAGCGCGTTCGTCTCGTTGTAGAGATTCTCCGAATACAGTTCGTAGATGTTCTGCGTAGCCGTCAGCCCAGGCCCAAAGCCGATGTTCTGGCCGTCCAGAGCGCCGAAGAGTTGCTCCCAGTAGGCAATCGGCGCAACCGTGCTGACCGGAACTCCCTGCCCGCCGTTCTCCCGGGCCAGCAGCGACAACTGCCTGGCCGCCTGGAAATAAGTCGTCCCCGCAGCTGCCAGGTTAGTCGGCATGGCCACATCCTCCTGCTCCAGCAGACGATGCCCGATGTGTCCCACATAAGAGATCTCCAGCGTTGCGCCGTTCCGAATCTGCCGCGCAATCGACAGGTCCGTCAGATACGCATAGGGGGTCTTGAGCGCGGAGTCTTCTGACCAGTAAATGGCGCCGCTGGTCGGACCGTTCTCCACGGGAACGCCGGGAAATCCCACCGAGGGCGCCGGGGGAAGCAGGCTTTGCGGAATCGCACTGGGTGAAGTGAAGCGCGGAGAATCGGAGATGGTGAGCACGCCCGCGCTGGTCTGCAGCGATGTCGACAAACCGTAAGATCCTTCGGTGTCGAACTCATTGGTGATGCCCGCGCCAAAATGGTCGTAGACCATCGAGAACCCCGCCCGGATCACGGTCTGATTGTTTCCGACCAGCCTGCCCCACAGGCCGGACGAGGAAGGCAGCGAATAGGCGATGCCAAGACGCGGGGCCAGGTCGAGTTTGTCGGGCGTCCAGTAGTCCGGCTTGCCGTTGTAGCGGCCGTCCAGCGGGAACCCAAGTTCACCGGCGCCGCTGGCCGACTGCCCGGCGGCGGCCAGCGCCCCGCTCTGGTTCACCCAGCCGCTCAGCGAGAAGGCGCCCGGCGCGCATGCCGTGCCCTGCACGACGCATACACCCACCTGGTTGCCCGATGTTTCAGCGGGCACCTGCAGATACGAATAGTGCAGCCCATAGGTGATGCTGAGCTGGCGTGTCGCCCTCCACGTGTCCTGTGCGTAGAACTCATATTCGTTCCAGCGATAATCTCGAGTAACTGGAGCGCCAGCCGGAAGATTCGTCCCCGTCTTGGTCGTGTTGTAAGTAATGTTTCCGAGGTTGACGATGCCGATCAGGCCCATGACGTTCGTGTTGTAGTCGCCAACATAACTGCTGGATACGACAGGATAGCCGTTCGCACCCGGGTCGAATCCTGCTGTCCCGTCGCCGGAGATGGTGCCTGGGTTCAGATACTGGAACGTCCCGCTCGCGTTGGCATAGGATAGCGCGTTGCTCGAGGACTTGTCGGATATAAAGCGAATGTTCGTTCCGAAAGCAAGATCGTGATTGCGCTTCGTCCAGGTCAGGTTGTCAGTCAGGTTGTACAGCGGAACGATGGTCGAGTTGGAAGCCGTCGTTGCCTGCAGCGGTGTTACTCCCTGCAGAGTTACATAGGGGCCGGAGAGCAGGCCGGAGTTGCTCAGTCCCTGCCGGGTGAGCCCGAATTCAACGTTATTGACGAGGTTATTGCTCGGAATCAGTGTGTAGCCCGCGGCAAACCCTTTGCTGTTGGTCAGCGAAACCGTGCTCGCTGGTTGGCCTGGGAACTGCGGCGCGCCCGGCTCCGAGTCGTTCTGAAGGTTGCCGCGCCAGAACAGAATGTTCCGGGTGTTCACATTCCAGTCGAGGCGGGCAATATAAGTGTTGTAGCTGCTATCCGAGTTGAAGGCGAAGCTATACCCTTCGGTGTTGAGCAGATCGCCTACTGTGGGGTTATTCGGCTGCGGATAAGTATTTAAGTAGGCTTCAGCGGCAGCACTGGGCCCAATGCCCAGCGGATCCATGTTCTTCAGATCGTTCGGCGTAAGCATGTACTCGCCCGCGGCATTCGCGCCGTTCCCGGTCCCCCCGGCAGGACACTGCGCGGAGGTGTTGCAGACGTATTCCAGATATCCGGCTCGATAGTGCGGCAGCGGCACGACATCGCTGTTCGAGACAAAGCCCTGCGTGTCGCGCCGGCCTTCATAATTCAGGAAGTAGAACGCCTTGTCGCGCACGATGGGGCCGCCGATGTCGGCGCCAAACACGTTGCGAATCAGTTTGAGCGGTGTGTTGGGCTGCGCCTCCGCGATCTCTGTCTGCTTATTGAAAAAGTCGTTGGCGTGAAGAAGATTGTTGCGGTTGTAGGCGTACAGCGCGCCGCGCACCGCGTTGGACCCGCTCTTGGTGACCAGGGCTACTTGGGCTCCGGAGGATCGTCCTTCGTCCGCGTTGGGATTTGTCGTGGTCACGCGGAAATCCGCGACCGAGTCCTGTGTAACCCGCAGAACGCTCGTGAAAGCATATCCGTTATTCACGTCGTTGACGTCAATTCCATCCAGCGTGATGTTGGACTGATCGGAGCGCCCGCCGTCCGTCGATCCGCTGCGCGAATCGGTTGGGGTGTTGCCGTTTGACTGGGTGCCGCTGTTCGCATCGGTTCGTCCCAGATAGGTGACCCCGGGCTGAAGACTCAGCAGGTCCGGAACGTTTCTCGCTTCAATGGGAAGTTCCTCCACCTGCTCGCTGTTAAACGCGTTGCCCAGCGTCGCGTCGGAAGTATTCAGAATCGCGGCGGAGGAAGCAACCACCGTGACGTTGGAAGTAACCGCCGATACCTGCATCTTCGCGTTGATGGTCGCCGGCTGGCTCACCAGCAGTTCGAACGGTGGCTGCTTCAGGGTCGCAAAGCCCTTCGCGCTGACCGTGAGCGTGTAGCGTCCCGATGGGATCTGAGAAAATTCATACTCCCCGGATCCATTGGACAAGGTGGAGCGCGTCGCCCCGGTGGAAAGAGAAGTGACGGTGACACTGGCGCCGGCGATCGCCGCGCCGCTGCTGTCTACAATCTGACCGCCCAGCTCGGTGGTCGCCTGAGACCACGCCGCGGGCGCTGCCAGCGCCAGCACGATTCCGAGGAACATGACCACCACGCGACTTCCGCGCATGCCACCCTCCCTTTCCCAAATCCTTTGTGATCGGGCAGACCAAATAGGCGTGCCGCAAAGACAGAGCACTGCATTGCGGCCGGCTGCGTTCAGTTTTCGCTTGTGAAGCCCATCCGTTCAGCGAATGGCCCTGGGGTTCCCAACTTTCAGTGACGCGACTGTAACATCTGTCGACCGTATTGCCTATTGACAAATGCAGAACACATCATGACTGATTTGCATAACCCCGAATGCATCCGCAGCCTCTCGACGAGACCTCTTCAGCGAGGGCCGGGATCGCTATGCGGACGCATAACTCTCTCTCGCTTCGCTCACGATCCACTGCGTAAACGCCGTGATCAGCCCGGAGGACGCCCTGGAGTCAGGCACGACAAGGTAATACGAGTTATTGCTGCGCATCGGCCGATTGAAGAGTTCCACCATCTTCCCGCCCGACAACTCCTCGTGAATCAGAATTCGCGGAAGCAGGGCGACCCCCAGATCGCAGACCACCGCCTGAGCGATCATATTGAACTGCTCGAACCGCGGCCCCCGCAGGGGATGGCCGTTCCTGATGCCCGCGTCGCCGAACCACTTCATCCATGCGTCCGTCCTCGTGGTCTGATGCAGCAGCGTGACCCGGGACAGATCGTCGATCTTTCTCAGCCGATGCGTGCTCCTGAACCGGGGGCTGCACACCGGAACGGTTTCCTCGTCCAGCAGATGATGGCATACAGCTCCCGGCCACGAAGGCAATCCGTAATGGATGCCCGCGTCGAACGGCTCCTGGTGGAAGTCGAAGGGAGCGAGCCGGGTGGCGAAATTCACAATCACCCCCGGCCGGTTCTGCAGGAACCGATGCAGCCGCGGCATCAGCCAGCGCGTGGCGAAGGTCGGCAGCACCGCCAGATTCAGATAGCTGCTGTCTCCGCCGCAGGCCATGATCCGGCTGGTTGCCTCCTGCAGCCGGTCCAGCACCGACCTTACGTCGTTCAGATACAGCCGGCCCGCATCCGTGATCACCAGCCGCTGGCGGACCCGCTCGAAAAGCGAGATGTCGAGCAGCGATTCCAGCTGGCTGATCTGCCGGCTCACCGCGCTCTGCGTAAGATTCAGATCCTGGGCGGCAAGAGTCACGCTCCCGTGTCTCGCGACGCTCTCAAACGCCTGCAGCCCCGCAATGGATGGAGTGCGGACTGACCGGGATGCAGCCGTCAGTTGTTGCCTGGAGATCATGAGGCCACGACATAATATCATCTGGCCTCTGCAACGCTATACCCGTTTCTCAGTCCTTGTCCGGCCGCACCCGGTTCTTCCAGTGTGTCCACAGGAACCACACCACCCCCGCCAGCAGGAGTAACTCCACGCCCAGATGGAAGCGGTGGAACGCCTGCTCGAATCGCGGATCGGTGTGCCACTTCTGGCCCAGCTTCAACCCCGCCCACGCCAGGCAGGAATACCAGATCAACGCACCCACAGTGGTGTAGATGTGGAAACGCAGCCGCGGCATCCGCGCGATCCCCGCCGGAAAAGCCACAAAAGTCTGCACCACCGGCAACATCCGCCCCGCCAGGATCGCGATCGATCCGTACTTTCCGAAGAACCAGCTCATCCGGTCCAGGTCGTGCCGGCTCATCAGCACCCAGTTGCCATACCGCTCCACCAGCGGCCGCCCGCCCCGCGCGCCGATCCAGTACGCAATTGCCGACCCGATATTGCAGCCCACCGCTCCCGCCACGGCCACCAGCAACAAGTTGAAGCGCCCCAGATAAACCAGATAGCCGGAAAACGGCAGGATCACTTCCGACGGAATCGGAATGCCGGAGGAGTTCAGCGTGATGAGCAAGACGATCCCCGCGTAACCGCCGGCACTGATGATCTGAGTAACAAATTGAAAGACAAGGACGACGATCTTCTCGCTCATGCGAATCCTAGTGTAGCTTGACGCCGCAGCCGCCCTCCCTTACGCTTTCCCTATGGCTGCCCGCAACAGCACCTGGAACGCGACCCCCTGTTGGTCCGCGCCCTGTTGCGTCCTCATCTTCGGCTAGCGCCTCCGGCCAGTTCGCGTCGTCCTCCGCCGGTTTCTCCCTCCCAAAAATAAGGTCAGGAGCTTATGAGACAGAGTCCCCCTTTCTCCCGTTCCCATCGCCTCCTCGCAGGCTGTTGTTGTTGCTGCTGACTCGCTGACGACTCGGCGCGCCCTCGCGCTGCCTTCGCCAACGCTCCCGCCTCGCCTCTGCGGGACCCAGCAGATTTGGGTGTCCTCTCACCAGCGTTTCTTTGGCTTGTGTCAGGAACACCTTCAGGAGAACGACGTGACGCTGCAAGCCCGAGCCTTTCGCATCCTCTTTCTTTTGCCCTTCCTTCTCGCCCTCTCTCTGCGCGCCCAGATCGTCGGCGGCACCATCAGCGGCTCTGTGCAGGATTCCTCCGGCGCCGCTATCCCCGGCGCAACCGTCACCGTCCGCAACACCGAGACCGGCACGCTGCGCACCCTCGCCACCGGCCCCGATGGCCGCTTCTCCGCGCCGTCCGTTCCCGTCGGCGCTTACTCCATCACCGTCGACCACCAGGGCTTCCAGTCGCAGAAGCGCGACAACATCAACCTCGTCATCGGCCAGACACTCGACCTCACCTTCCAGCTCGGCATCGGCGCAGTCAGTCAGGAAATTGTCGTCAGTTCCGCGCCTCCCGTCGTCAACACCACCACCCAGCAAACCTCCGGCCTCATCGACGAGCGCCAGGTCAAACAGCTCCCCCTCAACGGCCGCAGCTTCGACGAGCTCCTCACCCTCAATCCCTCCGCCGTCAATTACACCGGCGAACGCTCCGGTGGCGTCGGCACCTCCAACTCTTCCGTCGGCAATATGTTTGCCGTCGCTGGACGCCGTCCCCAGGACAATCTCTTCCTCCTCAATGGCATTGAGTACACCGGCGCCTCGCTCATCAATGTCACTCCCGGCGGAACCAGCGGCGAGCTCCTCGGCGTCGACGCCGTGCGCGAGTTCAACGTCGTCACCGACACCTACGGCGCCGAATACGGCAAGCGCGACGGCGCTCAGGTTTCCATCGTCACCATGTCCGGCACCAACTCGCTCCACGGCGCCGCTTTTGAGTTCCTCCGCAACAGCGCCCTCGACGCCCGCAATTATTTCGATCAGGCAACCATCCCCGAGTTCCAGCGCAACCAGTTCGGCGGCTCGCTCGGCGGACCCCTCCGCCGCAACAAGCTCTTCCTCTTCGGCAACTACGAG
>Ga0335075_10016688_pt1 | contig 10946 bp, 5 predicted proteins | sample Lox_Sample_24_FD_206723 | JGI IMG/M metagenome (GOLD analysis project Ga0335075, IMG submission 206723) | Soil microbial communities from Loxahatchee National Wildlife Refuge, Florida, United States - Lox_Sample_2.4 | ecosystem: Environmental > Terrestrial > Soil > Wetlands | place: USA: Florida... | reverse complement strand
AATGCACCGGCACATCGCGTCCCAGCCAACCGCGAACTTGGCTGACCAGGAATTCCACCCCCTCGGGCCCACAGGCTCCGATTGTATCGACGACCACGGCTTCCTCGGCGCCAGCATCGCGGGCCGCCTGATAAAGCGTTCGAAGGAAATCCAATTCCGCTCGTGTTGCATCGACGGGAAAAAATGCGACGCGGATTCCATTCGTTCGAGCGAGCCGTATCGCTTCGCAGGCGCGGTTAACGGCTTCTTGCCGTTCGATTCCGTATGCTTGCAGCTTGACGTTGCTTGCGGGTATCTCCAGTATCGTAGATTTCACGCCTAACCTGATTAGTTCGTCGATATCGGCCTTGGCGCATCGCGCAAATCCCCAAATCTCGGCATTCAGACCGGCAGCCAGAATCAGCCGAAATGCCTCGGTATCATCCGCCGAGACGCGCGGAAATCCGGCTTCAATGCGGGAAACCCCCAAAGCATCGAGGCGGTAAGCGATTTCGAGCTTCTGTTGCGGATCAAGCACGACTCCAACGGTTTGCTCCCCGTCGCGCAGGGTCGTGTCGTAGAACCGAATGGAGTCTGCGACGTCAGGCGATGGTCGAACACCTTGAGTATGGTTCAGTTCACTCGTCCAAACACCGTTCTGATCCGATTTCGTATGTTCTTTGCTCATTGTGCCTTTCCAGCGACACGAACATCATCTTTATGTGCGTCTTTCCAGGAGATTACCGGATTGCGCAGGACCCCGATTTTCTCGATTTCACATTCGATCACATCGCCGGGTTTCAAATACCATTTCTTTGGATCTCCGCTGAAGGCTGCGACGCCGGAAACAGTACCTGTGGAGACAACATCGCCGGCGCTGTATCCCATCGCCGAATAATGGGCGAGGATCTCGGGAATTTTCACGGACATCTTGCTGGAATGCGACCGTTGCCGTGATTCTCCGTTTACCCGAAGCTCCATCGCCAGGTTATGTGCATCAGCGATTTCATCCGCCGTTACGATCCAGGGCCCCAACGGGCAGAAAGTGTCGATCGCTTTGCAAAAACTGAAAACCCCCGATTTCATCTCGCGGCGCTGAATATCCCGCGCGGTAATATCGTTAAAAATCACGTACCCGCCAACGTAGTCCTGTGCCTGATTGGGATCAAAATGTTTGCCGGCTTTCTTCAGGACGACCGCAAGCTCAAGCTCGTAATCCAGCTCTTCTGTCAGGTGGTCGGGATAAACAACGGGCTCGTCAGTCCCGATAATCGCATCCACATTTTGAAAGAAAACGATCCACGGCATCACTGGATGCGAAAAACCTGCCTTCTGCGCCTCTTCGTGGTGCTCGCGGAAGTTACCGGCGGTGTGAAAAAACTTCTTTGGTTCGATTGGTGCCCGCAGCCTCACGGCATCTACCGAATATGCCAAAGGCTCGTTGCAAGGCCCTTTCGCCTGGTCTCCCAATTCCAGCGCATGCGCGAACGCCGTTCTTGCCGCATCGAGGCTTGAATCGCCGCCTTCGAATAGGGAGCGCATGTTGGCTGGCACGCGGGCATCCGCGAGCCGATGCGCGGCTGGCTCCTTTTCAATATTGTACAAATAGGAGGCGTAGGCAAGATTGAGGTCGATGATTCGACCGCCAGGAGCAATCGCACCTACTCGTTTTTGGCGACCCGCTGGTTCGAACGTGACTAGTCTCATAGGTGTGCTCTCGGTTTCGATGGGCATCAACGGCCATCGAATTGTAATTTGCAAAGCTCTGTTATTTGAAAAGGTCCTTATCCGTCGGTCGCACCAGGTCCTGCCCGCTTCCTGAAGTACTCTGCATGGACACGCCCCGAATGATGGCCACGGGCACTCGCTGCGTCTTGCCCATTACCAATTCAGCGGCTGAAGCTACTTCATCAGCGCACGCCATTACCGTCATCTGCAGTGTATTTCCGCTTCCGTCCTTCATTCCCCGATAATCGACCAGTGGAGAGATGCCGGCCACTCCGAGCGCCACATTCGTAAGACCTTCCCGCCACGGGCGGCCGAATGAATCCGAGATGATTACCGCCACCTTGACGCCGAACGCCTTTTCGAGTCGCTGCCGCAAGTCGCGCGCGGAGGCATCGGGATCTTCGGGGAGGAGAGTTACGGTACCCGCCAGGGTATTCGAGCAATCCACTCCGGCGTTGGCGCAGACAAATCCGTGCCGCGTGCGCGCAACAATTATTCCGCGTTCCATTTTCACGATGCTTGCCGCCTCGCGTAGGACCGTCTCAATGAGCCGAGCGTCCTTCTGGTACGTTGCAGCCCATTCGGATGCCCGTACCGAAGGGTCGACCTCGGCAAGAGAGACGATTCTGCCCTCCGCTTTTGAAATGATCTTCTGTGCGACGACAAAAACGTCGCCTTGCTCAATGCTCCAGCTTCGTTTTTGGATTGCGTCTGCAATGATCTGGGCTACATCGTCTCCTGCCTTGACTTCCGGCACTCCCGAAAGCGGAAAAATTCTGATTTCGTTCGGGGACACTCACGCACCGCTTCGGGCGTCAGTAATCGAGCGACTACTGCGGGAATCCGAACGGAGCGGAGGAATGTTTTGGTTCAGGCGGAAAAAGTTGTGCGGATCGTAGCATGTTTTCACCGCCACTAAACGGTCCCACCGCTCGCTGTATGCTTCCTTGATTCGGTCTGCCTCATCGCCACTCATGAAGTTGACGTAAACGCCCGGCTGCATCGCCGGTCGAAGCTTTGCGAAAAGCGACCGCACCCAAGAGATGTTTATCGCGTCGCCCGAAGGCGAATCCCAGTCTGCCAAAATGTTCATGATGTACGGAACCGCACGGCTTCCGAATGCGGTTTCTGTGGGGCTGACGCGGGCCGCGCATCCCCCCAGGTACGCAAGCTCGATTTGGCTGTTCACGGAGGGAGACGACGGCAAGGCCTCTATCATTTGGCAAAGCGAATCGTCAGTGACTGCTTTGAAGTAGCCCGATTTCGTGTAGTAGCGCCGGCCAACCGGGAATTCGGAGTCGACCATGGTTTGCAGCCGCAAGTAAGGGATCGTTTCTTCGCGAATTGCGCGGGGATGTCCAATCGATAAGATGCGAGCAAAATGCCGCTGCCCTTCGGATTCCTCTCCCAACCACACCGCCGACGAGGTCAACGCAGGCACTGCATTGTCCTGAGCTTCTTCGTTCGGGGCTAACATCCGAAGGGACAGGTTCCACTTAAGCTCATCGGGTGCGTCGGGCATGAAGTCCCGCCAATTGCGAAGGACATGCACAATGTCGTCGCCGACCCAGCAGCAGTTTCCGAGCAGCACCGACTTCAAAGGATGCAGCTTTAGCACAAACTCCGTGACAATCCCGAAATTGCCTCCGCCTCCTCGCAAGGCCCAGAAAAGATCGGGATTTTCTCGCGCGCTGGCGCGTTCTACCAATCCATTTGAGGTGACGAGAGTGAATTGCTGCACGTTATCGCACGACATGCCCCACATTCGAGTTAGCCAACCCGTTCCGCCACCAAGAATCAGCCCGGCTGCACCCGTGTGCGAAACTACCCCAGCTGGATACACAAGCCCCGCCTTTTGGGTTGCCGTGTCAATGGTGCTGAGGAGACACCCCCCACCGACGTAAGCGAGGCGTGCCTCCTCATCGACTACCACGTCACGCATCAATGATAAGTCGAGGACCAAACCATCATCACACGAACTGAATCCGGCAAGGCTATGGCCTCCACACCGCACGGCCGTTAGAATATCCTCGGTGGCAGCCGCCCGAACCGCCGCTTGCACGTCGGAAACGTTTCTACAGCGGGCAATCAGTCCAGGTGCTCGATTAATCGTTGCGTTCCAAAGGACGCGCGCCGTCGCGTACTGTGGGTCCGAGGCACGAATAAGCTCGCCTGAAAAATTTCCTTTCAGGCGGCCAATTAATTGCTCGACGTTGCGTTCCATCTCATTTGTTCTTGCGCATACGCAGGCAATTAACGCTGCAGCGTTGAAGTCGAATCGAATGACGCTGTTATGGGCGGCAACCCAGCCGTCTTTAGTTGCGTGTTGAACGCAGGGATCTCCTCGCTCCGTATCTTCGCAAGCTCCGCTAAGATGCGATTCAGTTGGCCTGACAATTCGTTCAGCACTTCGGCATCCTGAGCGGTGGGACCATAATCACCCGACAAGTAGTTCTGCATCGCGGCGAGTCGATTATTCATCTTCAGGGCGTAAATCAACGTCTGGTCGTCAAACCCGGTGAATCGCGGCTCGTAAAGTTCGTGCAAAACGGCGTTAAGGTGGTCGTCCACGTTGGTTGCCGCCTCCTTGATCGACGCATTACTGCCGGCGCCCTCCGAAGCCGCATGAATCTGATTATCAAGAGACTGGATTTGATTGATCGCATCGTCTGCGGCAGAGAGCTTGTCGCGCGCTTCCAGAGCAAGCGTCAGTTGCTCTTCGTATTGCGCTTGTGTAGTTGCCACCCGAGGGTCTTTCTTGATTGTAAAATTCTGTGTTAGGGATCGATCGCCGATCTTAAGTATGACTTTGTATTCTCCCGGTATCGCTTCGGGGCCGCTTAGCGTGCCGCCGAGGAGAAAAGTACCACCGTCAATGCCCCGTGCATCAGGATAGCGCATATCCCAAACGAATCGATTCAGGCCGGCGTTTGCCGTAGGAGCTATCGGGCCGCCGCCTAGCCGCGCTTGTCTGCGGGGCGCTCTCGAAACACGAAGTGACGAGCGGAAGCTCTTGATGAGTTTCCCGTCCGCGGTTTGAAACTCCAGCGTTATTGGTTGTGAGGGAGATTGGGCGAGATAATAGTCGACTGTGACCCCTCCCGCATAAAGTCCGCTCCCGGAACGACCGCGAAATCCGCGCGGGATGCGATAGGAATCGCGAGGCTTTAGGAGCTGCCCCGGCGCATCGGACCTTTCAGTCGGGGCCTGTTCGAGCGGCGTAATGTCGTCGAGGATCCAGAACGCTCGGCCTTGCGTGGACGCGATAAGGTCTCCATCCCGTATGGTCAAGTCGGTGACCGGAACGATCGGCAAGTTCAATTGCAAGCTCTGCCATCGTGCCCCACGGTCAAATGAAACGTACACTCCCGTTTCGGTCGCAGCAAAAAGAAGATCTGGCCGTGAAGGATCTTCCCGAATACTACGGACGAACGTATCCGGAGCGATCCCGTCTGTGATTAGCGTCCACGTTTTACCGTAGTCATGAGTTGCATAGATATACGGACGGAAATCATCCATTTGATAGCGGTTTACGGCTGCATAAGCGGTCGCTGCATCGTGCCAGGAAGCATCAATAATGTTGATTCTTGTCCACGGCTGAATGGCCGGTGGCGTTACGTCCTTCCAGTTCTTGCCGCCGTCTCGTGTAAGATGAATGAGCCCGTCGTCTGAGCCTGCCCAAATCGTATTCTTGTCGACCGGTGATGGTGCAATGGTAAAGACGGTGCAATAGACGTCCTCCAGCCGTCCTCCATTCTCCCGTTGTTTGTCGTTTCGCGTTAAATCGGGACTGATCGCCGTCCAGCTTGCTCCCTGATCCGTAGATTTGAAAACCACGTTGCCGCCGGCATAAATCACTCCGGGATCTGCGGGTGTTTCGGCGAGAGGAAACGTCCACTGAAAGCGATATTTTTGTTCCGTGCCGGTGCGCCCGCCGGGATAGTCAGGCCACACGGTGATATTCCTCGCGATACCGTTTCGCTGGTCGAATCGCGTGAGAAGTCCCCAGTAAGCACCGGCAAAAACGATATTTGGATCATTCAAATCGGGAAGAACGTAACCACTCTCGCCTCCCCCTACATCTTCGAACTCCGGAGCGGACTGCATTCCGGGGACAAATCCGCCGCCCGCAACTGAGGTGCTCGATATGGAAACAGTGGTATCGTCTTGCTGCGCGCCGTAAACGCGATACGGAAATCCGGTGTCAGCTCGCACGGTATAGAATTGACCGGTAGCTTGGTTGTTCTCCGAACTCCAGCTCTTGCCGCCATCGAATGTCACGGTGGCGCCCCCGTCGTTTCCATTGATCATTCTCTGGTCGTCATGAGGATCAATCCACAAGTCATGATAATCGCCGTGAGGCGTCCGAATTGTTCCCCAGGTAGTACCGCCGTCCACAGACTTGTAGAAGCTCTTGGACGAAAATGTGTATACCGTGTTTAATTGCTGTGGGTCCGCGAAGATATGTGCGTAATAATATTGGCGCGAATGCATTTGAAAGCTGCCGTTCAGCAATTTCCAGTTCTTCCCTCCGTCGTCGGAGCGGTAAATGCCCCCGTCGTCACCTCCGATCGTCGCCCATACACGCTGCGAGTCTACTGGCGAGACCGCCAAGCCGATTTTCCCCATATCCTTGGGCAGACCATCTGTTAAATGAGTCCATGTGTCGCCGCCATCTGTAGTCTTGTAGATCCCGGAACCCGGCCCGACCGGATAGATGTCCCACGGTGTGCGAAGCACTTGCCAGGTGGCTGCATAGATCGTTCGCGGATTATGAGGATCCGGCGCCAAATCGACGGCGCCAGTTTTGTCGTCAACATACAGAATCTTTTTCCATGTGGTCCCGCCGTCCTCGCTTCGAAAAACTCCCCGTTCTTCGTTCGGGCCATACGGATGGCCGACCGCTGCTATGTAAACCAAATCAGGATTTTGCGGATCGATCAGCACCCTTCCAATCTGGCTGCTGTCCCGCAACCCGACATTTCGCCAAGTCTTACCGGCATCGGTGGACTTGTAAACGCCATCGCCGCGAGAGATGTTCGAGCGCAAACAGGCCTCGCCCATTCCCACGTAGATAATATTCGGGTCCGAATCGGATACAGCGATGGCTCCCACCGAACCGGTCTGGAAGTAGCCATCGGAAATCGGCGTCCATGTGATGCCCGCATTCACGGTTTTCCAGACACCGCCCCCGGTTGCGCCCATGTAGTAAGTGAAACGATCGCGCGCGAGACCCGCGACCGCGGTGACACGGCCGCCTCTTTCTGGCCCGATCGAACGCCAGCGGAGCGCGTGGCCGAAGTTTCGAATTTCCTGCGCGCGTACGGCGTGCGATCCTGCGGACACGAAGACAGCGATCGCCAGAAGCAAAATTAGACGGCGTGCGATCATCGAAGGCCTCCTTACTGCGGGTCACGGCCCTCCAACTCAGGACCGTGTTGCACTCACGGACGTTGCATCTACTTACTCACCGTGTAACTGCGCGATTTCCGATCGCACAGATTTCCATTCCGCCTCGAGCTTTTCCCGCTTTGCCTCATAAGTGCGGAAAACCTCGTAAGTCTGAGCAGGAGGAGCTGAAGAGGCGCTTTCAACCACTTCCATCAGCTCCGCATATTGAGCGTCCAGCTCAATGGGATAAACCAAAGCAGCCCATCGTGTAACTGATGCCACTTGGATGAGCTGACCCTCGATTTGGCTCATTTGCTCTTCGACCTCGCTGATTTTCTGCGGCGCCAGGCTTGTCTTCTCTTGCTCCAGCTTCGCTCGCGCTGAGCGGATAGCATTGACCATCTCGTGTACTTCTGTCACTCGATCGCGCAGCTCCACGGCGAACTTGTACTGTTTCTCGAAATCAGACTGGCTGACCTTGACCCGCGGGTTCGCCTCTATTACAAGCGGAGCATCGTACGTCTTGCCGTTCGCGGCGAGCTTCACCTCATATTTGCCCGGAGGCACCATGGGACCGCCGCCTTGAGTCTCCATAATGACCATACCTGGTACGGACGTAGGGCCTGGCAAGCGGAAGTTCCAGACGAATCGATTGAACCCTGCCCGAGGTGAAAAGCCTTGGCCCTGGCGTCCGCCTCGCCCACCCTCGCCGCTCGACCGTTCTTTCCGACTCCCTTCTCTGCGGCGAATTTCACCGCTGGCGTGGTGCAACAACTGTCCTTCGCTGTCGTAGATATCGAGAGTGGCCTCGCCGGAGCTCGATGGATTTAGGTAATAATCGATGACTGCTCCATTTGGCGGATTCGCCCCTTCGTTCCCTCGGCCTTGCCCCCGGAATCCACCCGATAAGCGATAAGCAACCGCCGGCACAAAAAGATGTGCGGGTTCAGATGTTGTTGCCAAGCTCATCTGCCGGAGCGGAGTAATGTCATCCAGGACCCAGAAAGCACGACCGTGCGTCGCAGCAATCAGATCATTGCCGTGAATACATGTGTCGTAAACCGGCACCACCGGCAGATTCAACTGCAACGACTGCCAGTGCCCTCCATCGTCGAATGAGATGTAAACACCTCGTTCCGTTCCGGCATACAGCAACCCCTTACGAACGGGATCGACGTGAATGGAATGGACGTAATCGTGATCCCCGATTCCGTTCGTTATCGAAGTCCACGTCTGACCGAAATCGGTCGTTTTGAAGATCATGGGATGAAAATCGTCCGAAAAGTGGAGATCGGCGGCTAGGTATGCTGTTCCCGCATCCCACGGCGAAGGTTCGATCATATTTACGCGCGCCCACTCAGGTAATTCTTTCGGCGTGACATCCCGCCAATTTTTGCCGCCGTCCGCCGTGATGTGGACTAAACCATCATCGCTTCCCGCCCAGATGAGATCCTTCTGCACGGGCGATTCAGCGATGGCGAACACAGTGTCATAATATTCCGCACTTGAATTGTCCGGAGTCAGAGGTTCCGGTGTGGAATGTTGCTTCGACTTATCGTTGCGCGTGAGGTCCGGACTGATGATCGACCAGCTCATTCCGCCGTCGCTCGTTTTGAAAATTACTTCGCCGCCCAGGTACAGAACGTTCGGATCGTGCGGCGATATTTGCATCGGGGATGTCCATTGAAACCGATGCTTGACGTCGGAAGCCGGATGGGCGCGAGCACCAAACCAAGGTGAGATGTTCTGAACTTCACCCGTGTGGCCGTCGTAACGAGTAAAGTGGCCGTTGTGATCTCCTCCGAAGACAATTTCCGGATCGCGCGGATCGGGCCAAATATATCCTGACTCTCCGCCGCCAACTGAGTGCCAATCTCCCTCTCCAATGCCCCCTGAATCTGTGCGGCTGCGAATCGCCACGCTGCCGCTGTCCTGCTGCGAACCGTAGATGTAATAGTTAAATTCGTTATCTGTCGAGACGTGATAGAACTGCGCGGTTGGCTGGTTGTTCTGTAGGGACCACGTGGCGCCGCCATCTGTGCTTATTGTTGCGCCTCCGTCGTCTGCTTCGATCATTCGCCGCGGATTTGTTGGATCGATCCAGAGATCGTGATTATCCGTATGATGTAACGGCAGAATCTGGAACGTGTGTCCCCCGTCGGTTGAGCGAAACAGGCCAACATCCAGCGAATAGAGCGTGTTCACGTCTCTGGGATCGGCAAATATGTGATTTTGATACCAGGGGCGCACCCACAGCGGCTCATCGTTCACCATCTGCCACGTTTGGCCCCCGTCGTTGGAGCTGTAGATTGCGTTTACTTTGGCCTCGATAATTGCGTACACGCGATTAGAATCTGCGCCAGAAACTGTGACTCCAATGCGCCCAAGGATTCCTCCAGGAAGGCCATGCCCCTCAAGATGAGTCCAATGGGCTCCGCCGTCCGTGGTCTTGTACAAACCGCTGCCTGGACCGCCGCTGATCATGCTATAGGCCGTTCGGCGGACTTGGTACATCGCTGCGAACATGACTTGTGGATTCTTCGGATCGGCGACTAGATCGGTGGCTCCCGTGTTCTCATCCACATACAGAATTTTTTGCCACGTTGCGCCGCCATCTGTCGAATGGAACACTCCACGTTCGCTGTTGGGACCAAACGCGTGGCCAATTGCCGCAACGTAGACATCATCCGGTTTAGTGGGACTGATTATGATCGTCGCAATGTGCCGCGTGTCCCGCAGCCCGACATTTGTCCAGGTTTTTCCTGCATCGGTCGATTTATAAACACCATCACCAAAGGTAATATCATTGCGGAGACACTGTTCACCTGTGCCGACATAAATCACGTTGTGATTTGACGGCGCTACGGAAATCGCCCCGATAGATGCAATGGGCTCTTGATCAAAAATCGGCTTCCACGAAAGACCGCCGTCGGTTGTCTTCCACACCCCGCCGGCTGCAGCGCCAAAATAGTATGTGTTCGGATCGCCTGGGATTCCGGCTGCCGCCTCGGATCGGCCTCCGCGGAAAGGGCCGATCAGCCTCCAGTGCATCCCTTGGTAAAGATTGGCGGGATATGTTTGAGCGAATGCGCCAGAAGCCGATAACATGCACCCAAGCAACAGGAGCACAAAATAGCGACACGCACTGACAAGCTTATTGCGTTTCATTTTTGCCTCTCCCAACCGCTGCTGGCTCTGAACGCGAGAGTCCTGCAGGGTTTGTCTTTTTCTCTTTCGCTCCATTGCAAATGCTCCGTGAAGACCCCATCTCAACTATCCATCTCGCCTAGCACACTGCGAATCGGCACTTTCTGGCAGAGTTCCGGGCGTCCGTTCAACACGTTGCGCAAGACGCGTCCGCCCCCACAACAGATAGGCGATTGTCAGAAAAACGAGCCACGGCAAACCGGAGAAAATCGTCGGTCTCATTCCCGGTACCCACCAGGTAGTGGCTATGATTCCCGCAACCAATGCTGCCCCGAGCCAAGAGGTGTATGGATACCCGATCATCCGGACTGGCAGCCGTCGTCCTCCTTGGATCTTCCATGCACGGCGAAAAAAGAGATGCGTGACAAAGATCATGAACCAGACGAACAAACCGCCAAAAAGCGCGATCCCGAAGAGGTAGACGTAAGCGCTCGACGGATACACAATGGCGATAATCGTCGCAATGACGAGGCCGGTGGTCGACAGCAAAAGCGCAGGTATCGGCACTCCTCGTCTTGTCACCCATCCCAGACCGCGGGGGGCATACCCACCCCGTGAAAGGGAGAAAATCATGCGTGTGGCCAGATATAGATCACAGTTCATGCTCGAGAGTGCCGCCGTGAGAACCACAAAATTCATAA
>Ga0335075_10016687_pt1 | contig 10947 bp, 8 predicted proteins | sample Lox_Sample_24_FD_206723 | JGI IMG/M metagenome (GOLD analysis project Ga0335075, IMG submission 206723) | Soil microbial communities from Loxahatchee National Wildlife Refuge, Florida, United States - Lox_Sample_2.4 | ecosystem: Environmental > Terrestrial > Soil > Wetlands | place: USA: Florida... | reverse complement strand
AGGAGATGGCGGCCCGGCCGGTCGGCGGGCTGCTTGCCACCATGCCCCACGACGATGTGGTGCACGGCGCCTACTACCTGGTGGTCCACGTCGTGGAGACGGTCGTGGGCAGTTCGGCGCCCACGGTGCTCCGGTTGCCGTCGGTGGTCGCGATGGCGGTGGCGGCCGCGTTCACCGCCCTGATCGCGCGCCGCCTGGCTGCTCTCGCCGGGTCGCCGCACCCCGCCGTCACGGGGCTGGCGGCTGGCGTGCTGTTCGCGCTGCTGCCGGTCGTGATCAGGTACGCGCAGGAGGCGCGGTCGTACGCGATCGTCACGATGTTCGCCGCGATAGCGACCTACCTCCTGCTCCGGGCCGTCTCGGCGGGCGGCCGGTGGTGGATTGGCTATGGCGTGGCGGTCGCGCTGACCGGGCTGTTCAACATCTTCGGGCTGCTCATCCTGCTCGCCCACGGGGTGTCGCTGCTGATCGCGGGGCGCGGTCGCGCGCCGGCCCGCTGGGTCCTGGCGGGGACGGCCGCGGTGGTCGTTCTCCTGCCGGTCGTGGTCTTGGCGTATGCCCAGCGCGGGGCGCTCGCCTGGATGACCGGCCATCCGCCGATCGGCAGCACTGCCGCGTCCCTCGCACATGGATGGGCGGGGGCCCCGCAGGTGGTCTGGCCGGTCTTCGGCCTGGCGGCTTTTGGTGTCGTGGCGGACGTGATCGCCGGCAGGCGCCGCCGGCCGCGCGTGACGCCCGGCAGCGTCGCGGCTCCGTGGCTGGTGCTGCCGCCGGCAGTGCTGCTGTTCGCGTCGCAAGTCCATCCCGTGTTCGACAGCAGGTATGTGGAGTATTGCCTGCCCGCGCTCGCGATCCTGGTTGCCTGGGGCCTGGACTGGCTCGCGCGGGTGGTCGCGGCCGCGGTCCCGCCGCTGCGCCGGGCGGGGCTGGCCTGGCTGAGCTGGCTGCCGTCGGCCGCCATCCTGGCCGTGATCGTCGTCCCGCTGATCCCCGCGGGCGCCGCGATGAGGCTGCCGAGCTCGCGACCGGACAACCTCCCGCTCGACTCGCAGATTGTGGCGGACAACGCCAGGCCCGGCGACATCGTCTTCTTCATCCCGATCAGCTACCGGCCGATCGAAGTGGAATACCCGGCGCAGTGGCGGAACGTCAGGGACATCGCGCAGGCGGAATCCCCGGTGGCTTCCAACACGCTCTATGGCACCGACGTGAGCCCCGCCGAACTGCTGAAGCGGTTCACGGACGTCACCCGGGTCTGGGTCTACTCCGCGCCGTCGGACAGCGCATACCTGAACTCGGCGAGAGCGACGCCGGTGGACAAGCAAGAGGCGCTGCTTGTCTCCCGCATGCGACTGGTCCGCCAGTGGCGTGACGGCGACAAGATGCTGTCGCTGTATGAGGTGCGCGGATAGACCGCCGCCCGCCACTCCCGCCCGCGCTCACCTTGGGATACCGTCATCAGTCATCAGTTCATTAGCGTCTCGGAGGGTTCGATGCTGGCAGCGGGTGACTGGGTGGCCGTCGGAGTCGACAACGGCGGGACGACCAACAACGGCACCGTCCTCGCCTCAGACGGCAGGTTCCTTGTGGACACGATGGCGGAACTGCCCAGCCTCGTGCGTGAGGGGCCGGAGAAGGCCATCCAGGCGCTGGTTGACTCCTTTGACAAAGTTCTGGGCGTGACCGGTGTGCTCAGGGAGAAGGTGCTCGCGGTCGGGCTGGACACGCCGGGCCCGGCGAGTGCCACGGGGGTGCTCTCCACCGGGGGCGCGACCAACTTCGGCCACCCCGGCTGGCACAGGTTCGACATCAGGGGCGCGTTCGAGCGGCGCCTCGGCATCCCTGTCATCTACAACAACGACGGCAACGCCGCCGCCCTTTACGCTCACCACGTGCGGCACGGCGCGGAAGCTGCCCGCCGCAGCTCGGTTTCCGCCATCGTCGGCACTGGCCTCGGCGGCGGCGTGATCCAGGACGGGCACATCGTCAAGGGCGCGGCGGGGATGGCCGGCGAACTCGGCCACATGGCGATCCCGATGGAGGGGCTGCTCGAGCCCGACCAGCCGCGCCCGTGCTGCAACTGCGGGCAGTTCGCGGACGCCGAGTCGGTCGCCTCGCTAACCGGAATACAGCGGAACCTGCTGCCGTACTGGCTGACCAGGTTCCCCGGTCACCAACTGGCCGACGTGCCGGTCGCCACGGGCACGCCGAGGCAGGTGACGAGATGGCCCTCGCGATCTTCCGACAGCAGGCCATCGCGATCGGCCGGGTGTTCTCGATCGCGGCCAAATTCACCGACCCCGACACCTATTTCGTCGGCGGCGGGGTGGTCGAGGCGGCGCCGCACTTCCGCGACTGGTTCCTGGCTATCGTCAGGGAGCACACGTCCCTGTACGCCGAGCAGGCCGAGCTGGCCGAGATCACACTGGTTCCCGACCTCGACATGGCCGGGTCGCGGGGCTCCGCGATCGCCGCGGCGGCATGGGTACAAGAGCAGTAAACCGGGCTGGGCTGCTCAGTCGTCGGTGGTATCGCCTTTCTCTGTGAAGATAAGCCCGCAGACCTCGAGGTAAAGCTGCTCGGGATAGGGCAGATGATCCACCGCGCTCAGCGCGTTGTCCCCGCTGGCCGATTCGATGATGAACTTGCCGAATCCCAACAGCCGGCCTGTAGCCGACCGCTCGAAGCGCATATCGGTCACCTTGGTGAGCGGCATCATGTTCACTCGCCTGGTGAAAACGCCCTCGGCGAGCAGCAGCCGCTTGGACGTTACTACGAAGTAATCCTCGAGCCAATTCCAGACCTTAAAGAGCAGCCTGAGAACTAGCAGGAACCACAGTCCCCAGATGACCAGCATCCCGATCCCGCTGTGCTTGGCGATCGTGGCCGAGAGCAGGCCGGCGAGCGCGAGGCCGACCAGAACCTCGGCCACCGGCCTGATCAGCACCGCTGGGTGGAACCGGACGGTAATGACCTGCCGCTCGTGTGGCAGCAAGTGCTTGTAAACGCTGGCCGGTACCGTCTCGTTCGGTACGACCCTAATGCCCATTATTAATCCTATAGCGAGGCAATGAAATGCGAGATTCCGGTCGCGGCCTCGGTGAGAAGCGAGCCGATGTCGTGTACCAGGTGAGCGGCACTTGTCGGCTGCTGGATGACCCACCAAATCAGGAACGCAACGGCCGCCCATCCAAGGACCGTCTTCAAGCTCACTTCGCCTCCCTGGAAGCGCCGACTCTTCTCCGTTTTCCGCCGGTTTTCTTGATCCTAGCCTGAAACTTGGCTTGGTTCGGGTCCAAGCCAAGTGCTGGCGCCGTGCTCGACCGTTCGGCTGCAGTATGCCCCCAACCCCGCGATGCTACGCATGCGCCTGGGTGAGAGTATGCCGCTCCGGGAGGCAGTATGCAGCCGGGAGCGGCGGACCGGAAGCAGCCACGCCGTCACAATGAGGACGAATGTGCTGTTAGTCCGTTATATGGCGAATTTTCCGGCTGGTTCATAACGCATCTGACGCGTTCCGCCTACGTGTCGTTCGCTGATCTGACAACATCCACCCGTGCGAGGCATGCTTGGGGCATGGCGATGCCTGAGGTAAGCGAGACGGACTTTGCGATCATCGTCTTCCGTGAGGACGAGCAGTGGGAGGCGGACGTTCTGCCTGAGGCAGTGACGGCTGACCTCGCGGGCTTCGTGCGCGTGCTGCGGCAACAGCCCAGCATCGCCGGGACGATCGGGCTCGCCGGAATCGACGACTACTTTTTCGTGGCGGTCCGGGTGATCGGCAGCCAGGTGTCGGTGCTGCTGTCCGACATCGGCGCGGCGCTTGACTACCCACTGGCGGAGCAGGTGCTCGACTACCTCGACATCCCGGTCCCCGACGAGGAGGATATCGACCAGGTGCTCCCGGCCGGAGACCTGTCGATCTTCGCTGACCTGGGGCTCGACGAAATGGAACTCGCGGCCATCTGCAGCCGGCTGGACCTGGACTCCGATGACGATCCGTGGGACCACGTCGAGGACGCCCTGGAATCCATCGCGGCCAGGCTGGGGTTCGGGGCCGCCATGGAGCGCGCGCTCGATCTCGCTCTCGGCACCTTACCGGCGTGCCGACCGGGTACGAGGCCTCGTTCGAGCCCGCGATGCGGGCCGCGCTCGCCGAGGCGGCGGCCGCGGCGGCCGCGGGCGACGTTCCGGTCGGGGCGGTGGTGCTTGACGCCGCGGGCTCGGTGATCGCGCGGGCGCACAACCGCAGGGAGGCCGATGGCGATCCGACGGCACACGCCGAAATCCTCGCGATCCAGGCGGCCGCGCGCGCGGTGGGCTCCTGGCGGCTCGGCGGCCTGACGCTCGTGGTGACGCTCGAGCCGTGCACCATGTGCGCGGGTGCGATAACCGCCGCCAGGCTGAGCAGGCTGGTGTACGGCGCGGCGGATCCACGGGCCGGCGCGGTGGGATCGCTGTGGGACGTGGTGCGTGATCAGCGGCTCGTACCCGTGCCCGAAGTCATCTCCGGAGTGCTTGCCGCCGAGGGCCTGAACGTAATCCGAACTTTTTTCTCGGAACAGCGTTAGCGCCCGGCTCGTTCTTACGGGCAAAGGTCAGGTATGCTCACCGGCGGTGGAGTCGCCTAGTGGCCGAGGGCGCACGCCTCGAAAGCGTGTGAGGGGGCAACCCCTCCGTGGGTTCAAATCCCACCTCCACCGCTCGCCCGACAATCCGCACGGGCACGTGTGCGCTGGCGCCGCGTGCCATGGCGAGGAGTTCATGTGCTAGAACCGCAGGGGACACTCTTCTTCCTGCTGCTCATGGTGGCTTTCGGGGGGCTGCTTCTCTGGCTTGTCCTCACCAAGCAGGTCGTCTTCCGCGTCCTGGCCGCGTGCCTCGCGTTCATCCCGGCCATGGTGTTCGGCATCGCGGCCGTCAACAAGTACTACGACTACTACCAGACCTGGGGAGCGCTGTTCAGTGACCTGTCCGGTCAGGCGCAGTCGATCCCGCACCTGGCGGCGGCCAGCCTGAAGCGCGGCACCGCCGGCGCGCTCGAGGAGCAGATCACCCGCTCCTCGGACGCCGCCCTCGACGCGCAGTACGGTGACCTGTTCAGCACCACGATCACGGGCCCGCGCAGCCACATCAGCAGGCAGGTGTACATCTACCTGCCGCCGCAGTACTTCGAGAAGGCATACGCCAGCTACCGGTTCCCCGCCATCGAACTGCTGCACGGCGCGCCGGGCGAGCCGTCGACCTGGATCAACGTCATGAACGTGATCCCGATCTACCTGGGCCTGCTCACGGCACACAAGGCGTACCCGGCGGTGCTCGTGATGCCGGACACCGACGGCGGCCTGCAGTACTCGCTGCAGTGCCTCAACGACCCGCACGGCCTGCAGGACATGACCTTCGTGGGCAAGGAAGTCCCCGACTGGGTCACCGCCAATCTGCGGGTGCAGAAGCCGGGCTACACCTGGGGCATCGCGGGCTACTCGGAGGGCGGGTTCTGCGCCGCCAACATCGGCCTGCAGGAAGCGACCAGCTTCGGCTACGTCGGCGTGGAGAGCGGGTACTTCGCGCCAAGCCCCAGCCAGGTGCCGCTCGACGGGAAGCCCAACGGCAAGCCGGTCGACGTCAACGTGTTCGCGCACGACCCGAAGCTGCTGGCGATCAACACGCCGCAGGAGTACATCAAGAACATCCCGCTCGGGATTACGGTCCCGCAGTTCTTCCTCGCGGCGGGCGCCGAAGACCGGGGCGACGTGGCGGCCGCGGAGTACTTCAGGCAGCTGCTCTTCCTGCGGGTCGCCAGCGTGCCGCCGGTTGACATCGTCAACGGCGGGGGCCACCAGGCCCTGGTCTGGCGGTCGGCGCTGACCCCGATGCTCGAGTGGATGACCGCCGGGCAGGAATGGCAAATCCAGCACGAGCGGCCGGCCCGGGCAGCCAGGCCGACCGCAACCCCCCGGGCGCGCGTGAAAAGCACGACGGGCCACCTGCCTGCGAAGACGACTCACGCGGACTGACCGCACCGATTCGCTAAACGCTGATCTCCGGTTACTCAGCGTACGCTATGCTCACGCTCCGATACTAATCAGTTACGGAGCGTGAGAGGATGGTCCATGTTCACCAGTCGCTGGCGGCGCCTGTCGGTCTTGCTGCTGTTGCCGGCGGTGGTCACGACCGCCGGCGGGTGCGGAGGTTCCAGCGGGCCCGCCACCACTGCGCCAGGCTCCGCGAAGCCTAGTGCCCAGGCCGCGCCGTTTACCGCCGCCAAGCTCCTCGGCGCGCTCCTGACCCGGGTCAACGGCGTTTCCGCGGCCGTTCCCGCCGAGTCGGGGAACTACGCGTCGCTCCCCGAAGTGCAGGCGACCAGGCAGAGCACGCGCGGCGTCGCCGTGACGCCCAAGGCGTGCGCCAAGGCCGCGCTCACCGGGTTCAACTCCGCTGTTCTCGCCGCCGCGCCCGCGGCCGCCGTCACGTTCCGGGTAGGCGCCAACGGCGTTTCCGAAGTGCTGGTGGCACCCTCGGACGCGGGCGCGGCCACCGCGCTCGGCAGCCGGATACCCGCCATGTGCGACCACTACAGCGCCACGGCCGGCGGCAAGACGTTCCGGTACACGGTCAGCGAATCCACTGTCGGCGGGATCGGCCAGCAGGCCCGGGTGCTGAACGTCAAGACGGCCGGCTACCCCACGGACAGCATCTGGTCGATGATCTACCGGGGCGCCGGCTTCGTCGGCGCGGTGACGGTCGTCGGGCCGAACGCGTCAGAACTCGCGGTGCGTCAACTCGGCCAGCAAGCGTACGCGTACGCGGCCAAGTCGCTTGGCTGAGGAGTCCGCTCGGCTGGATGCCCGCTGGCCGGGCGGCCGGGCGAGCCCGCCGGAGGTGCGAGACTAAGGGCATGAGTGACCTTTCGCCCCGGTTCCGCGCCGTGCTCAGCACCTTTCCCGCGTACAAGCCCGGCGGGGTTCCCGCCGCCGTCGGCGGGCAGGCGCACAAGCTGTCGTCGAACGAGTCGCCGTACGGGCCGCTCCCGTCGGTGGCCGAGGTGATCGCCGAGGCCGGGCGCGGCGTCAACCGCTACCCCGACAACGGGGCCGGGGCGCTGACGGCGGCGGTGGCCGGCCGGTTCGACGTCCCCGCGGAGCACATCGCGGTCGGATGCGGATCGGTGGGGGTTCTCCAGCAGCTTCTTGGCGCGGTCAGCGATCCCGGCGACGAGGTGCTCTACGCGTGGCGGTCGTTCGAGGCCTACCCGCCGCTCGCCGATCTCGCGGGCGCCACGTCGGTCCGGGTGCCGTTGCGGGACGAGACGCACGACCTCGCCGCCATGGCGGCCGCCATCACCCCGCGCACCAGGCTCATCCTCGTCTGCAACCCGAACAACCCCACCGGCACGGTCGTCGGCCGGCGGCAGCTCACCGAGTTCCTCGACCAGGTGCCCGGAGACTGCCTGGTGGTGCTCGACGAGGCCTACCACGAGTACATCAGGGACGAATCCGTCCCTGACGGAGTGGAGCTGTACCGTGACCGGCCCAACGTGGCGGTGCTCCGTACCTTCTCCAAGGCATACGGGCTCGCCGGGCTGCGGGTCGGCTTCCTTGTCGGGCACCCGCCGGTCGCGGCGGCGGTCCGGACGACGATGCTCCCGTTCACCGTGAACTCGGTCGCGCAGGCGGCGGCTATCGCCTCGCTCGCCGCCGAGGACGAACTCCTTGAGCGCGTCGAGAGCGTCGTCAAGGAGCGCGACCGGGTGCGGTCGGCGCTGGCCGCGGACGGCTGGCGGGTCCCGGTCACGGAGGCCAACTTCGTCTGGCTCCGCCTCGGCGCGCACACCACCGAGTTCGCGGCGGCCTGCGCGCGAGACGGCATCGCGGTCCGCCCCTTCGCCGGGGAGGGCGCCCGTATCTCGATCGGCACCCCGGAAGCCAACGACGCCTTCCTGGCGGCCGCCCGCGCTTTCCCCCACCGCGGGTAGCCATCCGATCGCTGCCTGAAGCCGCCGGACGGGTAGGTTAGACCCGAGAGTTGGCCGCGCTGGGCGCCCGGTGGGGGGCATGAGGCGTATGCGGTTCCGGTTCATAGCCGCGGGGATCATTCTCGCGGCACTGCTGAGCGGCAGCGGCTGCGGCGCGGCAAGCAGCAGCACGACCGGGGCCGCCGCGGGAGCCGGCTACTGGACCCGCGCCCGGTTGCTCGGCGCGGAGGCGTCGCGCGAGTGGTCGCTGCCGGAGACCCCTTCACCCGGCGCCACGCCGAGCGCGCACAGTCCGGTGCTCGCCGCGCCGCGGGTCGGGGCGCTTTTCACCCACAACGCGAGCGGAAACCACTTCTGCACGGCGAGCGTCGTCGCCAGCCCCGGCCATGACCTGCTGATAACGGCGGCGCACTGCATCAATGGCGGCAAGAGCGGCGGCGGCTACAACAACGACATCGTGTTCATCCCCGGATACCAGGACGGCGCCGCGCCGTACGGCGTGTGGGCGCCGAGCAAGCTGCTCGTGGACCCGAGGTGGGCGGCGTCCTCAGACCCGGACTACGACGTGGGCTTCGTGGTGCTGCGCCCCCTCGACGGGAAGAACATCGAGGACGTCCTCGGCGCCAATCAGATCCGCTTCGACGCGGGATTCGACAACCTGGTCCGGGTCACCGGCTACCCCGCGAGCGCGGACGCGCCGGTGACCTGCATGAACCGGACCAGCCAGCAGAGCGCCACCCAGGTCAAGTTCGAGTGCGGCGGGTTCTTCGGCGGTACCAGCGGCAGTCCCTGGATAACCGGGTTCGACCCCAGCACCCGTACGGGCACGATCGTCGGCGTGGTCGGCGGCTATCAGGAGGGCGGCGACACCGACGCGATCTCCTACAGCGCCTACCTCAACGACAGCATCCGCGGTCTCTACGAGCAAGCCGCCACGGCCGGCCAGCCGGCCGGCTAGCAGGCGGCCGGGGCGTATTCTTCCGCTTCCTCCGCGGTGACGTCGCCGCCTAGCGCCGCGAACCGCTCCTCGAGCGTCGCGTGGCCGCGGTCGATCAGGTAGCCGCCGGACACCACGGTCTCGCCCTCGGCGGCCAGGCCCGCCAGGATCAGCGCCGCGCCACCGCGCAGGTCATGCGCCACGACCTCGCAGCCGCGCAGCGTGGACGCCCCGTGCACGATCGCGACGTCGCTGTCGACCTCGATCTTGGCGCCCATCTTGTTCAGCTCAGGCACCAGGGTGTACCGGCCGTCGAAGATCGTCTCCCTGATGTAGCTGGCGCCGTCGGCCAGCGTCGCCACCGCCATGATCGGCGACTGGAGGTCGGTCGCGTAGCCCGGGTACGGCGAGGTGATCACGTTGATCGGCCGCAGCGGCCGCTCGCGCCTGACCTGCAGCACGGCGCCCTGCGAAGCGAACTCGACGCCCATCTGCTCGAGCTTCCAGCGGACCACGCCGAAGTGGTCCAGGTTGGCCCCCACCAGGTTGATCTCGCCGCCCGTGGCGGCGACGGCCATCGCGAACACGCCGGCGTCGATCCGGTCCGGCATCACCGTGTGCTCGACCGCGGTGAGCTCGGGGACCCCGTGCACGGTGATGAACCCGGTGCCGCCGCCGCTGATCTCCGCGCCCATCTTGGACAGGAACGCGATGACGTCGAGCACCTCGGGCTCTTGCGCCGTGTTGTCGATGATCGTGGTGCCCGGCGCCAGCGACGCCGCCATGATCAGGTTCTCCGTGCCGGTGTGCGACGGCGTGTCCAGGTACAGGTGCGCGCCGCGCAGCCCCGCGTGCGCCGTGATCCTGATGACCGTGTCGCCCTCGTCCACGGTGGCGCCGAGCCGGGCGAAACCGCGGTAGTGGAAGTCGAGGCTCCGGCTGCCCAGGTTGCAGCCGCCGACGCCCTCGATGACCGCCTCGCCGAACCGGTGCAGCAGCGCGGGCACGAACAGCACCGAGCCGCGGAACCGCCGCGCGATCTCCGCGGGCAGCACGGGAGAGGTCAGCCGCGAGGCGTCCACCACCAGGGTGCGCTCCGGCTCGTGGAACTCCACCCGGGCACCGACCGCCTGGGCCAGCTCGACGGCCCGCCGCACGTCCTCGATGGGCGGCACGTTCCGCAGCACCGTCCGGCCCCTGTCCGTCAGCAGCGACGCGGCGATCATCTTCAGCGCCGCGTTCTTGGCGCCCTGAACGAAGACGGTGCCGTTGAGGGGCGTGCCGCCGCGGACGCGGTAGCGGGTCTCGGTGCCCTTGGTCATATGGATGCAGCTCCTGTCCGAGGGGTAACGACGAGATCGGCGGCGCGCTCCGTGAGCACACCCAAGCGAAACGCGTTGTCCAGTATGCCATCCGATCGGCGTGCTCACGTGAGCTCGGCGACACGGCCGAAGACCCCGCCGAGCCGGGCGACGTAACGTTCCGGGCTGAAAGCCCGGTCAAGGGCGGCGTCATCGATGACCATGTGCCTCTTCTTACCCTGAGTAAGCAATGAATCACGAAACGGGATTTGGTTGTCCCACGTATCCATCGCCGCGGCCTGCACGAGCGCGTATGCGTCTTCCCTCGACATCCCGCCGCTAACCAGCTCGAGCAGCACCGATGAGGAATACAGCAGGCCGCGCGTGATCTCCATGTTCGCGCGCATCCGCGCGGCGTCCACGACCAGGCCCTCGACGATCGAGATCGTCAGCTCGGTCAGGTAGTCCGTCGCGATGGCCGCGTCGGGCAGCGCGACCCGCTCCACGCTGGAGTGTGAGATATCACGCTCGTGCCACAGCGGTATGCCCTCGGTCACCGGGGTCACGTACGACCGCACCACCCGGGCCAGCCCGCAGACCCGCTCGGAACGGACCGGGTTCTTCTTGTGCGGCATCGCCGACGAGCCCTTCTGCCCGGACCAGAACGGCTCGGCCAGCTCACGCAGCTCCGTCCGCTGCCCGTGCCTGATCTCGAGCGCCACCGCCTCGCAGAC
>Ga0335075_10016686_pt1 | contig 10947 bp, 9 predicted proteins | sample Lox_Sample_24_FD_206723 | JGI IMG/M metagenome (GOLD analysis project Ga0335075, IMG submission 206723) | Soil microbial communities from Loxahatchee National Wildlife Refuge, Florida, United States - Lox_Sample_2.4 | ecosystem: Environmental > Terrestrial > Soil > Wetlands | place: USA: Florida... | reverse complement strand
AGGATCCGCGCGCGAGCGAGCGCCGCAACCGCCGCCAGCGCCTCCATACGCTGCTGGAGCGCGCCAGCGCCCACTACGCGCGCCTGCTGTGGGAATCGTCGGAGGCTGCAGGCACGCGCGCATACCTGCTGGGACGCGGACTCGGGGAGCAGAGCCTGCGCCACTTTCAGGTTGGCTATGCGCCCGGCGCATGGGACCACGTCCTGCGTTTCGCACAGAGCGCGGGGTTCTCGGAGGAGGAGCTGCGTGCAGCGGGACTGATCCGCCAGCCCGCCGGCGATCGGCCGCCCACCGATTACTTTCGCGGGCGCATCATGTTCCCGCTGCGTGACGCCCGCGGGCGCGTCGTCGGCTTCGGCGCACGCGCGACGCGCGCCGACCAGCGCCCGAAGTACCTCAACAGCCCCGACGGCCCGCTGTACCACAAGGGCCGCTACCTCTACGGCGGCGATATCGCACGCGCGCACGCCACGCGCGCCGGCCAGGTCGTGGTGTGCGAGGGCTACACCGACGTGATCGCGCTGCACCAAGCCGGCGTCGAGCACGCCGTCGGACTGATGGGCACCGCGATGACCGACGAGCAGCTCGGCGAGCTCGCGCGACTGGCCAACACGGTGCTGCTGTGTCTGGATGCCGACCGCGCCGGGGAGGAGGCGATGCTCCGCGCCGCCGGATCCGCCGCTCGGCGCCGGCTCGAGCTGCGCGTAGTGCCGCTTCCGGCCGGCAGCGATCCCGCCGCGCTCGCGCAGGCCGGCGGGCGCGAGGCGCTGCAGACCGCCCTCGACGCCTCCGTCCCACTCGTGCGCTTTCAGGTGCAGCAAACCCTCGCCCGCGGCGACCACGGCACCGGCGAGGGCCGCGACCGCACCCTCGAGCGACTGCGCCCGGTGTTCGCGACACTCGCGCCGAGCGCGACCCGCCTGGAGCTCACGCGGATCGTGGCCGACACCCTGCAGCTGCCGGCGAGCCTCCTGGAGCAGTTGCTGGACGAACGCCGCGATGACCGCAGCGCAGCTCGCCCGGCGCCGCTCACCGGACCCGTCCCGCTCGGAGGGGAGCAGGAAACCGAACGCGCCTTCCTGGCGCTGTGCCTCGCTCTCCCCGAGCCGGCCGCCACCATGCTCAGCGAGCTCGATCTCAGCGCGCACTTCACCAGCGACCCGTTGCGCCACGCCGCCGAGCACCTGCGAGCCAATGGCCTGGATCCCGCCGGATGGGGGCTGCGTCCCGGAGGCTGCGAGCCGCTCGCCGGGACACTCGCCGGCCTGACCGTGCAATCGGCGCGCGAGCCCGCCAGCCTCGCTCGACTGGAGGCCCAGCACCAGCAGCTTCGCCTGGCGGCGCTCGAGCGGCAGCTGCGCGCCGCGCGGATGCGCGGCGACGGCTCGGCGGCAGAGCTCGCTCGTCGCCGCGCCGCCACCAAGGCCCGCTTCGAGGCGGCCTACGTTCAGGCGCTGGAAGATCAGGAGCGCTAGGCGCCGCGGGCGGGGGCCGCTCGGCTCCAAGTGCGGATGGCGCCAGGTCGCTCGTCTGGCACGGTGAACGTCTCGATCGCCAGGTAGAGCAGCAGCCCCTCGCGCAGCGCGTCTGAGGCGGTGATGCCCTTCTCGGCGACGACCTGGTCGAGCAGTGCTTTCTCGGCGCCGGTGATCTTCGTGGCCACGGGGACGCTTCGATTGCCGCGCCCGACGGGCTGTCGGTTGGATCCCACGATGGGAAAGGTAAACCTGGCCGCGGACCAAACCACTTCAGGTAAACCTGAGCCCGTCTGGCGTCGCCGAAAGGAGCGGTAGGCTCCGACGTGCGGACCGGTACATTCGCCGGCGATCAGCGCCTGCGAGGTAGACCCGGGGCGGGCACCGAGCCAAGGGGTTGCCGAAAATGCCACTACTGGAAGTTTCCGTCCGCGGGCGCGATTACGGTTCGCCGATGCCAGAGCACCCCCGGCCGGTGGCGGCCGACCCGGGCTACACCATGGTCCAGGCCGCGCGCATCACGGGCCTCTCCAAGCGACGGGTGATCTACCTCCAGGAACGGAGGCTCGTCGTCCCCTCGCTGACCAGGCCAGGCGGAAAGCGCCGGCACTACTCGTTCAGCGACCTGATCGAGCTGACCACGATCGCCAGCCTGACCGCGGCGGACAGCCGGATCTCGGTCCGCCGGGTCGCTGCGGTCGTGGAAGCGCTGCGAGAGATTAGGGACCGGCCGCTGATCACGTGCACGCTCGCGGTCTGCGACGGCAAGGTCCTGTGGGCGGATGAGCAGACACGGACGCTGATCGACGTGACCCGCGGCTTCCAAACGGTGCTGGTGGTCAACCTCGCGATGATCGAGACCGATGTGCGCCGGGCGCTCGCGCTTGAGCACCTCGATCCGCCGACTCAGCGAACTGTGGAGTCGAGAGCCGCTTAGCGGCGATCGGGTCGCCGACGATGAACCGCCGCGTGACCTTCTTGCTCCAGCTCCCGGGCCCCGGCCCGCGGCGGAGCCCGCGACGCCTGTCCATCTGCAGCCCCCGCGGGCGGGCGCTGGCACCCGGAGCGATGATGCTTGTGGCTTCCGAGCTCAGGGACGGTGATCGATGAGCGATCAGGTCCTGATCCGGGACCGTCGCCGCACGCCGTTCTTCAGGGTCTTCAAGGCAGCACTCGACGCGATCCGTGGCAACTCCGAGGGGCCGACCCGCACGCGGGCGCTCGGGCTGTACGTGCTGTTGTGCGAGCTGGCCAACGCGCAGCGCCACACCGGCGAGCACCGGCGGATCACCGCGACCTACGACGAGCTAATCGCACGGATTTGCAAGCCGAACGGGCGCAGCATCGGACGCACCTCACTTCGCGGCGCGCTCACTGCCCTGGGCGACGCCAACGTCGCGCACTACACGGTGCAGATCGATCCCCAGCAGGGCCGCGCACCAAGTGTGATCGAGCTACCCAAGCAGCGTGGACGTCACATCCAGATCACCGTTGCGAGCGCCACGTTCCTCTCAGAACAGCCGATCGACCTGCTGTCGGCGTTCGCCTTGATCGCCACGCTGCTGGCGCTTTGCGACGACCAGCACGCCGACCAGGCCCTGGCGTCACGACCGTTCATCGCCAGCCGGCTCGGATGGAGCTCGGAGCGAACCCTGGACAGCCATGTGAAGTCATTGGAGGCGCTCGGCGTGCTGCGGGTCACTCGCCGACCAAAGGAACGGGGAGGCCACGAGCCCAACCTGTGGGAGATCCTGGAGCCCGGGCAGTCGATCGCGAGCGCCGATACGTCTGCCGGACATCCTGGCGCAAATCCGGGACTGACCCCGCGCAATTCTAGGACTGACCTGGCGCAAATCTGGGACGGTGGTGGAGCAAATCCAGGACTGACCCCGCGCAAATCCGGGACTGACCTAGCGCAGCATCAGGACCGACCTGGAGCAATTTGCGCCACCTCCGGTCCTGATGCTGCGCCCTACGCGCGCGCGGGAGACGTCGAACAGAAGAAAACAACAGAACCTCTCTCTCCCCCTCCCCTCTCTGACAATGCCTTGCAGCGTAACGACCGGGGGGAAGGGAGCGATGGACTCTCAGCACAGGAGCGGCTGTGCGAGGAGCTGCTGGAAGTTCTGCACGACTCGCTGGGCGAGGCGCCGCGGCGCAAATACAACCAGAGCCGAGGAGAGTGGCTGGCAGCCGCCGAGCGGGTTCTCGAGGACCACACGCTCGAGCGGATCCGCTCGGCGCTCGCCTACATCCCAACCGATCCGATCAAGGGCTCGGTGGCGATCACGATGCCCGGATTTGCCCGTGTGGTGGACGAACTGATCTTTCGCGCGCACTCGGCCAGTCGCAACGGGCGCTCGCCCTCGCAAGCCTCGACTGCGCCGGGGGTCTTGCCGTGGCCGCAGGCCAGGGCTCGTCTGGAGCAGGTGATCCGGCGCCACGGGGCCGAGCGCCGCGACGCGGCGATCGCCGAGCTCGCTCAGGAGAGCGCGCTGTATGAGCGCTTCATCCTGCGCGTCCGTTGGTCGCGGCTGTGCGAGGAGCCGCTGCACTACCCCGACTTCAAGGCGCAGTGGGAGGCCATCTGCCGCGAGGAACACCCAACAGAGGAGGCAGTCGCATGAGCCACGCCGCCAGCAACGGGCGATCCCCGGCGGTGTCCGCTGCGGGGATCGTGCCCCCACACAACCTCGACGCCGAGGCAGCGGTGCTCGGCGCGATCTTGTTGTCAGACCGCACGCTTCACCACGTCACGCTCCAGACCGGGCTAACGGCCGAGCACTTCTACAGCGAGTCGCACCGGCTGGTCTTCGCCGCCATGCGCACGCTGTTCAACGAGGGCGCGCCGGTCGACCAGGTGACCGTCGCCAGCCAGCTCAGGCGCGAGGGGAAGTTCGAGGCCGCCGGCGGCGAGGCGGCGATCGACCAGCTCTACGCCTCGGTGCCCAACGCCGCCAACGCGCCGCAGTACGCGGCGAACGTGCGCGAAGCCGCCACCGCTAGGCGGCTGCTGAGCGCGACCTACGAGATCCAGCAGCGGATCTCCAGCGCCCCCGGCGACGGGCGCGCACTCGTCGAGGAGGCCGAGCGGCTCGTGTTTGCGCTGCGCGCCAACGAGCTGCCTGGGCAGCTGACCTCGCTGCAGGCCGCGGTGCAGGCGGAGCTTGAACGCCTCGACCGGGAGGCCAAGAACGATCGCGCCGTGCCGGGGCTGGGAACCGGGATCCGCGAGCTCGACCACATGCTCGGCGGCCTTCACCCCGGCCGCCTGTACGTGATCGCCGCCCGACCGGAGATGGGCAAGTCGCTGCTGGTGCTGCAAATCGCACTGCACGTCGCCTTCAGAGAGAGTGCGCGCACGCTGTTCGCGCTGCTAGAGATGGACGATGCCGAAACGGCGCAGCGCTACCTCGCGATGGAGAGCGGCGTCAGCCCCGAGCGGTTGCGACTCGGCAAGGTCAAGGACGAAGACTGGAAGGCGCTGCTCGATGCGGCGAGCACCGCGGGGCGGATCCCGCTTGAGCTGCTTGACGACAGCCACGTGTCCGTCTCCTCCCTGCGCGCGCACGCCCGCCAGCTGGCCGTCCGCCACGGCCAGCTAGGCCTGATCGTCGTCGACTACCTGCAGCTGATGCATGTTGAGGAACCGAGCGGCAACCGAACCGTTGATGTCGGCAACCTCTCGCGGGGCCTGAAGATCCTGGCGCGCGAGCTGCGCTGCCCGATCATCGCGGTCTCGCAGCTGAACCGAGCGGTCGAGGCGCGGCCCGACAAGCGACCCAAACTCGCAGACCTGCGCGAGACCGGAGCGATCGAGGCAGACGCCAACGTTGTGGCGATGCTCTACCGAGACGACTACTACGAGCCGGACTCCGAACGGCCGGGCGAGGTCGAGATCATCGTGCGCAAGAACCGCCACGGCGAGAAGGGGACCGTGTACGTGCAACAGGACGCGCGCTTGCGTCACCTCCCCGCCGCGCGCGTCGCCTGACCGGCCTGTGCGAGCGGAGCTCTACAGAAGGGCACGTACGCTGCCGCCCAGCCCGATGGTTTGGGAGGCGGCGTCCGTCACGGTGCGACCCGCGGCACGTCCCGGCGCTCTGGGCCCCGGACGAGTGGGGTGACGTCGGCACCTCCCCACCTGGACGACGACTCAAGGCTTGATCGCCGACGTGCACGACGAGCGCCGCGTGTGGAGCCCCTGCCGGCTCTCCGATATGGCCCCTTAAATGCGAAAGGTCACCTGGAGGCGGTCGGCCCAGGCTGGCGGCTGCCGAGGACCCGCTTGGCGGCCGACCTCTGCCGCCGGAATCGTGCTTGCGCCCTTACGCCGGCGCGAACCCGGGAGCGAGCGAGGTCGCCCGCCGCTCGGCGGCTTGGAGGCGCTCCCGCGCAAGGCGGCGCCCCTCGTTGGTCAGGCGGTAGTAGTGGTGCGGCGGCCTGCCCGGCGGCTGATCGGTCTGCCAGCGGGAGCTCAGCACGCCTTCGTCCTCAAGGCGCCGCAGCGTTGCGTAAACCGCGCTGACGCCTACGCCCGTCTCGCGGACGACTTCGAGGCCGTAGCGCTCCTTACGCGGCTCGGCTACGAACAGCTCCAGGATCTTGCGTGTTCGACCAGCGACCCGCTGTGCCATGACACGATCCTAGCCGTGGCCGACCGGCGAGGCGGAGCCGTTCCTGATCGCCGCCGGCTCGCTACTCGTGGGCCGGTGTGACCGAGCTGAAGCCACCGACCATCCACGATGCCAGGGAGCCAGCGAAGCCTTCGAACGTCGTGTGCAGGTGCTCGGAGCGGTCGCTGTTGTTCGCCATGGCGAAGATCGAAAGAGCGTCTCGGACGCCGCGGGCTGCCGCTCGGCCGAACGCCCGAGCTGCCGGCTCGGGTTCGACGGTGGCGACCGCCAGGACGACCGCGCAGATCAGATCCCCCGCCACGCCGCGTTGATGGTCGGGCAAGCTTCTCGGCGGTCCACTGGGGCTCACGGGCCCGGCACTGCGGTAGGAGGCGACGAGGAGCTCGCCCTCGCGCTGGTAGGACGTAGGCCCGGTGACGTCGTGCGCGGTGATCTCGCCCGGCGCCGCGGCGGCGAGCTCCCGGCCGAAGCCCTCGATCGCACTGATCAGCGCGCCGGCATCAACCTCCTGGCGGTCGCTGCTCAGCGCCAGCGCATTCCAGACGCCACGACCGGCGACCTGGCCGAAACGTCTCGCCGCATCGGTCGTGGCGGCGAGGCGGTGCTCGCACACGAGGACCGCTGCGACCGCGCGGCCCGCCGAGGCCCCCAGAAACTCCGCATCACCGGGATCCGCGACGCTCGCCGGTGCTCCGAGCGCGAGCTTCTCAAACCCCTCACGCCTGCCAGATGCGGGGCTCAGCGCAAGCTGCGCGTAGACGATTTCCCGCCCAGCCCTCAGCGCCTGCTCATAGCCGGTCTCTTCGCGCCTCACAGTTGCCACCCTCCTGACCTCGAGTGCCCTCGGCGCCGCCGACCCGCCCCGACCAGCCGCCACGTCCTTGTCATCATCGCAGGTTCACTAACAGCAGGCGGTAGGCCGAGCGGGTCGCGTCTCACGGTCCACCGCCGGACCGCCCCGTGTGCTCCCGTCGGCACGACGCGTCTGACGGTACCCGTCACTGACGCACGACGGTGTCAGTGGCAGGCGAGCGCGGCTTTGGGCAAAAAAAGGGTAGGGAACTTCAGCGAGTCGCGCATTACTGACAGTAAGTGTTGCCTCGCGGAGCTCTCCCGTGCGGGCCGGAGGCGAACGCGAGGCGGTTCCAATGAAGATGCCGCGGTGCCTGGCTACCGGATTTGGGCAAAAAAAGGGAGAGGTCGTTTTTTGCCAGCACGCCGGCCAGCGCTGCCAAGCTCGACCTACAGCGGCTCGGCGGCCGTGCTCGTGGCGCCCGCGCCACTCACGGTGTCGTGCCGTGGAGGTGAACCGCACGCGGCCTGCAGGCGGCGCGAAAGTCTCTGCCCGTGTCTGTGCCTCCTTGCGGAGTCGGCGCCTTCGGCGGCCGATCCAGTCCAAAGCTCGGATTGGCCGCCATAGGCGCCTTCGTAGGGTTAGCGCGGATTGACCATCGGCATCACCAGGTACCTGTCATCGCCGTCCTCGAACAGGACTGGGCGCCTGCGGTTCGAGCTCAGCTTGACTGCCACCCTCTCGCCCATGATTGCCTTAGCGGCGCTTCGCAGGAACTGGGGGTTGAGGTGCACCTCGACTGCCCCCGGTTCGCTTCGCTCGATCTGAGCCTCGGCGAGGGCTTGCTCAAAGCCGGCGTCGGACACGCGGTCGAGCTGCAGGCGGACATCGCCGTCGGCGTGTAGCTCTACGGCCTTGCCGTCGGTGACGAACGCGTTTGCCAGCTCGCACGCTTGCGCGAGCTCGGCGACCGACAGGGTGATCCAGGTCCGGTAATTGTCGGTGATCAGCTCGCGCCAGCGTGGGAAGTGTCCTGGTATGCGCCTGATCGTAAAGCGAGCCGACGGCCATTGAACGGTCGCGAAGTCTTGGCTCGCGAGTAGTTCGATGGTCTCGGCGCCTCGCATCGCCTTGGCTGCGACAAGCAGGCCGCGGGCGTCGATCGTGAGCTGGTTGGGGTTCGGCTGCTGGCGGGTGGGGCGGCGTTTGCGGGCCACGACTCTCGCTGGAGCTGCGATCACGGCCAGGCGCCAGGTGTCGGTCGCGACGAGCACCGGTTGTTGCTCCCAGTCGAGGTTCAGTGTGCACAAGACCGGGCGCGTTTCGTCCTTGCTTGCGAACCTTCCGACGCGCTCGAGTGCGGCACCGAGCGTCGTGCCGTTGGCGGTCAGTACCCGCTCGCCGGCGCCCGTCGGCCAGGCCGGAAAGTCAGCGAGGCGATACAACGGCAGTGTGACCGATCGCCGGGCGCACCGGCAGCGAACGCGCCCGGGGTCGGCGGCGGCTGCTGAGCACTCGACGCTCAGCGTCAGCTCTCCGTCGGCTGCTAGCAGCCTCGCGACGTCTGCGAGCAGGGCGTGATCGACCACCACGTCGACGTCTCCCTGGGCCGCTGCATCGGCCAACTGGAGCTCGCCGAAGATCGTGAGGTCGCTGACGCTCAGGCGAACGGCGTTTTCGTTTGCGGTTATCCGCACGCCCCGGAGCGCTTCGATGGCACTCCGCCTGCTGACTGCTGGGCGCAGCGCTGAGAGCGCGCTTGCCAATGTCTTGGGTGCGACAGTAACGTGTGGCATGAGTTCTCCAATCGTGGTTGATATGAAAATCGGTGTGGCGGGCGTGGGGCGCTGCCCTCTCGACATGCCGAGCACGGCGTCGAGCGGCGGCAGTCACTCCCGCGCAGCCGGCGGCGCCTAGGCGGCCGTCTCGGCCGGCTGGGTCAGGTCCTCGCCGCGGTCGACGCAGGCGCACCGTGCGCATTCGGCGCAATAACCGTCGTGGTCCTTTCCACAGGGCTTCTCTCCGCAGCCGTGCGGCATGTCGTAGCCCGCGTCGATCGCGTCGTGGATCGCCGTGTAAAGGATCAACGGCCCCCAGCCGTGCGGTGGCGGGGCGAGGCCGTTGAAGATCTTCACCACCCTCAGTTCCCCCCAGCGCTTGCCGGCGCACACGCGGCACACCTGCTCCCCCAGTTCGCGGTGCTGCATTCCAACGTAGGCGAGCTGCTCTGCGGCGATCATCGTGAGCCACCGCAGTGGCTGATGTATGGCGCCGGCGCGCGACCGATCCGCTCCTGCAGCTTGCGGACGCGAGCGTCGAGTTTGTGACGGTGAATGTGTGACATCGAGTCTCCAATCGCTTTGGGTCAGGCTGGGTAGGAGGTGTGCGGCACGCCCCGTGGTAGGGCGCCGCGCGGGAGCGGGCGATGCGGTGTGCTGGCGCTAGCGCGTATAGGTCCAGAAGGGGCGGCGCATCCCCATCGCGAGCGCTTGCGCTTCGGCGCGTGTGCGTCGTTCGGCGCGGACACGCATCAGCGTGATGCCGAGGAGGTTCTGGCCGGTGGGCGATCCGTCAGCAGCCCGCCCACCCCAGACAGGGTCGGTGGGCGACCACTCGACGAGCGTCGCTTCACCGGTGCAGTCGAGCAGGACCGAGAACGGCTCCAGCCCGAACTTGGCGCGGTTGGCGACCAATGCCACCTGCTGCTTGATCCCGTCATCCCAGCCCGGGCGGAGGGTGAGCCGGCGGATGTTGCCGTTCGCCTGTCGCTCGCCGCCGGGGCCGCCGCGGCGCTTGGCTTGCCGCGGCCCGCTGGCGTGCAGCACCCACCAGAAGTCCTCTTCGTTGGTCGCCTTGGAGGCGTTGAAGTAGTGCTCGAGGGTCGGGGGCTCGCACCACTGTCCGGGAGGGTGTCCCTGATAGCTGACGGGAAGCCGCAGCCCGGGTACGAGCGCGAACTGGCTGAACGGCCCGCTGTAGAAGCGAAGCGTGCCGGGCCGGTTCCACGGCCCGGCAGTCTGGTAGGTCTCGGCCATCGCCTTACCACCCGAACGTGGCGGCCGGCCATTCGGGCCGTTCGGTAGCGGCGACCGCGGCGCGCGCCTTGGTGGCGCTGACCGGCGTCACCGCGTCGCGCTCGCGCACGCCGTCCACGGGGTCAAGCTCGATCGCCTCGTCGATCACCGCCACCTGCGTGACGCGACCGTCCTCGAGGTCGACGACGACCTCGACCGGGGCGATGAAGGCGACCTGGGCCTCCTCGGGCCCGCCGCCACCTCGTTGTGAGCCGGGCCGCCGGCGCGCGGCGATCAGCCGTTCGGCGGTCTTTGCGATCCGAGCCAGCGCCCGGATCGCCTGGCCGTGGTCGGCGCCGTCTTCCTCGGCGAGACGGGCGAGCGCGGCACGCTCGGCGTCGGCGAGCTCCGCGACTCGCTGCAGGTCGGCGATCCGCCAGCGGATCCGCCGCGTGAACTGTCGGCGTGGGAGCTCGCGCTTGAGCTTGGTCACGATTTCCCGGGTCGTTGCCCCCTCGAACGGGTCCGCTCCCCAGTCGTCCCGGATGCCGACGGGAACGATCTGGATCGATGTGGGTGTCGAGCTGTTCAGCCCGATCGGTATGAGCAGGCCCGTGAGCTCCTCGAGGTGCTCTGCGGGCATCGCGGCTGCCAGGTCGACGGCTTCCCGCGCGGAGTCGACCGCGACGACGCTGACCTTCGCGGGGTTGCGGCTTGGCAGGATCTGCAGTTCGGCGATGTCGGTTGCGTGACGCGCGACGAGCCGTCGGGCGCGCTCGAGCGTGAGGGTGCGCCGCTCATCGCCGAGCACGCTGGTGAAGTGCTCAACGCGGGCACACGCGTCGATGAGCTCCTCGTTGGTCAGCGCGGCTGGGCAGGCGGGTGAGACCAGCGAGGCGGGGCCCAGCTCGAGCGCCTCCGCGGCGACGTGTTCGAAGTACGTGCGTGCCGCCAGCTGGTCGTCGGTGGGCGCCGACTCGGGGAGGGCTGGGTGCGATTGGCGCTCCTGCGCCCAGTGGCTTCGGCAG
>Ga0335075_10016685_pt1 | contig 10947 bp, 10 predicted proteins | sample Lox_Sample_24_FD_206723 | JGI IMG/M metagenome (GOLD analysis project Ga0335075, IMG submission 206723) | Soil microbial communities from Loxahatchee National Wildlife Refuge, Florida, United States - Lox_Sample_2.4 | ecosystem: Environmental > Terrestrial > Soil > Wetlands | place: USA... | reverse complement strand
CGCGGCCGGCGCCGGCTTCGGCATCGGTGAAAGACCCAGCGCGCGCGCCACCCGCCGTCCGAGATCCTCGTCGACGGTGAGCAGATGCGAGACCATCCGCGCGCGAATGGCGGGGACTTCCACCTTACTCAGCTCGAAGGTGAAAGCCGCGACGATGTGGTTCTGCTCGACCTCAGACTGGCTCACGTAGAACTGACGCGCCTGACTGTAGTGGTCGGCGAACGTCTCGGATCGGCTGCGTGTCTTCGTCCCGTCTTCCGGTGCCGGGTAGCTGCGGAACCCGTCGGGCGTCTCACGTGGGCCGCCCATCTCGCCACCCCACGAATTGGGCTCATAGTTCACCCGCCCTTTGGGGTTGATGAATGCCATATGGCCGTCCTGTTGCAACGTGCGGAAAGGACACTTCGGAGCATTCACCGGCAGATAGGTAAAATTCGGGCTGCCCAGCCGCTTGACTTGCGTATCGAGATACGAGAAGTTACGTCCTTGAAGCAACGGGTCGTTACTGAAATCGACGCCGGGGACGATATTTTGCGTGCAGAACGCGACTTGCTCGGTCTCGGCAAAGAAGTTGTCGACGCAACGATCCAAAACCAGGCGGCCGACGCGCCGGACCGGTACGTCTTCCTCGGGAATGATCTTGGTCGCGTCGAGGACGTCGAACGCAAAACGCTCGGCGAACGCCTCGTCGAAGAGCTGCAACCCGAGCTCCCACTCGGGGAAATCGCCGTTTTGAATTGCATTCCACAGATCGCGCCGGTGAAAGTCGGGGTCGGCGCCATTGATCTTGAGCGCCTCGTTCCAGACGACCGACTGCATCCCCAATTTCGGCTTCCAGTGAAATTTGACGAACGTTGAGGCCCCTTGAGCGTTCACGAAGCGAAAGGTGTGGACGCCGAAACCTTCCATGAAGCGGAACGAACGCGGAATCGCCCGGTCGGACATGATCCACAGCGCCATGTGCACGCTCTCGGGATTGAGCGAGATGAAGTCCCAAAAGTTGTCGTGCGCTGTCTGCGCCTGCGGGAAGCCGCGATCCGGCTCCTCTTTGGCGGCATGGATGAGGTCGGGAAACTTGATCGCGTCTTGAATGAAAAAGACCGGGATGTTGTTGCCGACGATGTCCCAGTTGCCTTCCCTCGTATAGAGCTTCACGGCAAAACCGCGCACGTCTCGTGCAAGGTCGGCCGAGCCCTTGTTTCCGGCGACGGTGGAGAAGCGCACGAACGCGGGCGTCTTGCGCCCCTTTTCTTGGAAGAGGTCGGCTCGCGTGATGTCGGCGAGCGACTCGTAGGTTTCGAAATACCCCTGTGCACCGAAGCCGCGCGCGTGCACGACCCGTTCGGGGATGCGCTCGTGATCGAAGTGAAAGATCTTCTCGCGGAAGTGGAAATCTTCGAGTGCGGTCGGGCCACGCACCCCGACCTTGAGCGAATTCTGGTCATCGGAGACCGGCGTGCCCTGCTGCGTCGTCAAAATCGGGACGTCACCGCCGGCAACCTGATGCGTCTCGCCGCCCTCGCCACGGAATACCTTGCCATTGCCGGATTTCGCCGGCTCGCTACCGTTGAGGCGCTTCGCCATGGTCTCTCTCTTTCGTGAAAACGAAATATCGCCAAGCGCATTCCCCGCCGTCTCCGGCGGTAAACCGGAAGATGGCGCGAGCTGGGAGACGGGCGAATGGTGCGGAAGTGCGCACGCATGCGACATGCCCTTGCGCTCCTACTCGCCGCGGCAATCATCTGCTCGTGCCCACTGCGCTCATCCGCGTTGACCCTGACGAGTCCCGACGTGCACAACGGCGGATTTCTAGCTACCGTCTTCACACTCAACGCGCTCGGCTGCGCGGGTGAGAACCGCGCACCCCGGCTCGCATGGTCGGGCGTTCCACCAAAGACGAAGTCGTTCGCGCTGACGATGATCGACCCCGACGCGCCCAAAGTGGGCGGCTTCCTCCACTGGATCGTCTTCGCAATCCCGCCATCGGCGCGAGCGCTCGTCGCCGCACCGCAGGCGCCGGCCGTGGTTCGCCTCAACGATTTCGGTGAACCGGGGTACGGCGGCCCGTGCCCGCCGCCCGGCGGCCAGCCGCATCACTATCACCTGACGCTCGACGCTCTGGACATCGACATCGCTCCCGCAACGTACGAAGACTACCTGCAGGCGAGGCGCGGACATATCTTAGCCTCCGCGCAGCTCGTCTTCCGTTACGGGCGCTAGTGGCGCTCGAAGCCGCGCTCGCATACGCCCAGCGCCATACACTCCATGCGCTGGTGGTTGCGCGCGAGCACGCGGTGGTGTACGAACGTTACGGTGACGGCTACGATCGCGAGCGAGCACACGCCCTCTACAGCGGTACGAAAAGCTTCTGGGGCGTCACGGCGCTAGCAGCGCAACAAGACGGCATCCTCGATCTCGACGAGCGCGCCGCGCAGACGCTCACCGAATGGCGCGATCAGGAGCGCAAGCGTGAGGTTACGATTCGGCAGCTCCTGCAGTTGTCCGCAGGCTTCGGCTTCGGCGGCCTCGGGAATGCAGTTCCGACTTACGATATTGCGCTGCACACCCCGCTGCGCGACGCCCCGGGGACGCACTTCACGTACGGCGGCATACCGCTGCAAGTCTTCGGTGCACTGCTCACGCGAAAACTCGCTTCACGCGGCCTGACCCCACATGCATATCTCCAGCAGCGTCTGCTTACGCCGCTAGGTATCACGGTGGGAGACTGGCGCACGCTTAAGGATGGAACGCACCCACTCCCCACCGGTGCCCAGCTCAGCGCCGCCGCCTGGTTGCGCTACGGGCGTTTCCTCGCCGGATACGGGTGCCTGGAAGATCGGCGGCTCGACGAGCGACTGATGCGTCTTTGCTGGGAACCGTCTGCGGCGAATCCGCGCTACGGTTTGGCTTTTTGGCTCGATCCCACCGGGCGCATCCCCGGTCTGCTCTATGCGAGCGGTGCCGGAGGTCAAGCACTCTACGTGATACCGAGCGTTTCGCTCGTCGTCGTCCACTTCGGCAAGAGCACGTCGTTCCGCCACGAAACCTTCCTACGCCACCTGTTACCTCTTGCGCCCTCCGAGGTATAGTTCGCACGTGAACGTTTTGCGGATCATCTCCATTGCGCGCTCCTCGCTTCCGCGGGTCATCCCGCTCATGCGTAATCGCCGCGTCCCAACGTGGCTCAAAGGCGCAACGATCGTCGCCGGTCTGCTCGTCGTCTCGCCGCTCGACATCTTCGGTGACATCCCGATCTTGGGGCTTCTCGACGATTTCACGCTGCTCGCACTGCTCACGACGCTCTTCGTCAATATCGCCTCGGCGCTGTTGCGTCGGCAAGACGCCGGCGAATCGATGCGCGTCGTCGGCCCGGTCTCTCTGCCGCCGAGCGGCTCGGCATCGTAACCCGCACGATGCGCGACGACGATCGAACCCTGGTTTACTCCACCGACGGTTCGTTGCCGTTGCCCAAGCCCAAGCGTACGGCGCCGCTGCGCCCGGCAAGTGGGCCGAAGCGACCCCCTGACGACGGCATCATACGAGTCGGCTGCGAACGGCGCCGCGGCGGCTGGGTAACCCTGATCTACGGATTGACGGAAGCCGAGGTGGAACCGATGGGACGGACGCTGCGTCGTCACTGCGGCACCGGCGGCACCGCCAAAGACGGTATCGTAGAGCTGCAGGGCGATCATCGCGAGACGGTGATCGCGTATCTCGTCAAACAGGAGAGGCGCGCGAAACGGATGGGCGGCTAGCGCCGTTGCCCGGATGTGATCGTTCCGCTCGTCCTCGCGCTCATCACGGTCTCGTCTTCTTCGGCGCCCACATCTTCGGCGCCCACATCGGCACCCGTACCGATCTCGCCGGAGGCCGCCGTCATCGTCAACTCGGGCTCAACGAATACCGCCGGTTTCAGCATCGTCGTGAGCCGCAGCGGCGACGTCACCGTGCTCGCCGGCTCGACCACGAGCCATGCCGTTCTTTCACCGGTGACGACACGCACGTTTTTTCACGATCTAAGCGGCGCTCTTCCGCTCGGTTCCCTCGAAGTCGCGCGGTGCATGAAGAGCGCTTCGTTTGGGACGACGACGCGCGTTCTGTGGCAAGGTCAATCGACGCCGGATCTCAGTTGCCCCGCGACGAGTGCAACGGGGACGCAGCTCAGCCACGATATCACCGCGATCGAAAATCAAATCTGGGGACGCCTGCACACGCTCCCGGTCCACCGGCGCCTTCCAACCGCCGGTTCATAACCGTTCGAGTGAACGGCTCACGAGTAAGGAATCTCACGCGCTCGTGCGATAACAAGAACTGATGCGAGACCGAGCGGACGTCGCTCCGCTATCGCTGCCCTTTGGGGGCGGTCTTCCGGTGCCCGCGCCATATACCCGGCACGGCCCCGGTTCGCTGTTGGCGCTCCCTTCTGGGAGCATTGCAAGCGACCTGAAGGCGATCGCGCTCGACGAGCGGCGCCGTGTTGCGACCTACGAATTGCTCGTTGCCAATGAGACGATCTCACCGGTCGCCACCTTTGCATACGCCATCGGCGCGACGCCCGGTGGGATGCTCTCGTGGAGCACGATCACGGTCCCGTCGTTCGCCTCGATCGCCGTTACCATCGACGTGCCGCTACCGCCCCGCGGAAAAGAGCAACGCGTCGTCGTGGAGCTGCATGCACAGGACGCACACCTCACCCTCGATGCCAACGCGCCGCAACCACGCCGCACCATCGGCCGCGCCGGCTATGCGGCGCTCGCGGCCGTCGGCATTTTGGTGCTCGGGTCGGTCGTGTATGGGATCAACAAACCGCGAGTGCTTGCGCTCGCAGCTCCAAGCCCGGTCATCGCCGGGCGCCCATTTGCCGTCGCCTACGCGCTCGGCGGTGACGCCGTCGGAAGTTACACCGTCGAGACGACCGACGGCGACCAAGTTCGCGGCGGGACGCTCGACCGCAAACGCAGCGCGATCATGCTCTCGCTGCCGCCGGCAAATGAAGCTCACGGCTACGACCTCCGCGTGACGGCGAGTGGGCGGCTCGGGGACGAGACGCGGGTAGCGCACATCACCGCCGTCCCCACCCCGCCGACCGCCCCTCCGCAAATTCTCGCGCCCGTCGCCGCCCCGCCACCGCCGCAGCAGGTCGGTGCCCTCCCATCGATCCTGCTCGCGAGCGACAGCGTCTCGAGCGGTGGACAGATCTCCGTGACCTACCCACTCGCAAATGCGAGCGGCAACGTCACCTTGTTCGACCAGGACAACGCAGTACGCGGCACGGCGATGCTCGACAAGAACGGCCATGCCACGCTCGTCGCCCCGGTCGTGACCGCCGATGAACCGTTCCGGGTCGTCGTACAGGTGCAGAGCGGGACCTCCACGATCGAGTCGGCGGCCGCCCTCACGATCAAGGCGCCCACCCCGCCGACGCCGCCCCCCGACCAAGTGGGGGCCGACGCTCAGACCGAAACCGAAGCCGGCGTCCCCTTCGGGCTGCCGGTCGGCAACGTGAAATCCGGCGGCCTCATCCGTATCCCGATCGTAAGCCACGAAGATTCGCTCAACATCGCCCTCTCGACCGTCGACGGAGCGCAGCTCTCGGAGGAAGACGTCCCGCTCAGCGAGAGCGAGATCCTCTTGCGGGCGCCGACGGTGAGCACGCCGACCACCTACCTGATCGTCGGCACCTACCGCCACGGGGTGGGCCAGGAGACGATCGTCCGCAGAATCACCGTCGTCCCGTAGCGAGCCGAACGGATTTTTTTCCTTGTTTCCCGAGGCAATTGGGAGACTTTCTCCGTATGCTTCAAGTTCTAAGCTGCAGGTCGGTTCTGCCGACAATCGAGGTATGCCCATGACCCCGGGGCCGCGGTCGTGATCTCTAGGCTTCCTGCCCTTCCGAAGCTCGCACCGGCGACCATCCGGCGCCCGCGCATCGGGAACTGGATGCTGCGTCACGTCCGTACGCCGTTGCGCCTCGTGGTCGGCCCACCGGGCGCGGGCAAGACGACTGCGGTCGCCTCGTTTCTCGAAGAAGCCGACTCCTGTGTCGCCTATCTTGCCATCCAGGACGATGAGTCGGCTACGAGCGTACGCGAGCGAATTGCCGCCTCGCTGGGCTTAGGCCCCGTCGATTCGTATGCGTCGTTCATCGACGCGCTGGGCCGCTGCGGGCCCTGCCAATTGGCACTCGACGAGATCGACCATGCTGCCTCGGATGCGCTGGACGAACTCGAAGCGATCGTCACCGACGCACCAAAAAACGTAAGCCTGATCTACATCGCGCGCTCGCGCACCGCGATCGACGTCGGACGCCTCGTCGCGCGCGGCCTCGCCGCGATCCTGGACGCCGAGATGCTCGCCTTCAACGCGGAAGATATCGCGCATCTGTGCGACGCGGCCGGCGTCTCGTTCTCATCGTTCGACGTCGGCCGCCTCCTCGATGAGACCGAAGGCTGGCCGGTGGTCGTGAGCTGTGTGATCCGTGACGTCGCCGACCGTAACGGTGCGCTGGCCGGAGCGTACGACCAATGGTGCCGTTCGAGCGGGCGGCATTTCGCCGGCTTCATCAAGGGCGAGATCGAACGGCAAGGCGACTTCTACCGCACCGCCTTTCACCTAGTGATGCGTGGCGGCTCGGGGCCCGAACACGACGATCGTCTGGCGGCACTCGAGACCTGTGGCCTCTTCGTTCGTTACACGCAAGGCGACTGCCGGCCGTACCGGGTCGTCTTGCAGTTCGTCGCCGGCGGGATCCGCGCGGCGACGACGCCCGTCCCCGCAACCGGTGCGCTGCTGACCGTCCGGATGTTCGGACGCTTTCAAGCCTCGATCGGCGAGCGGCCGATCGAATGGATCCGTCGCCGCGACGCGCAGCTCTTCAAGTATCTCTTGCTGACGCCGAACGGGACGGCGACGCGCAATGCGCTTCGCCAGCAGTTCTGGCCCGACGCCGACGCGCAGCTCGCGACGCAGAGCCTGCGCACCTCGTGCAGCAACATCCGCCGCGCCATCGCCGCCATCGTCGGCTACGAGAACGTCGACCGGTACTTCTCCACCCGCGGCGAGGTCGGCGTCAAACTCTCCAACGCGGTTCTCGACGTGCGGCGTTTCACTGCGCACATCACCGACGGCGACGAGCAGCTCCAACGCTCGAACATCCGCGAGGCGATGGCGCACTATCACGCCGCAGAAAATCTCTATAGCGGCGAGTTGCTCTCCGGTGACTACCCTGAGCCGTGGTACGTCGCGCGCGCTGCGATGTACCAAGCGCTCTACATCGGCGCCCTCGGACGCCTCGCCGATCTGCATACCGACCTCGGCGAGGTACAAGAAGGCTGCCAATATCGCGAGCGGGTGAGTTCGCTCAAGGCCGTTGCGCGCATCGTGGAGGGACTACCCGCCGTTGGGGAGACGAACTCCCGCAGTACGGCTGTCTAGCGTTTGGTCGGGCAAAACCCAGAGGCGGAATTTCTTGTCCTGCGTGACTTGGCGCCAGCCGATGAGGCGCAGCGCTTGATCGAGAGGCTTTCCGCGCTCGGCGATCAGAGCGTTGATACGTTGGGCCGCGAGCCGCTCGCGCCAGTGCTGCTGTAAAAAAGCAATCGTCGCGAAATCTTTCCAGACCGAGACCGGATATGGGTCGGCGCGGCCGTCGAGAAAGACGCTCTGGTGCGGAATACCGATGAAGAAACTGCACCAGGCAAAGTCCGCGCAGAAGATGCGATGATCTCCGGGCATCGACGAAAGGGCCGCGATCTCTTTGTACGGCATCGTCACCTCGGTTCGCTCTTGGCTGCGGTACAGACCGATGCCGACGACAACCGCGAGCACCATCGCAAATGCGGGGATCGCGTACCGCCCGATCCATCTCAGGTGCTCGGGTTCGTCGCTCTGCGTTGCGAGATCGAAGGCGCGGGTCGCGGCGACGGCGACCAAGGGCGCCGTCGCAATGGAGAAGATCGCGATGTTGCGCGCGGCAAAGAACAGCAAGAAGGTAAAGGCTGCAAAGACGAGGGCGTCGGCGCGAAAGCGGCGCGTCACGACGCCCAGGCCAACGGCGGCAAGCAAGAGTGGAAGCGCCCCGAGTGCGAACGAGAGCATCGAAACGTTGGTGGGCTCCCACTCGCTGATGTATCCTTTGATTGGGCTGGCGAAGAGCGAGAGCGCGTATTCGGGTAGGCCGATCCCAAAGGGGTTGCAACAGATCGCAAGCACCGTCGCCACCGTCACAGCGAACGTCCGCTTCACCCGTGGCGTCCACGCGCGGTCCTCACTGAGCCGCCCGACGGCAGTGGCACCGGCGAGCAACGGCGCGAGCATCGCGCTGGCGTGGAGATTCGACCAAAGTGCGGCGACGGGGACGGCCGCCCACAGCCACGGCCCCTCGTTGTCGAGCGTGAGCAGCAACAGCGCGAGCATTGGCCACGCGACGACCTGTGCGCGGACGCCGAACGATTCGAACATCGCCAGCGCCGTGGCGGCAACCACGATTGCAACCGCCACGGGGTTCGCTTGGCGGCGCACCGCACGATAGGCGACCAAGACCAGCGCGAGGATCGCGCAACCCGCGACGCAGAGCGCAAAGATCGTCCAGGGAAGCCCCGCGGTGCCGAGCGCGGCACCGATACCGAAGGCCCACTCTTGGGGCGTCCAATGCGAGCCGACGGCGGCAAACGACTCTGCTCCGAGCGCGCGCGGAATACGGTGTGTCCGCAAGATGGTGCGGCCCAACCAGCGCTGCCAGGCGAGATCGCCGTCGCCCGCCGGAAAGTCGACAGCGGTCACGGCGAACCGCGCACCGATGATCGCCAGCACGAACCATGCGTACTTCATCTGCGCTGGTAAATCACGAGATTGCCCCGCAGCGAGAGCGCGTGCCACTGCGGCAAGAGCGCCAGCAGCGAGATGCCATTTGGCGTCGTCACCACCGTATCGATGTTCCAGCTCTTCACGCGGCGCAGCCACTGCGGGCGACCGAGCACGATCGTGACGAAATCGTCGCGAACGTCCTGCGGATACGACTCTTGGCGGCCGTCGAAGAAGACCTGGAGTGACGGCGCGCCGCGCAGAAGCGCATAATTGCACCACGACGGATTGAGGCACAAGAGCCGGTGCGGCCGGCCGTCGCGCGCCAGCCGATCGATTGCTGCGTACTGGTCTCGGCCGGCATCGAGTATCTGCGTCCCACGTGCAAACGAGACGCACGCTCCCAGCAGCGCAACGAGCGCCAGCGCAGCGGCGACGCCGCCACTGGGCAGTGCCGGTACGGCGCGTTGCGGCGACGGCATCGTCACCCGGTCGAGGGCCGCCGCCAAGACCGGCGAAACCGCAAGGCCGGCGATGCCGAGATACTTGCCGTGCAGCAGCGCAAGGACGATCGCCGCGAGCGAGACGGCGACTTCTTCGGGGTCACCACTCCGGCGCAACCCCAGCCAAGCACAGAAGATCATCGCGGGCACGAGCCCGGCGAAGAGCGCCGGTGCGCTGACCCGTGCCGGTTGCCATCCCCCGAGCGTACCGCTCGAATCGAAGCCGAGATAGGCGCTGTAGTTCGTGAGTGCGTTCACACCCGCGGGTGTCGCGATTGCAGCGACGACGAGCAAGAGCGTGAGCGCGAGCAGCTCGCGCACGCGGCCCGTCACCACGCGCTCCTCGATGAGCGCACCAACCAGCGCGCAGAGCGCGAACAGCGGAGCGATGAGACCGATGGTCGAGAGATTCACCCAGAGCAGCGTCAGTGGAACAGCGGCCCAAAGCCATCTCCCTGAGAGACGGTCGAGGCACGCGAGGAAGGCGGCCGCCAGAGCGAGATCGGCCGTCGCACCACCGACGCAGAGCGTGCCGAGCGAAGCAAGAATCGCGAGCGCGAGCGCGAGCGCGGTCGCCGTGAGGCTCAAGCGATGCGCGCGGCAGCGCTCGGCCACCAGCACGAACGCGATTCCGGCCAACAGGATGTTCCCCGCTACCAGCGCCGGATAGCCGCCGGCCGCATAGACGAGCGACGTTACCGCTGCGCCCAACCACCCTTGCGCGAGCCAGGGGCTGCTCGCGGCCGTGAAACTCTGTGGGCCGAGAACCGCCGGAAGCGCGTGAGCGGCGACGATCGTCCGCCCGAAATAGATCGAGAGAGCGAGCGACGACGAAACCGGGGCCGTCAAGGCGATCAGAGCGCCCACGACGAGGAGGGCAATGCCGAGCAGAGCGGCTCGGCTCATTCCAGAACGAGACGATCGCCGACGAGCACGTCACGCGCCCCGGTGCGATGCGCACCGAGTTCCACCACCGTCGCGGCGTCACGGCAGGTCAGCGCCAGACGGTTGGGCGCAACGGCGTTGGCAATGCGCAACACGCGACCGTCCTTGTCGAGAAAGAAGACGTCGATCGGCGCGCGCATCATCATCGTGTGGATCGCCGAACAGCGATCGATCCACAGGCCTTCATCCGGTGCGATGCTCGAGCGCAGGAGCAATCCGATGCCGCGCTCCCACGCATTGCTCGCACGCATCAGACGGCCGGCGACGAGCGCCCCGTTCGATGCATTGCGCAGCCCGTATGGCTTCATGTTCTGACTCCCGTTGCAAACGCGACGCCGATGGCGCACGCGAGGTATGGCCCGAACGCGATCGGCTCGGCGTGACGATGACGCACCCACGCGACGCTCACCGCCACCAGGCTCGCGACGAAGAATGCCCACATCGCCGGATAGATTCCAAGCACCACGCCGCCGAGCGCCGCGAGCTTGACGTCGCCCCAGCCCATCCCGCGGCCCTTCGAGATCGCCGCCGCAAAGGCAAACGGCGATGCAACCAGGAGCGCGGCAAAGAGAAATTCCCACTGGTGCATCGCGGCGCGCAGCGCCGTCGCCAGCAGCAGCGGGCCGATCGTAAACCAGTCGGGGATGATCCCACAGCTCACGTCACTTGCCCAGATGGCCACGAGCACGGCTTCGAG
>Ga0335075_10016684_pt1 | contig 10949 bp, 7 predicted proteins | sample Lox_Sample_24_FD_206723 | JGI IMG/M metagenome (GOLD analysis project Ga0335075, IMG submission 206723) | Soil microbial communities from Loxahatchee National Wildlife Refuge, Florida, United States - Lox_Sample_2.4 | ecosystem: Environmental > Terrestrial > Soil > Wetlands | place: USA: Florida... | reverse complement strand
TGGCCTGCCAATCCTCGGGCAGCATTCGTTTCACAATGTCCCAATCTTGAGTGATGAGTTCGTCGCGCATAGCGCCATAATAATTTATCTTTATTCATATGTCCATTATTAAGTTAGCGCCTATGCCTTGCGGGAGAGGGCCGGGGTGAGGGAGAATCGTTCGACGTCGTTCAAGCGCCGGAACGTCTATCCGCTGAAACACCCGAGAGGCCCCCGTTTCCACGTCTCAAACAGGCTTGCAAACAGTGGTCACCAATCGCACGGGACCAATGAGCCCGGATTCCACCAAAGGATCGTCTTTGCGCCAAAGTTCCCATGTGGTGAACGCAAGCCGCCCGGTTGGACTCGGCTTGCCGTCCAGCAGCCACTGCGGCCAACTCTTAAGCGTCCCGTTTTTATTGCGGTCCGAATCAGCAGGCAATTGCTGATCGCCAATCAGGCGGTTGACCCACAGGTTGGCAACGGCAATTTCCAAAGTGTTTTGCCCTTCGCGCAGCCTGGACGTCACATCGATCTGAAAGGGCGCTTTCCAGAGAATGCCCAGATGCTCGCCATTGAGCGTCACATCGGCCATGACAGCGACATTACCCAAATCCAAACTAATGCGGCGCTCCGCGGCGAATCTTTCCGGCAGAACATTAAACTGGCATTGATACATCGCTACGCCCGAAAAATATTTCACACCCGAATCAGAATGCTCGTTCAGCGGAATTAGTTTATCGAGTTGGATTTGATCCGGCGCGCCCCAACCGTCGGGAAATTTGACCGTCCAGGGACCATCGACCTGGACCGGCTCAGGAATCGCACGAACGCTAATCGTAACGGTTTTGCCTGACGCGAAAACGCAATCGTAACTCCCGGCTTCGGTAACACACAATTGCGCCCCGCCGTCCGGAGCCGCTTCGACAGTCGCCGGGGGCATCTCGCCGGGCACATTGAAATCTACAATCTCTCCATCGTGAAACACGAGGTGTTGTTCCTGGCCGTCGATTCGGCAATGAATGTCCAGTGTCTTGACCACGTTCAGGTCCGGGTCGCCTCCGGTCGCAGCCACGTCCGCAACAGAAAAATTGTTGCCGTTCCCGGCGAGTTTCCGGACATCCGCCGTGGCATCGCGCGTATGTTTGGGCTCGCCGGGCTTGCCGTATGTGGCACCCAGAATCTCGACGTCCGGCCGGTTTTGAAAGGTGCCCGCCAGCAGGACCGTTTTTCCATCGCGGCTGACACTTCGCATCACTTGTTCCGGCTGAACGGATTGCCCCCGGCGAAACACCACAAACACCGATGCTTTGGCCGGCAGGACCAGCGGAATCCGCGTCATTCCGTCGTATTCTTTCAGCAAAACAATCGGAGTCACCCGGCCTGTTTCCGGGTCCCAAATTTCCGGTTTCACGCCTGTCACGCGAAAAGAGCAGTTCGCCACCATCGGCCAGCCACTGTAAGGATATTTGCCGTCAGCGGCGCCGTTTGCGACGAAATAAATATCCGTGTCCTCCGTGCGCCGGTGTATCCATCGCACCATCGATTGATCACATTCGAAATCAGGGCGGATATGGTTCTTCGCCAACGCTTCCGCAGCCGTGGTCCCGGAAATGATTTTGCCGCTGTCCCATAGTTCCGCAGCCAGCCGCTGGACTTCCGCGTCACAGTCCGGATAGCTGCCCAGGCTCGGCGATTTTCCCGGTTTGGGTCCGATGACCAAAGCGCCGGCATCGACAAGTGCTTTTATTTTTTGCAGCAATTCCGGCGTCATCGTCGGCGAATCCGGCAGCACAAGAACGCGATATTTCATGCCGCCCGGGAGCGTCAGAAAGCCGTCCTGAAATTCCATGCTTTTGAGCACCAATTCCGCCGGACATCCATCGTAGTTGTATCCCGGACGCCGGGACGCGCTCCCCTGCCCCGGAGGTGTGAAATTGGCCGGCGAGCCTTCCGCCTGCATATAACAGACATCGGCGACAAATCTTCCTTTCCGCAACATGTATTGGCAGCGGGCCAGATAGTCGTGCCATGGCTTGCTCATGTTCCACCATGTTTGGGTCCGCTCATAATGCAGGCCCCACGGCCCCATGGACATCCCCGGCCCATAATGCGGATTTGTCCACGGCTGCATAGCGTAGCGATGGAACACAAAGCGGTTGATGCCTTCGGCAAAAGTCCAATCTCCAATATCTTTAACCACGGCGGGATGTCCCAGCCATTTTTCCTCCGAGTTCGCGGTAAACGTTTCCTGTCCGATGATATTATGGCCGTAAACATGCGCGGCGCCGGTCATTTCTGTCACCGATGCCCTGGCGCCGTAGCGCGGCCATGACCAACATTCAGACATCGGTTCGACGGCTTGGCCGCCATAACGCACGTCATTGGCGGGTTCGCCGAAGTAAGCTTCGATGGACAATCGCAGGCCGTGTTTTCCGGCGACCTCGCGCATGGCCGCGGCGTAGTTTTCCACCAGCAATTCGCCGATTGTCTGTCGAAAATCCCAAAGAAAGCGTTGCGACACTTCCAGGCTTTCCACGACCTGCCCGGTGAGCACGGGCAGATACGGCAATAGATCGTAACCGCGCAACCGCTTGAAATCCGGCCGCATGGTCGGTGTCCAATTTTGAACACCCGTCTCCCAGCTATCAATGTGGGTAGCCACGAGTGACTTGCCCGCCAGCGGCCCTATTTTCTCAATAATCCGGCCCATGAGCGCATCAAATTGGAACAATGTCACGCGCCGGCTGAGCTTATCGGTTTCGAGACCCAAACCGCCGTCGGGCGCAGGATGATTTTTGACCCCGGTCGTCGTATGTCCCATGCGCAGGATCGTCCAGTCGCCCGCCGGCAATTCGCAACGAAGAACCCCGTGCCTATTCATTTTTTTCGTCACGTCCAAAACACTGGATTTGGGAACGACCTGGTTTGCCGAAAGCGTGTCCCAATCCAGGCGCGTGGAAATATTATCCTGCGCGCCCTTCTGCGGATTCAAATATCCCTCCGTCAGGCCATGCAAATCGCCGATGCGATAGCCGCGCCCAACCTTCTCGGCAGCCGGGATTGGGAATGCCAATACGGCAATATCGCGATAGTAGTCCATGCGCGCTTCCGGTTGCGACAATTGAAGGTCCACGCGTTGTCCGCCGGAAACCGATGTTGTGCTCCAGACGACAACCTGCATGGAAAGTTCGGGGGTGATCCACGGACCGCCGCTGCCGCACCACCCGGCATCGTTGGTCATGTTGACTTCAATGCCCAGGCGATTGGCTTCTTCACAAGCGAACTTAAACAGTTCATACCATTGCGCATCGCCAAATTTGGAGCCAACGAAGCTGGCCGGCGTTCCCTGGTCGACATCCATGATCAAAACGCCGGCAATGCCGACCGCTTTCATGGCCTCCAAATCGGCTGTGATGCCTTCACGCGTCACATTGACATCGAGCCAAAACCAATAAACCCACGGCCCGCAATCGAACGGCGGCGAGGCGAATTCTTCGGCGGTTGGGCCCGCAGCCAAATTGCCAGGATTGCCGGCCAGGGCTGATGGCGATGATGTTTCGGGCCTGACGACGCATCCGGATTGCAGGACCATAAGGCCACCTGCGGTTAATCCAATCCGACCCAGGAATTCGCGACGATTCATTTTTAAAAAAGTTGAAGGGTTGAACCGTTGAAGCGGTCTACCCAGTTTATTCCATGGCACGCATGTTCGTTTGTGGCACCGGTGTCAGCACACTCTTGCCGTTTCCAGCCCGAGAAGCGATCCAAATTTTGTAATTTTATCGGCAATATGCCCAACGCCAACGGCGCAATGGTGCGCAGGGCCGTGGACGTTCCAGTTCTCGACAAATTTTCGGGCGCCGACGCTGAAACGGTAACGGCTGTTCGTATTGCCAATTTCCAGAATCGGTCCCGGAACCCGATTCGCCTTCGGCCACGAGCAGTTTCAATTTTCCATCCACAGTTTGGACGACCGATAGCAACGTAACCGGTCCCTGTTTCACTGACATCTCAACCGACAGGCCGCGCCCGACTTTGCCATGGTACACTTTCAGCGGCCGGACCTTCGTCTTTCCTTCCGCAATTTTGATGTGGCCGGGGCCGTCATGGCCCATGAGCACGACGTCGTCGTTGAAATCCATCGCGTAGTACTCTGTGAATGATCCGCCAACACCAAATGTATCGAGGATTTTCATCGCCTGGACATTTTTGACTTCGTACTCCCCCGCAACCGGAATCCCGCGCGCGGTCAAAATGGAATTGCCCAGGATGATGGAACTGATGGCGTCCTCGTTTTCCGCGTTTCCAGTGCCCATGTAATAATAGGCCAGCGAACCCAGTTCATGTTCCGCCGCCAATCGGTCCAATGCCACAGACGTCCGCGCGGCGCGCTCGAGCTCGGACGGGGCGCAGTCCGGTTGAACATCAAAAACCTTTTTGAATTCGGCGACACGCGATTTGATTTGTTTCTGATTCACCTCGCGGCGCAACGCAGCCAGCTCGTCCACTTCGATTATTTCCATGTGCCCGCCGAATGCCGCGCAATGCTGCGTCAGGTCTGAATAAATATCCAGCATCCCGCCGTAATAATGTCCCATCAGCCCCAGGCGATTGTGGGCCATCACCTCGGCCACGCGCGCCGCTTCGATCCATGAATCCACTTCGTTCCAACAGGCCGGATCGTCCTGCAACATGCCGGTAATCTGATGGAACGGGATTCGCGCGCGGTTGAACACGTTCGCCATTTCCGGAACCGGACATGCGCTGCAATGGGCAAGCCATTCGCCCGTCATCGCCGTTCGGTCACCCATTTTGTTGAAACGCGCGTAATCAATCGCCGGGGCCGGCTGCAGGTTCAAAATAATCACCGGCGCCTTCGCCCGGCGAACCACAGGCAACACCGTGGATGAGAGCGCGTATGTGGTGACATAGAGAAAAATTAAATCCACGTCTGATTCCCGAAATTTGTGCCCGGCTTCAAACGCTTTGGAAACTGAATCTACAAGCCCCAAACTGACGACCTCCACTCCCGGGCGCTCGAGTTTCTTACGGACGATGTCCAAATAGCCCTCGAGCCGTGGCTTTAGTCCTTTGAATTGAGGCCAATACGCCTCAAGCCCAATGCCAAAAAGGCCAACGCGAAGTGGTTTATTCATTTCTGGATTTATCGATTGCTCGCCGGGGGAGCATAGTAGCGTACATAGTCCACGTACATTTTAATTTGGCTGTGGGCCTTGTCCGGATATCCGCCTGCAGGCACGGTACCCGCCCAACTATGGGATTCCACCTCAGAAGTGAGGCGAATGATTTCTGGTGCGGACGAAATCATATAGCTCGTTGTGGTCCATGTGACTTTGCCGTCCACGTAAAACGTGTAGCTGTTGGTGGTCCAGAGAAACCCGTATGTATGAAAACCATCGCCCACTCCAAAATTTCGCGAACTCCAGACCGCGTTATGCTCGTCCCGGCCGTAGCCATTCCAATGCAAAGCATGGTCGCCGCCGTTGATCCAATTGTGTCCCCGGCCATCCACACAACGATGCTCGAACACGTCTATTTCCACGCCGTTCGTGGGATTGTCATTGGTATTGCCGAGCGCGGCGCGGCGCGGCTGGACGTTCATCATCCACGGCGATTGAATCCAGAATGCCGACCATTGGCCAGGCGCGTTGGAAAAACTGATGCTGGCTTCATAATAACCATATCGCGATTCAAACCGGTTTTTCGTATCAATGAACCCGGTGAAATTGGTGCCGCCTCTTGTGTAGGTGGCGATGACCAGGCAACCGTTAGTCACACTGACCGCCGCGGGGGTGTTGTATGCATCACTGCGCCAGCCGTTGCGCGCATATTCCCACTTCGCTTTATTTAGCCTGGTGCCGTTGAATTCATCGGACCAGGCGAGCCTATAGCCCGGCGGCGGCCCGGCATGGGCCAGAATTGCCAGGAACACTATGCAAATTGCCGCCTCAATTTTCTTTAATCCGATAAAATTGTTGAGCATTGGTTGTCGTAATTGTGAATGGAGGAACCGCTTCGCTTAAGTTGCTATAGGGGCCGGTAACATTCGTAGCGGTTTGCAGCGTGCCGTAACCCCAATTCAATTGCATTTGACCGCCATCGGTGACGTTAGACACCACGAGCGTCTCCGCCGGCGAGACGGCAATCACGGATACAATTCCGTTTGTCAGGTTATTCGTGTTCCAGGCCAGCCCCGAATTCAATGCCGAAAGAACCACCGTTGAAAAGCCCCCGGACCAACTGCCGGCGCTAAACAACTTGAAACTCCGGCCCGCAGTCAATGCGGTTCCGATGTTCTCCATGCCTCCACTCGTGTACGTGGTAATGGCCAGGGAACCATTGGCAACGCTGACTGCCGCAGGGGTATCATACGCGGAGTTGCGCCAGCCGTTGCGGGCATATTCCCAGTTCGCTGTGTTCAGGCTGCTCTCATTGAATTCATCCGACCAGACCAGTGCATAGCCCGCAGGCGGCGTCGCATGGGCCAGTAGCGCCATCGCCACGATCCAAATCGAAAATAAGCTGAAAATATAACGCACGTTATTTATACGAAAATTCAATTTGGCAGGCGGCTATAAACCCAATAATGATACTCATCCCATCTGCCGGTCTGAGAGCCAACAAATTCGATTCGCACATTTAATTTGCTCTTGCCTTGCGTATAGCGTTTCGGCACCTCAAAATCACTGTCAAACCACCTGATGCCCCTGTAGGTTTTTTCGTAGTCCACGCTATACCATGGCCGCTCTGTGACCAATTGCCCGTCAATATAAACACGCGCTTCCTGTCGATTATTTGCCTTATCGCAGCGGCGGCGCAGCAGCACCCCCTGATTGTCCGGTGAAATGGCAACCGTGAAGGCGCTGCTGTTGGTAAAGGATACGCCGTCATCTGCAATCGGAAATGTCTTGAAGAGGACATTATTGAATTCACCGTCATACCACCAGTCTCCATGTATCCGCCGGACATCACCCTCGGCATGGTAAGCATGGGCTTCTTGCGGTTGCAAGTCACTAACGCCGAATTCGTCCGTTTGGATGAGCCGTGGCGACAAGTGTCCATACCAAAAGGTCACGCTTTCTTCCGAGCCCATGTGATAAAATCCTTCGAAACCCCTTGGCGAATTCGGCCCGTAGGTCTGGTGGCCGTATTTGATGCGGCTGCCAAAACAATACATGTCCGGCAGGTAAAAGCGGTAAACGCCGCCCGCCCCTCCCTTTGCGTCAATGGCTCCGAAAACCGGCTGCGTCAAATTTTGCAGCCCCCAACCCATGTCATGATCATCTTCGTAGCCTTCGCCAATGATTCGCGGGGTTTCACTGCCATCCAAATACGTGCGCTCATCCTCTTCCATGCACGTGTCCCATCGGCTGTTGACCTGCCCAACCACCTGGCCGGAACCGAACGTCTCCAAATATGTATAGTCTCTTCCCTCAATCCCGGGATCTTCCCGGTGATAATGCGCAAACAAATAACCGCAACTTTGCCTCGGGTACGGCATGGCGGACGAACCCTGATAATCGATTGTGCCCGCAACAGTCACCTTGGATTGGCTCCGGTTTTCCAATTCCACCCGAGCGGACTTCCAAAACGGCATCGGAAAATAACAGTCCGCCGTGCTATTGGAATAACCCAGAAGAAGTGATGCATACGAGCTCTTGAGACTCGTCCGGTAAGCGCCAAAGAAACAGCCCAACGGCGCTTCGATTTGCGCGGACGGCGCGCCGTCAAAGGTGATCTTCAACCAGGTGTTAAACAGCGCATCCGCGTCGTTCGTTGGGGCAATTCTGAGACACAATGCGGCAATTGAACCCGCTCCGCGTGATTTCCACAGCACCACCTTCTTGCCCGGCCTGACTTTGCGGATGACCGATGTTTCCTTGTTTCCCCGAACCGCTTTGAAATCATTGGGGGAAAAGCGTTGATTCCACGCGCTCAATAACGCGGGCATCATTCTGCGTCCCGCCTCCGGGGTCCACGAATCCAGGCCCGGATCATCGCTAAACAATTGGTATGTGTACTCATACCAATGGTAATGGCGCCCATCACCTCCCGGTGTCTTTTTGGAACTGCCTTCCCATGGCGCCGCTACCGTAGCCGGGCCGCCACCGGGCAAAGCGCTCAAACAAACCTTAAGCCGTTTCCTGAAATACATCGGATGGTAAAGCAATCGGAATCGATTTTTACCGTTGTACGCCAGGGGCGGCTCAAAAATTCCCAGCGGATTGTTCGTGCTGAAAAAGGTGGAAACATCCATGTCAATACGAGGTTTCGCTTCATCGTCGAAATAATAGCGGATGTGAATACCTTTATAGATCGGCGCGTTATGCCAAATATTCATATGATGGCGGTAAAGGCATCCCGGCCCCATCGCGTCAAAAATGACGCACTCGCCATTGGTTTCCATGTAGAGTGGAAAATATTGCCAGTCATAATTATCGCCTGCCCGGTCATAAGAGCAGAACTGGCGGGTTTGCATGTCAGTCCGCAAAAACGGAAGCAAATCAACGCGGAAAGCGCCAGTTTCAATTTTTTCCTCCGGTGTCAACGCGCTCAAGTCCTGCGCCGGAAGAAAGGAGCTATCCATCAGAAACAAAACCACAAGGCAGACTAAAATACTTTTCCGCATATCATTCACCATTGGGCTCGTTCGCCTTTCCAAAAACCATCGTGGTAGAACACGGCGCGCTGCGCCGTGTGGCGCCGCGTGCAGCGGCGCAACAAGCGCGTTCATGGTCCCTGCCAGGCACATTCGACGTTCAGCGTTCGATGTTCGATGTTCGATGTTCCCTCACGGTCGCGGCTCTGCTGCCGAGCCCACGCCTGAAGCATGACTATCGCCTTGCCGAGCACGCCGGCCGAGCCTCGAAATTTCGCCGACCCTTTCGGTCGATTGTCCCGCGACCACCATTCGTAAAAATCGCCCACGCGCACGGCGCGTTCGACCATCGGCTGGAGGTTTTGATAGGCCTCCGCGACATACCCGTATGTGACCAACTGCTGAATCATGCGTCCGCCAAACCAGCACCAATCGCCGCCATTCTGATAGGTATAGGGCCGGGTCAATTGCGGGTTTTTGAAATATCCATTCGGATATGGGGGATACATGGTCAGCCCAATGGAAGAATCGCCCGCCGCGCGCACATTCTTATCCATACGCCGCAATGCTCCGGCCACTTCATCGCGCGTGAACAGTCCCGCTTCGATGGCTACCGCCGTGCCCCCATGATAATAAATCGCATTCTCATCGAAATCCTTTGGGAACGGCGAACCGGCCAAATAAACGTGCGGAATGAACTTTTGCTTTTTTGTATCCCAAAGATATTTGCGAACATTGCGCTTAAGTTTGTCGCGAACGTGTTTCCAATGGCGTGCGCCGGAACTGTCCTCGCCAATGAGTTGAATGTAATCGTTCAACGCAATAATGAGCATCGCGCTGTCGTAAACCGTCAACGCGCGATGGGAATTGGCATTGAGCACGACACCCGGCGAATCTTCCGGTTGCACGTCACCCCAATCGGCCCTTGTCCCGCCCCAGACCAGCCCATGCTTGCGGTCGAAGCGTTCAGCGAAAACGTAACTCAATGCCCGGCCTAAACGATCGCGCACGGTAACGCCATCAACACTTTCATCGAGAATGGATTTGTCATTTGTGACGCTGACATATTTGAAGAGCGCCTGCACGAGTGAAGATTCCTGGCCCGTTTCCACGCTATTCTTGAACGCCACCAGGCCCGGCGCCAACGAACTAAAACGCGGGTCTTTTACTTCTTTAGAGTCCTGGTGACGGTAACCATCCACCACATCCCCGTTAGCGCCCTGAAACTTGAAGAAGTTCAGAAAAGCTTCGCGGAAACGCTCCGGTGGATTCACTTCAAGGGCCACTTCGATAAACGTGTTCCCGTCACGGATCCACACCTGGTCGTAACCGCTTCCGGCATTAAGGCCTCCTTTTAACAGGTCCTGCGCCATGCTATGAACCCGGGTCAAGGTATTATCGGCAAGAATTTGAGCAGCCAGCGCCGCAGCGTCAGCGACGGCTGAAGCTGGAGCAGATGAGGTTGCCTGCGCAAACGCCCGTGGCAAGGCAGCCAACGCGATTCCGGCAAGCGCGCCAGTTTTGATTGCTTCACGTCTGGTCATTTTCACGCGGGCGCATTATGGATAATTGGAACCGAGAAGGCAAATTGGACGGATAGGCGGATTCCGGCCACGGAGATTGCGCGCCGCAGGCCTCGGTCCGGCAAGTCAAACGCGGTATTGAATTTTTGCGTCCTTTTCACTAATAAGCCAGGCGGTAAAATACATTGCCGTTAGTTGGGTTAATGGGGATGAGCATCGTATTAGTGAGGGTAGAGCCGCTGACATTTGCCCAATTCGTCCCAATGCCCGCGCCAGGCCAGTTCGTTTGAGCCTGTAAAATCCAGCCCGTCGAATCAGCGGGCCAGTCCAGAATCAGAGCATTGGACGCATAGGAATTGGTTATGGAGGGAGTCGGAATGAAACTCAAAGTGGAAACGGAACTGGTGACCGCCCCGTAAATATTGGTGATGATCACATAATAAGGGCGGCTCGTCCCTGCTACACCGGCGGGGGCCGTATAGGTTGAATTCGTCCCGAGTACCACATGGATGGGTCCGAACCAATTATACGAATAAGGCGCGGGACCCGTCACACTTACTGAATACGTATAGGTGTTCCCTGCAGGCACATGGACCTGCGCCGGTAAATTCTGAACAATTTGCGGCACTGCCGCATAATACCGCACATAATCCACATACATTTTCACCTGGCTGTCCGCCTGGCTAGTGTAGTGTCACAGAGAAGGCTTTGCTAACTATTTGATTTCATGCCAACCTTCGGCATGGCTCGTCCAAAACTCGAATTGACTTTGACTGCGCAACAACAGAGCGAACTGACTCGAATTCTCAAGGCGCCCGCCACCC
>Ga0335075_10016683_pt1 | contig 10949 bp, 10 predicted proteins | sample Lox_Sample_24_FD_206723 | JGI IMG/M metagenome (GOLD analysis project Ga0335075, IMG submission 206723) | Soil microbial communities from Loxahatchee National Wildlife Refuge, Florida, United States - Lox_Sample_2.4 | ecosystem: Environmental > Terrestrial > Soil > Wetlands | place: USA... | reverse complement strand
CGCTCGAGGAGGCGATCGACCGGGTCACGGCCGGCCCGAAGCGCAAGAGCGTGCTCCTCTCCGAGAAGGAGCGGAAGATCATCGCGTACCACGAGGGCGGCCACGCCCTGGTCGGGCACGCGCTGCCGAACGCCGACCCGGTCCACAAGATCACGATCATCCCGCGTGGCCGGGCGCTGGGCTACACCGCGTCGGCTCCGGCCGAAGACAAGTTCCTGGTCAGCCGGGCCGAGATGATGGACCAGCTGGCCATGCTGCTCGGCGGTCGCACGGCCGAGGAGCTAGTGTTCCACGAGCCCACCACGGGCGCGGCCAACGATATCGAGAAGGCCAGCTCGATCGCCCGCGGCATGATCACCGAGTACGGGATGAGCGAGCGCCTCGGCGCCCGTAAGTTCGGCACCGGCGACGGCGAGCCGTTCCTCGGCCGCGAGATGTCGCACAGCCGGGACTACTCGGAGGAGATCGCTTCCGCGATTGACGAGGAAGTACGCCGGCTGATCGAGTCGGCTCACGATGAGGCCTGGGAGATCCTGGTCCAGTACCGCGACGTGCTGGACAACCTGGTGCTGCAGCTGATGGAGCACGAGACGCTGTCCAGGGAGCAGGTCCTGCAGATCTTCAGCCCGATCCGCCAGCGCGCCAGCCGTGGTTCCTACACCGGCTACGGCAAGCGGCTTCCCTCCGACCGGCCGCCGGTGCTCTCGCCCAAGGAGATGGCCCTCGCCGCCGCGCCGGATGGCTCCGAGCAGCCCGCGTCCGGCAACGGGCAGGCTCTGGGTGCCGGTCCCGACGGGCCTGCCCAGGCCCTTGGCCCGGGTAGTGCCGGAGGCCCGATCGGCCAGGCCGGCTCGATGGGCCCCATCCGCGGCATACGCCCGGTCGGCTCCACGGGCCCGCTGGACTCAGACGGCCCGGCCGGTTCGGGCGGCTACGGTTCACCGCAGGGCCCAGATGATGGCGCCCCCGGCGGCTCCGCGCCGGGCGAGAATCATTGACCAGCCAGAACGATTTCCCGGCCATCGACCAGGTCCGCATCGAGCATGCCGTGCGCGAGATCCTGCTGGCCATCGGCGAGGATCCGGACCGGGATGGGCTGCGCGACACGCCCGCGCGTGTCGCCCGGGCCTACACCGAGCAGTTCTCCGGGCTGCGGGGGGAGCCGGAGGATGTGCTCACGACGGTCTTCGATGCCGACCATGACGAGATGGTCCTGGTCAGGGACATCGAGCTGTACAGCACCTGCGAGCATCACCTCACCCCGTTTTTCGGGTTCGCACATGTCGGCTACATACCGAACGAAAAGGGGCAGATAACCGGGCTGTCCAAGCTGGCCAGGCTGGTGGATCTCTACGCCAGGCGCCCCCAGGTCCAGGAACGGATGACCAGCCAGATCGCCGACGCGCTCATGACCGTGCTCGAGCCGAGTGGCGTTATCGTAGTGATAGAGGCCGAGCACCTGTGCATGTCCATGCGTGGCGTGCGAAAGCCTGGAGCCAAGACCGTGACCTCGGCGGTTCGCGGGATAATCCGCGAGTCTGACCGGACTCGTGCGGAGGCGATGAGCCTGCTGCTGGGCCGTCGCTGAGTATCTCCTGAGCGGAACCAGGAAGACGCCTGGAGCGTCTTAGATATGGCTGAGAAAGACCTAAGACCAATGGACGCGACTGCCTTATCGCCGGCTGGGCGGCGAAGCAGCCTGCTCAGGGAGGCTCGCCGTTGTGTTCAGGGGTTTGCCTGCACTGCGGGTCGGCGATGAGTACTCTGATCGCCCGTGACCCGGGGTTCGACCTACATGTCCGAGATGACTGATCTCAGCGGGCCAGAGCCGGAAGAGCCCCTAACCGGTGGTGCGGCGCAGGACACCGGTGTGCGCGCCGCGAGTGAGGCTGCCGCCGAGACGGCGTCCACCGGCCCGCAGCCCGGCACGCGCCCGCCAGACCGGAGGCACCAGCGGCGCTGGGTGCCGGTCGTAGCGAGCCTGCTGACCTTCCTGATCGGCCTGGCTTACATCATCGAGGGCTTCCGGGTCCACATCCTGTACGTCCATCTCAGGCACCCGCTGCACCGGCTGACCGAGATCGCGCCAGGCCTGCTGGCCATCGTCCCCCGGGTCGCCGACGTCATCATCGGCCTGATGCTGCTCATGCTCTCGCACGGGCTGCGCCGGCGGAAGCGGCGCGCGTGGGAGGCAGTGGTGCTGCTGCTGGTCTGCAGCGTGGTACTGCACGTTGTGCAGCCGGTCCGGCATCTCGAATCGGTTCCCGCCGTGGCTGTCCTGCTGGTCATCCTGTGGTTCTACCGCAAGGAGTTTTACGCGGTCGGCGATCCCAGGACCCGCTGGCGGGCGGTGTGGGCGCTCGGCGGTCTCGCCGTGGCCGACGTCGCCATCGGCCTCATCTTTCTGGCGGCCACGCATGGCCTGGCCGCCAGTTACACGCTGGCGCAGCGACTGCAGTCCGTCGCCTACGGCATCATCGGCGTCAGCGGGCCGGTCAACTTCAGGTCGGAGACCCGCGGCGATCTGTTCACCTTCCTGATGGGCGGGCTCGGGCTGTTCACGGCGGTCGTCGTCGGGTACCTGTTCCTGCGCCCGGCCCGGCGTGAGGACCGGCTCGGTGGCCGGGACGAGAGCCGGATCCGGGGGCTGCTGGAGAAATACGGGGAACGGGACTCGCTCGGCTATTTCACGCTGCGCAGCGACAAAAGCATCATCTGGTCGGCCACGGGCAAGTCCTGCATCGGCTACCGGGTTCTCTCCGGGGTCATGCTGGCCAGCGGGGATCCCATCGGTGACCCCGAGGCCTGGCCGGGAGCGATAAACGCGTTCCTGGACGAGGCGGCCCGGCATGCCTGGGTCCCGGCGGTGCTTGGATGCAGCGAGCTTGGCGCTGAGACCTGGTGCCGCGAGGACAGCGGGCTGACCGCGCTCGAACTCGGCGACGAGGCCATCGTCAACGTGGCCGACTTCACTCTGCACGGCAAGGCCATGAAGAACGTCCGGCAGATGGTGACCCGGGTGTGCCGGAACGGCTACGTCGCCGAGATTTGCCGGGTCGGCGACGTACCGCGGGCCGAGATAGACCGGATGAACACGCAGGCCGACTCCTGGCGCGGGAGCCCGACCGAGCGCGGCTTCTCGATGGCGCTCGGCCGGGTCGGCGCTCCCGGTGACGAGGACTGTGTGATCGCGACGGCCACCAAGGATGGCGTGCTCCGCGCGATCCTGCACTTCGTGCCGTGGGGATCCGACGGGCTGTCGCTCGACTTGATGCGCCGGGACCGCGCGGCCCAGCCGGGGCTGAACGATTTCCTCATCGTCGAGACCATCAAGCGCGCGCATGACCTGGGCGTCAAGCGCGTCTCGCTGAACTTCGCCATGTTCCGCGCGGCCCTCGAGCGGGGCGAGCGGATCGGCGCCGGGCCGGTGACCCGGGCCTGGCGCGGCATTCTGCTGTTCATGTCCCGGTGGTTCCAGATCGAGTCGCTGTACAAGTTCAATGCGAAGTTCTGCCCGGAATGGGTGCCGAGGTTCTTCGTCTACACCGGCACCAGGGACATCCCGAGGATCGGGCTGGCCGCGCTCGAGGCCGAGGCCTTCCTGGTCTGGCCCACCATAGAGGTGCGCAGGATAGCTCGGAGGGCCGCCCGCCGGGCCGGCCTGGGCAGGGTCAGGCGCCGCCTGCGCGCCGCGGTCCAGCGATAGCCGGTCTTTGCCGAGCACCGAACGCCTTGTGGTCTCGCGCCCGCTCGGCGCCCCGTAGATTGGACGCCGATGACCGGTGAGGCGCGCACGGCGGCGGCGGGAGAGTGGGCGGGGAGAACGCATCCAGCGGGCCTGCCCCGGCTGCAGCGCTGCCTGGTCATGGGCGTGGTCAACGTGACCCCGGACTCGTTCTCCGACGGCGGCCGGTGGCTGGACACCAGCGCGGCCGTCTCGCACGGCCTCAAGCTCGCCGCCGAGGGGGCGGACATCGTCGACGTCGGGGGTGAGTCCACCCGCCCGGGCGCGCGGCGGGTGGACCAGGAGGAGGAACTGCGCCGGGTCGGCCCGGTGATCTCGCAGCTCGCCGCGGCCGGGGTTCTCGTCAGCGTGGACACCATGCGGGCCGGCGTGGCCGAGTCCGCGCTCGGTGCCGGAGCCCGGCTGGTCAACGACGTCAGCGGGGGCCTGGCTGACCCACGGATGGCCCGGCTGGTGGCCAGGGCCGGCGTGCCCTATGTGATCACGCACTGGCGTGGGTACAGCCGTGACATGCAGGCCCTGGCCGTCTATGACGACGTGGTGCGCGAGGTTAGCGACGAGCTCAGGCGGCAGGTCGATGTGGCCATCGCGGCCGGAGTCGACGCCTCGGCGATCATCGTGGATCCCGGTCTCGGCTTCGCCAAGCTGCCCGGGCACAACTGGACCCTGCTGGCCCGGCTCGGCGAGATCTCCAGGCTTGGCGGCGGGCGGCAGTTTCCGGTTCTGATCGGCGCGTCGCGAAAGAGTTTTCTCGGCGCACTGCTCCGGGATCCTGACGGCGAGCCCCGCCCGGTGGACGAGCGCGACGATGCCACGACCGCCGTGTCTGCCCTGGCTGCCGCGGCCGGGGCGTGGTGCGTACGGGTGCACGCCGTGGCGGCGAATGCCGACGCCGTGCGGGTCGCCGCGCGCTGGGCTGGGGCCCGGGGATCAGGGGCGCCCGGGAAACCGGCCGCGAGCTCGGCGGGTACAGCGGGGAGCGCGAGTTGACCACCGACCGGATCTGCCTGCTTGGCTTGCGCGCGTTCGGGCGGCATGGCGTGCTCGATCACGAGCGCCGCGACGGCCAGGAATTCGTCGTGGACGCGGTGCTCTGGCTGGACACCCGGCCCGCGGCGGCCGCCGACGACCTGTCGCTGACCGTCGACTACGACGCGGTGGCCAGCACGCTGGCGGCCGTGGTCTCCGGCGAGCCGGTGGCGCTGATCGAGACCCTGGCTGACCGCCTGGCCGCCGCCTGCCTGTCGGTCGGCGAGGTCGTGCGCGAGGTTGAGATAACGGTGCACAAGCCGCACGCACCGCTGATCCAGTCGTTCGGGGACGTTACCGTCACGATCCGCCGGGGCCGTGAATGACATCCGCAGGTTACGGGCAGACGGTGGTGCTGGCCCTCGGCAGCAATCTCGGTGACCGGCTGGCCAGCCTGCAGGGCGGTGTCGATGTTTTGTGTATCGGGCCCGGCCTGGCCGACGTCACGGTCTCCCCAATCTACGAAACCGCGCCGGTCGGCGGCCCGGTCCAGCCGGACTACCTGAACGCGGTGCTCGTCGCCACCACGGCGCTGCCGCCCCGGGCGGTCCTTTCTCGCGGCCAGGCCGCGGAGACCGCCATGCGCCGGGTTCGCGAGCAGCGCTGGGGACCGCGCACCCTGGACGTCGACGTTATCGTCTACGGGAACGAGGTCAGCGACGACCCCGAGCTCACGCTGCCGCATCCGCGCGCGCACGAGCGGGCCTTCGTGCTCGCACCGTGGCACGACGTGGATCCCGGCGCGGTGCTCCCGGGATGGGGCCCGATAGCAGACTTGCTGGCCGCTGTCGGCACCGCCGGGGTCCGGCCGCGCCGCGACGTCCGGCTGCGGCTTCCAGCATGACCCCGACCCGGCCGTGGACCCTGCTGGCCGTCGCCGCGGCCTGCGCGGTTGCGGCGTGGCTGGTGGTCAGGTCGCGATTCGGCGAGCTGCCGACGCTGCCGTGGAGTGCGGCCCCCGCGCTGCTGGTGCTCGCCGCCGCGGAAGCCCTGAGCGGCCGGAACCTGCGGGCCAGGATCCAGGGGCGCCGCACCGGGAAACCGCTCGCCCCGATCGCCGTCGTCCGGATGGCTGCCCTGGCCAAGGCCAGTTCCATGGGTGCCGCCGCGTTCGGCGGGCTGGCCGCCGGATTCTTCGCCTACACGGCCGGCCTGCTCGGCCTGGCGGTTCCGCGTGGCGACGCGATCAACGCCGGAATCACGGCCGCGGCGGCCGGCATCCTGGTGGCGGCCGCCCTGTACCTGGAGCGCTGCTGCCGCGCCCCGTCCAGCAACGGGGACGACGAGCAATGAATATGCTGATCATCGCTGTCCGGTACCGGCGAGGACTGGAACGACATGAACCCTGACAACCCGAGCGAGCACCCGGCCAGGCTGCGGGTGGGCATCGTGGGTGCGGGCCGGGCGGGAACCGCACTCGCGGTCGCCCTCGGCCGTGCGGGGCATGAGATCGTCGCGGCCTCCGCGGTGTCCGATGCGTCCGTCCGGCGCGTGCAGCGGAACCTGCCCGGCATCGCGATCATGCAGCCGCCAGAGGTGGTCGCCGCGGCCGACCTGGTCTTGCTGACCGTTCCCGACGACGTGCTGCCCGGCCTGGTGGCCGGGCTGGCCGCGACCGGGGCCGCGCTCGAGGGCCGCTTGGTCGCACACGTCAGCGGCCGCCACGGCCTCGCCGTGCTCGACCCGGCGGTCCGCGCCGGCGGGTTGCCCATCGCGCTGCACCCGGTTATGACCTTCACCGGGCGGCCCGACGACATCGACAAGCTGGCCGGGATCAGCTTCGGAGTGACCGCGCCCGACTCGCTCCGGCTGGTCGCCGAGGCGCTGGTGGTCGAGATGGGCGGGGAGCCGGTGTTCATCCCCGAGTCCCAGCGCGACCTCTACCACGCGGCGCTGGCCAGCGCGGCCAATCACCTGGTTACGCTGGTCGTGCAGGCCACCGACCTGCTGCGGGACGCGGGTGTCGCGGAGCCGGCGCGGATGCTCGGCCCGCTTCTGTCCGCCGCGCTCGATAACGCGCTGCGACTCGGTGACGCCGCCTTGACCGGCCCGGTCGCGCGCGGCGACGCCGACACGGTCGCCAGTCATATCGATGCGCTGCGGGCCGACGCTCCGGAGGCACTGCCCGCCTACCTGGCACTGGCCAGGCTGACCGCGGACCGGGCGGTCGCCGCGGGAACTCTCGCCGCGGCGGACGCGCAGCGCCTGCTCGGCGTGCTCGGCGGAACGCCTAGGTGAGCGGGCCCGTGAGCGTTCCCCCGGTGAGCAGTCCCGCCGTTACCGCACCCGCCCCCGGGCGTCCCGTTCTGGTCAGGACAAAGACCGACTTCGCCACCACCCGCAGCGGTCTGACCGGGCCGGTGGTGCTCGTCCCGACCATGGGGGCCCTGCACCAGGGACACCGGGTCCTGCTCCGCCAGGCGCGGGAGATCGCCGCGCCGAACGGGTGCGTCGTGGTCTCGGTGTTCGTGAACCCGCTTCAGTTCGGGCCCGGCGAGGACTTCGGCAGCTACCCGCGGGTCCTGGAGCGAGACCTGGACGTGTGCGGCGAAGAGGGCGTCGCGGTGATGTTCGCGCCGGACCGGGCCGAGATGTATCCCGCGGAGCCCATGATCCGGGTCGATCCCGGCCCGGTTGGGCAGCTTCTCGAGGGCAGTTCCCGGCCCGGCTTCTTCATCGGCGTGCTGACCGTGGTGCTCAAGCTCTTCCAGCTGATCCGGCCCGACGTGGCGGTCTTCGGACAGAAGGATGCGCAGCAACTCGCGCTCGTCCGGCGGATGACCGCCGACCTCGACCTGGGTGTGGAGATCTCGGCGGTGCCGATCGTGCGTGACCCGGACGGGCTCGCGATCTCCAGCCGGAACATCTATCTTTCGCGCGAGGATCGGCTGACGGCGCTGGCGCTGTCCCGCGGGCTGGCCGCCGGGGCAGCAGCAGCGGCCGGCGGCCCCGTGGCCGTGCTGGCCGCGGCGCGCGCCGTGCTCGACCAGGTCGCGGCGGCCGACCCGCCGCTCGCCCTCGACTACCTCGCGCTGGTCGACCCGGTCTCGTTCACCGGGGTTGGCGACGGCCACCGCGGCCAGGCGCTGCTCCTGGTCGCGGCCAAGGTCGGCACGACGCGGCTCATCGACAACGCGCCGGTGCTGCTGGGCGGCCAGCCCTGACCCCGGTGGAGGAGCACCATGCTGCTGACGATCGACGTGGGGAACACCAACACCGTGCTCGGCGTGTTCTGCGGCGACCAGGTGATCGAGCACTGGCGGATAGCCACCGATCCGGTTCGTACCGCCGACGAGCTGGCTGTGATCCTGCAGGGCCTGCTGTCCCAGAGCACCCAGTTCAAGAACTCCGACATCAGCGGCATAGCGCTCTGCTCAACCGTTCCGTCGGTGCTGCACGAGATGCGGGAGATGCTCAGGCGCTATTACCAGGATGTGCACGCGGTCATCGTGGAGCCCGGGGTGCGTACCGGCGTCCCGGTGCGGACCGACAATCCCAAGGAAGTCGGCAGCGACCGGATCATGAACGCGCTGGCCGCCGTTCATCTCTATGGTGGCCCCGCGATCGTGGTCGATTTCGGGACCGCGACGAACTTTGACGCGGTCAGCGAGAAGGGCGAGTTCGTCGGCGGGGCGTTCGCACCTGGCATAGAGATCTCCGTCGACGCGCTGTCCCGGCGCGCGGCACAGCTGCTCAAGGTGGAACTGACCCGCCCGAGCCGGGTGATCGGCAAGAACACCGTGGAGTCGCTGCAGTCCGGGATCATCTTCGGGTTCGCCGGCCAGATCGAGGGCATCGCCAGGCGGATGGCGGAGGAGCTGGCCCCGGACGACCCGGACTCGGTCACGATCATCGCGACCGGCGGGCTCGCGCCGATGGTCATTGACGAGGTGGGCCTGATCGATGCCTACGAGCCCTGGCTGACGCTGACCGGTCTGCGGCTTGTCTACGAGCGCAACGCCGTGGATCTGTAGCGGGCCACGACCCGGGACCACCCGGAGCGAGAGGCGGCTTCGCCAGGCAGCAAACCCGGTGCTTGCGCCGAGGCCGGACCGGTAATCTCGGGCAGGTGACCGACGATGATCTCCGGCACCTACCCGAGCAGATGCAGGTGCGCCTGGCCAAGCTTGACCGCATCCGGGCCGCTGGCGGCGACCCGTACCCGGTCGGGTTCCCGCGTACCAAGACGATTGCCGAGATCCGTGACAAGTACCCCGACCTGGAGCCGGACACCGAAACCGGCGAGATGGTCGGCGTCACCGGGCGGGTCGTGCTGTCCCGCATCGGGGGCAAGCTCTGCTTCGCGACGATCAGGGACGGCACCGGCGACATCCAGGTCATGATCTCGCTGGACCGGGTCGGCGAGCAGGCGCTGGCTGCCTGGAAGAGCGATGTGGACCTGGGCGACCACATCGGGGTCGAGGGCGAGGTGATCGCCTCGCGCAGCGGGGAGCTTTCGGTGCTCGCGAACTCCTATGCGATCACTGCTAAGGCGCTGCGGCCGCTCCCGGATAAGCACGCCGGTTTGAGCGATCCCGAGGCGCGGGTGCGTCAGCGCTACCTCGACCTGATCATCAATCCGGCCGCGCGGCGGATGGCGGAACTGCGGGCCACGGTCACCAGGTCGCTGCGCGAGGAACTCCACGCGCGCGGCTTCCTCGAGGCCGAGACGCCGGTACTGCAGGTCCTGCACGGCGGCGCGAACGCCCGGCCGTTCATCACCCGCAGCAACGCCTACGACATCGAGCTCTACCTGAGGATCGCGCTTGAGCTCTACCTGAAGCGCCTGGTGGTCGGGGGCATCGAGAAGGTCTACGAGATCGGACGGATCTTCCGCAACGAGGGCGCCGACGCCACCCACAACCCCGAGTTCACGATGCTCGAGGTCTACGAGGCCTACGGCGACTACAACTCGATCGGAACGCTCACCAGGGAGCTGATTCAGGCGGCCGCGCGGGCCGCCCTGGGCGGCACCGTCGTGCGCCGGCCGGACGGCTCGGAACACGACATCGGCGGCGAGTGGCCCTCGGTTACCGTGCACGAGGCGGTTTCCCGGGCGCTCGGCGAAGAGGTCACCCCCGACACGAGCGAGGCGACGCTGCGCCAGCTGTCGGCGCGGGCGGACATCCACCAGGACCCGAAGTGGAACCGCGGTCAGGTGCTGCTCGAGCTCTACGAGCGCCTGGTCGAGGCGCGCACGGTCGCGCCTACCTTCTACCGTGACTTCCCGGTCGAGGTCTCGCCCCTCACCCGGCAGCACCGAACCGACCCCAGGGTGGCCGAAAGGTGGGACCTGGTTGCCTTCGGCGCCGAGATCGGCACCGGTTACTCCGAGCTCGCGGACCCGGTGGAGGAGCGTCAGCGGCTTACCGCCCAGTCGCTGCTGGCCGCGGGCGGAGACCCGGAGGCGATGCAGCTCGACGAGGACTTCCTGCGGGCGCTCGAGTACGGCATGCCGCCGAGCGGCGGGATGGGCATGGGCACCGACCGGCTGCTGATCATGTTCACCGGCGCGAACATCAGGGAAACCATCCTGTTCCCCACCGTCCGGCCCGACTGACCAGGCGGCCCGGCTGGGGCTGGCTCAGGCGACGATGCGGACAGCGCCCACGTACTGCGGCAGCAGCGGCTGGATCTGCACCGGCTGGCCAAAGGTGGGGGCGTCTATCATCAGGCCGTTGCCGACGTACATGCCGACGTGGCTGATGTCGGCGAAGAAGAACACCAGGTCGCCCGGCTCGAGCTGGCTGCGGGAGATGTGCTCGCCCTCGTTCCACTGATCGCCGGTGAAGTGCTCAAGGCTGATCCCGACGTGAGCGTAGGCCCACATCACCAGGCCGGAGCAGTCGAAGGTGGTCGGTCCGGCGGCGCCCCATACGTACGCATCGCCGAGCCTGGTCAGCGCCCACCTGAGGGCCTGCTCGCCGAGCGAGTCGCCGGTGACCGCGATATTGGGGTAGCTGCCGGTCCGGTCATAGATGGCCAGTGCCTGACTGAACGCGGAGCTGTTGAGGATGTTCTCCCTGGCCTGGATCTCGCTGGTCTTCTTGTTCATCGCCGCGGCCAGGTCGGTCGCCTGCTTTTCCTCCTGGTCCGCGGTCTGCCTGGCCCGGTTGGCCGCCGCCTCGGCCGTCGCGAGCAGGCTCACCGTGCCGCCCTGCTGGTAGGCAAGCTG
>Ga0335075_10016682_pt1 | contig 10949 bp, 6 predicted proteins | sample Lox_Sample_24_FD_206723 | JGI IMG/M metagenome (GOLD analysis project Ga0335075, IMG submission 206723) | Soil microbial communities from Loxahatchee National Wildlife Refuge, Florida, United States - Lox_Sample_2.4 | ecosystem: Environmental > Terrestrial > Soil > Wetlands | place: USA: Florida... | reverse complement strand
CCGGCCGGGATGCTCTGCCGAGCCACAGTGGATTTGCGCTCGAACCCCATCGTACTTGTCTTCCAGCTGAGCTTCTTTGATGACCGGCCCGGTCCTTCCCTCCTCGGCTACCTCGGTGGAAAAGCGCCGCAAAGCTTCGTCCACCGTCTCAACCGGGTTGGCGAGCATAAACCCAAGTGGATGAAAGAGTTTCATGCGTGCCTCAGCGAGGCGGCGTGTGCTGGCCAGCTCCACGACCTCGGGGAGATTCCCGTTCAGCATGCGGGCATTTCGTACCTCGCCGATCGGCGCATCCCATGCTGCAGCAATTGCTTCCTCCACCAGGCTGACCTTAATCCCGGTGCGCATGTCCCCAAGGATGACCTTGATCAAATATTTCGCTTCAAGGGGTGTCGCCTTTTCCAGCAACTCCAGGGTAAGTTGCTGCTTCGCGGCTTGCCGGGATGTTTGTGCTATGGCATTAAACGCCGTAGCGACCTCTCCCAGAACGAGGCTGGGAGTCACTTTCCTTGGCTGCAAGAGATCGTGTGCGGCGCCGCCCAGATCGCCATGGCGAAGATACGCGGCATGCATTGCTGGCTGGCTCGCCCCTGAGAGCTGCTCGACCATGCGGCTCAGAAGCGCGCCACCGACATTTAACTGCCGCTGATCCGTTTCGGGAAAGGGTGTTCCAGCCAGGTATAAGGCCGCCAGGCCTGCCTCACGAGCCGGGAGGGCCCGCAAATACTCAGCCATCAAGGCGCGTTTCTGCAGTTTGCTGCTGGTTTCCGCCAGTCGCCGGCAGAGCTCTGCGAATTGTTCAAACCTGTTAAAATCTGACCTATGGTTCATCGCGTCGCCAACATGGTTCCTGTCCGGCACGCCCTTTCCTAGCGGCTCCTGCCGCCCCTTGTCCGTGTCTCGTCTTGTCTGAGGAAAGGAATCCTGCCATGTTGGATCGTTTGCAACAGATTGAAACCCGTTATGAAGAACTTGGACGCCAGCTTGCCGATCCGCAGCTGGTGACTGACCAGCAAAAATACCATAAGACCGCCAAAGCGCACCGTGACCTGGAAGCGATTGTCGAAAAGTATCGTGAACTCAAACAGGTCCAGCAGGGGATAGCCGACGCTACGGCGATGCTAGACGAAAGCGATCGCGAGCTTGCCGCCATGGCGCAGGAAGAACTGACCCGGCTCGAGAGCAAGGCGCCGGCGCTGGAAGAGGAAATCAAGATCCTGCTGTTGCCCAAGGATCCGAATGACGAAAAGAACATCATTCTTGAGATCCGCGCCGGGACCGGCGGAGACGAAGCCTCACTCTTTGTGGCTGAAGTTTTCCGCATGTACTCGCGGTTTGCAGAACAGCACCGCTGGAAAGTTGAGGTTCTTTCCCAGTCCGAATCCGGCGTCGGTGGCTTGAAAGAAATCATCGCCATCATCGAAGGCAAGGGCGTCTACTCGCAGATGAAGTATGAGAGTGGTGTCCATCGGGTGCAGCGTGTGCCCGCTACCGAGACCCAGGGCCGGGTGCACACCTCCGCCATCACCGTCGCTGTCTTGCCTGAGGCGGAAGAAGTGGACGTCAAGATCGAAGCAAAAGATATACGCATTGATACGTTCTGTTCTTCTGGTCCGGGCGGCCAATCGGTCAACACCACATACTCCGCTGTCCGGATCACCCACCTGCCGACCAACACCGTGGTGAGCTGCCAGGACGAGAAATCGCAGATCAAAAATCGCGAAAAGGCGATGCGTGTGCTTCGTGCCCGCCTCTATGAAGTGGAGATGGAGAAACAGCAGGAGGCGTTGGCCAAAGAGCGCAAGCAGCAGGTGGGCAGCGGCGATCGCAGCGAGAAGATTCGCACCTACAACTTCCCTCAGAACCGGCTGACGGACCATCGCATCGGGCTGACAAACCACCAGCTCGCGGAGGTGATGGAAGGCAAGCTTCAGCCGACCATCGACGCCCTCATCGCGCACTACCAGGCCGAACGTCTTAAGGCTGAAATAGCCACAGTGGCGTAAGGTGCCGGGCTCCGCCGGAGAAACATTGCACGCGGCCCGTGCCCGATTGGCTGCCACCTCTCGAAATCCGCGCCGGGACGCGGAGCTCCTTCTGGCTCGGGTGCTCGGCTCGGATCAGGCCGCGCTACTGACGCATCCAGAGCGTATGCTCTTGCCGGCGGAAGCAGATCAGTTCGAGCGGCTCCTCAAGCGCCGACTGGCTTCGGAGCCCATTCAGTACATCACCGGCACGCAAGAGTTCTTCGGATTGCTCTTCGAAGTTTCGCCTGATGTACTAATCCCGCGTCCGGAAACCGAGCACCTTGTAGAAGCAGTTCTGGAGCGCTTCGGGCGTGCGGCGGATTCTCGCCTTGTTGACGTGGGCACGGGGTCGGGCGCAATTGCGGTTGCTCTGGCCCATGCTATGCCTCGAGCGCGCATAACCGCAGTCGATTGTTCTATTGCTGCCTTGAAAATTGCGCAGGGTAATGCGCAAAGGCATGGAGTCACAGAGCGAATCACCTTCCTCCAATCGGATTTGCTTGCGTCTGTTGAGGGCGAGGACTTCGATGTCGTGGTGTCGAATCCGCCCTACATTGCCGCTGGAGAAAGCCTGGAACCGCAAGTCTACAATTACGAACCGCATTCGGCGCTCTTTGCGGGGTCGAGTGGTCTTGAAGTTTTCGAGCGGTTGATTCCGCAGGCACGCAGAATACTCAAGGTTGGAGGCTGGCTCATGGTGGAAATGGGACACGGGCAGATGCCAGCTTTGCAAAGGCTGCTGAGTGGCTGGGGCCAAGTCAGGTTCATTTCTGATCTGCAGGGCATTCCGCGAGTTGCCGAGGCGAGGCTTCTACAATAGGAACCAGAGGAATCTATGGCTACGACTACAGAGCTTCCAAAAGTATCTCTGACTTTTGAACAGAAACTTGACCGGCTGGCGCAGGTCGCGGTGAATGCAGGGCTGGGACTGGAGCGCGGACAGGAGCTGGTAATGACGGCGACGCTCGATGCTTTGCCGCTGGCTCGCCTGATTACTGAGCATGCTTACAAGGCGGGAGCCTCGCTCGTGACTACCTTATTTACCGATGAGCAATCAACGTTGCTGCGCTATCGTTACGCAGAGGACGCGGTCTTCGACAAGGCTCCCGGATGGCTCTTCGAGGGCATGGCGCAGGCATTTCGCAGCGGCGCTGCGCGGCTCGCCATTACGGGGGGAGACCCTTCGCTCCTTTCTAAAGAAGATCCGGAAAAAGTTGGCCGCGCAAATCGCGCAGTTTCGAAAGCCTATCGTCCGGCGATTGAGCTGATTACCAGGCACGATATCAATTGGACCATTGTGGCGTCTGCGACTAAGGCTTGGGCAGCCGCGGTTTTTCCTGATTTGCCAACCGAGCAGGCGATGGTGAAGTTGTGGGACGCGATCTTCGCAGCGACGCGAGTGGATACGGACGACCCCGTTGCCCGTTGGAAGGAGCATGACGCGGGCCTGCATCGCCGTGCTGATCAACTCAATCAAAAGCGCTACGCCACACTTCATTTCCGTGGGCCGGGAACTGACCTTCGCGTTGGCTTAGCCGACGACCATCTGTGGATGGGAGGAGGAACGAAGGCAGGGACGGGCGCGTATTGCATTCCCAACATGCCCACGGAAGAAGTGTTCACGACTCCTCATAAAGACCGTGTTGACGGCACCGTGTCCAGTACCAAGCCCCTTTCGTACCAGGGGACGCTGATCGAAAAAATCGCGGTGCGTTTCGAGGGTGGCCGGGTGGTAGAGGCCAAGGCGTCCAAAGGGCAGGAAGTTCTACAGAAAATGATCGATACCGATGATGGCGCGCGACGACTGGGAGAGGTGGCCCTGGTGCCGCACTCTTCACCCATTGCGAGCAGCGGTCTGCTGTTCCTGAACACGTTGTTCGATGAAAATGCGGCCAGTCACATTGCCCTGGGTCAGGCCTACAGTACTTGCTTGAAAAATGGTGATCAGCTTACCCAGGAACAGCTTGCATCCCTCGGCGCAAATGAAAGCCTGATCCATGTGGACTGGATGATTGGATCCGGTGAGATGGATTTGAATGGAATTACCGCGACTGGCGGGGTCGAACCACTTATGCGCAAAGGCGAGTGGGTCTAAGAAACAACCGAGCGGACGATGTAAGGCGTTTTGCCTTGCATCCCCCGCTCATCCACAGGTCAGGCTTCTACAGTTCTTCCCTGCACCTCGAACAGCAACTGGTTCTTCAACGGATCGGCATCGATCCGTATGTGGTCACCGTGAAGAGCCTCGCCATCCAGAATCTTGATTGCCAGTGGATCCTGGATGAGGCGCTGGATAGCCCTCTTCAATGGCCGAGCGCCGTATTGCCGATCGTAGCCGGTCAACAGCAGCTGATGCCGCGCGGCCGAAGTGAGCTCGATCGTGATCTTGCGGGCTTCGAGTAGTTTGCGCAAATCCGCGAGCCGTAGATCGACAATGTGCTCCAGCTGTTCTTCACCCAGCGGCCGGAAGATTACGACGTCGTCGATACGGTTGAGAAACTCGGGCCGGAAACTCTGCCGCAACAGTTGCATTACCTGCTCCCGTGCAGCATCGAACGCGGCTTCGCTGTCAAGGTTGTCGGCTTGAAGCAATTGCGCTCCGAGATTCGAGGTCATGATCAGCACTGTATTCTTGAAGTCGACGGTACGGCCCTTCGAGTCCGTCAGACGCCCGTCGTCCAATACCTGCAGCAGAATGTTGAACACATCGGGATGCGCCTTCTCGATCTCGTCGAACAAAATCACCGAATAAGGCCGCCTGCGCACCGCTTCGGTCAGCTGGCCGCCTTCGTCGTAGCCGACATATCCGGGCGGAGCGCCAATGAGCCGCGCAACAGCATGCTTCTCCATGTACTCCGACATGTCGATGCGGATCATAGACTGCTCGTCATCGAAAAGGAACTCCGCCAATGCGCGGGCGGTTTCCGTTTTGCCTACGCCGGTCGGTCCCATGAAGAGGAAGGAACCGATTGGCCGCTTGGGATCGCTCAAGCCGGCGCGTGCACGGCGAATCGCATTTGCAACCGTTGCGATTGCCTCGTCCTGGCCGACCACGCGTTCGCGCAGGCGGCTCTCCATCTCGACCAGCTTGCGAACTTCACCCTCCAGCATCTTGTCCACCGGGATGCCGGTCCACTTGCTGACAATCTTGGCGATGTCCTCCTCGTCGACTTCTTCTTTCAGCAGCCGGGCGCCTTCGCCCCCATCCTGTTTGGCGTTTAACCGTTTGAGTTCGGCTTCCAACTGAGGCAGCTCACCATACTGGATGGCGGCGGAACGTTCCAGATTGCCTCTGCGCGTCTGCTCTTCCATTTCAAATCGCAGAGCTTCAATCTTCTTCTTCAAATCGGTCAGCCTGGTAATTGCATCACGTTCCGACTGCCAGCGTGCCCGCAACCCTGTAGCGGCCTCCTTAAGCGAGGCCAATTCTTTGACCACCGCCTCGAGGCGTTCCTTAGAGTTTGGGTCGGTTTCCCGTTTCAACGCCATGCGCTCGATTTCCAGCGAGACCATGCGCCGCTCGAGCTCGTCAATTGCCATCGGCACAGAGCCGATTTGAATTGCCAGCGAAGCCGCCGCCTCGTCGACAAGGTCGATAGCCTTATCCGGCAGAAAGCGATCCGAGATATAGCGATGCGAAAGCGTGGCCGCGGCTACGATGGCGGAGTCCTTGATACGTACGTTGTGGTGCGCTTCGTAGCGCTCCTTCAGACCCCGCAGAATTGCAATCGTGTCTTCGACATTTGGCTCGCCCACGAAGACAATCTGAAAGCGCCGCTCCAGTGCGGCATCTTTCTCGATGTACTTGCGATATTCATTCAGGGTGGTGGCTCCGATGGCCCGCAGCTCACCACGTGCCAGCGGCGGCTTGAGCATGTTCGAAGCATCGATGGCTCCCTCGGCTGCGCCCGCGCCTACCAGCGTGTGCAGCTCGTCGATAAAGAGAATGATCTGACCGTTCGATTCTTCGATGTCTTTAAGAACTGCTTTCAGCCGATCTTCAAATTCGCCCCGATACTTTGCCCCGGCAAGCATAGAGCCGAGATCAAGCGAGATCACGCGCTTATCGCGCAGCAGTTCGGGAACATCACCGGAGATGATGCGGCGCGCCAGACCTTCGACGATCGCAGTCTTGCCCACGCCAGGCTCGCCAATCAGCACCGGGTTGTTTTTGGTGCGGCGAGAAAGTACCTGGATCACGCGCCGAATCTCCTCGTCGCGGCCGATCACAGGATCCAGCTTGCCCCGCCGCGCCAGCTCGGTCAGATCTTTCGCGTAGCGCTCCAGAGCCTGATATTTGCCTTCCGGGTTCTGATCGGTCACCCGCTGGTTTCCACGCACGGACGTCAGCGCCTTAAGAATTGCCTCACGTGTAGCGCCGAGCGACGTCAGCAGTAATTGCACCGGATCCTTTTTGTTCTGCGCCAGCGCCAGGAGCAGGTGCTCGGTTGATATGTATTCGTCCTTGAAATCCTGAGCCTCTTTCGAGGCTTCGTTCAACACCTTCTGCAGGCTGGACGAGAGGCCCGGTTCCGACGTGGCGCCAGAGACTTTCGGAAGTCCCGCGATCGCCTGTTGAGCGCTGGCCAATAATTGATCCGTGGGAACACCAATCTTCTGCAGCAGCGGAATGATGATGCCTTCTTTGTCCTCGACCAGAGCTGTTAGCAGGTGCATCGGCACCACTTCGGGCTGGCCGTTCTCGTTTGCCAGAGCACTGGCTTGCTGGATGGCCTCCTGCGATTTCAGCGTAAATTTATCCCAACGCATTGCCATATAAGTTCATCCTCGTTGACCCGAACATCCTGTGATTTTGAGATTTGGAAATCTAGGAAAAATCCAGCACCCCTTGGATGCTAAAGTTCCGGCCACGTCTTCTATTTTGATCTTCGAAAGTGTGGAGAAGAAAAATATGGATTCACCCCAGGAGCGAACTCACCGGGGTGAATCATTTGCGGCGATCGTGATTACGCCGTCTTAACTGTTTCCTGCTTCTGGGCCTCGTTCAACTCCCTTGCGGAAGCCACATTGACCTTGATTTGCCTGGGCTTGCTCTCCGGCTTCTTCTGCAGTTCCAAGCGAAGAATTCCAGCATCGTACTCCGCCTTAATGCCCTCCGGGCTCACCGTGTTGGGCACCGTGAAGGCGCGATAAAAGCTGCCGTAGCGACGCTCCACGCGATGGAAGTTCTCTTCCTTCCCCTCGCTCTGGAAATTGCGCTCGCCTTTCACCGTCAAGGTGTTGTTCTCCATGCGGACATCAAGATCCTCCTGGCGCATGCCGGGAATCTCGATCTTGAGCACCAGTTTGTGCTCGTCCTCATAGATGTCCACTGGGGGTACAAAGCCAGCGGCGGTCACAAGCTCGTTCTCTCCGTTGCGGGCAAAGTCCTGAAAAAGACTGTTCATGCGGTTCTGCAGAGCCACAACGTCACGAAAGGGATCCCACCGAGTAATTGCCATACATCTCCTCCGAAAGCGGGCCGGTTTTCGGCCTGCTATTGCTTTGATGTATAGCATAGCACAAAGGAGTCATAAAATATGAGTTAGTTTATATCATATTTCAATGGGAAGTTCTGGTGTAGCCGCCAAAAGGGCTCGAGTGTAGGCTTCGGCCGGGCTGAAGCAGATCTGTTCGCAGTCCCCCTCTTCGACAATCTTGCCCGCGCGCATCACTGCAATACTGGTAGAGAGATAGCGGACCAGCGGCATAGAGTGGGAGATAAAGAGATAAGTTAAATGGAATGTTTGCTGTAGCTGCCTGAGCAGATTCATGATCTGGGCTCCGACACTGACATCGAGAGCGGAGACGGGCTCGTCCAACACCAGCAGGTCCGGCCGAAGGGCCAAGGCGCGGGCGATGTTGATTCGCTGCCGTTGTCCTCCCGAAAACTGGTGGGGGTAGCGGGCGAGGGCGGATTCGTCCAGCCCGACTTCGGCCAAAAGCTCCCGCAGATCCGTCGGAGGGTGCTGGCGATGGATCCGGAAAGGCTCGGCCAGAATTTCAGCCACAGTCATGCGGGGGTTGAGAGCGGCAAACGGGTCCTGGAAGACGGGCTGCATTCGCCGGCGGAGTCCGCGAAGGCTGCTACTCGAAGATCCACAGATGACTTCCTGGCCGTCGAAGGACACGCTACCGGAAGAAGGTGGGACGAGGCCCAGGATCATCCGGGCGACGGTACTCTTGCCGGAGCCGGACTCCCCTACCAGGCCCAGTGTCTCCCCTTTGGCGATGGTGAAGGAGACCCGGTCGACAACGCACTTCTCTTGGCGTTGGCGCCTCCAACCGATGTGGCGTGTGTAGTTCTTCGTGAGCTGGCTGACTTCAAGCAGGGCCATGGCGGGATCCTAGCAGGATGCCGCCGGAGGCACGGTCAAGATTTCGTGGTCGTCTAAATATCGAGGTTTTTAACGTCCAGAGCATTGTCCTCGATGAACCGGCGCCGGGATTCAACGTCTTCACCCATCAGGGTGCTGAAGATGGATTCGGTCTCTGCGATGTCTTCCAGCTTGACCTCAAGCAGGGTTCGGCGATCGGGATCCATGGTCGTTTCCCAAAGCTGAGTGGAAGTCATCTCTCCCAGTCCCTTGTAACGCTGGACATCATAGTCACGCTTACCTTGCTCGATGACGTATTCGAAGACCTCCCGTGCCGACTGCTTGGTGACAGGATCCGCTGGGGTCCGTTTTCCCTTCTTTGGCTTGGCAGCGCTGTCTGCTGCGACTGCTTCCGCAGTCTCGGTCTCTTCCGCTGCTTCTGCGGCCTTGGCGTACTCGACCACGTAAGGCGCCAGGAGCTCCTCACGGATTAACGAGTACTTGGCCATCATCTGCCGGAACTCAGGAGAAGAGGCAAGCGTCCAGTCAATGCGCCGCTCCGCACCCTGGCTGTCGGTAAAGCTGACGGACCAGGTTCGATGCTCTTCCTCGTAGCGAGGGGCTCCCACTGCCTTGAACTGAAAGCGTTTAGCCATCTTTTGCAGTTCCGCGTGCAGCTTGGCAAGTTTCGGCGGGGCAGAGCCTTCAGACTCAAAATCGGAGCGACGAAGGAGCTCGAGGCGCGGTACCAACTCGGTGGCTTCATCGTTGCGCAGATGCTTATCGGCCTTCTCGAACACGGTCAGGTATTCGTTGAGCTGGCTCATGAATTTTGTGAGCGCCGACCCTTCCAGATGTTTCCCTGCATTCCCGTAGCGCAGGCTCATTCCTTCGGAGGCCCGCTTGATCATGACCTTGACGAATTCCCGATCGTCCTTGATGTACTGCTCAAATTTTCCCTTCTTGATGCGATACAGCGGCGGTTGAGCAATGAAGACATGGCCGCGTTTGATCAGTTCGCCCATATGGCGGAAGAAGAAGGTAAGGAGCAAAGTACGGATGTGCGAGCCGTCGACATCGGCGTCGGTCATCAGGATGATCTTGCCGTAGCGCAGCTTGGCTGCATCGAAATCATCTTTGCCAATGCCGCATCCCAATGCGGTGATCATGGCCCGAATTTCTTCATGACCGAGCATCTTGTCGTAGCGGGCTTTTTCGACATTGAGGATTTTGCCCTTCAGGGGAAGCACGGCCTGAAATTTTCGATCCCGGCCCTGTTTGGCGGTACCGCCTGCGGACTCGCCCTCAACCAGGTACAGCTCGCAACGATCCGGCTGGCGCTCGCTGCAGTCGGCCAGTTTGCCCGGCAAGCCACCGCCATCCAGGGCGCCTTTGCGCCGCGTCAGGTCTCGTGCTTTTCTTGCTGCCTCGCGAGCACGAGCTGCTTCAATCGCCTTGTTGATGATCCGCTTGGCGACGGGAGGGTTTTGATCGAAGAACAGGCCTAACCGTTCGTTCACAAAAGCCTGTACCGTACCGGCAATATCAGAGTTGAGTTTTCCCTTGGTCTGGCCTTCGAACTGCGGCTGAGGCAACTTCACGCTTACGACCGCCACCAGACCTTCGCGAACATCGTCGCCGGAGAGGTTTTCCTTCACGTCTTTGAACAGCCCCATTTGCTGACCGGCGGTGTTGATGGTGCGGGTCAGAGCAGTACGAAATCCTGAAAGATGAGTGCCACCGTCGACGGTGTTGATGTTGTTAGCGAAGCTGAATACCGACTCAGAATAGCTGTCGTTGTATTGAAGGGCGATGTCCAACTCTACGCCGTCGCGGGAAGACTCCATCACGATGGGCTTGTCGTGCAGGACTTGTTTTCCTCGATTCAGGTGCTTGATGAATTCCGCAATGCCTCCCGCATATTTGAAGTCAGAGCGCTTGGCCTCGCCCGTCTTCGGATCGGTGGCGCGTTCGTCCACCAATCGGATCTCAAGCCCCTTGTTCAGAAAGGCCAATTCGCGCAGCCTTTGCGCCAGCGTGTCGAAGTTGTATTCGGTCACGGTGAAGATGGAGCGGTCCGGCAGGAAGTGAATTCTCGTGCCGCGTTTCTTTGTAGTTCCGGTCTGCTTCAGCTTGCCAAGAGGAATTCCCTTGGCATAGCCCTGCTCGTAGGTGTGCTGGTCCTTCCATACCTCAACATCGAGTTCTTCGCTCAACGCATTGACGCAGGAAACGCCGACGCCGTGCAGGCCGCCGGAGACCTTGTAAGTTGAAGAGTCGAACTTGCCGCCGGCGTGGAGTTTGGTCAAAACGACCTGCAAGGCCGGCATCCGTTCGCCACCCGGCGTATCCATCTCGTCCACAGGAATGCCACGGCCGTCGTCCGTGACAGTTATGGAGTTATCGATGTGGATGGTTACATCGATGCGTGTCGCAAAGCCAGCCAAGGCCTCATCGACGGAGTTATCCACGACCTCATAAACCAGGTGATGAAGCCCTTGATCGCCAGTCGAGCCGATATACATCGCGGGACGAAGACGCACGGCCTCCAGACCTTCAAGGATCTTAATGTTGTCACCGGTATAGGCGCGCTCCGGAAGCAAAG
>Ga0335075_10016681_pt1 | contig 10950 bp, 10 predicted proteins | sample Lox_Sample_24_FD_206723 | JGI IMG/M metagenome (GOLD analysis project Ga0335075, IMG submission 206723) | Soil microbial communities from Loxahatchee National Wildlife Refuge, Florida, United States - Lox_Sample_2.4 | ecosystem: Environmental > Terrestrial > Soil > Wetlands | place: USA... | reverse complement strand
ATCAGATCGTCAGCGGCGAATCGGGTCTCTGCCTGCAGGAGGACGGCGCGACCAGCGGCGATCAGCTCGAGCTCGAGAACTGCGATGCGACCAGCCAGGCCCAGATATGGTCGGCGAGCAACCAGGCGCAGCAGTGGAGCCCAACGACGGTACAGGCCTACGCGAACGGCGCCTCAGGCCTGTGCCTGGACGATCCGGACGGCAGCACGACGCCGAGCACCTTCGCTGACGTCGCGGGCTGCACCGGTGGCCCGAGCCAGCAGCTGGCCTATGACGCCGCGACGCAGACCCTGACGGATGAGGGGCTGTGCCTGGACTCCTACGGTGGCGGGGCAAGCCCTGGAACCCGGGTGGACTGGTACACGTGCCATGCGGGATTCCCCAGCCAGGAGTGGACGCTGAGCGGGAACCAGATCGTCAGCGGCGAGTCTGGCCTCTGCCTGCAGGAGGACGGCGCGACCAGCGGCGATCAGCTCGAGCTCGAGAACTGCGATGCGACCAGCCAGGCCCAGCTGTGGATCCGCGGACATGGGCCAGCTTCCTCGCTCTAGGCCGACGTCACCGGCTAGGGCCACGGCGAGCGGCGCGCCGCTCGCCGTGGCCCTAGCGGGGCGCTATCGGCGGACATCGTCCGCGGAGGGGATCAGCTCCTGCCGGGTCGGGAGCCCCTCGACGTCTCCGATGACGCCGACAGCGGCAGCTCCGCACAGGTGCGCGCGTGCGATCGCGTCAGGCAGGCTCTGGCCCTCGAGCAGGCCGGCGATGAGGCCCGCGTTGAATGCGTCTCCCGCCCCGACGGGGTCAGCCGCCGGCCGGACGACCGGGCGCGGGACGACGATCGGTGCTCCACGGGAACCAGTGCTCGCCACGGCGCCAAGGGCGTCATCGCGAATGACGACGACGTGGGGGCCGAGGCCCGCGAGAGCAGCGGCTGCCTCGGCGGCCTTGTCCTGCCCGGTGAGCAGCGCCGCCTCGTGACGGCTGGCCGTGACGATCGAGGCGCTCGCGGCGAGGTTCCGGAGCACGGGCGCTGCGACGCTCGCGTCCCACAGCCGTGCCCGGTAGTTGACGTCCACGAATAGCCGCAATCCACGTGCCAGCGCGGTCTCGGCCAGCACCGTCGTCGCGGCCATGCAGGACTCCGACAGGGCGGGCGTGACACCGGAGACGTGGATGACGGTTCCCGGGGGCAAGCCTTCCAGGGCCGCGCGCACGTCACCGGGCCCGAGGCGTGATCCGGCGCTGCCCGCACGCCGGTAGGCGACCTCGGGCGGCGGAAACTCCCGGAGGTTGCGGAACAGCAGGCCGGTCGGGGCCGAGCCATCCCGAACGAGATGCTCGATCGAGACGCCTTCCGCGAGGAGACGGCGGACGATCATCGAGCCAAACGCGTCGTCACCAGTCCGCCCCGCGAAGCTAACCCTGTGCCCCAGTCGGGCGACGCCGATGGCGACGTTGGACTCGGCGCCAGCGACGTGCGGGGAGAAGTCCCTCGCCTCGTGAAGGGGGCCAGCGGGGCGCGCGACGAAGGCGACCAGGGCCTCACCGAACGCGACCAGTTCCGGGGCGTCATCGGCCGTCGAGGCCCCGGTCATGGGGCTGAAGGACGCAGCGTGCCCATGAGCAGCCCGGCCCGCTCGTGCGCAGCGTCTGGATCCCCTCCCGCGACCAGCCACGAGCCGACGCCGACCGCGATGCATCCGTGCGTGATGAAGTCCGCGGCGTTCGTCGCGTCGATCCCGCCGACGGCGATGAAGCGGATATGGGGCAAGGGATCACGGAGGGCATCGAGCGTCCGCAGGCCAAGCAGCGACGCGGGGAAAAGCTTGACCGCGGCGGCCCCGCCCTTCCACGCGGCCACGGCCTCCGAGGCGGTGGCAGCGCCAGGGATGAGGGGGACGCCGGAGTCTCGGGCGAAGTCCAGCAGCTCGCGATCGGTGTGCGGACAGACAAGGAACCCTGCGCCAGCACTGATGGCGCGCCGGGCGGTGCGGGCATCGAGGACGGTGCCGGCGCCGACGGTGAGCTCAGGAAGCTGGTCACGAAGCGAGGAGATCAGCGACATCGCGTCCGGCGAGTCGACGGTCACCTCCAGTACTCGCAGCCCGCTGGCCACTAGCGCCCGCGCGAGCGGCAGCACCGCGAGCGGTGGCAGGCGCCGGAGGATCGCGATGACCGGGCAGCTGGCGAGGCCGGCCGGCACAGCCGCCCGGCCCGGGTCCTCACCTGGTGACGAGGGAGCTTGCCTGCCGGGCGTGCTAGGACCGGTCACCACGGCGCTGCTCCCATCCGGGCTTGAACAGGCGGAGGAAGTTCTGCGGTGAGTACGGGTACTTCGCCATCGCCACCGTATCGAACTCGACACCAAAACCGGGCCCGTTCGGAAGCTCAATGTACCCGTCCCTGAGCGTGCAGCCGCCCGTCATGATCTCGCGCGCCCACGGCTGGGCGAAGCCGTCGAATGTCTCCTGGATGAGCATGCTTGGCATCGCGGCACCGACGTGCGCGTTGATCACGGTAGTGAATGGGCTCTGGGCATTGTGCGGGGCGACCCAGCCGCCGTAGGCGGAGGCGATCGAGGCGACATTGACCAGGCCCTGAACTCCGCCGCAGTTGAGGATCTCCGGCTGGACGATGTCGATGGCCCGGGTGTGAAGCAGCTCGCCGAACGAGATGGCTTCGGTGAACCGCTCGCCTGCGGCCACGCGGATGGGCTGCGACCGGGCCACTTCGACGAGGCCCGCGATGTCGGTCGATTGCACGGGCGCCTCGTACCAGTAGGGGCCGAAGGCCGCCAGCTCCTTTCCGATGCGGATGGCGGTGCCGACCGTGAAGCGGTCGTGTGCCTCGATCATGATGTCGATGTCGTCGCCGACAGCGCTCCGCACGGCCTCGACGAGGGCTAGCGCCTCACGCAGCTCTGCCGGATCGATGGACCTGTAGGCATGGCCGAACGGGTCGAACTTCAGCGCGGTGTAGCCCTGCGCGACTACGGCCTGCGCGGCCTCGGCGAATCCCCTCGGGTCGCGGGGACCGGAGTACCACCCGTTGGCATAGGCCCGCAGCCTCGGCTCCACCGCCCCGCCGAGCAGCTGCCACACCGGCGCGCCGAGCTTCTTGCCGATGACGTCCCAGCAGGCGATCTCGATGCCCGACACCGCCGGGCCTGACTCGAAGTACAGGCTTTTCCGCAGGTGCTCCCACAGGGCGCGTGGGTTCATCGGATCCTGCCCGACGATGAGGTCGCGGATCTCGCTGAGCTGCGCGGCGATGGAGCTCGAGGTGAGTCCCCCGGTGGCCTCACCGTGGCCGGTGATTCCCTCGTCTGTGAGGAGCTCAAGGAAGATCCAGTTCTTCCAGGGATTCCCGACGACGAGGACGTTGAGATCGGTGATGATCATGCGGTGGCTTCCTTACCGGTGAGTGCCGCGCGCGGGGGTGCGACGACCATCAGGTCCCGCAGGCTGTCCACGACGGTGGCGAGCTCGCGCCGGTCGAAGGCGTCGAGCGGATTGGACAGGTTGTTGCTGCGCAGGAAGTCGGACTCGAAGATGCCGCGCCAGTGCAGGACCGTCTGGTACACGCCAGGTGACCCCGCCTCGAGGTTGAGGAGCGGCAGGAGCCGCGCGAACAGCGCGCGTGCCTCGTCCTGGCGTCCGCTCGCCAGTAGGTTCCATATGCCGACGTGGATGTCGGCGGACTCGCACGCTGGCATGGTCCCGCATGCGCCCCGCGAGTACTCGTCGAAGATGTAGCGGCCCGCGAGGCCGCCCATGACGCCCCGCAGCTTGGGGCCGCAGGACGCGATCTCGTAGGAGATGGCGTGACCGGCCGGCACGGTCTCCTCCTTGATCCAGTCCGCGTGGGGCAGCTCGCGGACGATCCGGGTGACCAGCTCGGGTGACATCCTCGTCCCGGCCGGGGCGTCATGGTTCTGGATGAACAGCGGGATCTCCAGGACGGAGGTGAGCCGCTCGTAGTAGCGAAAGCACTCAAGCGGCGCCGTCGGATGAGAGTTGGGCGGCATCGCGATCACGGCGGAAGCTCCCGCGTCCTGGGCGTGACGGGCGAAGCGGGCGGCCCAGTCCGCGGACCCCGCGGTGACGCCGATGACGGTGGGCACCCGGCCCTGCACCTCGCTGAGGACCAGCTCGGCGACGAGCAGGCGCTCCTCGTCGGAGAGCGTCCAGAACTCCGAGGCATTCACCAGCGCGACGATCCCGTGGACGCCTGATTCGAGGCAGAACCCGATCTCCCTGCGCAGGCTGGCCGGGTCGAGCTGGCCATCGGGCCGGAAGGGCGTGCAGAGAATTGCGAAGACACCGCTCCACGCTGCCTCGCTCGGTGATGGTCCGGCGATCGGGCTCATGATCTCCCCAGTGTGCTGATAGGACGCACCTCGTGGCGCGCCACCGTCGATCTGATAGGTTTCGCGATATTCAAGAACGATCTCTGCGTAAGTAAGAGCTATTATGCGACTTGACAGACCATCATCGCAAGTTTAGAGTCACGAACACCAGTAAGCGGTTAAGTGTCGCGGATAGTACAACACATCTCGACGCAGCGCCTAAGTCGGCCGGCCTCCGCAGCGGTGCGGTCCTGGCTGGCGCCTGGTTCCGACAGTCCGATTTATTAAGGGGTGGCATCGTGGCCGAGACCTCAGTTGGGATGGGGCGCGCACCGCTCAGCCGGCGCAGCGTGCTGAAGTACGGCTCGATTGGAGCGGCGGCGCTCGGCCTGGCCGCGTGCAGCGGCACGACCGGCAGCTCCGGAGGCGGCGCGGGGAAGCCTGGCACCCTGACCATCTGGACCTGGGCCGGCGCAAGCGTGCTGCAGTCGGCCTTCAATGCGGTGAAGGCAACCTCCAAGGACTTCGCCGGCCTCAAGGCGAGCATCCAGACTGTCGCGGCCAATGACTACGCCACCGCAGAGAAGTTCAGCCTGGCCCTGTCCGGTGGTACCACCTTGCCGGACATCCTGCAGCTCAATTACACCGAGATGCCGCAGTTCGCGGCCACCGGAGCCCTGGAGGAAGTGAGTGCGGCCTACGGTCCCTACTCGAACGACCTGTATGCCGGCGCCCTGCAAGTGGCCAAGTACAACGGCGGCTTCTACGCCTTCCCTGGCTCGCTGAACGCCAAGCTCTTCTACTACCGGTCCGACCTGTTCGCGGAGGCGAAGATCGACCCGTCGTCGATCCAGACGACCGACGACTTCATCGCCGCGGGCAGGCAGTTCCAGCGGAAGTTTCCCGGCCAGTACATCATGAACCTCAACACCGAGCCGCAGCCCTACGTGTTCGGCGAGATGATCTCGTCCTACGCGCCGATCAGCTTTGCCTCGTCCGACGGCAAGTACCAGATAACGTCCAATCCAGCGTTCGAGCAGGTGTTCAGCTTCCTGCGTCAGATCCGTGACTCGAAGATCGCCTACCCGGTGGACGACTTCACCACCGACTGGCCGAGCGCGATCAAGAACCAGAAGATCTGCGGGTTCCTCGGCGCTGACTGGCTCGACGAATTCGTCCCCGGCTACGCCACCCTCAGCCAGTACGGGAAGTGGAAGGCCATCCCGTGGCCGTCACTCTCGCCGATGGCCAGCGAGGAGTACGGGTCGGACGCCGGGGGGTCGCTATTCGTCGTCCCCAAGGGCGCACCCAACAGCCAGGCGGCCATTGAGTTCCTGAAGCAGTGGAGGCTGTCGCCCGAGGGATCCCTCGCGTCCTTCAACGCCAACGGCATCCTGCCGGTCAACCAGACCACCGCATCGAGCGTGACCAGCTCGCTGAGCACCGCGAAGAAGCCGCAGGCGACGTCGCAGACGGACTGGCTCGAGCTGCCGCAGCACTTCTTTGGCCCTGACTACATTGCCACCAAGCTCCAGGCCATGAACCGGGTGAAGGTCTTCGGGTACGATCCCGCGGCGGTGAAGGAGTGGAGCTCGATCGTGTCTGACTGGCTCACGAAGCTGCTATCCGGTAGCGCGTCAGTCAGCGCCGCGCTAGCCGGCATGCAGCAGGACATGCAGACCCAGGTCGGCAATCCCTACTCGAACGAATAGGCAATCCAGCAGCTGGAGTGCAGAGTTAGGAGCCCTGACAGGAAGTGCCTTCCATCACCGGAGCCCGCATGCGCAGCTCGCCGGTTGACCGCGCCTCCTCGCAGGCCAGGACAGCGCGGCGCCAAGGCGGGCATTCGCACCGGGCGAGCAGCCTGAAGGGCTACGCCTTCATTGCCCCGTTCCTTGTCTTGTTCATATTCTTCAGTGCCTTCCCCGACGTCTACACCCTCATCCTCAGCTTCCAGCACTATGCGGGCTACGGGTCCGCCAGCGCGGCTGGCCTGCAGAATTACGACGCGCTCCTGCACTACCCGGTCTTCTGGACCGAACTGGAGAACACGCTCGAGTACTGGGTGCTGCACGCGGTCATCCTGATACCGGTCGCGTTCGTCCTTGCCCTCGTCGTCCGGTCTAGGTCGGTCCGCGGGAAGTCGGCCTGGCGCGCGATTATCTTCCTGCCCCAGGTCATGAGCATCGTCGCGGTCAGCCTCGCCTTCCAGGTGATGTTCGCCAGCCCTAACGGTGTCATCAACCACCTGCTCGGCCTGAATGTCGCCTGGCTGACGGACTTCGCCATCACCAAGTGGGTGGTGGTCATGCTGCTGGTGTGGCAGGGGCTGGGCTTCTGGTTCGTGGTGTTCCTGTCCGGCCTGACCAGCATCGATCCCGCAGTGGAGGAGGCCGCGATGATCGACGGGGCGGGAGCGTTCCGCCGGACGATCTGGATTGTCGCTCCCATGATGAAGAACGTGTTCCTGTTCGCCGTGGTCATCGACGCGATCACGTCGATGAGCCTGTACACCCAGCCGACCGTTCTTGCCGCGAGCCAGGGAGTCCTCAGTCCTTCAGTCGCGCCGCTGTCCAATCTCGTCGTAGTGAACCTGGAGTCGAGCAGCTTCGGGCAGAGTGCCGCCGCCGGGTGGCTGCTCTTCCTCCTCACGATCGTCGTATCGATCGCCGTGTTCGGCTCCTTCCGGCTCTTCGGCCGATCCGGTGCCGGCCGGCCGAAGCGCGCCATCGGTGCCCGGCGAGCGGAGGTGACCCGGTGACGGCGGCAGTCGGGCGCGGAAGGGCGGCGGGCAGGATCCAGGCTAGGGCGCTGCTGGGCCGTGTCGCCTGCTACACGCTGCTTGTTATCGTCGCCGTCATCGCCCTGTACCCGCTGTACCTGGTGATCGCGAACTCGCTGAAGAGCAATACCGGCGTGGCCCTCAACCCGTCCGGGTTTCCGGCATCTCCGACGGTGTCCAGCTATTCTCAGCTCGTAGCGGCCGGGCAGTTGCGCAGCTTCGTGAACTCGCTGATCGTCGCCAGCGCGACGACGGTCGGCGCGGTCTTCGTTTCCGCGCTGGCCGGATACGCGTTCACTAAATTGCGCTTCCCCGGCCGGGCCATCATCTTTGCCATACTGATCGCTACCATCATGGTTCCGATCCAGACTGCCATTCCCGGGTTCTACGTCGAGTTTGCCAGGCTCCACTGGCTCAATACGTTCCAGGTCCAGATCGTTCCTTTCCTCGCGCCCGTATTCGGGCTTTTCATGGTGCGCCAGTACCTGCTGTCAGTCCCCGACGAGATCGTTGAGGCTGCGCGCATGGACGGAGCCGGCGAGTGGACGATATACTGGCGCATCATCATTCCCATCCTTCGCCCGGTGCTCGCCGCACTCGGCGTTCTGGAGTTCCTGATGATGTGGAACAGCTTCGTCTGGCCGCAGGTGATGGCCGATACGAGCAATGTGGCGCCGCTTGCGGTGACGCTCCCGACGCTAACCGACCGTACGCTCGGCATTGTCCCGCTCTACGGTGAGATGATGGCGGGAAGCGTCCTCGCGATCGTGCCGTTGATGATCGTCTTCCTCCGTTACCAGCGCGCGTTCGTGAGCGGGGTTACCTATGGCAACACGTAGCCAAGCCACCGATCGGCAGCCGCCGAATCGTCCCGGCGCACAAGGAAAGGAACCGATGGCCGAGTCCCCGACGACAGCGGGCAGGCACGACAGTGCTGCGCCTCGGACTCTGAGCAGGTCCACCGAGCGTGCGGTGGCGCTGCTGACGTGCTTCACGCCGGAGGCGCCGCGGCACCGGGTCGCCGACCTAGCGGAGCAGCTCGGCATGCACCCAAGCAGCGTTTACCGCTACGTGATGGCCCTCGAGGCCGCCCAGTTGCTCGAGCGGGACGCCGCCTACGGCGGCTATCGCCTCGGCCTCGGCGTGCTCGAGCTGTCATCCATCGTTCTGAGGGATCTCGACGTCCGACGCTTCGCGCTCGATGAGCTCGACCGGCTCAGGGACGAGACCGGCCTGCTGGCTAACCTCGGCCTGCTCAAGGCCGGGAAGGTGATCCATGTCGCGCATGCCTTTCCTCCCGGGTGGCCGCGCTGGAACATGGACCTCGGACATGCCGCCCTGGCGCACTGCACGGCCCTCGGCAAGGTGCTCCTCGCCGCGCTGTCATGGGAGGAAGCGCTCCATCATGTCGAGCAGGTCGGATGGCGCAGCTACACGGCCAACTCGCCGCAGGACGGCGGCGCCCTGAAGGCAGAGCTGCAGGAGGTCGCCCGCCGCGGGTACGCGGTCGACAACGAGGAGCGCTCGGCCGGAGCGATGTGCGTGGGCGTTCCGATCTTCGGGCAGAACGGCGACGTTCGCGCGGCGATGAGCATCAGCGGCACGACGATCCGCATCAAGGAGATTGGCGTCGACAACTGCGCAGCGACCCTTCTGACCGCCGCGCGCCGGGTGTCCTCCCAGCTCGGCTCACCCGACCGTTTCACCGCCTACCTTTAGCGACCGCCGCGATGAAGGTCGCCATCACCGGCGCGAACGGTGAGATCGGGCGCATCATCGCCCCGTTCCTTGGCGCGGAGCATGACGTCCGCCTCGGGATCTGGGACCTTGCCCAGGATCGGGAGCCGGCCAGGTTCAGCGATCCCGGCCTCGACGTGCGCCGACTCGACATTCGCGACGCCGATGAGGTCCGCCTGTTCGTCGAGGGCGCCGACGCCGTCATCCACCTCGCCGGGGAGCGTGAGACAAGTGCCGACTGGGACCGGCTGGCCGGCCCGAATATCGAGGGCACGTTCAACGTCTTCGATGCCTGCCGCGAGCACTCGGTCAGCAAGGTCATCTTTGCCAGCTCGAATCACGTGACCGGCGGCTACGGCCTCTCCGGTCAGCGGGGGCTGACGGGGTCGGCGGTCGTACGACCGGACTCGCTCTACGGTGTCACGAAGGCGTTCGGGGAGGCGCTTGGCTCCTTCATGTCCGACGCGTACGGCATGTCCGTCATCTGCCTTCGCATCGGATGGGTCCTGGCTGAGCCAGTGGGTTCCGAGGCCGCCCGCATGTGGCTTAGCCCGCGTGACCTGTGCAGCCTCATCGCCTCGTCGCTGCGGGCCCAAGTGCGCTACGGCATCTACTACGGCACCTCCAACAACACCCGCCGGCTCTGGGATCTCGGCCCCGCGATCAGGGACCTCGGCTACGAGCCAGTGGACGACTCCGAGGCGTTCCATTCACCGTGACCCTGGTCTGGGTCATCGAGCGGCCCGGCCCCGCCTCGGCATCCCCTGGTGAAACGAGCGCGTTTAACGGTTGTTGATCAGGGGTCAACCAGCTTGCCATGAAGTTGCTGTAAGAACTAGACAACCTGACGGTCTCACTGCAAAGGAGCCGCGATGAGGCTCGCCCTCACCATTCCGCAAGGCGTTAACAACGACCTCCAGCGCGACATCACCAAGGTCGCCCGGCAGGCGGAGGAGGCTGGATTCGCCAGCCTGTGGGCCTACGAGCGGGTGCTCTTCCCGCTCAGCCCGTCGCAGGGCATGTACGGGATTGACGGACTGCCGTGGCTGAAGTCCTACGAGTACTGCGCCGACCCGCTCACCGCCCTGGCGCTGGCGGGCGCGGTCACGCAGAAGATCCGGTTGGGGACCTCGGTGCTGATCGCGCCGCTGCACGGCACCCTTCTCCTGGCACGGACGCTGGCCACGCTGGACCAGGCCACGGGAGGCCGGGTGGTGGCCGGACTCGGCAGCGGGTGGTCCACTGACGAGTACCGGGCGGCCGGGACGGACTACGCGACCCGCGGGCAGGCGCTCGACGAGACCATTGACGGGCTGCGGGCGCTGCTCGGACCGAACCCGGTCAGCTACAAGGACTCGCGGATGGCGATCGACAACGCGCTGGTGAACCCGAAGCCCCGGGGCAGGCTCCCGATCATGCTCGGCGGCGCCACCAACGCCACGTCGCAGCGCCGTATCGCCGTCAAGAGCGACGGCTGGCTGGTGGCGGGCATGGCGGGACCCCAGATCGCCGAGACCTGGAAGCGCATCCAGGACTTCGCCGTCGAAGCGGGCCGAGACCCGCGAGAGCTGGAGATGGTGGTCGGGGTACCGGTCATCCTCACCCCCCAGCCGGCGGGCGCGGACCGGCAGCCCTTCCTGGGCACCGTGGACCAGATCGTGGAGGACATCGCCGCCGTCAGGGACGCGGGGGCGGACGAGGTGGGCCTCACCTTGGACGGCATCGTCGCCAACGCCGACGAGATAATCGACCAGGCGCTGCTGATGCGGGACGCGCTGGTGAGCGCGGGCCTGGTCACGCTGGCCTGACCGCGGGCAGGCGCGGGCGGATCGCGGTACGGGGGCGCCAGCGGTGCCGGCAGCAGCCCATCATGCTCGCCGCGGGCTTCGCCGCGCCCCCGTAGCTGCCCGGTGCGGGCAGCCGCGTCCGCCAACCCCGGCGCGCCGCGGGCGCCGGCTAGCGGCCTGGCGCGGACAGTGTCCGTGGGTCCACTTGAAGATGCTCGGTGGTGCGCTCCACGAGCACCGCGATCTCATAGGCGACCTGGCCCGCGTCGAGCTCCGCGCCGGTCAAGACAGCGAGG
>Ga0335075_10016679_pt1 | contig 10950 bp, 6 predicted proteins | sample Lox_Sample_24_FD_206723 | JGI IMG/M metagenome (GOLD analysis project Ga0335075, IMG submission 206723) | Soil microbial communities from Loxahatchee National Wildlife Refuge, Florida, United States - Lox_Sample_2.4 | ecosystem: Environmental > Terrestrial > Soil > Wetlands | place: USA: Florida... | reverse complement strand
GGCCGGCCTTCGGGTCGCGGGACTCCGGCAGCAGCATCCGGCCCGCCACCAGGGCGATCAGGACCACGGGCACGTTGACGTAGAACACCGAGCTCCACGAGAAGTGCCGCAGCAGCGCGCCGCCGGATACCGGGCCGATCGCCACGGCCAGTCCGGACACCGCCGACCAGATGCCGATCGCCGTGACGCGCTCCCGCGGGTTGGTGAACACGTTGTTGAGGATGGCGAGCGTGGCGGGGTAGATCAGCGCGGCGGACACGCCCATCGCGGCGCGGGCGGCGATGAGCTCGCCGCTGCTGGTGGCCAGCGCGGCGACGATGGACGTCACGCCGAACAGCGCCAGCCCCAGCTGCAGGAAGCGCTTGCGGCCGAGCCGGTCGCCGAGGTTCCCGCCGACGAGCAGCAGTCCGGCGAAGGCCAGCGTGTACCCGTCGACGATCCACTGCAGCGCCGAGGTCGAGGCGTGCAGGTTGCGGCTGATCGTCGGCAGCGCCACGTTCACGATCGTGTTGTCCACGACCGTGAGCAGCACGCTGAGGCAGAGCACCGCCAGGATCCACCACTGGCGGTCGGTACGGGTGCGAGTGCGAGTGCGGGTTTCCATCGGGTCCCTCCTCATGCTTAGAACGTTGTGCTATAACTATGTAACGACGTTCTATAGTCTGTCAAGTGGGCAGCGCCAATTGGACGGCGGAGGTGAAATGATGGCTGGCATGAGTGAACCGGTGCGGCGCAGCCGGACGCCGAGCGCCGATGTCGAGCAGGCGTTGTGCGCGGCGGCCGAGGCGGTGCTGGTCAGGGACGGCCCCGGCGGAGTGACGATACGCGCCGTCGCCGCCGAGGCCGGGATCGCCCCGATGGGCGTCTACAACCGGCTCGGCGGCAAGGACGGCCTGGTCGGCACGCTGCTGATCAAGGGATTCGACCGGCTGACCGCGACGATCGAGGCGGGCACCGAACCCGACATGATGGACAGGCTGTGGTCATGCGGCCTGCGGTACCGCGAGTTCGCGCTCGCGAACCCGAACTTCTACGCGATCATGTTCGAGGACGCGATCCCGCACGAGCACGAGTCACCCGAGGTGGAAGAGCACGCGTACGCGGCGTTCCACGCGCTGGTGCGCACGGTGGAACTGGCCGCGGCCGCGGGCGTGATCGCCGTCCCCGACGCGACGGAGGCGGCGCAGCAGATCTGGAGCTCCGTGCACGGCGCGGTCGCGCTCGAGCTCAAGGGCCTCGTGCTCACCCCTGACCCCGAGGCAACCTACCGCGAGCTCCTGGCGACTCTCATCCGGGGCCTAGCTCCAAAACAATTATCCGGAACGTACGCCGCCGGCTCTCCGACCTCCATTGCTCTGCCTAAGGCGCCGCACCGCACCGGGGCGGACAGCGGCAGGTCCCGCGACGACGGCCCGGCGTGCACGGTGTACTCGCCGCCGGGCCAGATCCAGCTGGCCAGGTCCTCGTCGTAGCGGGCGAACGCCCGGGCCGGGATCGTGAGCCGGGCCGTGACCCGTTCGCCGGGTTCGGCCCGGACGACGGCGAACCCGGCGAGCGAGCGGACCGGCCGGCCGGCGCCCGGAGGGCCTGCCAGGTAGGCCTGGACGACCTCCTTGCCCGGCCGGCGGCCCGTGTTCCGCACGGTGACGGTGACCTCCAGGTCGGCGCCCTCGGCCACCCCCCCGTGGCAGTCGAGCGCCTCGTAGGCCCAGCTGGTGTAGCCGAGACCGTGCCCGAAGGGGTACCGCGGCGCGATGCCGCTGGCGTCGTAACCCCGGTACCCGACCAGCAGTCCTTCGGCGTAGCGCAGCGTGCCGTCCGCGGCGGGCGCCGCGTGCAGGACGGGGGCGTCCTGCTGGGTGGCCGGGAACGTGACCGGCAGCCTGCCACCTGGTTCGGCGACGCCGAGCAGCACGTTCGCCAGCGCGTCGCCGAACGCCTGCCCGGGCAGCCAGGCGTGCACGATCGCGGCCACCTGGCCGGCCCACGGCATCAGCACCGGCATGCCGGAGTTGACGACGACGATCGTGCTGGGGTTGGCCTCGGCGACCCGGGTGACGAGCTCGTCCTGGCGGCCGGGCAGCGCCAGCGTCGCCCGGTCGAAGCCCTCGCTTTCCGTCAGCTCGGCGGATCCGACGACCACGACCGCGACGTCGGCGGCCGCGGCGGCCGCCTCGGCCTCGTCGAGCAGCGTCTCGTCGGCGGCGGACGGGACCAGCCCGAGCCGCACGGACAGCGGGCCCGCGCCGTCGGCGGCGGGCAGGAACTCCAGCCGCAGCGCCGTGTCGGAGCCCGCCTCGAGCCGGCGGACGGCGCGCAGCTCGCCGGGCCTGGTCATCGCCTCGACCGGGTCGTCGGGGACCTCGGTCGCGCCGACGATGAGCGGGATCCCGTCGGCGGACAGCGACAGCCCGCCGACCCCCGCGACGCCGAACTCGTAGTCCGCTGTTTCCTGCGCGCGGAACACGGTCGTGAGCACGACCCGGCCGGGTTTGCCCCAGCCGATGCCGTCGGGGGTGTCCCACCAGGTCAGGTTCGTGGACCCGCGGTGCTCGGCGTCGAGCACCGCGCCGTCGACGTCGAGGAACTCGAGCCGGACGCCGTGCGTGCCGGTGACCGGGTCGCGCAGCCAGCTGGGCGGCGGCTCGGGCAGCGTGTGCCAGGTCCGGCAGCCGGGGGCGGTCACGACCTGGACGTCCTCGCCCTTGAGGGCCGTGAGCAAGCCGTCGGCCGGGGTGCTGACGCTGACCGGGGTGACGCCGGCGCTGCCGCCGCCCTGGATCGTCGGGTAGAGCGCGTTCGGGCCGATCACCGCCAGCGTGCGGATCTCGTCCGCCGCCAGCGGCAGCGCGCCGCCTTCGTTGCGCAGCAGCACGAACGACTCGGCGGCGACCGTGCGCAGCAGGCCGGGGTCGACGAGGCTGGGGCCCCGGATCCCGTCCGGGCTGGCGCCGAGGGCGCCGACCCGCCGGGCGAGCCGGAGCAGCCGGATGACCTTGTCGTTGAGCAGTTCCTCGCTGACCGTGCCGTCACGCACGGCCTGGGTGAGCTGGTCTCCCCACGGTCCCTCGGGACCGGGCATGGACAGGTCGAGGGTCGCGGCGGCGGTGGCGTGCGTGGTGCGGGCCGCGTGCCAGTCGGAGGTGACGACGCCGTCGAAGCCCCATTCGTTCTTCAGCACGTCGCGCAGCAGCCGCAGGTTCTCGGTCATCGCGCTGCCGTTGACCTTGTTGTAGGCGGCCATGATCAGCCAGGCGCCGGCCTCGCGGACGCACGCCTCGAACGGCGGAAGGTACAGCTCGCGCAGCACGGTCTCGCTGATCAGGGCGTCGTAGGTCCACCGCCCGGTCTCGGAGTCGTTGCCCGCGTAGTGCTTGACCGTGGCCGCGACGCCCGCGTGCTGCAGGCCGCGGACGTAGGCGACGGCCAGCCGGGCGGTGAGCACCGGGTCCTCGGCGAAGAACTCGAACCCGCGCCCGCCCAGCGGGGTTCGCATCAGGTTGACGGTGGGCGCGAGCAGGATGTCGACGCCCTTGCTCCTGGCCTCTTTGCCCAGCGCGGTGGTGAGCCGCTCGACGAGTTCGTCGTCCCAGGTGGCGCCAAGCGCGGAGGGGCTAGGCAGGCTGGCGGACGGGTGTCGCTCGTCCCGGACGGTGCCGCGGACGCCGGCCGGGCCGTCCGACGTCACCATCGGGCGCAGGCCGATCCCGGGGTCACCGTGGGTCCGCCAGCTGTCCGCGCCGGTCAGCAGCCGGACCTTGGCGGCCACTGGCAGGGCGGCGACGATGTCGCGATCGGAGGAAGGCGCGGCAGTGTTCCCCTGGTCGATCGGGCCGCCGAAGCCGGCCGGGGTGGCGGGCGCGCCAGCCGGGGTGGCCGGCGCGCCCTGCGAGTGTGTTGTCATATGTGTCGCAGCTCAGGAGGTTGGGGTGAGATGCAGCAGCGTGTACTCCAGGTAGGGGGAGTTCGGTATCGGGTCGACGTACTGGTTGGACGCAGTCGGCCAGCCGGTGTAGTCCTTGGTCGAGTACTCGTACCAGACCGCGCCGTACAGCAGCGGGATCACCGGCGCCTGGGTGGACATGATTCCCTCGAGCGTGTTCAGCGCCTGCTGCTGCGTCGCCGGGTCGTCGGTGCCGGTGTACTGCGCCAGCGCCGCCTGCACCTGTGGGCTGTCGTACCGGCCGAAGTCGGAGCCGGCCGGGCTGCCGATCGGCGCGGACAGGGTGTCGTCCATCCAGTAGGTGAAGTAGTCGAACGGGGTGGGACCCTGGTTGCTCCAGTGGATGATCGTGTCGAAGTTCCCGGCGGCGAGGTCGCTGTACCACTGGGTGGCCTGGACCAGGTCGGGGGAGACCTCGAAGCCTTCACTGTTGAGCTGGGTGGCGATCAGCTGCGCGTCGGTGGCGTAGTCGGTGTAGGACGACGGGTCCTCGATCGTGAACTTGATCGGCTGCCCGTTCTTCATCCACTTGCCGCCGGTCTTGGTGTAGCCGTCGCTGGTCAGGATCTGGCTGACCTTCGCGGCGTTGCTCGTCGCGGACAGATCGTTGGCGTAGGCCGGGTCGAGCAGGGAGTTCTGCACCGGCAGCAGCAGCCCGCTCGACGAGGTGGCCGCCGGCTCGTAGTTGGTCTCGCCCTGCGCCGACAGCTGCTGCCTGTCGATGGCGGCGCTGATCGCCTGGCGGACCTTCGGGTCGTTCAGCGGTGCCTTGGTGGCGTTCGGCCAAAGCGTCACGACGTTGTTGCTCGCGAACCACGGCTGGCTGGCAGTCCAGGTGTGGTTGTCCGGGCTGGCGCCGAGGTAGTTGCCCTGGATGTCGGCCTCGTCGATGCTCGCGTAGCCGATCTGGCCGCTGGACAGCGCTGGCCCGGCGGTGGTGTTGCTCACGTAGCTGGGGAAGATCACCTCGGGGACGTGGACCTTGGACTTCTGCCAGTAATACGGGTTCTGCTTGAAGGTGACCTTCTGCGAGCTGTACGAGGCGAGCTCGTACGGTCCGGTCCCGACCGGGTTGGCGTCCGCGTACGTGGCCGGGTTCGACACGTTCTTCCAGATGTGCTCTGGCAGGACGTACGTCGACGCGATGAGGAACAAGTTGCCGACTTCGGGCTTGGCGAACGTCAGCACGGCTGTGGTCGCGTTCGGTGCCGTCGCACTCGTCGGCAGCGGTGTCGGGGCCGGCGCCTGCGAGGCGAGCGCCGTGTTCTTCATCAGCAGGTTGAAGGTGAACGCCACGTCGCTGGCGGTCATCGGCGTGCCGTCGCTGAACTTCACGCCCTGCCGGATGGTGAACGTCACCGTCTTGCCGTCGTTGGACCAGGCATAGTGGGTGGCCAGCCACGGAATGGGCGCCTGGTTCGGGTTCATGATGTTGAACTCGTACAGCGGCTCGTAGGTCATCGACTGCATGTTGATCTCGGTGCCCAGCGAGGTCGAGACGTACGGGTTGAACGTCTGGGCGAACGTCTGGCCGGTGTTGTCGACGACCACCAGTGGCGGTCCCTGCTTGGCCGTCGCCGAGCCTGTCGATGATGAGCCCGAGCTGCTGCAGGCCGCCACGCCCGTCGCGAGCATGAAAGCCGTGGCCAGGGCCAGGGCTTTTACAGTTCTGTGATTCATTGTCTAAACTCCCATTGCCCGGCCGGCTCCTCGCCGGCCTGTCATGGTGACCGTGTCGGGGTCCGTCATAACGTGGTGTGCGCGGGTCCGGCCGGGCGCGAACGCCTTTGCGGCCTGCCCACGGCCGATGAGATTGGTTACGTGGTGGGTTCGGGTGTGCCTGATCGCCTCTCCTCTCCGGGGCCTGGCTCGTGACCGGAGGTCCGGCCGTTCCCCTGCAACGGCCTGGACTGGTCCGCGGTGAGGTCGTGCGCGTGCAGCCAGCACGCGCTGGAGTGCTCCGCGCTCAGGGCGAAGGCCGGCGGCGCGGTTTGCGCGCACACCGCCATGGCGTGCGGGCAGCGCGGGTGGAACCGGCAGCCGGCGGGCGGCCGGATCAGGTTGGGCGGTGCCCCCCGGCCGGCGAGCGGCGGCGGTGCCGCCCTGTCCGGATCAGGCGCCGCCGACAGCAGCAGCTGCGTGTACGGATGGGCAGGTTCGTCGGTCAGCACGGCGGCAGGCCCCGACTCGACCACCTGGCCCGCGTACATGACCGTGATCACGTCGGCCAGGTAGCGCGCGGACGCGATGTCATGCGTGATGTACAGGATGGCAAGGCCGTCGCGCGCTCGCAGGTCGCCGAGCAGGTTGAGCACGCCGAGCCGGATGGACACGTCGAGCATGGAGACCGGTTCGTCGGCCAGCAGCACCCGGGGCCGGACGGCCAGCGCCCGGGCGATCGCGACCCGCTGCCGCTGGCCGCCGGACAGCTCGTGCGGGTACTTGGTGACGAACTGGTCCGCTGGCGTCAGCGACACCCGCTCCAGCAGCTCGGTCACCAGGCTGTCCAGGCTCGCCCCGCCGGTCAGGCCGTGCACCTGCAGCGGCCTGGCCAGGTGGTACCGCACGCTGTGCACCGGGTTGAGCGACGCGAACGGGTCCTGCAGGACAAGCTGCACCGCCCTGGCGTAAGGCCGGCCGGCCACCGCCGGCTTGCCGTCGAGGAGCACGGAGCCCGCCGTCGGCTTGATGAGCCGGGCGAGCAGCCTGGCCAGCGTCGACTTGCCCGAGCCGCTCTCGCCGACGACGGCGGTGATGCCGGAGGGCGGCAGTGCGAGCGTGACGTCCTCTACCGCGTGCACCGCGGGGACGCCGACACCGAGCCTGGCCCGGCGCACCGGGAAGTGTTTGGTCAGGCCCTTGGCCTCCAGCACTGGGCCACGCCCGTTCCCGGAGACGCTCACGGGCCGCATCTCCCGCTCGTCTCCGGCCGCCCGGGGCTGCTCGGTCATGGCCGCACCTCCAGGGCCAGCTCGTCCGGCCTGGTCCTGGTGCCGTCCTGGAGCCAGCACGCGGCCGCGCGGCTGCCCGCGTCCAGGGGCAGCAGCGGCGGGTGCGGTTCGGCCTGGCACTTGTCGAACGCGTAGCGGCAGCGCGGGTGGAAGGCGCAGCCGGGTGGCGGCGTCCGCAGGTCGGGAGGCGACCCCGGGATGCCCTCCATCGTGCGTCGCGGGCCGTGCAGCGAGGGGAACGAGTTCAGCAGGCCGAGTGAGTACGGATGCCTGGGGGAGCGGAAGATCGCCTTCGCCGGCCCCTGCTCCACCAGCCGGCCCGCGTACATGACCGCGATCGAGTCGGCGATCTCGACAAGCAGCGAGAGGTCGTGCGAGATGAAAAGGACGGCGAAGCCGAGCCGGTCCCGTAGCGCTGTCAGCTCCTCAAGGATCTCGCGCTGGGTCACCACGTCGAGCGCGGTGGTCGGCTCGTCCATGATCACGACCGCTGGGTCGAGCGCGAGCGCGGTGGCGATCATCACTCGCTGGCGCATGCCGCCCGACAGCTCGTGCGGGTAGCTCGTCAGCCGGTCGGCGGGGATGCCGACCATCGCAAGCAGCTCCGCGGACCGTTCCCTGATGGCCACGCGGCTCATGCCGGGCCGGTGGGCGCGCAGCAGGTCGGCGAACTGGGTGCCGATGCGCAGCACCGGGTTGAGCGCGTTCATCGAGCTCTGCAACACGACCGCGATGTCATTCCAGCGCAGCCCGCGCAGCTCGTGCTCGGTGGCGGACAGCAGGTCGACCGAGCCGTCGAACCGTGCCCGCCCGGCGGTGATGATGCCGGGCGGGCGCAGCAGCCGGGTGATGGCGTAGGCGAGCGTGGACTTGCCGCTGCCGCTTTCCCCGGCCAGGCCGAGCACCTCCCCGCGCCGCAGGGTCAGGTCCACGTCCAGCACCGCGTGCACCGCGCCCGCGCCGAACCCGTAGTCGGCGCACAGCCCGGAAACCTCGATCAGCGGGTCGCTGCCGTGGCGGCCCGGCGAGGCGAGCTGGCCAGAGGGAATGACTTCTTCCGTGCTCATCGCGCCGCCTCCCGCGCCTCGAGAACGGGCTCCCGGGCCGGGAGCACGGGCGTCAGCCCGAGCCTGGCATGTCTCGGCAGCCCGGCCCTGCGTGCCTGGCGGCCGGTGATCCCGGCGGCGCGCAGCCGCGGGTTCACGTACTCGTCGATGCCGAAGTTGAGCAAGGCCAGCCCGGTGCCGAACAGCCCGACGGCCAGCCCCGGCGGCAGGAACCACCACCACTGGATGTGCACGTCCTGCGCGGCCTGGGCGTTCTGCGCCCAGTACAGCATGGTCCCCCAGCTCCAGTGCGAGAGGTTGATCACGCCAAGGAAGGCGAGCGCGGTGTAGGTGCCGACCCCGTAGATGACGGTGAACAGGAACGAGGTCGCCACGACCGGCACCAGGTTGGGCAGGATCTCGAAGGCCATGATCCGCCAGCTGCGCTCGCCGATGATCCTGGCGGACTCGATGAAGTCCCTGGCGCGCATGGACAGCGTCTGTGCCCGCAACTGCCGGGCGCCGAACGCCCAGCCGGTGACGCTGATGATGAACCCGATCAGCAGATCATTCGGGCTGGCGCCCTTGCCGAGCAGCCCGAAGATGACGATGAGCAGCGGCAGCGCCGGCAGCACGAGGAAGATGTTGGCCAGCATGGACAGCAGGTCGTCCGCCCGGCCGCCGAGGTACCCAGCGGCCACGCCGAATAGCACCGCGAGCGCGGTGGCCACCACGCCGGCCACCAGCGAGACCAGAACCGTGCTCCGCCCGCCGACGAGCAGCTGGGACAGCACGTCCTGCTGGGTCTGGGTGGTCCCGAGCAGGTGCGCGGCCGATGGCGGCTGCGCGATGCCGACGGTCGTCGACGCGTTGGCGTTCGGGTTGTACGGGGCGAGGTACGGCCCGACGACGGCGAGGATCGCGAACGCCACCGACAGGCACAGGCCGGTGAGGATCTTCGGCGACCGGAGCAGTCGTGGCATGTCAGGCCTCCTGCCTGGTCCGCGGGTCGAGGAAGGCGTAGGCGAAGTCGGCCAGCAGGTTCGCCAGCAGCACCGCGAACGTGATGATCACGAAGATCCCCTGTAGCACCGGGTAGTCATCGCTGCCGATGGAGTTGAGCAGCAGGTAGCCGATGCCGGGGTAGGAGAAGACGATCTCGGTGAGCAGCGCTCCGGAGACGATGAACCCGATGGCGAGGGAGAAGCCCGCCACGTTCGGCAGCAGCGCGTTGCGCGCCGCATACCCGATCACCCGGTGCCTCGGCAGCCCCTTGGCCTCCGCGAGGAGGACGTAGTCCTCGTCCATCGTGGTGATCATCATGTTGCGCATCCCGATGATCCAGCCGGCGATAGACGCCAGCACGATGGTCAGCGCCGGCAGCACCGCGTGGTCGAGCACGTTCGAGATGAAGGCCCAGTTGAAGCCCGGGTTCAGCGTCGCGGTGTCGTAGCCCTGGCTGGGCGGGAACCAGCCCAGCTTGGTGGCGAACAGCGCGACCGCGAGGATGGCAACGAAGAAGTACGGCGCGGCCTGGAAGAACGTCATGGCCGGCAGCAGGTTGTCCAGCCAGCTACCCCGCCGCCAGGCCGCGGCGACCCCGAGCAGCGTGCCGAGCACGAAGCTGATCACCGTCGCGGTGCCCACCAGGCCGATCGTCCAGGGCAGGGCGGCGCGGATCAGGCTGCCGACCGACGCGGGATAGGCGTTGAGGGAGGTGCCCAGATTGCCGTGCAGCAGGTGGTCCCAGTACTGCGTGTACTGCCCCCACGTCCCGGTCTTGGTCTGCACGCCGTACTGCTCCTCCAGGGCGGCGATCGCCTGGGGGGACTCGGCCGACTGCGCCTTGCCGAGCACCGTGAGCGCCGGGTTGCCAGGCATGAGCCGCGGCAGGAAGAAGTTGATCGTGATCGCGACGATCGCGGTGATCACGTACAGCGCGACCCTGCGCATGATCAGGCGCATAACTGATCCCCTCCGCAGCCGCAGCTCTCGCGGCGGACCAGCCGGGTCGGCAGCGCGATGTCGCTGCCACGGGCGTCGCCGTCGCGCCCGGGCTCGCCGCCGATCATGGAGTAGAGCGTCTCGAACGCGGTGGCGCCCATGTCCTGGATGGACTGCCGGACGCTGGCGAGCTGGGGGCTGAGGTGACGGGCCACCGGGATGTCGTCGAAGCCGGTCACGGCCACGTCGCCGGGCACCCGGATGCCGCGCTGCGCGAGCGCGTGCAGCACGCCGATCGCTGACTGGTCGTTGGCGCAGACGATCGCCTCGGGCAGCCGGACCCCGGCCTCGATCAGCGCCTCGATGGCCCGCGCGCTGTTGGCGGCCTGGTAGCTGCCCCGCCAGGCTTCGCCTCCCAGCAGCGTGACCCCGGCTTCGGCCGCGACCTCGGCCAGCGCCTGGCCGCGGGACAGGCTGTCCGGGCTGTCCTCGTGACCGGCCAGGTAGCCGATCGTGCGGTAGCCGTGCTCGTAGATCAGGTGGCGGGCGAGTTCCCGCATCCCGGTCTCGTTGTCGCTGTGCACGTTGACCGTCTCCGGTGTCGGCGTGCCCGCCAGCGTGACCACCGGGATCTGACTGGCCAGCCGCGCGAGCTCGTCCGGCGTCAGCACCCGGTCGTGCAGGATGATCCCGTCGCTCTTGCGGGCCAGCGCGAAGATGCGCCGCGCCGCGTCCGGCTCGTCCAGCCCCACGGACCTGATCAGCAGGTCGAAGCCGTGCCGCTGGGCGACGATCTCCATGCCCCGGTTGATCATGTCGGGGAACTGCAGGTTCTCGTCCTCGTCCGCGAACATCTCGTTCATGCGCAGCTGCGGGCGGCGGACCACGACGCCGACAACTTCCTTCAGCCGGGCGCTCAGCGCGCGGGCCGCGCCGTCTGGCACGAACCCGAGGTCGGTCACGGCCTGCAGCACCCGGTCCCTGGTCTCGGGTCGGGGGTTCCTGCGGCCGTTCAGCACCCGCGACACCGAGGCGATGGACACCCCGGCGACGCGCGCCACGTCGT
>Ga0335075_10016678_pt1 | contig 10951 bp, 8 predicted proteins | sample Lox_Sample_24_FD_206723 | JGI IMG/M metagenome (GOLD analysis project Ga0335075, IMG submission 206723) | Soil microbial communities from Loxahatchee National Wildlife Refuge, Florida, United States - Lox_Sample_2.4 | ecosystem: Environmental > Terrestrial > Soil > Wetlands | place: USA: Florida... | reverse complement strand
CCGTCGTCGCGGCGGCTCATCGTGAAAAAGTCCTTGAAGAACTCGCTGTACTCCTTGAACTTCGGCGTCGGGAGGAATTCCTGCAATGACATGAGTGGCTGCCTTTCTGACCTTGGGGGCTTTGGGGGATGGCTTACTGAGGATGGACATCCATGCCGGAGGAAGCCGCCTCGACCGCGAACAGCGAGAGGAAGTCGGCGGCGACGGGATGCCCGGCCTTCAACAGGCGGCCGGCCATCGCCGCGCCCATGCGGCCCGTGCCGAGCCAGCCGAGAGTGCGTGCGGTCACGTTGCTTGCGCTCCGATCGTTTGACGACGGCTGCCTATACCGGGGCGTACTCGCCCTCGGCAGCCTCGGCGGCCTGCACCTGCGGCGGCTGGCCCTCACGGCGCAGCAGCCCCCACGCGCAGTCGACGATGTCCTGGGTGCCGAGCCGGTACTTCCGGAACAGGTGCGGGGCCGTGCGGGCGCCTTCGGCGAAGGTGTCACGCAGCCCGATGCGCCGCAGCGGGCGGCCGAGGCCGGCCTCGGCCATCGTCTCGGCTACGGCGGACCCGAGACCGCCGATCACGCTGTGGTTCTCGGCGGTGATCACCGCTTTGACCTTGCTGACGGTCCGCGTGATTGTCTCGGCGTCCAAGGGCTTGATGACCGGGACGTTCACCACAGACACGCTGGTGCCCGCAGCGGCAAGCGTCCCGGCCGCGCTGATGGCGGACGACAGCATCATGCCGCTGGCGATAACCGCCAGGTCGCCGCCCTCGATGAGCGTCTGCGCCCTGGCCAGCGAGAACTCATGGCCTTCCTCGAAGATCACCGGGATCTCGCCCCGCTTGAGTCGCAGGTAGACAGGTCCCGGGACGTCCGCAATGGACGGCAGCGCCGCGCGGATCTGCGTCGCGTCCGCCACGTCGACCACGGTCATGTTCGGGACCGCGCGCATGAGGGCGACGTCATCGATCGCCTGGTGGCTGGGGCCGCCCGGGCTGGATACGCCGGGCATGAAGCCCACGATCCGCACCGGCAGGTTCGGATAGGCCACGGAGTTGATGATCTGGTCGAGCGGTCGGCGCGTCGCGAACACGCCGAAGGTATGCACGAACGGGAGGAACCCGCGCCGCGCCAAGGCCCCGGCCATGCTGATCATGTTGGCCTCGGCCATGCCGCCGTGGATGAACCGCTCGGGGATCTGCTCCTGAAACAGGTCAATCTCCGTCTGGCGGGTCAGGTCCCCGGTCAGGCACAGGATCTCCGGACGCTTGCGCGCAAGGTCGACCAGCGCCCGGCCGTACGGCTTAATGACGGTCGGGTAGGGCTGCTTAAGCAAGGCGCGCCTCCAACTCCCGGATCGCGGCCTCGGCGAGCGGGGCCGGCAGCTTGATGAAGTGGCCGTCGGCGCCCTCGGGCAGGACCGACAGGCCGTGCTTGGTCGACGTGCGCCCGATGACCACGGCGGGCCGCGGGTCGGCCGTGGCGGCGCTCAGCGCCGCGTCAAGGGCGGCGATGTTATGCCCGTCCACGTCGAAGGCCGCCCAGCCGAAGCTCTCCCACTTCGCGGCGATCGGCTCCAGGGTGGTGATCGACGAGACGGGCCCGTCGACCTGCGAGTCGTTGGCGTCAAGCAGGACGGTGAGTGAGCCGAGCCGGTTGTGCGCGGCGAACAGTGCCGCCTCCCAGACCTGCCCCTCCTCCAGTTCGCCGTCGCTGACCACCGCGAACACCCGCGCGCCTGAGCGCCCCTGCAGCCGGTCGGCCAGCGCGAACCCGGCGGCCCCGGACAGGCCCATGCCGAGCGAGCCCCCGGTCAGGTCCACCGCGGGCGACCGCTCCGTCCCGATCGCCTCCAGCGTAGAGTCATCGAAGCCGTAGGCCGCCAGCGCCTTCTCGTCCAGCAGCCCGGCCTCTGGCGCCGCCGCGAAGGCGGCGATGATGTAGTGCCCGGGCGAGACGACCAGGCTGTCGCGACTGGGGTCGTAGTGCCCCGAGTACAAGGTGGCGAACAACTCGGCCGACGAAAGCGCCTGGCCGAGGTACCCGAATCCGTGCGGCGCGACCATCCGTACCGCGCGAAGGCGGATCACGTCCGCGTACCGCGCCGCGGTCAGCGCATCCATTGCAGTCATGCGCGGGCTGCTCCTCCGGTATTGTGGCTTAGCCAAAATAGTGGCTAAGCCACAATAGGTTCTCCACCGAGCCAGGGTCAAGGACGCGCTGAAACGATCCCACCCCGCTGGACACGCTGCCGTCGTCGGTCGGGTCGATTTTGATGAAGGTGGCACCGAGCTCGTGCGCGGCTTTGGCGCCCCGCTGGGAATCACGAGCGCCGGCCAGCACGGTGTACCCGAGAGCGATGAGCCGCCTGGCTGTCAGGATCAGTTCCGGGTCCAGCGGCGGGACCGCGCCGGGGGCGTGATTCACGAATATCGTCTGGTGGCATAGATTTCCGGCACCCACACGCACCCGAGGGTGGCCCGAGATCGGAGCCACACATGTAAGGAAGCACTTCTCAAGTCTGCTTAAGGGCAACGTATGGTTTGCGCCGGTCAAATCCAGTTCTACCGCTGTTTCTCCTGATCCTGCACGCACAATAAGCGTAACGGCATGTTCGGCTGTAACTAGCGCCTTATCGCTTTCCGCGTATTTCAGTCATCAAATGCTCGAATTACCGGCCCCTTCTTGATGCCGCACCGAATAGAGTGTCAGCAAGCATTGCTAGTTTAGCGGCTTTGAGATCGCGTTGAGTATATTCCACGTCGCGCGGGATAGTAACCCATCGTTGCGGGTTCTTGTACCGGTAGCTTACATCTGTGTCATAGATTCCCCTGGGTAGGGTAGTCCACGTCCGTTCTTTCTTGCAGTCATTGCACCATTCGGTGATCTGGTAACTACCATCATGCTGACGGACAGGGGTAATACCTCTAGGTACTGCCCGATTAGGGCGCAGCCTGTCGCTTGGCCAATCGTGTCTGCCACGTGCGCGACATGTTAGCTCGCCCTCTGTCATGTCAGAGACGTAGCGGTCTAGCGCGTGCTTTGTCTGGATTTTTGCCATTGCCTTTCGCTCCTAACGGGTATTCCTTGTAATGCGGGTGACCTATGCATGCCGGGATGGATGGCCCTTGCTGGAGGGATCCCACAATAGCCTCGCGAGGCTCGGAGTTCCACAATTTCTGCCGCAGATGCTCAAGCTCCGGGCCACGCGCGACGCCGCAGGCGTGTCGTGGACATAGGAGGCGCTGATCATCGTCCAAAACGCGGCATGGATCCGCTCACTCCGCGTTGTCCCGGTATTGCCGCTCTTATTCCCCCTGTTCGGTAACGCTGCACTCTAGACGCTTATGGTCATGCTCCCCGGCCGGGGCAGCGAAGCCCGGCTCCCTGGTAATGATAGGGGCGTAGGCGGCGCCCGCCGCTATGGGGCTCGATTACTGGATCTTGCCTCGGCGGACTTTCTGGCTTGGACCATCGCTGAATGGTCATTTCGGTTGTCTGCCTGCTCGTGCGTTGTCTGCTCAGCTGCCTGACGGTATTGACCCGGCACGGGGTATCAAAGGACGCCGAACTCTTGGTGCTGCGGCACGAGAACGCGGTCTTGCGCCGCTATATCGGCCGGGTCCGCTACCAGTCGGGTGACCGGCTGTGGCTGGCGGCACTGTCGCGATTGGGTCGCGGTGACCCCGGCGACGCTACTGGCCTGGCACCAGCGGGTGCGAGGCGAACTGGTCAGGCTCGGCCACCCGATCGCTGCCCCTCCCGCGGGGGCGATTCTCTCCGGGCCGCCAACCAGGCCGAAAGGCAGGATATCTGTATACTAACTAACTAAGTTAGTTACAATAACCGTATACCCCGACGTAGGCAGAGGTGCCGCTGGCCACCCGCCGCTTCGCCGCCGGGATGGCGTCGGCCGGGGTCGCGAGCGGCATCCGGTGACCGGTGTCACGCGGGCTGGAAGGGAGCCGTGACATGATCTTCCTGATTCATCTGCTCGAGCACCTGGGTGTTCCCTCGGGGGCGGCCATCGCCATCGGCATCGCCTGCAACAAGTTTGTCAAGGCCGGAGGCGCGAAGCTGAGGGGACGCCGTGACCGTGACCGCGACTAAATGTCTATCCGTGACTACCGCTGAGCGGATGGCCCGGTCACGGGGGCCATCCGCGTGTCAGCCTGCGGATGGAACAAGTGGGCGTGCTTGCTGGCGTTGGCCGGGGCTTCCCGGGCTGTGCGGCAGACGGCGAGGCTGTACATTAACTATCTGAGTTAGTTACAATAACCACATGCCTCGACGTACAGCACCGGGACGGGTCCGGGACATCGCCCGGGCGGCGTGCGAAGTCTTCATCGAGAAGGGGTACCGGCGAACGCTGATGACCGACGTGGCGGCGCGGCTGGGGCTGAACCATGCCCTGCTGTACCGGTACGTCGAGAGCAAGGAGGCCCTGCTCGAACTGGCCGCGCGCTACGCCATGGACCCGGAGTCCGATCTAACCGCGGAGGTACCGCTGGCTACCCCGCCACCCGGGCACACGGTGGGGATGCTGCGGGCCTGGATCGCGGCCCGCGCGCGCTTCCCGGTGATCCGCTCGGCCCTGGAGACAGGCCCCGGCGCGGACCCGGCAGCGGAGCTGGCCGCGGTCATCGATGAGTTCTACGGGTTCATCGAGGACGGCCGACTGCTGCTGTCACTGATGGAAAGCCTGGTCATCGACTATCCGGAGCTGAATGCGCTGTACGTGGAAGACGCCAAGCGCCGCCTTATCGGGCGACTGGCCGCCTTCCTCGGCAGCCGGATCGCGGCGGGGAGCCTGCGGCCGGTCCCGGATACCGAGATCGCGGCCCGGTTCATCGTTGAGTCGGTCGGCTGGTTCGCCTGGCGCCGCAAGGACAATCCCGAAACGGCCGGCATTGACGATGAGCAGGCACGCCGGTCCGTTACGGAGCTTCTCCTGGCGGCCTTTGTCCCCGACGACAGAAGGGGCGGTGCGACCTAGTAAGTACCGGGACGCTCATCGTGGTCGCGGCTGGCCAGCGCCTGCTGCCCCACGCGCGGCCCGGAATCCAGACCGCCCACTTCCGTCAAAGATCACCGGAAGGAAAGCCCGCAAATGTCTCATGCCCGCGATAGTGCCCGGCCGCTGGAGCCGCCGAACTTTCGGGGAGGCTCGCCGCCGGCAGGCCGCGACCCGCTCGCCACCGTGCTGCGCCGGCTGCGCTGGCCCGTTGTGATCCTCTGGGTGGCCGCGGTCGTGATCCTCCATCCCTTCGCCAGCGGCTTGTCCAATGTGACCAACTACAACACCACGGCCGACCTGCCGCCGTCGGCGCCATCAACGCGCGTCGTAACGCTCGAGCAGGAGGCACAGCACAGCGACGTTGACGTCGACCAGGCGGTCGTGGTGTTCGCTAACGGTAAGCGCCTGACGGCTGGCGATCTGGCCGAGGTCGCCTCGGCCCGCGCCGCTGTGAAGCACCTCGTCGGCCGGGTCGGCGGGCTGGGCGCGCCCGGCGCGCCGCAGCGGTCGGCCGACGGGCAGGCAGACCAGTTCACGGCGAACGTCACCTCGCAGCCGGCCAACGAGGCCAACATCGACAACAGCGCGGTGCAAGCCATCCGGCAGGTTGCCAGCGAGGCGGCCAGCCGCGCCGGCAACGGCCTGCAGGTCGCCGTGACTGGGTCGGCCGCCGAGGAAGCGGCCACCGGAAGCGGCAACTTGTCGCTTCTGCTGATCAGGGCGCTGGTGATCGTGATGGTCATCTTGCTGCTGGTGTACCGCAGCCCCGTCCTGTGGCTGTTTCCCCTGCTCGGTGCGGTCGGGGGCATCGTGGTCGCCCAGGCCGGCGCGCATGCGCTGGCCAACGCCGGGCTGACCGTGAGCACGCTGTCGAGCGCACTCCTGGTCGGGCTCGTGCTCGGCGCGGGCACGAACTACGCGCTGCTGCTGATCCACCGCTACCGGCAGGAGTTGCGTCGCAACGCCACCACCGAGGGCGCGATGGTCATCGCGCTGCGCCGGACCGTGCCGACCCTGGTGGCCTCCGCGGCGACGGTCATAATCAGCATGCTCTGCCTCCTGGCGGCCCGGTCGGCGTCCCTGCACGGCTTCGGTCCTGTGGGCGCCGTCTCGATCGCTTCTGCCCTGATCGCCGAGATCACCTTGCTGCCAGCGATCCTGCTCGTCGTCGGCAGGAAGGTGTTCTGGCCGTGGATCCCGCGCAACGGTGATGCGGGCCGCGAGGAATCTCGCGTCTGGTCGGGCATCGGCGCCCGGGTTGCCCGCCATCCGGCGCGGGTCACCGTCGTCACCGTGCTGCTGCTCGGTGCGGCATGCGCCGGGCTGGCCACCTTGTACACCAACGGCAACCCCGTGGACCAGATCAAAGGCGATCCCCCCAGCGTGGCCGGCGCGCAACTGGTCGCCGAGCACTATCCGGCCGGCGAACTTGACCCCCTCGTTATCCTGACCCCACCTGACCGGGCGGGCGCCGCCGCGGCGGCAGCACGCGCCATACCGGGCGTTGACACGGTGACGCCGGGCACGCCGGTTGAGGGCTATGACTCCTTTGCCGTGATCACCTCCGTCCCGCCGTACGGTTCACAGGGAACGGTCACGATCAAGGACCTGCGCCAGCGGCTGGACCAGGACGCGCCGGGCTCGCTGGTCGGCGGAGACCCCGCCATGCAATACGACGCTGCCCAGGCCGCCCACCGGGACGAACTCGTGCTGATCCCGCTCGTGCTCGCCGTGATCCTCATCGTCATCATCGTGCTGCTGCGCGCCATCGTCGCACCCGTCATGCTCGTCGCCGCCGCCGCGCTCAGCTTCGGCGCCTCCCTCGGGCTGTCAACCCTGCTGTGGCGCTACGGGCTCGGCTACAAAGGCGTCGAAGCCCCGCTCCCGCTGTACATCTTCGTCTTCCTCGCCGCACTCGGAGTCGACTACAACATCTTCCTCAGCGCCCGCATCCGCGAAGAGTCCAGGCAGCTGGGCCTGCGGCGCGGCACACTGCGGGCACTGGGCGTGACCGGAGGCGTCATCACCGCGGCCGGCCTCATCATGGCCGCGTGCCTCGGCGACCTCATCGCGCTTCCGGCCGTCTCGACCGCGCAAGTCGCGATGGCGATCGCCATCGGCGTCCTGCTCGACACCCTGCTCGTGCGCACCGTGCTTGTCCCCGCCAGCCTGCTCACCGCCGGAGAACGCGTCTGGTGGCCATCGCGCTCCGCGCGGCCGGGGCAGCGGGGCACCGAAACCGCCGGCCGCCTGGACCCCAGGCCACGGCTCGCTCCGCACCACATCGGTGACAGCCATGAACGACCCTGAGATCCCGGAGGAGGCGGCTCCTGGCCGTGGCCGGTCGGCCAGCGTCCGGACGGCGGCCCGCCGTGTCGCCGTTTGGCTCGCCTGCGCCGCCTGCGCAGCGGCAAGCGCGCCGGGCTGCGCGTCTAAGGCATCGAGCACGTCTGCCGCACCCTCAGTTTCTGCCGCGGCATCGGCTTCTGCTCCAGCGTCGGCCCCATCCATGCCCCACAACGACAAAATTCATATAGATATCGAGCTATATAGCCAGTTCAGAACGGGTGTGCCAGGGACTCGAACCTCGAACCCGCGGATTAAGAGTTTTTCGCGCGCCGCCGACACGTGATTCGATGGCAATCGAGTGTCCCGGGGTTCGATACGACCCTGGAGTTCCCGTCAACACAGATGGAGGAAAGCGTGCCAGTACCTGAGGTGGTCCCGGGAGCTGTGTTGCCCGTCACCGCGGCCGGAGACGCGGGATGATCCGCGCTGCGCTGCTGAGCTTCTGGCATGTCCATGCCCGCGATTACGCCAGGCAGGCGAGCGAGCATCCGGACGTCGAACTGGCCGCGGCCTGGGATGAGGACCCTGAGCGCGGGCGTGCGGAATCGGACAAATTCGGCCTGGCCTTCTGCCCGGATCTCCACGCGGTGCTGGCACGCGATGACATCGACACGGTGATCGTCACCACGCCCACCAGCATGCACCGGGACGTGCTGGTCGCGGCGGCGCGAGCCGGAAAGCACATCTTCACCGAGAAGGTGCTCGCGCCCACGGTGAGCGAGTGCGACGAGATCCTGGCGGCCGTCGCCGACGCCGACGTTGTCCTGACGGTGTCGCTGCCGCGGCTATACGATGGCTATACGCGCGCGATCCGGCAGCTCATCGACGACCGTCGGCTCGGCGAGCTCACGCTCGTGCGAGTCCGCCTCTCGCATGGCGGCGCGCTCGGCCAGGCGTGGCTGCCCGCCCGCTTCTTCGATCCGGCCGAAACCGCCGGCGGCGCGCTGATCGACCTCGGCTGTCATCCGATGTACCTCACCCGGCTGTTCCTCGGCGGCCTGCCGGCAACGGTCAGTGCCAGCTACGGGCACCTCACCGGGCGGGCGGTGGAGGACAACGCGGTCGCGGTGCTGACCTACCCCAACGGTGCGCTCGGGGTGGTCGAGGCCGGGTTCGTGAACCGCTGCTCGCCGTTCACGATCGAGGTGCACGGCACCGACGGCAGCCTGCTGTACGGGACCCCGGAGCCACGGCTGCTGTTCCGCGACCAAGCGAGTGACGCGTGGGCCGAACTGCCGACGGCTCCGCCGTCGCCGTCGCCGTTCGCCCAGTTTGTGCGGCATATCCAGGAGGATACGAGAGCCACCGAGAACGTCGGGATCAGCGTCGACCTGACCCGGCTCATGGTGGCGGCCAACCGCTCGGCGGCGACCAGAGGAGCGATCGAACCGTGAATATCCGCGTCGGCTGATCGGGCGGTCGGCATCGCCGGCGTTATTGAAACTCTTATGCGTTCCAATCCGCTGCCCGCTCCTGAACGTAAATCTGGCTGAGGCTCTTCCGCCAACCGGAGGGAGCGGTACTGGGGGGCACAGCGGGAACGGCGAGAGCTGAGAGCTACCCGGCCTTCGTCGGCTCACTGAACCAAACGCGGGTACTGGCCTGGCCGTCAAGCCAGGTGCGGATGCTGTCTATTTCGTGGACGACTTTAGCAATACGCTCAACCTGCTGTTCTGAATCAAGGCCGTCCCGCGGCCCCGGGCGCGCAGCGCCCGGGGCCGCGGGGCTCACAGAATCCCGGACCGCTAGAAGCCGATTGCTACCTGTACGTCCTGTGCGTCGCCGCTGCTGATATCGGAGGACTGGCCGTTGTCGTCGTCGTAGGCGAAGCCGTATTGCAGGCCGTTCACGGCGACCGAGTGCCAGAACTCGGAGTAGTAGTTGCACGGAGCGTTCTGGTAGTAGTCCGACGGCGTATTCTGCACCGTCGTGGAGAACTGCGCCACGCAGCGGTTCAGGGCCGCGCACAGGGTCGGGTCGCTGGCGAGGTCCGGGCTGCCTCCGCCCTCGCACCCGAACACCTCTTGCGTCGTCTCCGTGGCCCCTACCGACGCCGCGTACGACGTCATGTAGTCGGCGTCTGCTCCTCCCGGCTGGAAGGCCGCGACATCACTCGGCGCGGGGATGCTGTAAGGCGCGTCCACCGTGGCCAGCTGCTGGAACGGCGCGGGTACCGAGTCCTCGAACTGTGTGAATAGGGCCGACCTGCTCTCGGAGAACACCTGGTAGTCCTCGCCGACCACGGTGTTGCTGCCGTCGGAGTTTTGCAGGTTTATCGCCAGCGGCAGCCCGAACGCGTCGACCCGCGAGGTGTCCGCGTTGATCGTCGTACCGCTTGAGTTCAGCTCGATAAAGTCCTGGTACTGGCTATCCGGCGATCCGAGGTAGAAGTAGATCCGGCAAGCGTCGCACGAGGTCATCGTGTAATAAGGCGATTCCGCGATCGACTCCGTGACGCCGTTGACGCTCCAGTAGACCTCGCTGTCCGGGTACGCGCCGTTGGTGGCGTTGAGGAAGTCGAACTCGATGGCGCCCGGCGCGCTCGGGATGCTGCTGGTGGCGGCCCAGAACCCGGACGGGAATCCGCCGGGACTGCTGCCTCCTGAGCCGCCCGAGGACGTGGAGAAGACCATTTCCCAGTAGTTCCACCCGGCGTTGTCCTGATTGACGGTCAGCGTCTGGACCCCGGCTGGCAGGGTGACGCTCGTCGTCACGGTCTCCCAGTCCTGGTAGCCGCCGGAGGCCGGAATGCTGACGTCGCCGCTCAGGTTCGTTCCCGAGCTATTGGAGATGTGCAGCGCATCAGTGACCGCGCCCGGGGCCGCGACCCGCAAGCTGACGGTGTACGTCGCGGCCGTCGCGACGTCGACGGTGTAGTTGAACCACTGCCCGGCCGCCGTCCAGCCGATGTCGTACCCGCAGCCGGTGTCGGAGCAGACCTCCAGGTCGACGCCGTCCGAGCGGTAGCTGTTGGCGGTGCCGTTGACCGAGGTGACGTTGTAGGCCACGCCCTGCCCGCCGGTGTCGTAGTTGGCCGCGTATGCCGTGCCGGGCACCGCCGCCGGCGTCCCGCCGAAGGGCTGGTCGCCGCTCGAGCCGCCGCCGCCTGAGCTCAGGGTGAAGGTCATGTAGTGGAGGTTCCAGCCGTTGTCGTCTTGGTCGACGGTGAGGGTCTGCTCGCCGGCCGGCAGGGTGACGGTGGCGTTGACCGTGGTCCAGTCCTGGTACCCGCCGGTGTCGGGGACGGCGACCGCGCCGGACAGGTTGGTGCCTGAGGAGCTGGCGATGTGCAGCGCGTCGGTGATGCCGTAAGGCGAGGACAACCGGATGCCGACGGTGTAGGTGCCGGCGGTGGCGACGTCGACGGTGTAGTTGAACCACTGCCCGGTGGCGGTCCAGCCCAGGTCGTAGCCGTTGCCGGCGGCGGTGGTGGGTGAGGTGTCGGTGGTGGTCTCGAGGTCGACGCCGTCGGAGCGGTAGCTGTTGGCGGTGCCGTTGGCGGAAGTTACGTTATAGGCGACGCCCTGCCCGCCGGTGTCGTAGTTCGCGGCGTACACCGTGCCAGGCACCGCCGCCGGGGTGCCGCCGAAGGG
>Ga0335075_10016676_pt1 | contig 10952 bp, 6 predicted proteins | sample Lox_Sample_24_FD_206723 | JGI IMG/M metagenome (GOLD analysis project Ga0335075, IMG submission 206723) | Soil microbial communities from Loxahatchee National Wildlife Refuge, Florida, United States - Lox_Sample_2.4 | ecosystem: Environmental > Terrestrial > Soil > Wetlands | place: USA: Florida... | reverse complement strand
GGGCGCGTTGTGGATCGCGCGGCAGAGCGGGCGGGCTCCGCAGGCTGCACGATGAAAATCAGAAACGTGATCAGAATTTCAGAGATGCGGAGATGATTCGATTTCGACCATTCGTACTGGGCAGTCTGCTCGTGGCGCTGGCCTGCGCGGCACCGGGCCAGATGCAGAACTTCGTCGATATGAAGCCTTCGCCGCAGCAACTGGAGTGGCAGGACCTGGAGTTCGGCGTCATCATTCACTTCTCGACGAATACGTTTCTCGATCGGGAGTGGGGTGACGGCACGGCGAGCCCGTCGGTGTTCAATCCGACGCAGTTCGATCCCGACCAGTGGATGCAGGCCATTCGCGCGGCGGGCGCGAAGTATGTGGTTCTCGTGGCCAAGCATCACGACGGCTTCTGCCTGTGGCCGACCGACCAGACCGACTACAGCGTGAAGGCCAGCCCGTGGGAGAACGGCAAGGGTGATGTGGTCGGTGATGTGGCGCGCGCGGCGCGCAAGTACGGGCTGAAGTTCGGCGTGTATCTGTCGCCGTGGGACCGGCACGATCCGCGCTACAAGGATCCGGCCGCGTACGACAGCTACTACAACGCGGAGCTGACCGAACTGGCGAGCAACTACGGCGATCTGGTGGAACTGTGGCTTGACGGCGCAGGCAGCGGCGGCCATGTCTACAACTTCAACAAGATCATGGAGACGCTGCGCACGTATCAACCGAACACGATCGTGTTCGCGGATACGGGCCTGTTCGAGTACGGCGATGCGCGCTGGGTGGGGAACGAATCGGGGCGCGTGAACTACGAGGACTGGGACGTGATCGATCGCCACGGCTTCCTGCGCTGGCGGCCGGTGGAGTCGGACACGCCGCTCAGGAACCTGCACTGGTTCTGGCATCCGAACGACGAGGCGTCGCTGAAAAGCGTCGACGAGTTGCTGACCACGTGGGACGAGACGGTGGGGCGCGGCGCGCAGCTGATGCTGGGGCTGGCTCCCGACCGTCGCGGTCTGCTGCCGGATGTCGATGTGGCGCGGCTCGAGGAATTCGGCAAGGCGCTGAAGGCGCGGTACGCGCATAACCTCGCGCTCGAGCACGGGCCGGCGCCGGCCGATGTTGCCGCCGCGCTCGATGGGAATCCCGATACGTTCTGGTCGGCGCCCGCGGGGTCGAACCACTCCACGCTCGAAGTGAGCTTCGCCAAGCCGGTGACCATCAATCGCGCGCTCACGATGGAGTGGCTGAACGACGGGCAGAGGATCGAGCAGTACTCGATCGACGTGTGGCAGGGCGGCGGGTGGAAATCGGTGGCAGCGGCGCACGCGATCGGCCACGAGAAGATCGACATCTTTCCCACGGTGACAGCCAGCCGCGTGCGGCTCAACATCCTCTCGAGCACCAACGGAGCTGCGATTCGCGAGTTTCAGCTTTACAACGTGCCCACAGGTAACCATCCGCAGTAATCGGCTGAGGCCGCTGGCATCCTACCGCCTTAAATCTCTGAATATAAAGCAGCTTAATCCATCGTATCTTCGCGCTGGGGCACCGCGCGTCGGCTCCCCGGGGCCATGTCGCGGGACATAAGGTGATCAGAAAATGATTGGTTTGATCATTTTTCTGGACATTTCGATCACTCCGTTGTACGGTGGTTCGCAACCTGAAATCCGTTCCGGCGGGTCTGCGCCTTGTGGACTCCACCGGTGCGTTTTTTCGTGCAAGGTCAGAAAGTTTGCTTGAGGCATACATTCAGCGACGCAAGCTCTGCGGAGAACCCGGCCACCCGGCTGCATGGGATCCCACAGAGGTTATGAGTTTCCACCAGAAACAGAGTTGAGACAGAGAGGAAACCCCATCATGCAACAGTCAATTCCGTTATCTCATTGGCGGTACGTTCTCCTCGTGCTGCTCGGCATAGGTTTACTGCTTCCGGCGCATGCGACATGGGCGCAAAACGCGCAAGGTACGATCGTGGGCCACGTCACGGATCCGTCGGGGGCTGTCATTGCCGGCGCGAAGGTGACGGTAAAGAATATCGGCACGAATGTAGCCAACACCGCAGCGACAAACTCGGACGGCGATTACACGATTCCTGATCTGAACCCCGGACCGTATAGCCTGACGGTCGAGGCCGCTGGATTTCAGAAGACCGAGACGACTAATCTGACGCTCGAAGTGGATCAGACGCTGCGTCAGGATTTCAAGCTGACCGTGGGCAGCGTTTCAGCGACCGTGGAGGTTTCAGCGACCACGCAGATGCTGCACACCGACGATGCGACGATCGGCCAGGTTCTGCAGGCGGAGACGATCCAGAACCTGCCCATTGTGGGCCGCGACTTCACCAACCTGATGGTCACCAATGTGGGCAGCACCGTCGAACTGGGCGGCGATGAGGCCGACTGGAGCTATCACGGCATCAACAACGAATACATTTCGGTGAGCCAGAACGGCGTGCAGGCAGGAAGCACCAGCTACAGCATCGACGGCATCGCCGATGCGGACTATGAATTCAGCGAGCCGATCAATATTCCGAACGAGCTGTCGATCGGTGAGTTCAAGATGATGAACGGCATCTACGGCGCGCAGTATGGCACGGGCGTTTCGTGGGTGAACGTGGACATCAAGTCGGGCACCAATCGGCTGCACGGCGCAGCGTATGAATCGCTCGAAGCGAACTGGCTCCAGCCCGACAACAAGTACCAGGCGGCGTTGAATCAGGCCAACGGCACGACTAACTCCCTGAGCCCGCCCTTCCATCAGAATCAGTTCGGTGGCACGCTCGGCGGTCCGCTCTGGATCCCGAAGATCTACAACGGCCAGAACAAGACTTTCTGGTTTGTGAGCTACGACGAGGGTCTCTACAACAAAGTCAGCATTCCCAGCCCGGTGTTCTCGCCGACGCAGGCAGAGCTGAGCGGCGATTTTAGTTCCTGGCCGTTCCCGATTTACGATCCATCGACGACGGTTCCGAACCCGGCATACAACTCCAACCAGCCGCTGAGCCCCACCAATTCGCCGATCATTCGCACGCCGTTCCCGGGCAATAAGATCGCCAATATCGATCCGGTGGCGGCCAAGATTGCTGCGTACTGGGCCGTGCCCAACAACACGAGCTGCGGCGAATCGCAGCATTTGCTCTCCGGCTGCGCCAACTATCTCGTCGACACGAAAACCACCAAAAAGCAGGGCGTCGGCACGGGCCGAATCGATCAGTACTTTGGAACGAGCGACCACGTTTTCCTGACGGCGAACGTTGGCACGCTTTCGCAAATCAACACCAGCATCGCGTTCGGCCAGGGCGGCACAACGTACGCTCGTCCGAAGCTCTTCGGGGGCACCTGGACGCACACGTTCAGCCCCAACACGCTGAACCAGGCGACGCTGGGTTATAGCCGCGACCACTTCCTGACCGGCGTCACGACGGCCTACGGTCCGAACCTCTCCGCCGACGTGGGGCTTACCAACACGGCCTCCAACCCGGTGACGTTCGATCTGCCGAACGTCAACATGTTCAACTATTACAGCATCGGCGGCGGCGAGCCGACGACCTATGCCGACAACATCTACCAGGGCGTCGACACGGTTACGATGGTGCGCGGCAAGCACAGCTTTAGCTTCGGAATTGACTTTCGTCGCATTCAGCTGTTCGAGCTGGATAACTATCTCGGAACCGGATCGGTCGGCTTCAACGGCGAATTTACAGCGCTGGTTCCTGGTTTTGCCGGCCAAGCCTACGCCAGCAACGGCTCCTATTCGTCGACCGCGCCCTACCAGGGCAACGCCGTCGCCGACTTTCTGCTCGGCGACACCAACTCAGCGACAGGGCCTCCGCCGATCGGGACCGATGACTACATCCTGTGGGGCAATAACTGGAATCTCTATTTCGAAGACGACTATCGCGCCAGCAATCGCCTGACGCTCAATGCCGGCCTGCGCTGGGAGCGCCCGCCGAACTTCCACAGCGCCCACAACGACGGATATGCCTTCAATGAGAATAATGGCGGCCAGTATGTCTGGGCGAACTGCAACTTTACCCAGGGCATCATCTCCTCGATTAACGCGGCCGGCGGCACGCCCAACATGAACTTCCTGCAGTGCGGCGCCAGCAACACTCTCGTGCCGATCGATAACAAGGACTTCGCACCGCGTCTCGGCTTCTCCTTCCAGGCGATGCCGAAACTGGTGGTCCGCGGCGGCTTCGGCATCTTCTACGGCCTCTACAACCGCTATTACGACGGCACGCAATACGACAAGGACAGCCTCTACAACGAATCGGCAGCTTCCTATCCGGCTCCCACTGGAACGGAATCCCAGTCGACGGCTGTTCTGAGTCACCTCTGGGCGCCTCCCATCAGCTCGGATCAGTTGTTTGAGAGTCCCGGATGGGAGTGGCCGTTCAACCAGTCGAACTGGCCCCACAACCGCAATCCCTACGACGAGCAGTGGATGTTCGACACCGAGTATTCGCTGACTCCGACGCTGATGCTGGACCTCGGCTACGTGGGCGACCACGGACTGCACCAGCCCAGCCAGGACATTATCGGAGCGGCAGCGCCGCCGACCGTGGCGGGCGATCCCTGCAACTCGACAGTCGACATTTCCCAGGCTTCCGCGGCCTGCCTTGCCGACAAGAATATGCAGCCGATCGATACGCGCGAACCGTGGCCCAACATGCCGCCGTATTTCTACGCGAACATCAATGGCTTCCAGTCCACCTACAACGCGCTGCAGGCGCAGTTGATTGAACGCGCGTACCACGGTCTCACCTATCACCTGAATTACACCTGGTCGAAGACCATGGACGTAACGTCCGGCATCAACAACCTCTATGGCGAACCGAGCCTCATTCAGGATCCGCAGCATCCGTACCAGGAGTACGGGCTGGCGGCTTCGGATGAGACCAACCGTCTTGTGGCGACTTACACCTATGCGGTGCCGCAGTTCTTCCACAGCAGAGGAATGAACTGGCTGACGGCTGGCTGGACCACGAACGGCATTTATCAGTTGGGGAGCGGTTTGCCATTCAACATTGGCGCGAGCGTGCCGGCCGATCAGATGGGCGAATATTACACCGGCCGCTACAACGCCAATTCAACCTACGCAACGAACGCCAGCTTCCATCGGACGCTGACCCAGTACTTTGATACCTCGAAGTACTCGAATCCGGAACTCGGACGCTACGGGAACACCAACAAGAGCCCGGAGCGTACGCCGTATCTGGCCAACTTCGACGTCAACTTCGGCAAAAACACCGATTTCGGGGAGGGCAAAGCGCTGCTGATTCGCGCTGATGTCTTCAACTTCGGTGGAACCTGGCATTCGCCCTACACGGCTCAGGTTTTCCCGAGTTCCAATGTGTCCGCGGGAAACTTTGGGTCGCTCATTCCGAATCAGCAGCTGGGTAACATCTCGCTGTGGGATTCGCACACTCTCCAGCTCACGGCGCAGATCAGCTTCTGAGCCGCAGACTGGAACGGGAACCCGGAAAAGGCGATGAGGCGGCGTTCGCGCTGCCTCATCGTGATGGCTGGGCAGGAAAGGATTCTGACGATCCGCAGTTCTCCGCCCAGGGAGGCTTCGGATGCTGGCCGGGAGTCCGGAAACGTGTGAATAGAGTCAGCGTGGACCTGGAAATCTGTGTCGATTCGGTGGAATCGGCGGTGGCTGCCGCACGCGGCGGCGCGCAGAGGGTCGAGCTTTGCAGCGCCCTGGGGGAGGGCGGAGTGACGCCAAGCGCCGGGTTGCTGCGGGCGGTGCGCCAGGCTGTTTCGATCGATGTCTTTGTGATGATTCGCCCCCGTTGCGGCGATTTCGTGTACAGCGATCATGATTTCGAGGTGATGCGCGACGATATTCGCGACGCGAAGGCGATCGGCGCGAACGGCGTTGCCCTGGGCCTGCTCACTGCCGATGGCCGCGTCGACGTGGAGCGGACGCGCCAGCTCGTGAAGATCGCGCATCCGTTACAGGTGACCTTTCATCGCGCCTTCGATTACGTCGCCGAGATGGAGCGCGCGCTCGAAGACGTGATTGCGACCGGTGCGAGCCGCGTGCTGACCTCCGGCGGCGAGGCTGACGCGATTCACGGCATGACCCGCATCGGCGAGCTGCGCGAGCAGGCCGGCGATCGCATCCGCATCATGGCCGGCGGCGGCATTCGCGAGCGCAACGTGCGGAAGCTGGTCGAAAAGACGGGCATCCGCGACGTGCACACTTCTCTCAACAGCAAAGTACCCAACGCCCTCCACAACGGCAACCCGCGCGTGCGCATCGCTTCGCACGCCGGCGAGAACATGCGCTTCCAGGTGACGGAAGAAGACGTGCGCAGCATCCACGCAGCGATGGAAGCGGCGCTGCACGCGAATTCGCGGCACTAATCGCGTTCAGGAGAGAACGGTCTTCGCTCAGCGCTGGCGCGCGAGCACCAGCGTCACGTCGTCGGGCTGCTCCTGGCCGCCGATCCACGAGCGCAGGGTCTGGATCACCCGGTCGGAGATGGCTTCGAGGCTGAGGTGGCGATGCTGCCGCACCACCTCGAGCAGCCGCTCTTCTCCGAATTCTCCAAACTCGTTCTCGGGCTCGGTGACGCCGTCGCTGTAGGCGATAAGAATGTCGCCGGGTCCGAGGTGGACGGTGCCCTGATCCCAGCTCAGCACGTCCAGCAGGCCCACCACGCATCCTCCGCGATCGAGGCGCGTCACGGTGTCGTTAGCGCGCAGCAGGAGGGGCGGCAAATGGCCGCCGTTGGAATAGACCAGCCGTTGCGTGAGCCCGTCGTAGTGCGACAGGAAGAGCGTGGCGTACTTTTCCGGTTGCGTGCTGCGGTAGAGGTGGCGATTCAGCAGCGCGAGGATTTTGGCCGGCTCCTCGAACAGCTCGCTGCATTCGATTTCCTGCTCGCCGCTGCGGCGTGTGCGCGGATTCATGAGCGCGGTCGTGCCCGCAACCACCAGCTCCTCTCCGGCGAAACGATACGCGCGGACGGCCGAGTGCAGCGTGGCCATCAGCAGGGCGGCGGAGATGCCCTTGCCGCTGATGTCGCCCAGCGCGATGCCAAGGCCCGTCTCGCCGAAGAGCAGGAAATCGTAATAGTCGCCGCTGACGGTGCGCGCCGGCAGGCATACGCCGTGCAGCTCCAGCATGGGCAAGGCAATGCGCCCGTGCGGGAAGAGATTGGCCTGGACTTCCTGGGCGATGGCCAGCTCGTTCTGCAGGCGCTCCTTTTCGCGCTGCTCGGCGAGCAGGCGCTCCAGCGATGCGGCCATGGAGTTGAACGATCGCGCCAGCGCGCCCAGCTGATCGCGGCGCTTGACCTTGATGCGGTGCTCCAGATTGCCGCCGTCGATGGCCAGCGTGGCTTCATACAGCGCGTGGACGGAACGCGTAATGGTCTGGTTGAGGCGAACCGCCGCGAGGAACGCCAGCAGCTCCAGCACGCCAAAGGCAATGGCAATGGCGATCAGGGCATCGCGGACGTAAACGCCGATGTCCACCGAAGAGAAAAAGAGACGCCTGTACAGCAGAGTGGGGCGCGACGTGACGTAGGCGTAGACGTCCTCGTCCGCTTTTCCGGTGCTCCAGTCGACCGTTTCGAGTGGCGCCAGAAAGCCCACCGGCACGTCGTAAAAATGTGCTGACGGGGGCAGCTCGCCGCTGGTGATCGAGTGTTTGCGCGTCGTTTCGATGTCTTCGCCGTCGATCTGCACATTGGTGCCGGAGCTGTCCGGGTTTCGGAAATCGAAGCTGGTGTGCGCTTGCCGAGCAGGGCGCGGACTTTGATCGTCATCGATATTCACGCCGGGATAAATGCTGACGCGGCCCAGCTGCCAGGCAATGGCGGCTACGTTCTCCTGGCCCAGGGGAACGCTGGTAATCACCACCGTCGTATGGCCGTTCAGCACCTGGCGATTGGCGGCCCGCAGCCAGAGCTGGCCGTGGTCGATCACGATACTGCTGAAGTCGTTCGGCAGCCATTTGGGCACCCATGGTACGTCGTGCGATTCGATGGAGGCGGGCAGCAGTCCGATCGGCTTGTCATCGTGGAAGGCCGCCACGGTCAGGCCGGCAAACTGGTGCTCTGACGGTTCGGTGCCGGCTTCCGGCAAACTCAGTCCGCGTATGTCCGGATGCTCGTCGAGCAGATGCGCGATGTGCATCGCGAACGTACTGTTCTTCGACGCGATATGCGTAAGCTCCTGGCCGACCACGCTGCTGGCGGCGAAGATAGCGAACTGACCGGAAAAGACGTAGAGCAGCAGCAGCGCCAGCGTCACAAAAAGCACGACCGGCGTCAGCCCCATCAGCAGATACGTCACAATCAGACGGTTGCGGACCTTCCACAGCAGGCGCCCAAAGACGTATCGCCACAGGAGCGGAATGCAGAGCAGGATCAGCAGGAAAAAGTCCAGGCTCGCCACTCCCCGGAAGAGCCGCCCTGCCTCTCCTGGCAGCCAGCCGGGAATCGAGAACGCAAAATAGGCGAGAAAGAGCCAGAACGCTCCGCGATGCGCGAAGCCGGCCGGCGGCTCACGCCGAATGCGCCGGAACACCGCAATTTCAAAATTTCGGAATCGCCCCATCTCAGGGAGAAGTTTATCCGGTTTCCGCCGCCACCGCGCCGGTGCGACGCCCAGCGCAGCCCATCGGACGAGACGGGCTGCCGGGGTCAGGGTCTAAGCGGCACGCTGCAGGCGTTCGGCTTCGATGCCGTCGAGAGCAGTCCACAGCGCCTTTGCCGCGGCTTCCGCCGCATCCAGAGCTGCGGTCGCCCTCTCCGGGCTCGCTGCAACCTGTTTTGCGAGAAGCTCCCGCCACACGTTGGCGTGGTACACGTCTGCCGTGGCATGCAGCGTGAAGTAACCGCAGGTCTTCTCGTCCGCCGCGTACCTCTCGCGCAGCCCGCGAGCCTTTTCCCGGGCGACACGGGGGACCTGCGACTCGAAGGCATAAAACGCCCCGAGCGCTTCTTCGATTGTGCCCGTGGCTGCGGCCGCCTCGTAATGATCCGTCAGTTGCGTGACTGCGGAGCAGCAGGACGACTGGCGGACCGCCGCGCGATCCGCGCCCATGCCCTCGGCGAAATCCAGCCAAAGCTCCGGATGCGGCGTTCCGCCGCCACTCTGAGAATCGCGGCCCTCTTCGTCGGCGAGGTTTGCCAGTACAGCGCTGCGCGTGTGGCCCTCGTTGAGGCGGCCGGCCAGCGTGCGCAGGCAGCAGGGGAAGCCGTTGACCGGATGGAAATACTCCGCCGCATAGGCGCGCAGATCGTCGCGGGTGAGCCTTCCCTCGCTCCACGCCTGGTAGAAGGGATGACACAGCAGGTCGTATCGGGCGATGCGACGGTCCAGTTCCGCATAGAAAGCTTGCATGTCCATAGTGTCTCCGGGGATGGAACTGATGACAGGATACCAGGGAGACCTGAGGAACCCCGAGCGTGCGCGTGCGGGATGCTGTCCGGCTGCACGCGCCGGGCGAATTTCTAGCTGGCCTTGAGAGTGCGCAGGCGCGCCCAGATCAGATCAAGCGCCCGTTGCACCAGAGCGCCCTGTGCCAGGGTCATCTTCGTCGTCTTCCGGTATTCGAGCAGCTGGGAATACACCCGCCGGCTGTCGCGCACGGCAGCGGCGGAAGAACGGGAATTCGGACCACGGTCGAGCACACGCACGACATGGAAAGCGCAGGCCATCAGGTCGGCGAATTTGGGAAGCTTCTCGCCCATTGTCGAAGTCGGGCGTCAGTATGCAGGAGTTGACGGCCCCGTGGGAAGAAAAAAATCAGCCTGGCACCGAAGAGCTGCGGCGAGATTACCAAGGTGATCTTTTCGGCCTGACAGCCAGACGAGTCCGCTTAAAGCTTCAGGAATATCCGCTTCCGATAGAGAACGCTCACCGGCACCCAGCACACCAGCAGGAAGAGAATGGAATAGACGAGCGACGCCAGTCCGGGGGGATGGATGAAGGCATAGATGTGCTGGTACAGGGATTCCCCCAACTCCGTGCGGTGACCTGCGGCGCCTGGAACTGTGAAGAACCAGGTAAGCCCGCCGAGGACCTCCGAAAGAACATAGGCGAAGATGGCGTTGGTCCCAAGGACCAGCCAGAAGCCCGTCCAGCCTTTCCTCCAGCCGCGAATATCGGTGAGCCAGAGACAGAGGGCCCAGGCCAGCAGAGAGACTCCGGCGGCGAAGAGCACGTAGGAACTGGTCCAGAGCTTCTTGTTGATGGGGAACCAGGGATTCCAGAGTTCGCCCAGCACAATGCCCACGATGCCACCCGCCAGCAGTCCCGCGCATTTCCGGCTGAGCGACCGCTCGGTACGCAGCCACAGCGCGGTGAGCATGCCGAGGATCGTCGTCGCCAGCGAAGGAATATCGCTCAGCAGGCCCTCGGGATCGCGCGTGCCTTCGTAAAGCCGGCCGGGGAAGATATGGCGGTCGAGCCAGGCCACCAGATTGGCGTCTTTGTCCAGCAGCGGAATATCGCGGCCCGGTACGCCGTAGCCCGGCACCGGCACCAGGCGCATCAGCGCCCAGTAGCCCGCGAGGCAAACGACGGCCAGTGCAGTGAGATACGCGACTTTACGCGTCGAGGTGCGCACGCCGAGCCAGACGAGGCTCGCCAGGAGGTAGCAGATCGCGATCCTTTGCAGCACGCCGTAGATGCGCAGGTGCGCCCAGGGAAATTCCGGAAATCCGTTGACGAACAGGCCGAGCAGAAACAGCACCACGAACCGGCGGATGATGTGCACGAACTGGGTGGGTGCGGAGTCGCCGCGCCGGAAGCGCGACTCCATCGAAAACACCGTGGTGACGCCAACCAGGAAGAGAAAGGTGGGGAAGACCTCGTCCGTCGGCGTCCAGCCGTTCCAGGCGGAATGCTCGAACGGATGCCAGGCATGGCCGCCGTTGTTGTTCACCATGATCATGAGCGCGATGGTGATGCCGCGGAGCACGTCGAGCGACA
>Ga0335075_10016675_pt1 | contig 10952 bp, 8 predicted proteins | sample Lox_Sample_24_FD_206723 | JGI IMG/M metagenome (GOLD analysis project Ga0335075, IMG submission 206723) | Soil microbial communities from Loxahatchee National Wildlife Refuge, Florida, United States - Lox_Sample_2.4 | ecosystem: Environmental > Terrestrial > Soil > Wetlands | place: USA: Florida... | reverse complement strand
TCCGCGGCACGGCCCGTCCGCGCCGCGGCAGCCTCTGTCCGCCGCGCGTCGAGCCCTCGCTCGCCGAACTCTCCTATGAAGGGCTCGACGGGATCCGCCGCGCGACGCGCCTCGATTTCGATCCGGCACCGAACCGCCTCGAACCCGGGCACGCCCGCTACGAATTCGCCCTCGACGCCGGCGCCCTCTACGTCGTCACCGTCCGCATAACGTGCATCGAAGGCAGCGACGCGAACCTGCCCGGCCCGGCCTTCTTCGATGCCATGCGCGCCGCCCGCCGCGATCTCCGTTCGGCCGTGCATCGCTATGCCGCCGTCGAGAGCGACAACGAGATCTTCAACGAGACAATGCGCCGCGCCACCGCCGATCTCGTCATGCTGGTCACCGAAACTCCCGAAGGCCCCTACCCATACGCCGGCATCCCCTGGTTCAGCACCCCCTTCGGCCGCGACGCCCTGGTCACCGGGCTTGCCACGCTCTGGCTCAACCCGGCGCTCGCCCGCGCCGTGCTGTTCTACCTCGCGGCCAACCAGGCGACCGAAATCGATCCCGAGGCCGATGCCGAGCCCGGCAAGATCCTGCACGAGGTGCGGCACGGCGAAATGGCGCGTCTCGGCGAGGTGCCGTTCCGCCGCTATTATGGCGCCGTCGATTCCACCCCGCTGTTCGTCATGCTTGCCGGTGCCTGGTTCGATCGCAGCGGCGATCTCGCCGCGATCGGCACGCTCTGGCCGCATATCGAGGCCGCCCTCGAGTGGATCGACCGCTACGGCGACGAGGACAGGGATGGATTCGTCGAGTACGGCCGCCGGGCCCGCCGCGGCCTCGACAATCAGGGCTGGAAGGACAGCCACGACTCCATCTTCCACGCAGACGGGCGCCTGGCGCGCGGCCCGATCGCCCTCTGCGAGGTCCAGGCCTACGTCTTCGCCGCCCGCCTGGCCGCCTCGCGTATGGCCGCGGCGCTCGGCAAAGCCGAGCGCGCGGCGGCGCTTGCCGCTTCCGCAGAGCGCCTCCGCCAGGATTTCGAGCGCTCCTTCTGGGATCCCGAACTCGGCCTCTACGTGCTGGCGCTCGACGGCGAAAAGCGTCCGTGCCGCGTCCGCGCCTCGAACACCGGGCATACGCTGCTCGCTGGCTTGCCGAGCCCCGGGCACGCCGCCGCCATCGCCGCCCGCCTCCTCGATCGCTCCTTCTTCTCGCGTTGGGGCATCCGCACCCTCGCCGTCTGCGAGCCCCGGTACGACCCGATGTCCTATCACAACGGCTCGGTCTGGCCGCACGACAATGCCCTGATTGCCATCGGCTTCGCCCGCTACGGCCTGCGCAGCGCCGCCGCGCGCCTGCTTTCGGGCCTCTTTGCCGCCGCCCGCCACACCGACCTCCGCCGCCTGCCCGAACTCTTCTGTGGCTTCCCGCGGATGCGCAACCAGGGCCCGACCGGTTATCCGCTCGCTTGCTCGCCGCAGGCCTGGAGCGCCGCCTCGCTTCCCGGTGTGCTCGCCGCTTGCCTCGGCCTCGGCTTCGATCCCGCCGCCCGCACCGTCACTTTCGATCATCCCGTACTGCCCGACTTCCTCAGCCGTCTGCATCTCAGAAACCTCACCATCGGCGACGCCGCCATCGACATCGTGCTGCATCGCGCGGAAGCCGGCGCGGTGGCGATGGCCGTCACCGCTCGGCGCGGTGACATCCGCGCTATGATGACGGGCTGACCGGCTGCGCCCCGGCCCGGGCGGCCGGGGCGTGCGCACTTGGCGGCGCACCGGGCCCCGTCTCCGGCATGATCAGCCATACCAGCAACGTGGCGATCAGGCCGGCCGCCGCAAGGGCGACGAACGCGGCGCGGTTCCCGACCATCTGGTCCACCCATCCGGCGAGCGTCGTGCTCACCGCCGCCCCGCCGCCGGCCGCCAGCCCGATCGCCCCCATCGTCAGGTTGAAATGCCCGCGGTCGGCGGCGATGTCGGCCGCAATCAGCGGCAGCAGCACGCCGATCGCCGCCGCGCCGACCCCGTCCAGCGACTGGATTGCCATCAACGCCAGCGCCGGGGTCACGGCGGCGAACAGGATCGCGCGCAGCGGCTCGGCGGCAAATGCCACCAGCAGTACCCATCGTCGCCCATAGCGCTCCGCCGCCCGGCCCACCGCCGGCGAGAGCCCTGCCACCACCAGTTGCGGCAGCACGATCGCACCCCCGATCACCAGGTTTGCAATATGCCCGCCGCCGGCCGCGATGCGGTTGCCGATGAACGGCAGCATCGCCGCATCCGCGAGCTGGAAGAAGGCGATACACGCCATGAAGCCGAGCAACCGCCGGTCGAGAATCAGCCGCCCAAGCTCCCTGAGGCTCTGCCTCGCCGGCTTGCCCCTCGCCGTGGCGCTCGGCGCCGGCGTCCCCGCCTCGATCGTCGAAAGTGCCACCAGCGCCGGAACCGCCAGCACCGCGGTCAGCACGAACACCGAGGTTCCCGCGAGATAATAGCCGGAAATCCCCATCACTGCCGCCGACAGCCCGTTGCCGAGCGAGGCAAATCGGGCATTGCGGCCGAGCCGCTCGCCTAGCAATCGCCGCGCGACCAGGCCGAGGCTGATCGCGGCGATCGCCTGATTGAGCATGCAACTCGCGAAGCCGTGCAGGATCTCGGCCAGCCCGATGCCGAATTCCGTCGGCAGCACCACGAAAAGTGTAGCCGCGGTGCCAATCGCGCCGATCGCCATTGCGGCCGCCCACCGCTTGCCCGTCATCCAATCGACCAGCGCGCCCGCCGGAAGCTGGCTTGCCATCGCAACGACTGTACCGAGTGAAAGCATCGCCCCGATCTGCAGATCCGTCCATCGGTGCAGCGTGAGATAGACGGCCACGAACGGCCCGAATCCGGTCTGCACGTTGGCGACGAAGAAATTGAGCCAATCGAGCCCGTAGAGGCTGCGCCGGGAAGCCATGCCGATTGCTTACGGGGACTTCGCGGGAGGGCTCTTGGGCGATGCGGAACGGGCCGGCGCCGCGACCGGCACGCGCTTCGCATTCACGTCATAGGCCGGCATCGCCCGCAGCGCCGCCGGGTCCATCGCGACGCGAATCACGATGTGGTCCTTCCTGAGCGAGAAATGCAGCGCTTTCCACGCCACCGCGATCTTCCGGGCGCCGACACCGAGAAACCCCGTGAACTCGATCACAGCCGCGTGCGGCTTGCCTTCGGTGTCGATCAGCACGTCGACGATGTGCCCGATGGTCTGCCGCCTGGCATCGAACACCGGCTGCCCGAGCAGGCTCTCGGCATGGGTCTTCTGCACGTGCTCCAGTTTCGGCGGCACGGGCTTAGGCACCGGCTTGGCCGCCGGCGCGGGCTTCGTGGCCTGGGCGAAGGCACGCGCTCCGCCCACCGCTTCGCTCAATCCGAGCGCCGCCAGGGCGCCGCAAAGCCACCGCCGGTCAGCCGCAAAGCGCTGCCCCGCGGCACGGCTGGCTTCCGCCCGATCGCGAATCGCCGCTCTCGAGTCCATCCGGTTCCATGTCGCATTCCGCGGGTCTTTGCCAAGCGCATTTCTGCGCGAGCAGCCACCTGCCTCAGGTGTGGGGCCCTTGCCCGTCGCCCCGGCGGCGCAGCAGGCGAGCCAGAGGCATAGGAAAGCGCAGAAGCGCCAGCGGCAGCAGGAGCGGCGCGAACAGCAGCGCCCTCCCGACGAACACATGCACCGCGCCCCCCGTCAAAGCGCCGCCGAGATAGCCGCCATAGACGCAAAGAATCGTGACATCCGCTCCTTCGCCGGAGCGGCCACCCACGCCCCGGAGACGCGCGATGAACCCGTTCACCATCTTCTGCATATCGCCGGTCATCACCACGGTATTGAGCCTGACACCGGCAAAATGCTCGGCCGAGGCATTCTGCAGCCCCATCGCCAATGAAAGCGCCGGACCTGCAAACAAGAACTTCGGAGGCAACAGGGCCGCAGCGATAATCAGGCCGGCCTCCAGGCCGAGCAGCATCACGAGCGTGGCACCCAGGGCGCGCAATAGCTTCGCTGCCATCATGCCGACCAGGAACGATGCGATGACCACCGCGCTTACCAGAGCGCGCCGATGTCTCGACTCGGAAAGTGCAATGCCCAGCAGCACTGTGTTGCCCGTGATCAGGCCGGCAAACGCATGGAAGGTGAGAAAGCCGACCGTATCCGTGTAACCAGCCACCAGCGACAGAACGCCGGCCTGCCAACGGGTCCTGCGACTGGTTTCGATGGCTTCCATTCGGTCGCACTTGCCTGCAATCTCGACCACCGGGCGGAGCAGTCGTCGTGTAATTGATCAAGCTGTGTACTGAGGCTCGCGCCGTCCAGCCCGCACGCCCCCATTCAGGAACCGGATGCGCAGAAAGATCGGATCATTCCGGCCGAACCGTCTCAAAGGCTACGTCATTTCACTATCGCGTCTTGATATCGGCCGTGCCCGGATAAAAGCTCTGCCAACCGCCGCCCAGGGCCTTATAAAGGGCCACCAAGTTGGTCGAGACCGTGGTCGTGCTGCGGACCAGGGACTGGTCGGTAGAGAGCAGCGCCTGTTCCGCAGTCAGGACCTGCAGAAAGTCCGCCACACCGTGCTGATAGCGCTCTTGTGCCAGCGCCACGGCGCGTCGGTTCTGTTGCACGGCGCGCTCCAGCGCCGCCCGTCGCTGCTGCTCCCGGGTATAGGCGGTAAGCGCATTGTCCACATCGTGCCAGGCAGAGAGGACGGTCTTCTCATAGTTGACCGCCGCCTCCATCTGCTGCGCCTTGCGGAGATCGAGCGTGTAGCGCAACTGCCCGCCCTGAAAGATCGGCAGGGTGATCCCGGGGCCGGCCGAGTACTGCCGGGCGTCCCACTTGAACAGATTGCCGAAGTCCAGTGCCTGGAAACCCAGGCTCGCGGACAATGTCACCTGCGGGTAGAAGTCCGCCACCGCAACGCCGACGTTCGCGGTGGCCGCGTGAAGCTCTGCCTCAGCCTCGAGGACGTCGGGCCGGCGCCGCGCCAGCTCCGAAGGAAAGCCGACCGGCACCTCCGCCGGCACGGGAGGCACAGGTTCGGCCGTCGTGAGGTCCGCGGCCAGCGCGTTCGGCGGCATTCCGAGCAGCAGGCTGAGGGCGTTGATGCCCGCGTGTTCCTGCTGCTGCAGGGCGGGGATCTGCGCCTCGATCGTGCTCACCTGGGCCGACGCGTTGTCCACGTCCAGTTCCGAGGTCAAGCCTGCCGCGTGGCGTTCCTCGGTGAGGACCAGGCTCTGGCGGGCGATGCTCAGATTCTCCCTGACGATGCGCAACTGCTCCTGGGTGCCCCGCAGGTCGATGTAGTCGCGCGCCACCTCGGCCAGCGCCGACAGCAGAACAGCCCGCTCTGCGTAGGCGGAGGCGGCCACCTTCGCCTTCGCGGACTCGACGGACCGCCGCACCTGGCCCCAGATGTCTGGCTCCCAGGACGCATCGAAGCCGTATTGGAAAATGTCGAATGCGCCGATGTTCGGCGGCGAGACCGGAATGGCGGTGGAATTGCCGAAGGCACCGTTCGCCGCAGTGCCGCCGCTGGATGGGAATAAGGAAATAATCCCGAGGTTGCTCGGTTTTTCACGCTCGTAGGAGGCATTGGCATTGAAGGAGGGATAGAAACCCGCGCCGGTGATGCCGAGTTGCGCACGCGACTCAGCGATGCGAATTCCTGCCTCCCGCACATCGAGATTGTCTGCCGCGACCTGACGCTCGAGCGCGGTCAGTTTCGGATCGCCGAACAACTCCCACCAGTCCGGATTGATCGGCGCCGCAACCGGCTCGCTCGGCGCCACGGGCGGTTTCGGCCGCCCGGCGAACCAGGAGGCCGGATGAGCCCAGTGCGGCACGGTGAAATTCGGCCCGACCGTGCAGCCGGAGAGCAGCAGGGCGGCGCCACCCGCGAGCATTCGGAGCTGCATCAGACCTCCTTCAGTGCATCGGCGCCGCCGCGTCCTTCGGCATGCGCGGCAACAGCAACGCCAACGGCCAGATGCAGAGCGCAATCAGGCCCAGCAGCCAGAATATGTCGAGATAGCTCATCACCTCTGCCTGCTTCTGCACCACCTGCGCAATCGCGGCGAGCGAATGCCCGAACCCGTAGCCGTTGTACGGCGTCACCGCCGATGCCAGCCGCGCGTGATGAAACTGGGTTCGCCACGAGAGCAGCGTCTGCACCGCCGAGATGCCGAAGCTGCCGCCGATGTTGCGCATCAGATTGATCAGCGTCGAGGCCTGGTTGTTCTCTTTCGGCGGCACACCGAAATAGGAGAGCGACGTAATCGGAATGAACAGGAACGGCAGCCACAGCACCTGCAGCATGCGGGCCGTGGAGACGTCCCAAAGCGAGGCCTGCAGGTCCAGGCCCGAGCTGCGCCAAATGCCCCAGCCGCTGCCGATCAGTGCCGCTGCGATCAGCCATTTGGGCTGGATCACCCGCCCGGTGATGACGCCTGCCACCGGCATCATGACGAGCATGGCGAGCGCGCCGATGCCGAGCGTCAGGCCGGATTCATAGGCGCTGTGGCCCATCAGCTCTTCGGTCAGTTGCGGCAGCAGTTGTGTCGTGCTGATCAGCAGCAATCCCACCAGAAACATCAGCCCGCAGCAGATTGCGAACGCACGCGACTGCGCGAACAGGCGAAGATTGACCACCGGCTCGGCGGTCAGCAGTTCCCAGACCACCAGCGCAACCAGCGCGGCGGCCGCGATCAGGCTCAGCCAGACGATGAAGCTGGAGCTGAAGCCGTCGTCGACGTCGAACCGGTCGAGCACTACCTGCAGGCAGCCGAAGCCAAGCGCCACCAGCGCGAATCCGACATAATCGATCCTGAGCCCGCCGCTCAGCACCTGGCGCCGTTCGTCCTCGAGCGCCTTCGGCTCCGCCACCAGGCTTTGCACCAGGAACAGCGAAACCAGGCCGACCGGCAGGTTGATCAGGAACACCCAGTGCCATGAGAGATTGTCGGTGATCCAGCCGCCCAGCACCGGTCCGATCGCTGGGGCGGCGATCACCGTCAGCCCATACAACGCGAATGCCTGCGCCCGCTGTTGCACCGGAAACGTATCGGCAAACATCGCCTGCTCGACCGGTGCCATGCCGCCGCCGCCGGCCCCCTGCACCAGGCGCGCGATCACCATCCAGCTGAGCGAAGTGGCTGCTGCGCACGCCACCGATGCCGCAGTGAACACCGCGATGCAGCCCATGTAGAAGCGCTTGCGCCCGAGCACCGTGGCCAGCCAGCCGCTGACCGGCAGGATCACCGCGTTGGAGATCAGGTAGCTGGTCAGGATCCAGGTGCTCTCGTCGTAGCTCGCGGCCAGCGAACCGGCGATGTTGCGCAGCGCCACGTTGACGATGGTGGTGTCCAGCACCTGCATGAAGGTCGCGATCGAGATGACCACGCCGATCAGCCACGGATTGTGCTCCCCGGCGGCCGACCGGGGCAGAGACTCGCGCGCCATCAGCGCAGCTTCACGCTTGCCTCGACCGACATCCCCGGCACCATCCGGTATTTTCGGTAGTCGGTGCCGTCGAACACGAGTTTCACCGGCACGCGCTGCACCACCTTCACCCAGTTGCCGGTCGCGTTCTCCGCCGGCAACGCACTGAACACCGAGCCGGTCCCGGCCTGGAAGCTGTCCACCCTGCCGTGGAACGTGACTCCGGGAACTGCATCGACGGTAATCGTCGCCGGCTGGCCCGGGCGCATTCCCGCCAGCGCCGTCTCCTTGAAGTTCGCTTTCACCCACAGCTCGTCTTGCACCAGCGCGAACAGCGGCTGGCCGGCCTGAACCACGTCGCCGACATCGACGGTGCGATGCGTCACCGTCCCGGCGACCGGAGCGACGATGGTGGTGTAGGAGAGCTGCAACCGGGCATGCTCCGTCCTCGCGGTCGCCTCTTTCAATCCGGCCTCGGCTGATGCCACCTGCCCCTTGGCGACCGCGATCTGCGCCTTGGCGCTTTCGACCCCTTGCCTGGCCGAGGCGAGCCGGGCGGTTGCGGACCGGAAGGTCGCGTCGACCCGGTCACGTTGCTGCTCGGTGACCGCGGCCGGATTGATGTGCCGGAAGCGCGCATAGTCCTGTTGCGCCTGGGTCAGGTTCGCCTGTGCCACCCTGACATTCGCCCTGGCCTGATCGAGGTCCGCCCGTCGCGCCAGAAGCTCTGCGCGTGCCTGGGTGACCTCTGCCTTGGCGCTGGTCTCCTGAGCGAGCGCCTGGTCGAGCTTCGCCCGGTAATCGCTGGGGTCGATCTCGAGCAGCTTCTGCCCGGCGACGACGTGCTGGTTGTCGGCAAACAGCAGCGCCGTGACGCGGCCCGGGACTTGCGGCGCGATTTGGGTCACGTAGCCGGCGATCTGGCCGTCGCTGGTGGTGGCGTAGTTGCGGGCAACCAGCCACCACTCGACGCCTCCCGCCACCACCGCGAGGGCCGCGATCACAGCGAGACCGGCAAGCCAAGGGCGGCGGCGATACCACTTCCGCGAAGACGCAGCCGTCCGCCTCTCTGGTGGCGCCGTCAGGCCCCCTCGCGCCGGCTTCGGGCGGGTCTCGGTATCCAGGTCCAACGGCGTCGTCCGTCTGTTCTCTGACCGAACGGTTCGGTCAGTCCTTGGACTGTGGGAGCCGCCACACCAGTTTCAAGCCGTCGGGGGACCAAAGGGGCGGTCAGATGTCCGAGACGGAGGCGCTGTCGGCGGAGAAGTGGACGCGGATCATGAACGGCGCCGGTGCCGTGTTTGCGGCGGACGGCTACGAGGGCGCCAGCATGGCGGCGATCGCGGCCGAAGCCGGTGTTTCCAAGGGCACGCTCTACAACTACTTTCCGAGCAAGGCCGCGTTGTTCACGGCGTTTGTGCGCGAGGAATGCCGCCGCAAGCTCGCCCACGTCTTCGATCTGGCAGAGCCCGACGGGGCGCCGGAGGCAGTACTGCGGAGCGTCGGCCGACGGATGTTGGAGGTGATGATCTCCCCGGTCGGGCAGACGATCTATCGCGTCGTGATCGCCGAGGCGACGAGGTTTCCGGAGCTGGCGCGGGCTTTCTTCGATGCCGGGCCGGCGCGCGCGATCGGCAGCCTGGCCGAATGGCTGGCCCTCCAGACAGAGCGTGGCCAGCTTCGCGTGCCCGATCCCGAATTCGCCGCCGAGCAGTTCTTCTGCCTGTGCCAGACGCGGCTCGTGCTGCGTCAGAAACTGGGCCTGTTGGCGACGCCGGGCAAAGGCGAAATCGCGCGCGTGGTGGACGCCGCCGCGGCAATGTTCCTCGCGACCTATGCCCCGGTCAGCCGATGAGCCGCCCGCGCCGCGTCGCGAAGGCCGCATCCGTGCCCCACGCGCCCGACACTGCCGCGGCGATTGCCGGCGCCGCCTCGCCGTCGGGGTTCCAGCGGCGATACCAGTCGCCGGGAAAGGCGCGCGCGGCGGCCGTGGGGTCGAGCGCCGGGCGATAGGGTCTGCCATGGGCGCGGGTGATCCGCGCCAGCTCCGCCAGCCGGGCGGCGGCCTCTTCCGTAGCGGTGCGCCGCCGCTCCGGCTCGTGCGTTGCCGCCGCATCGCGCCAGATCGAGCGCCCGGCAAGAAAGCCGGACGCCCCCGCCTCGCTGGCCAGCCGCACCTGTTCGCGGAACGCGGCATAGCCCACGCCGGCTGAAAGGATCACCCAGGGCCGGCCGCCGATCCAACTGTCCAGCCGCTGGCACGCCGCCAGCGACGCCACCCTTTCCTGCTGGCTGCCGACGGCGCCGGGAAACTCGACCTTCAGCATGTCTGCGCCCAGGCTGGCCGCTTCGGCGGCCGATTCGATGATGCCGTCCACCCGCCGCCGCTGCCAGGCCGCGCTGCCCGCCTCCTCTCCCGGCAGCGGATACCAGATCGGCTCGACGACCAGCGGCAGCGAAAGCGCCGCGCACTGCCCGGCCAGCCCGCGCACGACCTCCCGTTGGTGATCGGCGGTCGCGCTGTCGGGGCGGAAAAACCAGAGCAGCTTGAGCACGTCGGCCCCGATCATCTTGGCCTGCCATACGCTCCACCCTTCGCGCAGCCGGGTACGCCGGGCCCCGGGCGGAATCTGGTAGTCCTCGTTCTCGATGCTCGCCATCAGCCCGACGCTGCCGGGCAGGGCGCGCGAGGCGATCGCCTGGGCCAGGCCGAATTCGGCATCGAGCAGGAATGCGCTGACCTCGGGTGCCAGCGCCTGGATCAGCTCGATCTTGCCGGCCACGGTTCGGCGATGGTCCACGGCGCTCGGGTCCGGATCGAGCAGCGCCTGAAAGTCCGACAGGTGATCGAGCGCGCAGATCAGGAAAAATCCGTCCGCCGTGGTCACGCGCTGGAAGCTTCTGGTCTTGCCCGGATCGGGGCTAACCGACGTATCGCTCATATCTGTCTCAACTCCTCTCAGGTTCCGCTATCGGAATGTCCGGGTGCGAGGCCGGTTCGTGACGGCGCCGGCCAAGCGCCAGCATGGTGCCGGCGACGAACGTATCGCCGAGGCCGATCGTGCTCGCCGGTCGCGCCAACCAGGGTGCCGGGCAGGCAACCGCGTACCATCCGGCCTCCTCCGCGAAGGCCGGATGCGGCAGCCGGAACCTTGCCCCCGCGGGCGGCCCGTCCGGCACGTGCGGCCGGCCGAGCGCGGCGCGGCTCGCGGCCAGCAGGCAGCCGGCGAGCAGCGCCTCCTGCTCGTGCCACGGATCGCTCCGCGTGAGCGTCAGCGCCCAGGCGTCGGCATGGATCGCAACGCGCTCCAGGCCAAGCGTCTCGGCGAGATATTTCGCCTTGGCGCGCACCGGCTCCTCGCCTGGCAGCAACGAGCAAAGCTCGCTGAAACTCATCCCGAGCGAGGTGCAGCGTCCGGCCAGCGCGCCAAGGACGGCCCCGCGATCGGCAGGCCTGACAAAATCCCCAAGCTCGAGATGCAAGGAGGCGA
>Ga0335075_10016674_pt1 | contig 10952 bp, 8 predicted proteins | sample Lox_Sample_24_FD_206723 | JGI IMG/M metagenome (GOLD analysis project Ga0335075, IMG submission 206723) | Soil microbial communities from Loxahatchee National Wildlife Refuge, Florida, United States - Lox_Sample_2.4 | ecosystem: Environmental > Terrestrial > Soil > Wetlands | place: USA: Florida... | reverse complement strand
ACTTGTAGTTGTCCCGGCGCATCAGCGCCGCTCTGGTCAGCGGCACCCGGTTCCGGTACGGGATGCGCACGTAGCGGCTGAGCCTGATCACCGAGGGTGTAATAAGCGCTACCGAAGCGGCGTGCAGTACCGCGCCGCCGCTATCGTCATGGACGACTTCCGCCTTACCGCCGAGCACCAGGCACACCGCACGCCGCATTCCGACCGTGGTGAGCGGCTCATACGTGACGTTGAGCAGCAGCACTCGTCGCACTGCACCTCCCGCAGGTGCCGTCTAACGGAACTCCATAACCCCAGTGTGGTACCGGTACGCAACATCTGCCACCTATTAGGGTACAAGGTGTGGCGCAATCCCCCGGGTAAGGTGCCTTCATGGATTCGTACCCACTCGCTCACCGGCTTGCCCTCACCGAGGACATCCTGGGGCACAAGGTCAGCGATCCCTACCGCTGGCTGGAGGATCAGGCATCACCGGACCGGGCCGAATGGCTTCGCCAGCAGGAGGCTCTCTTCGCCGGGCAGCGCGACGGACTGCCCGGGCGGGAGGCTCTGACCCAGACGATCCGGTCGCTGATCGACGTCGGGACAGCCGGGTCGCCGACCTGGCGCGGGACCCGGTGCTTCTACAGCAGGCGCGACCCGGGTCAGGAGCACGCGGTCCTCTATACGAAGGCCCTCTCGGAGAGAGTGCTGATCGACCCGGCGGAGATCGATCCGTCTGGCCTCACCACGCTAGACGTGTGGCAGCCGGACAAGGAGGGCCGCCTGCTCGCCTACCAGACGTCAACGGGCGGAGACGAGGAGACGCTGCTCCGGGTGCTCGATGTCGAAACCGGCACCATTGTGGACGGACCGATCGACCGCGGCCGGTACACCAGCGTGGCGTGGCTGCCCGGAGGAAAGGCGTTCTACTACGTGCGGCGACTGCCGCCGGACCAGGTGCCACAGGGCGAGGCGCAATACCACCGGCGGGTGTACCTGCACGTGGTGGGGACACCGGCGGAGCAGGACACGCTGGTCTTCGGCGAGGGGCGGCACAAGACGGACTATTACGGCGTCTCGGTCAGCAGGGACGGCCGCTGGCTCGTCATCACCGCCGCGCGCGGCACGGCGCCGCGCAACGACGTGTGGATCGCCGACCTGACCGCGTCGTCGGCCGAGGAACCGGCGCTGCGGACGGTGATCGCGGGAGCGGACGCCCAGACATCGGTGCGCGTGGGCAGGGACGGGCTGCTGTACGTATTCACCGACCTGGACGCGCCACGCGGACGGCTGGCGACCTGCGACCCGGTCTCGCCGGACCCAGCGCAGTGGCGTGATCTGCTGCCCGAAGACCCCGAGGCGGTGCTGCACGGCTACGCGATCCTGGACGAGCTGGACCGGCCGGTGCTGCTGGCGGCATGGACCCGGCACGCGCTCAGCGAGATCACCGTGCACGACCTGGTCACCGGGGCCCGGCTGTCCTCGGTCGACCTGCCCGGCCTCGGCTCCGTCTACGGGCTGGTGGAGCGGCCCGAGGGCGGGCACGAGGCCTGGTTCGGGTATACGGACTACACGACGCCCAGCACCGTGCTGCGCTATGACGCGCTGACCGGGACGATGAACACCTGGGCAGCTCCGCCCGGCGAGGTGCCAGCGATAGAGGTGACCGCGAAGCAAGTGATGTTCCAGTCCAAGGACGGGACTACGGTCCGGATGATGGTGCTCTCTCCTGGACCTGGAGATCCCCGTCCTGCGGTGCTGTACGGGTACGGCGGGTTCAACATCAGCCAAGCGCCCGCGTATTCGGCGAGCATCTTGGCCTGGGTGGCCGCGGGCGGTGTCTGGGCAGTCGCGAACCTGCGCGGCGGCAGCGAAGAGGGCGAGGAATGGCACCGCGCCGGGATGCTGGACCGCAAGCAGAACGTCTTTGACGACTTCCACGCAGCGTCGTCCGCGCTGGTGGAAGGCGGCTGGACGACGCGTGAACAGCTGGCCGTCTATGGCGGATCGAACGGCGGCCTGCTGGTCGGGGCCGCGCTGACCCAGTGGCCGGACATGTGCGCGGCCGTCGTGTGCTCGGCGCCCCTGCTGGACATGGTCCGGTACGAGCGGTTCGGCCTCGGCCAGACCTGGAATGTCGAATACGGCAGCGCCTCGGACCCCGAGCAGCTGGGCTGGCTGCTCGGCTACTCGCCGTACCACCGGGTGCGGCCGGGCACCGTGTACCCGGCGGTGCTGTTCACCGTGTTCGGCAATGACACGCGGGTAGACCCAGTGCACGCCTATAAGATGTGCGCCGCGCTCCAGCATGCTTCCGCTTCTGGGCAGCCTGTGCTGTTGCGCGCGGAGGCCGATGTCGGCCACGGTGCCCGTGCGGTGAGCCGGGCGGCCGATTTGTCCGTGGATGTCCTCGCGTTCATCGCGCGGTACTGTGGCTTGAACCTGGGGCCTGAACCTGGGGCCTGAACCTGGCCGGTTAAGGTCATAGCAGCCGCCGGCCTGCCAATATGGGGACATGGCCACGCTTATCGGCAGTTGCGGGACCAGCCCCGGCATAGCCTGCCGGCTCGCCTGGGACCTTACGCACAGCATCGGCGCGACGCAGACGGTCAACGTCTACCTGGCCGGACCGTTGAGCAGGACGCTGCGGATCGCGTTCGTCATCACGCTCGCGTTCGTCGCGCGCGCGATCTCGCACCGGCTGATCAACCGCGTCATTGAGCATGCCGCGACGACGTCGCCCGTGCTCACCGGCACGAACGAACGCCGGGAGCAGCGGGCACGGGCGCTCGGCTCGATCCTGCGCAGTGCGGTTTCCGTCATCATCTTCAGCGTGGCCGTGATGGTCATCCTCGGCGACCTCGGCATCAACCTGGCCCCGCTGCTGGCGAGCAGCGCCGTGCTCGGCGTGGCACTCGGTTTCGGCGCGCAGGATCTAGTCAAGGATTACCTGGCCGGCATCCTCATGCTGATCGAGGACCATTACGGGGTGGGCGATGTGATCAACACCGGGGACGCGACGGGCACCGTCGAGGCGATGAGCCTGCTCACCACCCGGCTACGTGACGTCAACGGCGTCGTCTGGCACATTCACAACGGCTCGATCGACCGCGTCGGCAACGAGTCACAGGGCTGGTCGCGGGCGGTCATCGACTACCCGGTGCCCTATGAGACCGACCTCGCCCGGATCCGCTTGCTGATGGAGGAGGCGGCCGCCGCCGTGTGGGACGAGCCCGGCTGGCGCGAGCTCATGCTGGAGGCGCCCGAGGTCTGGGGCGCGCAGGAATTGTCCGGCACCGAGGTCACCATGCGGGTCGTGGCCAAGACCGCGCCGCTGCGCCAGTGGGAGGTCGCGCGCGAGCTTCGCGCCAGGATCAAGTCCGCCCTCGACACGGCCGGCATCGCCCGCACCGAGCCGGAGCGGATAGCCATCGATCCCGCGCCAGAGGCTCAGCCAGATCAGGCTGAGCCGGATCGGGCTGGACCCGGTCAGGCTGAGCCGCCGGCCGGATCCGCCGCCGCTGGCGAGCCGACCGCGCCCGCCGGACAATAGGCTGGAGACATGAACTTCTACGAGGCAGTGGGCGGGGAGGAGACCTTTACCCGCCTGGTCCACCGCTTCTACCAGGGCGTTGCCAAGGACCCAGTGCTGCGGCCGGTGTACCCGGCGAAGGATCTCGGCCCGGCCGAGGAGCACCTGCGGTTGTTTCTCATCCAGTACTGGGGCGGCCCGCAGACCTACGGCGAACTGCGCGGGCACCCCAGGCTGCGCATGCGGCACGTCCCGTTCCGCATCGGCGAGGCCGAGCGGGACGCCTGGCTGCACCATATGCGCGAGTCGCTCGACGAGCTGAAGCTGGACGACACGCTCGACGCGCAGCTGTGGGACTACCTGGTGATGGCCGCGCACAGCCTGGTCAATACCGACACCACGGGCAGCAGGCCCGATCTGGGCCTGTCCCCGGCCTTACCGGCTCTCCGGCCTTACCGGCTTCCCGCGGCGTGACCGGCGGCCTCCCAGGCCTCAGCCGCGGGTGAGCTTGCGGTAGGTGACCCGGTGAGGGCGGGCCGCTTCGGCACCGAGTCGCTCGATCTTGTTCTTCTCGTATGACTCGAAGTTGCCCTCGAACCAGAACCAGCTGGCCCCGCCTTCCCACGCCAGGATGTGCGTCGCCACACGGTCAAGGAACCACCGGTCGTGGCTGGTGATCACGGCGCACCCGGGAAACTCAAGCAGCGCGTTCTCCAGGCTGGCCAGCGTCTCCACGTCCAGGTCGTTGGTCGGCTCGTCGAGCAGCAACAGGTTCCCGCCCAGTTTCAACGTCAGGGCAAGGTTCATCCGGTTCCGCTCGCCGCCAGACATCACGCCGGCCGGCTTTTGCTGGTCGGCCCCCTTGAAGCCGAACGCCGCCACGTACGCACGACTGGGAATCTCCACGTTCCCGACGCGGATGAACGTCTCGCCGTCGGAGATGACCTCCCACACGTTCTTGTCCGCGTCGATCCGGCCCCGCGTCTGGTCCACGTAAGAGATCTTCACCGTGTCGCCGATCCGGATCGCGCCGCTATCCGGCTGCTCTTCGCCCACGATCATGTTGAACAGGGTGGTCTTGCCGACGCCGTTCGGCCCGAGGACGCCGACGATACCGTTGCGCGGCAGGCTGAACGACAGCTTCTCGAACAGCATCCGGTCGCCGAATCCCTTGACCAGGTCCTCCACCTCGACGACCAGGTTACCCAGGCGCGGACCTGGCGGGATCTGGATCTCCTCGAAGTCGAGCTTGCGGTTCTTGTCCGCCTCGGCGGCCATCTCCTCATAGCGCTGCAGCCGTGCCCGCGACTTGGTCTGGCGGGCGCGCGGGCTGGACCTGACCCATTCGAGCTCGTCGACGAGGCGCTTCTGCTTCTTCGCGTCCTTGGCGCCCTCTACCTTCAGGCGGGCCGCCTTGGTCTCCAGGTAGGTGGAGTAGTTGCCCTCATACGGGTACGCGTGACCGCGGTCGAGCTCAAGGATCCACTGCGCGACGTTGTCCAGGAAGTACCTGTCGTGGGTGACGGCGACGACCGTGCCCGGGTACTTCTCCAGGTGCTGCTCGAGCCACAGCACGCTCTCCGCGTCCAGGTGGTTGGTCGGCTCGTCGAGCAGCAGCAGGTCCGGCTGGGAGAGCAGCAGCTTGCACAGCGCCACCCGGCGCTTCTCACCACCGGACAAGTTCGTGACCGGCGAGTCGGGCGGCGGACAGCGCAGGGCGTCCATTGCCTGCTCTAGCTGGCTGTCCAGGTCCCAGGCGTCCTTGTGATCGAGCTGCTCCTGAAGCTGGCCCATTTCCTCAAGCAGTTCATCGGAGTAGTCCGTGGCCATCTGCTCGGCGATCTGGTTATACCGGTCGAGCAGCAGCTTGGTCCCCGCAACCGCGTCCTCTACGTTGCCCAGCACGGTCTTGCTGTTATCCAGCTCCGGCTCCTGGTCCAGGATGCCGACGGTGAAACCGGGCATGAGCTTGGCGTCGCCGTTGGACGGCTGCTCCTTGCCAGCCATCATGCGGAGCAAGGTTGACTTGCCCATCCCGTTCGGGCCGACGACGCCGATTTTCGCTCCCGGCAGGAAGGAGAGCGTGACGTCATCGAGGATGACCTTGTCGCCATGCGCCTTGCGGACGGCACGCAGCGTATAGATGTACTCCGGCATGTTCTCAATCCTATGGCCGGGCGTCGGTGGCGCCGTCGCCGCGGTAAAGGCAAACCTGGTTGCGGCCATTGTCCTTGGCCCGGTACAAGGCCAGGTCGGCGGCGGCCAGCAGTTCGAAAAGATCCCGCCCGTGCGAGCCGAGTACCGCTACGCCGATCGAAATCGTCACGCATATCCGGATCTCGCCGACCAGGATGCTGAGCGTGCTCGCACCGCAGCGCAGCCGTTCGGCGATGCTCAGTGCCTCGTTCGCCTCCGTACGGGGCAGCAGCACGGTGAACTCCTCGCCGCCGAACCGGCCCACGACGTCGGAGTCACGGACCTGCCGCCGCAACTCGTTGGCCAGGCTCTTGAGCACCTCGTCACCGACGAGATGGCCGTGGTTGTCGTTCACCCGCTTGAAATGGTCCACGTCGATCAGCAGCACGGCCACCGCAGCTCCGGCCCGCTGCGCCCTGGTCAGCTCGGCGTCCGCCTCACGCTGCCATGCGGCGGCGTTGAGCAGGCCCGTCTTGGGGTCGGTGCGAGCGGCCGCCTGCAACTGCTGGTGCATCAGACTGCGCTGGAGCAAGATGACCGGCGGCAGCGCGACCAGGAGCAGCAGCGGGCTGAGCGCGCAGGTGACCGCCACCAGGATGCCGACGCAGGTTTCGGTCAGGTCGAGGAGCAGGCTCTCTTTGTCCCACAGGACCTCTGACAGCGGCGCCTCCGGTTCGGCGAGGTGGGCGGCCACCGCCACGATGCCGGTGTTGACCAGGCTGAACAAGATGGCGCAGGCGACCGCGGTGAGGACCACCTCCGGCCGGGTCAGCCAGTCCGGCGCGCCACTCAACGACAGGTGCTCGTCCGTCGGCCGGATCCGGTGGAAAGTGGCCGAGGTCACAGCGCCAGCGAGGCTCAGCGCGGCCGCGCTGAACACCCGCCGGTAGAGGGGCGTGCGACGGCCGCGCACGTACAGCGCGATACCGACCATAAAGGGTGACAGCAGCGCGTAGATGGGCGGCAGCAGCAGCGCGATCGGCAGCCACCAGGCAGACAGCAGGTCGCGGGACACGCCCGACGGCTGGCCAAGCCGGCGGATCGCCTCGATGCACACGACCGCGGCGGCGATCAGCGCGGACGCCAGCCCCAGGTCATTGGCCTGCCACTGGGTGTCAGCGAATTCCCAGCCGATCAGCGCCAGGTCCGCGCCTATGACGACCAGCACGTACACGATCAGTGACATCGGCATGGCGAGCAGCGGCCATGACCACGGCCACCTGATCAGGCGCCGCAACCCCCGCTGACGCTGCCGTATCGCGTCTTGAACTGCCGACATGCTATTCCCGCCTGCCGGGCCCAGCCGGGCTCCGAGCCCGGCCTGCCATCACTTTAGGTAACATTATAGGTGCGTTCTGTGCCGGAGGGTTGGGGAACCGATATGTTCGGTCTCGCGGCCCCCCGGCGGCACCGCACGGAGCCGCTACGTTATGATGTGTAACGCATGCGCTCCGTGCGGTCATAATGCCATTACGAGGGAGAGGGGACTTTGGTGCGAGGCGTCATCTGGACCTGAGCCCGCGGACTTGGGCACTCGTTTGACCCAGGTCCTGCGCTGAAAGCGCTCCCTGGTTAGAAGGGCAGCGCAGGTTCGCTTGTCTCCTCGGACTCGTTGAGTTCCCTGGCCATAGCCTCGTCGTCGTCGAGCCCCTGCGTGAAGTCCTCCAGGGTTTCCTCACTGAGACGCCGCACACCCGATCCAGGATCGGCGATCGGCGGCGGGTCCATGCTACCCGGTGCCGGCTCCTCACCCGAATCGTCTGGTCCCGCCTGTTCAGTCCCGTCACCGTAGTCGTCCAGGTAGTCCGCGCTCAGGCCGGCCCGGGCGATCTCGCCGGACTCGAGCTCGCTGGCGGCCTCCGTCCGCGTCCTGGGCGGCCGGAGGAAGTTGGCGATGCCGCGGCTCAGGTCGTGCCCTATCGTGTCGGCGACGATCTCGGCCTCGGTCTTGACCGTCCCCTCCCTGTCCGTGTAGGTGCGGGTACGGAATTTGCCCTTCACGATCACGGGATCGCCCTTGTGCAGGCTGGCCCGCACGTTATCGGCGAGGCGGCGCCAGCAGTTAACCGAGTAATAGCTGGTTTCGCCGTCGCGCCACAGGTCGTTCGCGCGGTCGAGGTACCTCGCGGTCGTGCCGATCCGAACGTCCGCGACCGAGATTCCGTCCTTGGTGTTGCGCAGCATCGGTTCTCGCGCCACGAACCCGACGAGGGTCACGTACCCGCCCTGACTCATTGCGATCCTCCTTGCGTCCCCCGGTGACCCCACGTCACCGGGCCCGCGTCTACGGTGGCGTGCCACGCACGCCACCGCCACGCCGGCCGCCCGGCCTGTGGATAACCCGCTAAGGCGACGGCGGCCTGTGGAGATATTCTTGCCAAGGAGCCGAGAGCTACGGCATAATGCATCCTCCACGTGACGGACGTTTATACAAGACCCGATCCCGGTGAATGCGCGTCCCGGCGCGGCGGCCACTGCCTGAGCCGCAGATCCACGTAATCTGTCCCGAGTGCGCGTAGCGTGCGGTTGCCAGACACGGGAGCCGAGGATCGGGATGCCAGTTCCGTCGCCTATCCTCACCACAGGGAGCCCTTCCAGCGGAAGTGTGACGGAATCCAGCCAATGCCAGATGAGCACATGACGGACGACAAGAGCGATGGCGGCGCCTACGGCGCCAGTTCGCTCGGCAGCGCGGGCGCGGCGAGCGACAGGACGGCCGACACGGGTACAGCTGGCACGGAGACAGCCGGCACGGAGACGGCCGGCGAGCAGCCCGAATCCGGCCAGGCGACCGCTGGTAAGCGCAGGAAGCATGAGAAAAAGAAGAAGAGCTTCGCCCGCGAGATGCTCACGATCGTCGCGGCGGCCATCGTCTTGACTGTGCTCATCAAGATCTTCGTCATCCAGGTGTATGAGATCCCGTCGTCGTCGATGGAGAACACGCTGCTGGAAGGCGACCGGGTCTTGGTGAACAAGCTTGTTTACCACTTCCGCAGCGTCGCCCGGGGCGACATCATCGTGTTCAGCGGACAGGGCTCGTGGGGCGACCTAGAGGGCAATCCGATCCCGCCGCCGCCCAGCAACCCGCTGGAGCGCGCCTGGGACGACGTGCTCGGCGCCATCGGCCTGCGCAGCGACACGACATACTACATCAAGCGGGTCATCGGCCTTCCCGGTGACCACATCTACTGCAACGGCACCGGCGGGCCGGTAGAGGTCAACGGAGTCCCGCTGAACGAGTCGTCGTACGTGATCCCCGGTGCCGAGCCGTCATCGATCCCGATCAACGTCACGGTGCCCGCCGGACGGCTATACGTGCTCGGTGACAACCGGCCCGAATCCGAGGACTCCCGCTATCACGGCAGCGACGGCTACTACGGAACGATCCCGGAGAACGAGGTCACCGGCCGGGCATTCTTTATCATCTGGCCGTTGTCGCAATTCAAGGACCTGCCGATCCCGTCGACGTTCAACCAGGCTGCCCTGCACACCAGCGCGGTGTCACGGGTAACCACAGAGGTCTCCGCCGCGGCCCTGGACACCGGCCCGGCAGGCTGGGTGGGCGCCGTCACCCTCCCGCTGCTGGCCTGGCGCTGGAAGCGGCACCGCGCGCGCCGGTTAGGACGCCGGTAGCCGCACCGCCGCGATCGCGGCGGCCAGCGCGCCGGGCACGTCCGGCACGAGCACGTGGCTGCCGTCGCGGACCACGTCCTGCCCGCCGGCCACTACAGCGCGCACATCGGCCGCGTTCGCGCCGAACACCACTCCCTCAACCACTCCAGACCCCGCCGTGCGCACCGAGCCGAGCGAGACGGTGACCAGGTCCGCCCAAGCGCCGGGAGCGATCTCCCCCGCGTCCGGCCAGCCCAGGCTGGCATGCCCGCTCACCGTCGCGGCCTCGAGCAAGGCGCTTACCCCGAAGACCCCGCGCGACTGCCGGGCCAGCCGCTCGCTGTACTCGACCCCGCGTGCCTCCTCGAGGATGTCGATGACAGCGTGGCTATCGCTGCCGAGCGTCAGCCGGCATCCAGCGGCGCAGAGCCGCATCGACGGCGCCAGCCCGTCGCCGAGGTCGCGTTCTGTGGTCGGGCAGATACACGCGTAAGCCTGAGACCCGCCAAGCAGGGCGATGTCGGCCGCGGACACGTGCGTCGCGTGCACCACGGATGTCCGCGGGCTCAGCGCTTCCTCGTCGTACAGCAACCGGGTCGGCGAGACCCCGTACACCTCCATGCAGGCCATGTTCTCCGCGACCTGCTCGGACAGGTGCGTGTGCAGCGGCGCGCCGTACCGGTGCGCCCACGCCACTACCGGTCCCATCTGCTCCGGCGGTACCGCGCGCACCGAGTGGATCGCCGCGCCAACCCGCGCACGCGGGGTGAGCATCCCGTGCTCATCCAGCGGCAACAAGGCCATCCGGGCGGCCCACCCGTCGCCGTCACCATCACCGAACCGCAGCTGCGGCCTGGCCAGCGGCACGATTCCGTCCCTGTTCAGCCCGCCGGCCAGATAGCACGTGTCGAGCAGCGTGATCCGCAGGCCGGCCTCCGTGGCCGCGGCGACCAGCGCCTGCCCGGTCGCGTTCGGGTCCGCGTACGGCTCTCCGCCTGCCTGGTGGTGCAGGTAGTGAAACTCCCCCACGCACGTGACGCCGGCCAGCGCCATCTCGGCATACACCGCGCGGGCGAGCCGGAAGTAACTGTCGGGATCGAGCCGCTCCGCAACCGCGTACATGGCCTCGCGCCAGGTCCAGAACGTTCCCTTTCCGGCATGGGTCGCACCGCGCAGCGCCCGGTGGAAGGCATGGGAGTGGGCGTTCGCGAGACCAGGCACGGTGAGCCCGCGCAGCCGCACCGCGTCCCCGGGTGGATCGGCATCGGCGACAACGTTGGTGAATCGCTCACCATCGGCCTCGATGAGGACGTTCCTGCACAGGCCGTGCACGGGCAGCCAAGCGTACTCCGCGTGCCACCGTCTCACGTGCTTACTCACTGGCATGCCAGCTCCCGGAGCACCGCGGCCAGCGCACGCACCCCGGCCTCGCAGTCGGCGAGGTCCGCGCGCTCGGCCGGCGAATGGGATATCCCCGTCGGGTTGCGCACGAATAGCATCGCGGCTGGCACCCTGGCCGCGAGCACCCCCGCGTCGTGCCCGGCCCCAGTCGGCAGCACCGGCACCGGCCCATCGAGCACAGAGCCGAGCACAGCGCTGATCCGCCCACGCAGGTCACGGTCAAACCGGA
>Ga0335075_10016673_pt1 | contig 10953 bp, 9 predicted proteins | sample Lox_Sample_24_FD_206723 | JGI IMG/M metagenome (GOLD analysis project Ga0335075, IMG submission 206723) | Soil microbial communities from Loxahatchee National Wildlife Refuge, Florida, United States - Lox_Sample_2.4 | ecosystem: Environmental > Terrestrial > Soil > Wetlands | place: USA: Florida... | reverse complement strand
GGCGGCCCGCGGACGGGCAGCAGCATGACGAACGGCGACGTCGCCGTCATCTCGACTTCGGTGCCCAGTGTGAACAGCGCGATGACCAACGGGGACGTTGGCGCGTTGCAGTCGCAGGGCGACGTCACACATCTCGTCGTCACTTACAAAGGTGGCCAGCAGGATGTGCTGGTGCCGCCGACGGCTCCGATCGTGACGTTTCGGCCCGCCACGAAGGCACTGGTGGCCAAGGGCGAGGATGTCTTCATCAAGGCGACGCGGACCGGCTCGAGTCTAGTGGCAAACACGGTCGCAGTAGGCGTGGGCGGTGTAAGGCCGCCGATGTAACGGCCAGCCCCGCGTCGGCGTCGCGGGGCTCCCTCTCGAGGAGGCACATCCGATATGGACCGGCCTGAAATAGGCGGCCGCCCCGCACATTCGGTCGCGATCCGCGTCATGCACTGGATCGGGGTCTATGCCATGGGCTGCATGATCTTCAGCGGCTGGCAAATTTATGACGCCTCGCCGAGCCTGCCGTTTCTTTTCCCCGCTTGGACAGGCCTCGGCGGCTGGCTGGGCGGCGCGCTCGCCTGGCACCTGAGTGCGATGTGGCTGCTGTTGGCCGACGGTATTGCCTATCTGCTCTATGGCTTTGCCAGTGGCCATTTCCAGCGTGATCTAAGGCCGCCGCGGCCCGTTGAGGTTATGCAGGACATGGGAGCGGCGCTGCGCTTTCGTCTGAAGCAACACTTGGGGCACTACAATGCCGTGCAGCGCGTGCTCTACGCGGGGGTCATCATCGCCGTCATCCTGCAGGCGATGACCGGGCTCGCCATCTGGAAGCCGGTGCAGCTCGGCGGGCTGGCCCGGCTGTTCGGTGGCTACCCGATCGCCCGCCACATTCACCTCGCAACCATGTTCGGCATCGTCGCCTTTGTGCTCCTCCATGTCGCGCTGGTAGTGATCCATCCGCGTACGCTTAAGTCGATGATCGTCACCGTTCCTGCAGAGATGGAAGAAAGCCGATGAGCGGACAGCGCAACAAACCGGCTGTGAGCACCGACGAGATCAGACCGGAGCTGAACAGGCTGCGACGGCGCGGATTCCTGCGGAATCTGCTCTCGCTTGGCGGGCTGGCGATGCTGACCGGCTGCGACCTTTCGACCCATTCAGGCGTCGATGACGCTCTAGAGACGATCCTGCGCTTCGACGACCGGGTCCAAGCGGCGATGTTCAGCCGTCGGCGCCTGGCGCAGACCTACCCGGCCAGCGCCATCACCCGCCCGTTCCGCTTCAACGCCTATTACGCGCAGTGGCAGGTGCGACCGGTGCCGGATAACTGGGTGTTCAGTGTCCGCGGCCTCGTCGCCGACCGGCGACCCTGGACGTTGCAGGCGCTGATGGCGCTGCCGCAGCAGGGGCAGATCACGCGGCATATCTGCATCGAGGGCTGGAGCCAGATCGGCGAGTGGAGCGGCGTGCCCCTGGGCGCATTTCTCCGCCGAGTCGGCGCCGACCTTTCGGCCCGCTACGTCTATTTCAAATGCTTCGATGGCTATTCGACCAGCATCGACATGGCGAGCGCGCTGCAACCGCAGACCATTCTGGCGCTCGATTTCGAGCAACAGCCGCTGGCACCGCAATGGGGCGCGCCACTTCGGCTTCGGATCCCCACCAAGCTCGGCTTCAAGAGCGCCAAGAACCTGGAGGCAATCGAGGTCACCAACAAGTATCCCGGCGGCTACTGGGAGAACCAAGGATATGACTGGTTCGCCGGCGTTTAATGGACGGCGCGTCGCCGGGGTGCGCGATGCTCCATTCACTCGCCCGCACCGCGCTCGAGTCTGGCGGCGATCTCGGCGACCCAGGCGAGGGAGCCTTTAGGTCAAGGAGCGCATGGCCTGATGCAGAAGCTTAAGGACGTCGGGATCAGTTCGGCTGACGAATGCGTAGTCGTAGCCATTCGCGGAGCCGTACTCGGTGACGAGGTCTCCGTCCCGCCGCTGACCGAGCGGCAGGATTCCGCGGACCGACGGCGGACGTACGTAAAAGCTTATCGCGTCACCCCGGGCATCCTCGTACAGCACCATGGCGGCAGGTCCATTCGAAGTGGCGATGAGCCTCACGCCCACCGGGTGGAAGCCGGCCGCACTGAGGTCGGGTGGACTGGGGGCCCCGGCGAAGTGCCGACCCATCCACGATCGCAGATCTCCGTAATGCTGCGACACGAAGTCGAAATGGCCGGCTCCGTCGCCCGCGAACATGCGATAAGCCTGTATTGCGTCCGCCATGGGGGGCTGGAGCGTCGCATACTGCCACTTGCGTGCCTGCCAGCCGCCGAAGCCGCCGGCGCCGATGCTCAGCAGCATCATCGCGGCCATGGCCCACCGCATCCGGAGTCGCTCCCGCTGGCGCGCACGGATCCGCGACGGATCGAGCGCGGGATTGTCAGGGATATCAGGCACGCCGCTCAGCTGAGCGCGAAGCTGCTGTGCGTCGCGCTGCCAGGCACGTACCTCGAGCGCACGCTCGGGATGCTGTGCAAGGTAGAACTCAACGGCTTGCCGCCGCGTTTCCTCGAGGCGCCCATCGACGTACGCCTGAATCTCGTATTCACTCGGTGTCGTATTCATTTCAGCACGCGGAGGGTCGGAGTACGAATCTCGCCCTCGAGCGAGCGACGCAACGCCTGGCGTGCGCGCGACAATCTGGACATCACGGTCCCGATCGGTATCTCGAGGATCTCGGCGACTTCCTGGTAGCTCAGCCCTTCGACCGAGACCCACAGCAGGAGGCTGCGCTGCTCGGACGGAAGCTCCTCGAGAACCTTGAGCGCAGACTGCGCCGTGGCTTCGCGTTCCGCCGAGGGCTGCTCGGCGGGCTCGGTGGCCTGGAATCGCTCGAGCAGAGTAGCATATCGTCGCGAGCGCCTGCGGGCGCTCAGGAACTGCCGATGAAGAATGGCAAAAAGCCAGGGCTTGAGCGCCGTGGCGTCTCGGCGACTGTTCCAGCGCGAAAGCGCGCGCTCGAGGGTGGATTGCACCAGATCGTCGGCGCCCGCAGGGTCCCGAGTGAGCCAATAGGCGAAGCGCCGGAGTCGCGGCAGCTGCTCTCTCAGCTGGTCGTCGATGGTATGGTCGGTCATTGGGCAGAAGGCTCACTGCAGTCGTGCGTCTGATAAAGGACGCCCGTCGCAGCCTATTATTCCATGGCGGCGCAGGGAATTAGGCGCCGTCACTGACCAGCTTACTTCGACGAATCGCCGTCTCCCGGGAGTAACCGCCATGACGGGCGGACCATCGGCGACCCGCGCCGATGGGTGAGCGCGCGGCGCGCTATCGCTCGACTCGGGCGGCGTTACTCTCTCGGCGAATAGCGCACCTGGATTGAATCAGCCAACCACCGAGGGCGATCATCCCCGCTCCGTCACGATGGTGTGGGTCAATCCTGCGCGAGGCGTGAATGTCGCGACCAATTTCCTCCCGTAAAACGCTGCGTTCGCGGACGAGGCGTTGTTCACAGCCCGTCACCGCACTAGCCTTTCGGTGGAGAAACGGAGGATTTTGCGGTGCAATGGGTAAACGACGGTGAGAAGTGGCGAGCGTGGCTCGTTGACTATAGTGCGGCACGTGCGAAAGCCATCGAGTGGCTCGGAGACCGCTATCTTCTCGCCAGGCCGATCAATCAAAGAGCGGACAGTGGCCTGCGTGATGGCCGATCCCGGGCAGGGACTGGATCGGGTACCGCCTTGCGGTAGTCATGTGGAGCGGTCCGAGCCGGGCAGCGACTGGACCGCCGGATACTGCGCGCCTTTAGGCTTGTTCTTCGCCGGCGCCTGCCTCGAGGTAGTGCGTGACTGTGGGGGTGCCCCCGGAGAGATACTGGTTGATATCTTCCTGTAATGCGCGGTCCGCCTGTGTAACGCGTTCGTGCTGGCGCAAGTGCTCGAGCCAGGACCCGACCAGAAATATCTCCAGGAACCGTCCCGCCCGAGCGATATCTTCGAAGATATGCCAGGCGTAGGCGCCGTCGCGTCGCCGTTCATGGGACAGTCGTTGCAGGGCTGCGAGGAATCGCTCGCGATTGGCCGGTTCGATGTGATATTCGACGGTCACGAGAACAGGTCCGGGATCCTGATGGATCTCTGTACTCGGCATCGGCGCTGGCCAGTGCATCGAGGGTGTGAAGTCGACACCGGAGCCCGTCTGCAGCTTCGCGCCCCAAGTCAGTGGTATGGCGGCCAGGGACCCAACGGCGGCCACGAAGAGGGTCATGGCGAGGCCAAGCACTCCGGCTACCGCCCCCCAGATAACACTGCCGGCTGCGAGAGCGCCGAAAAAGACCGTCACATATATCGCCAATCCGCGTGCGCGCACCCAATCGGGCAAAGCGACCTGCGCAGAGACGTTGAGGCTTGCCAGGACCGCGATCCAGGAGCTGCCGGCAATCACGCTCGCCGCGAGGCCCAAGCCCTCAGTGTGTGCGAAGGCGAATAATAGGAGCGCGAGCGCCGAACCTGTCGTACCCGTCGCCACCAGCCGATCGGGCCCAAGTTTCGCCTTGAGCCACCGAAGCACGAACGCGGTGCCGACCGCGCCGGCTCCGATCGCTCCGAGGAGGAATCCGTAGAGATCAGGTCCACCCTTTATCAGCGTGCGCGCCACTAGCGGCAGTAGCGCCCAGTAGGCGCTCGCGAATACGAAGAACCCGACCGCTCGTACAAGGGTGGCCCGCAAGTGACGGTTGTTTCTCGCGTATCGGAAAGCCGCTAGCGTCGCAGGCACAAACCTTTCCGCCGGCAACCCGCTTGAAGTCCTCGGGCGCGGTCGCCACCAAAGCAACGCGCCAACAGTTGCGAGATTTGAAATCGCATTGAGCCAGAATGGCGCAGCGATGCCGACGCCGGCGATGATCAGACCGCCGAGCGCGGGACCAATGGCCCGGCTGACGTTTATGCCGACGCTGTTGGCCGCGACGGCAGGCGCAAGCGATTCTCGCGCGACCAGTTGCGGCACAATCGCTTGCCATGCCGGCGCGGTAAATGCCATCCCGATGCCAATCAGAAACGTAAATGCGAGAAGCGTTGTCGGCGTGACCAACCCGAGCGCAACCAGCACTGCTATGGCCGTAGCGATTACCGTGTTTGCCGACTCGCCGGCAACGAGAAACCACTTCTTGTCGACGATGTCGGCGAGTGCGCCGGCTGGCACCGCGAAGAGGAATACGGGCAGCGTAGTGGCCACCTGGACCAATGAGACGATCAGAGGATGGACACTGAGGCTCGTCATCAACCAACCCGAGCCCGCGGTGTACATCCAACTGCCGATGTTCGAGATGACGGTGGCAATCCAGATCACGGCGAACGGCAAGTGGCGGAAGGGAGCCCAGGCACCCGCGGTCTCGGCACCATTTGGTTGCCGCTCAGACCCCGAGCTCCTTCGTGAAGTGGTCAAGTGCCGGCCGATCTCATCTGATGAACGGCGGTGCTTGGATGCACGCGCTCGTTCGAAGTGCGCCGACCGGTGCCTTCAGCTCGATGGGAGCTGCGCCGGTGCCGCTCGTGTGAGGACCTCGAAGAGGGCCGCGATGTCCCGCCGCTCATAGCCCAGCTCAACGGCCTTGCTCAGCATGTCGTCGGCGATACCGGTGGACGGCAGCCGAATTCCCAGCTCTGCGGCCATCGCGAGCGCCAGACGGACGTCCTTTCGCATCAATCCCACGTTGAACCATGCTTCGTCGGGAAGCTCGAGGACGAGTGGGGCGCGCAGCTTGAGCATCGGTGAGCCGATCGGGCTCGCGGTCATCACGTCACTCGCCAGCTTGCGATCGATACCGTCGCGCTCCGCAAGGAGCAGACCCTCGGAAAACACGAGCATCTGCACGGCCAGACTGATGTTGATGGCCAGCTTGAGCGCCAGTCCGTGGCCGTTCTCGCCGATCCGGGTCGGCGTCCCAAGCACCCGAAGAATGGGCTCGACGCGCGCATACGCCCCCTCGTCCCCGCCAACCATGATGGTGAGCGTGCCCGACTGTACTTGGGGCACGCTTCCGGAGACGGGTGCGTCGAGCATCAGCGCGCCGCGCGCGCGCACCCGCTCGGCCATCGCCCGGCTCGCGCGCGGGCTCACCGTGCTCGTGTCCACCCATATCTTTCCCGTGACAAGGCCGGCTAGAATTCCGTCGGAACCGGAGCCAACGGCCTCGAGCACGCTTTCGTCGGGGATCGATGTGAAGACAATGTCCACGGCCCCTGTGAGCTCGCGCGGCGTGTCGCGCCAGCGCAGGCCTCGGTCCAACAGGTGCTGCGCGTTCTTACGGGTCCGGGCCTCACCGTAGACTTCGTAGCCTGCGGCCAGGAGTCGGGCGGCCATGTTGCCACCCATGTGTCCGAGACCGACGAAGCCGATCTTGGGAGACGTCGCTGCAGTCATATCAGGTCCTCCCTTCGATGGTGGCTGTGTCGTCATCATCAAGCCCGAGATGACCGCTGTCACGGCGAGCCCGTTCTCTCGAACCGCTGGGCGAGGCCGGCGCAGTATAGCAGCGCCCAGAGTTCCGGATCGATCATGTCATTGCCTGTGCAAAGCGATTAGGCGCAGCATGTCGCCCAAAGCGTTTTCAAGGCGACCGTGCCCGATCCTCCGCTGGCGGCAGACAGTGAACGTGGGGCTGATAGGGGTCTTGAGCGCGGTGGGACATCGCATAGAGTGAGGTATCCGCCATGGATTACATCGAGATCGGCGCCTCGGGCGTGACCACGTCGCGAATCGGCTTGGGCACCTGGGCGATCGGCGGATGGATGTGGGGTGGAACAGACGAGCGAGACTCGATCGCGACCATCCGCAGCGCCGTCGAGCGGGGTGTCACACTGATTGATACGGCACCGGTCTATGGATTTGGCCGATCCGAGGAGATCGTCGGTAAGGCCCTCGCAGAGGGAGGATTGCGCGCGCAGGTGCAGATTGCGACCAAGGTCGGTCTCGACTGGAAGGACGGAAAGCCGTTCCGCGACTCACGCCCGGCGCGCATTCGGCAGGAAGTCGAGGATTCGCTGCGCCGCTTGCGGACCGACGTGATCGACCTATACCAGGTCCATTGGCCGGATCTCGAAACTCCGATTGCCGAGACGGCCGAAGTGCTCGATAAGTTGCGTCTCGAGGGCAAGGTCCGGGCGCTCGGTGTCAGTAATTTCACGCCGTCCCAGATTGCGGAGTTCACCGCGGTGACGAAATTGGATGCACTCCAGTCGCCGTACAACCTGTTCGAACGTGAAATCGAGGCGGAGGTTCTGCCGTACGCGAAGGCTACCGGCCTGACGGTCCTCAGCTATGGTGCCCTGTGTCGAGGACTGCTGAGCGGGCGCATGACTGCGCAGTCTACTTTTGAAGGCGATGATCTGCGCAAGATAGACCCGAAGTTCCAAGGTGGGCGTTTCCGCCAGTATCTGTCAGCGGTCGAGGATCTAAAGGAGCTTGCACACCGCCGCTACAGCCATTCGGTGCTGGCGCTCGCGGTCCGCTGGGTACTGGACCAGGGGGGGACGATCGCGCTGTGGGGCGTGAGACGTCCGGCGCAGCTCGACCCGATTGACGAGATCGACGGATGGCATCTCGACGACAGCGCCCTGAGGGAGATTGATGCGATCCTCAAGCGGCGCATCGTCGATCCGGTGTCGCCGCAGTTCATGGCACCGCCTGAGGTGCGTCCTCGCGATTGAGCCTATCGATAGGCAGGTTCATGGCTTCGAAGCTGTGAGCCCGTACGGTAGCACCCGCGCTACGGGACGAGCACTACCTTGCCGTCGGGGTGACCGGTGTCGCCACGCTGCGGTGCGATGCGTTCCACCAGCTCGGCTCCGGTGGAGACGACCAGAGGCAATGCGCCGGCTTGCCGAATATCGAGTCCCTCGGGGACTGGCGCAAGCACCGTGTTCGGTACTACCACGAACTCGGCATACGTGCGATTGACTAGCGCCATCACTTTCTGGCCGAGCTTGAAGCCCGAAACCCCGGCGGCGACTGCGCTGATCTCGCCGGCGAGGTCGCGGCCGAGTATCACCGGAAGCTGCAGTGCCATGCTGGCCTTCCGATCGCCGCGCCGTATCTTCCAATCGATGGGATTCACGCTCGTGGCCGCGAGCTTAACCAGCACTTCATTGGATCCCGGGACGGGTGTCGGCACCTCCTCATAGCGGAGTTGATCCACGCCTCCATATCCGTACATTTGAACGGCTTTCATCCTAGCGCCTCCTTACCCGATCTAACTCCATCGCGTGGGATTGTATAGCGCATTTCAAGAGGCATTGATGTAGTTCTTCGTCCCGACTGCGCGGCTCGGTCGTGAGCGCACGGGCGGCGTCCCACTTCGCAGCCGGTGTGATCTCTCGATTCACGCCTCGGCGTCGTCCTCGGAGATGATTCCCGCCGGTAGAATCAGGGTTGGCGAGTTGTCGTCCGCCCGCGACTGCCCCGGTAGCGCGCCGCTGTCGCCGCCCAGACAATGGAGAGCTGCCTCGGGCTCGACCGGCGCGCAGAAGAAATTCCCTTGGCCGAAGTGGCAGCCCATCTCCTCGAGTGCGTCCGCGACGGTCTGCGACTCGACGACCTCCGCGATGGGCGTGAGCCCGAGGCTCGAGGCGAGTTGTACCATCGCCGATGCGAGACTCACCTTGCCATGCTGAGAAGGGCTCTCGCCGACCCACGGACGGTCGATCTTCACGTAATCGAACGGGAACAGCTGCAGGTGATTGAGCGAGGAGTAGCCTGTGCCGAAATCATCGAGCATCAGCTCGACTCCGGTATGGCGCAGCCGCTCGAGCGTCTCTCGCGCGGTCGCCACGTTGCTGATGAGTCCCCCCTCGGTCAGCTCGAATTTGAGCGTCTCGGGCGGCGTCGCCGTCTCGCTCAGCAGGCCGGAGACGTAATCGCTCAGCTCGGGGTCCCGCAGCACTGCCGCTGACAAGTTGACGCTCAGGTAGAAATCCGTTTCGGGCGGCAGGCGCTGCCGCCACTCGTTCGCGAGCATGCAGACGCTGCGTATCGTCCAGCGCGTGATCGGTAGGATGAGCCCGCTTTCCTCGGCGATCGGCAAGAACCGATCCGGCCGCAGCAGGCCTTCTATCGGGTGCTGCCACCGCAACAGCGCCTCGGCGCCCACCGTGCGGCGGCCGTGCAGCGCCACGATCGGTTGAAAAAGCAGCTTCAGCTCGCGGCGCTCGAGCGCGACGTGCAGGTCGGCCTCGAGGCTCACGAGGCTCGCCGCATCTCCTCCGAGTGTCGGGGAGTAGGCGACGCAGCTGACTTCCTCCTGCCGCCTCGCCGCCGACAGCGCCACGTCGGCCTCGCGCATGAGCTGCTCGGCGCGCTGTGGCCAGCTTTCGAGGCGGCTCATCCCGATGCGAGCCGTGGTTCCGAGACGGTGCCGGCGCAACTCGAACGGCTCTTGCAACGCGGCCTGCAGCTCGTACGCGATCCGCCGGTCCGCATCGGCGGAATCGAGGTCGCGCACCAGAAGCGCGAACTGATCGCCGCCCCATCGGGCGAGCACGCAGGAGGAGGAGATCATCGCCTTTTGGAAGCGGCGGCCCACTTGGACCATCAGCTCGTCTCCGGCCGTATGGCCGAGGGTCTCGTTGAAGAGCTGATAGCGGTCGATGGCGATGAGGAACACGCCTATGCGCCGCCCCCGTCTCGCTCTCGCCTCCCGCAGTGTGCGATCGAGCTGATCCATGAAGTAGTAGCGATTCGGCAGGCCGGTGAAGGCGTCGTGATAACGCGCACGGTTGACGCTCTCCTGCAGGCTTTCGCGCTGCTCGACCTCGCGAGCGAGTCGTTGATTCGTCGCGTTCAGCCGATGCCGCGCGGCGAGAAGCGCGGTGCGCAGGCGCTGGGTGCGCTGAGTCAGGTCGTGAGCGGTGAACGTCAGCAGCCATGCGATCAGTGCGAGCAGTCCGATATCGGTTGCGAGCGTGCGGGTAGGGTACCAGCCTGCATGCGGGCGAATCTCGAAGGTCAGCGCGCCGGGCGAGGTGAATTCGAAGCCCGGCGGGGCACGGATCACGCTCTGCGCGGGTCGGCTCAACGAGGCAGTGCTCGAGGCGACGAATGCGCGGACGTACCGGCTCGCGGGATCGGTCCGCACGAGCGCAAAGTCATTGCCCGCGCCCACGTCCCGCGCAAGCCCGGCGCGGGCCAACAAGCGATCGAGATCGGCGTAGGCAACCGCCCAACCCCCCGTCCGCGTCGAGGTGTGTGACGCGGGCTGTTGCATGGGCGCACGTGCCGCAATCCACCACTCACTCCCTTCGCGCACGGGGCCGAGCAGTGCCTTGGACAGCGCTGCGCCGGCAGGCGCGGCCGCCTTCCAATCGCTCACGAGGGCCTTGGCCACTGCCGGATCGGCTTGCCTCGAGGTGACCAGCGTTCCATCGACCGCCCACTCTAATACCTTGTAAGCCGGTTGAGCGGGGTAGTTCGTCGGGGCCGCGTAGCCGGAGGTCGCGCTCGCGTACGGATGGGGAGCAGGGGACGCCATCAGGGCGAGTCTCGCCAGAGCCTCCAACTGGAGCCCGATGGCGTGCGCGGAGCGTGCCGCCGCGGCCTGTGCCGCATCTCGAGCCTCCTGCGCGCGCTGTTGTACGCTGAGCACGACGAGTCGGGAGCCTGCTGCGACGATCGTCGCGAGCACGAGAAGCGCCGGAAGCCAGCTCGAGTGTGATTTGACCCGCGGGAGGCGGGGACTCATCTGCCCGAGCTCCCGAGGTCGAACGTGCATACAAGCGTGAGGGTGAGCCGCTTCTCCGCGGCCACTTTCAAGTAATCACCCAGAATGGACAAGTCGAAGCCTGTGAAGGCCTTCGAGAGACCGACATACCCTTCGCGGTACTGCGGGGCAGGCCCGGTGAGTCCGGTGTAGAGATTGACGATCGGCGGTGCCACGTGTCCCGTCGCCCCTCCGATGAGCCAGTTCACCGTC
>Ga0335075_10016672_pt1 | contig 10953 bp, 16 predicted proteins | sample Lox_Sample_24_FD_206723 | JGI IMG/M metagenome (GOLD analysis project Ga0335075, IMG submission 206723) | Soil microbial communities from Loxahatchee National Wildlife Refuge, Florida, United States - Lox_Sample_2.4 | ecosystem: Environmental > Terrestrial > Soil > Wetlands | place: USA... | reverse complement strand
GAGCTCGTTCAAGCTGCCTCAGTCGCGCTGAGCTTGCGGAGATATCCTCCCTCATTCCGTTACCGCATGCTTTGCCGTACCTGCTGCCCAGGTCGCTGCTGGCTGGCCGGTACTTTTCTCCTGTGACAGACGCAGCGACTGACGAGGAACCAACCGCCTTCAGGCAGCAGCGATACGAAGTACCGCCAGGGGCGACGGACCTGCTGCTAGTGCGGCATGGTGCATCAGAGGCTTACCTGGACGGGACGCTGTTTCCGCTGGTAGACGGTCACGGCGATCCGCCGCTGTCGGCCCAGGGCAAGCAGCAAGCGGCGCTAGTCTGCATGCGGCTCGCAGCCGCCGGGGTTGACGCCATCTACGTCAGTAACCTGCGCCGCACCGCGGAGACCGCAGCCCCCCTGGCCGGGCAGCTCGGGCTTGACCTGCGGGTGGAGCCCGACCTGCGTGAGGTCTACCTCGGTGAATGGGAAGGCGGGATCTTCCGGAAGATGGTCGCCGAAGGCCACCCGATCAGCCTGCGGATGTCCGCCGAGGAGCGGTGGGACGTGATCCCGGGCGCCGAGCCTGCCGCTGAGCTTGAAGGCCGGGTCCGCGGCGCCATCGAGCGGCTGGCAGCGGCTCATCCTGGCCAGCGGGTGGCCGCTTTCACGCATGGCGGGGTGATCGGCCAGGCGATAGCGCTGGCCAGCGCGTCCCGGCCGTTCGCGTTTCTAGGCGCGGAGAATACGTCGATCTCCCGCATTGTGGTCACCAGCGACCGCTGGATCGTTCGCGGCTTCAACGACACCGCGCACCTCGACGGAGCGTCGTGACCGCAGGCTAGGCGAGCGCGGCCGCGAGCGTGGCATGATTCGCGGCTACCCAGGCGCGCTCCCGGCGCACCGCCTCGGGCGCTCCTGGGTCCGTCCTCTCGTCAGTCGCCGGGTCAGCGGTCGGGCTGCCTGGCCATCCGGCTGAGCAAGTATGAGGAGAAGTAGCTGCCGTGCTTGCTCTGCAGGTCTGGGCGCTGCCAGTCCCGGCCATCGATCGTGCCCCGGCACGACGGCGTTCCGCACTGGCATTCCATGCTGCCGTCGTAGTCGTCGAACAGCGCGTAGTCGGTGGTGAGTTCCTCTTCCGGGCTGATGTCGCGCATGGCGACCAGGACAGTGTTCCCGGCGAAGCCCACGTTGGGTTCGCAGGAATGGTTGATGAACAACATGACCGGCTCGTACTCGGCTTCCTCGAGCGCGACCAGGTGAAAGCCGTCTGCGATCTGGATCTCGGAGTTCTGCAGACGTTCCGGCAGCGACTGCAAGACGGCGGTCGTCACAATGTGGCCGCCCTTGATCGCGACGAGTTCGCCGGCCACGATCGGCGCGTTGGCGACCAAGCCACGGCCCTCGATCGCGCTTGCGGCGCCCTTGCGTGCTTTGGGGGTGATGTAGCTGGAGACGAGCACGGCTCAGTATGACATCCGGTGTCAGGCCCCACGATTGCTTAAGCGCCGGGCGGCGCTGCGGGGCCGATCAGGTCCCAGTTGTTGCCAGCGATGTCGAGGAACACGGCGACGCGGCCGTAGGGCTCGGTGCGCGGTTCAGTCACGAAGTGAACGCCCGCAGCCTTCATCCGCGTGTATGCGGCATCGAAGTCCTCCACGTGGAGGAAAAACGTTACCCGGCCCGCGGCTTGGTTGCCGACGACGCGGGCTTGATCCTCGCCGTCAGCCCGGGCGAGCAGCAGGCCGGTTACCGCGCCTGGCGGCCTGACAACGACCCAGCGCTTGGGACGGCCGTCGTTGGTAACGGCGGGGGAGTCCTCCGCGAGCTCGAAGCCCAGTGTGTCAACGAAGAAGCTGATCGCCGGGTCGTACTCGCTGACGACGACGGTGACAAGGCCAAGGTGCACCAGGCTAGCTTAGGTAACCGGCGGCCTGTCTAGTGTTGCGGTCATGGGCGACATCCAGGTGGGGACCGCGTCGTGGACCGACCGGACGCTGATCGAATCGGGCTGGTACCCGCCCGAGGCGAACAACCCGGCTCGGCGGCTGGGATACTACGCGCGCCAGTTTCCGCTGGTGGAAGTCGACGCTACCTATTACGCGCTGCCCGCCGAACAGACCGCCGAGGCGTGGGTATCGCGCACCCCGGCCGGGTTCACGTTTAACATCAAGGCGTTCAGCTTGTTCACCCAGCATCCGACCCGCGTGGCCGCGCTGCCCGCGGATTTGCGGGACGGCGTGCCGTCCGGCAAGCAGACCGTTTACCTGCGGCAGGTCGATCCGGCGCTGACAGACAGCGCGTGGGAGCGGTTCCTGGCCTCCCTTGAGCCGCTGCGCGTGGCCGGGAAGCTGGGTGCGCTCTTGTTCCAGTTCCCGCAGTGGTTCCCGATCTCGCGGGATAACAAGAATTACATCCTGTTGTGCGCGGAGCGGGTCGCGCCGCGCCGGCTGTGCGTGGAGTTCCGTAACCGCACCTGGATGACTCCTGACAATCAGCAGGAAACCCTGCGGTTCCTGTCCGAGCACGACCTGCCCTATGTCAGCGTCGACATGCCGCAGGGCTATCCGAGCTCGATTCCGCCGGTGCTTGCTGCCACCTCCGACCTGGCAGTGGTCCGGCTGCACGGCCATTCCGATCAGTGGACCAGTAAGGACATCCATCAGCGATTCGGGTATTGCTACAGCCATCACGAGCTCAGCGACTGGGCGCGGAAAATCCGCGGCCTCGCCGGCAATGCCGAGGACACGCAAGTCTTGTTCAACAACTGTTACAGCGACTACGCGCAGGTCAACGCCAGGGAACTAGCCGGCCTGCTAAGCGACCAGTAACGAGGCGGCAGCCCGTACCTGCTCGGTGGTGCCGTCAGCCGGCACTTCGCTGAAGCTGCCACGCTGCTTCGATCGCATCCTCAATCGCACCAGCGTCGCCCCAGGCGAGATCCGCGACAACCATCATGTGCTTGACGTAGCGGGCCGGCACGCTGAAGGTTCCTGGAAACTGCCGCATGATCGAGTCCCGGTAGTCGAAATCGGCGCGGATCACAAGGTGGACGTCGTCGAGTTGGCGCGCCACCAGCCTGCCGTGGTAGCGCCACTCGGTTAACCCGTCCGGCGCGGTTCGGCGAACGCCCGTCAAGGCCTCGGCCAGGAGAGCTACGTCGGCTATTTTCACGGCCCAGGACCTAGCCGGGCCGCTCAGCGGAATCCATCTCGACCCGACCGCGGATTCCAGCCAGCAGCCTCTTTCTCGCCCCGGCTGCGGATCGTCCAGGCAGCCAGTATCCCGTCGCGCACAGCGATGCGGATTACCCAGTAGAGAATAACCAGGCCGACGATCCACAAGATCACTGAAACAAGCAAGTGCATCAGAAACCTCCAGCCTCAGGGGACTGTTGCCAGTGCCGTCGATCATCGCATGGTGACTGCACCCAGAGACATGTCTTGCCGGTAAACCAGACATTCGTCCCGCGCGTCACATTGGCACCTCGGGCAACCGACGGGAACCGCATGTCAGCACGGCCCGCTGAGGCCTTAGAGGGGGTTGCCGCGTGAGCGCCTACAGCACCGCGCTGCGCGCGCTGAGCGAACGGCTTGACTCTGAGCTGGCCTTGCTGCGCCAGCGCGAGCACGCCGAGGCGCTGTCGGTCGTGGAGGCAGCCACTGAGCGATGCCGGATCCTGCAGAGGCACCTGGATGCTTGCCGAGAGCTGCGCAGGCAGCAGCTCGGCAGCAGCGCCGACGGTCACCACCGAGACCCTTACCAGGCCGACGGGATATAGCTCCTAGACCTTGACGCACGGGCGTGCGTCGGGCTGGTAGCGGTAGCCCATGCCGGGTTCGGTGAGCAGGTAGCGGGGGCGGGCTGGGTTGTCTTCGAGGGTGGCTGGCGGGTGGCCAGGGCCAGGGCGTCGCGGCCGGTGCGTGCGGTGGTGACGTCGTAGTGGCGGGCGCGCAGGTTGAGCAGTAGTTCGCGGTGCAGTTCGGGGTGGTCCTCGACGACCAGGATCCCTGGCGCGCGGTCGCGGTCACGATGGGCCGGGCCGTCGAAATGATCGGGGAGCTGGAAGCGGCCGCGCCGCTGCTCATGAAGCAAAGTCATCGCGTCCTCCTTCAGCATGGCCAGATCATCGCCCACGCCGCGGTAACTGGGCGGTGAACGAGCGGGGTGCAGCGGTAGACATCCGGTGGATGAGCACGGGCGGCTCATTCTGGCCTCGGGTTCCAGCGGAAGCGCCTGATGGCAACGACGGCGCCGACTGCGCCCCAGGTCGCGAGGACAGCCAGCTGCCGCCAGTCGGCACCGGTGTGCTGCGAGAGAGGCCCGGTCAGCGCTTCGTTGAACGGACGGACCGGAAGCCAGCCCGTTACCCGGTTCAGCAGCTGGGAGTGAATGGGAAGGTACGTGCCGGACAGGAACAGCAACGGGAAGAGCACGAGCTGGGCAACTGCAGGCGCTGCCTCGGCGTTGGAGATCACCGATGCCGCGGCGACGCCTAGGGCGCAGAAGCTGGCGGCACCGAGGACCAGCGTCAGCGCGATCGCGAGCCACTGGGACGGGAACGGTACGGCGTACAGGCGCCCGACCCCGACGATCAGCGCGATATCGACGAGGCTCACCAGGACGCAGTGCGCGAGCAGCCCGGTGAAGTAGGTCCATGCGGGCAGCGGCGTGGCCCGGACCCGCTTGAGAATCCCGTTCTGCCGACGGGCCGCGAGTGCGACTGCGAGCTGCCCGTAACACGAGCCAAGCACGCACAGCGCGGCGATGGTCGGGATGTAGTACTGCAGCGCCGACAGCCCGCCGAAGTAAGCGCTCCGCCCCACGCTGCCGAACAGCGCACCCATGATGGTCACGAACAGAACGGGGAACACGAACGTGAAGATGGCGCTCTGCGGGTTGCGCCAGAACGATAGCTGCTCGTACCTGACCTGGTGGATCATCAGGTCCAGGATGCTGCGCCGGCGCGGCGGCCGGCTGGGGAGAGCGGCGGCGGTCATCGGGGGTTCCTCTCCGGTGCGCCGGACGGCGCGCCATCTCGGGTCATTCGCAGGTAGACGTCCTCAAGGCTGGGCCGGTCCACGGTGAGCCCGGACAGCGCGACGCCACGTCGCTGCGCCCAGGCGGTCAGCCGGTGCAGTTCCTCGGTCGGATTGGTGGTCTCGATCGCCACCGTGCCGTTGCGCATGTCGGCGGGTACGGGCAAGTCGGTGAGCGGAACTCCGGCCGGCAGCGTGAAGCTGATGCGCGCGCGCTCCGGATCGCCGCCAAGGCCGGCGGGCGGTCCCTCCGCCACGACAGTGCCGTTGCTGAGCAGCACTACCCGGTCCGCGAGCGCCTGTGCCTCGGCCATGTCGTGGGTGGTCAGCAGGATCGTGGTCCCTGCCGCACGCAGCTGCCGGACCAGGTCCCAGGCGGTATGGCGCGCAGCAGGGTCGAACCCGGTTGTCGGCTCGTCCAGGTACAGCAGCTCCGGATTGCCGATCAGGCCGAGAGCGAGGTCAAGGCGGCGCTTCTGGCCGCCGGACAGGGACCTGACCTTGCGCCGCTCTATGCCCGTGCTGGACGGCATCGCGGCGATCGAGCGGATCGTCAAACTAGCCAACCCGCCGGTCGTCGTAGTGCTGACTACATTCGACGCCGACCAGTATGTGCTGCGTGCACTACGTGCGGGGGCGGCTGGATTCCTGGTCAAGTCAACCCCGCCGGACGACCTGATCGGGCTGGTGCGGGTGGCGGCCGAGGGACACACGGTGCTGTCGCCGGCGGCGGCCCGGCGGCTGATCGCAGCCTCGGCTGACAGCCAGCCAGCACGGGATCGCGCCCGCAAGCTGGTCAGCTCGCTGACCGAGCGTGAAGTGGAGGTGCTCAGCGGCCTGGGGGAGGGACTGTCCAATGCCCAGATCGCGGCCAGGCTCTTCCTCTCCGAGGCGACGGTCAAGGGCTATGTTTCCCGGATGCTGGACAAGCTCGGCCTCGACAACCGCACCCAGGCGGGGCTGCTGGCGCACGATGCGGGCATCGTGAGCAGCTAGGTGCTCAGCCGCACGGGCAGCCCGCCGCCTGGCTTTGGCCGCGAGTTTGAGCACCGGGTGCAGTCGAGTTCGGGCACCTGCACCTGCACCTGCACCTGCGTCCAGGCCGGCAACCAGGCCATCACCGCCGTTGACCGCCGACGCGATGCCCGGCGACTTTCCGCCGGGCCATCGCAACGATCAGCCGCGCCCGCAGACGGCCGCGCCGCGCCCATTTGGCGAGAGCCGGCGTCAGTTGATGTCTTGCCGAACGGACAGGGCGATACCGAGAATCCCCAGTACGACAGCCCAGGCGATCAGGGTGATCGCGCCGGCGCCTGGTGAGAGCAGGTGCTGGACGCGCAGGCCCATGAGTGCGTCCGAGGCACGGTCTGGCATGAACCGCCCTACCGAGGGGGCAAGGCCGAACAGGAGGTTGTCGACGACGAGGCCCCAGGCCAGCAGCGTGATGACGGCGCCGACCTGGTTGTGGATGATCGCTCCGAGGCCGGCGCCGATCGCGCCCCACAGGGCCGTGCCGACCGCCGAGATCCCACCGAAGCGCTTGGTCAGCGACTCCGCCTTGAGTACCACGGTCATCCGCGTGCCTGACCGTTGAACGGGACCGCACCGTCACCGGAGGTCGCTTGCCCGGCTTGGCTGGGCAGGTCCACCCGGTGCCGGACCGCGGAGGTGTTCACGCCGAGAGCGCCCAGCAGCGCCGCGGCAGGATCCGGGGGCTGGAGAGCGAGGATCCGGGCGAGCACCTGCCGGGCCGTGACCTGGCTCTTGATGCGGTTGGGCTTGGCCGCGTCTTCCAGTACTTTCTTTGCGGCGGGCGTCATGCGGAGACGGTCTTTCTGCAGCATGAGGTATCGGAGCGTCGGCTTCCTCGGCACCGCGTGCATCGGCAGCTCGGGAGCATCAGCGCCCGACCCCAGGCCCAGGGCACCCAGGGCCTCCCGGTCAAGCGAGTCAAGGGCCTGGCGGGCTTGCTGCAGGCTCACGCCCAGCAGGCCTTCGGTCGAGGGAGCCTCGAACAGGGCGAGCAGGATGTGGTCGGTGCCGGTCCGGCGGTCACCGCGGCGGCGAGCCTCCTCGCTGGCCTGCAGGTAGATGGCCCAGGGGTGAAGCGTCTCTGGCGGTACGGGTTCGGTGGTCATGATCAGTCCTTGTTGTATTTGGTGTGCACGGACTGGCGGGTGACGCCTAGGGCGTCTCCGATCTGCTGCCACGACCAGCCCTTTGCCCGGGCGGACGCGACATGGCTGGCTTCGACCCGCTCTGCTAGGCGATGGAGTGCCAGCGCGGCGCGAAGCCCGATCGCCGGGTCATCGGAGGAGATGCCTGTGGTGAGTTCTTCGATGTCCACGCCTGTCAAATTAAACTGACAGGCGTGGGCTTGTCAAATCAAACTGACGCCAGCTTAGCGGTCGGCTGCAGGGCGCGGAGCCAGGCTAGCCCCCAGCAGAATGCCGGTGGACCCGGCTGCGCCGCGCGGCGATTGCGGCGGATCTCAGCTACGTAGCCAACCGCCCGCGTTTCCGCGGGAACGCTCGTTGGCGACGATTGCTTGCAGGGCAGCGACGTGCCCGTCATATGCTGCCCGCCCGGCGGTGGTCAGGGACAGGCTAGTCCTGACGCGCGACGCGCATGTCGCCTTGTGTACCTCCACGTAGCCGGCCTCGTGCAGGACCCGTACGTGCTTGGACACAACTGAGTCGGTCACTCCCAGCGCCTCCCGGATGGTGGCGAAGTCAGCGGAGTCAACGGCGGACAGTATCGCGCAGATCTGGAGCCGGTTCGGCGCGTGCACGATCTCGTCGAAGCGGGCGCCGTTACTCACTGGCCGGCCTGGAGTCGTGCCCGCAGCACCCTGTCTGTCCAGCGTCCGAACGAGACCGTCAACGGCACGGCGAGCACGCCCGCCGCGACGAACGCACCGCGCAGGCCGCGATCAAGGTCGAGCCAGCATGCGAGAGCGATCAGCGCGCTCAGGGCCAGGACGTTGCAAGCGAAGATGACTCGCGTCCGGCAATCGAAGTACGCCATCGAGAGGCCGACCCGGCGCTGGTTCAGCCACATCAGCGCGCAGTAGGCGACCGTGTACGCGACTACCGACCAGGCGAACAGCACCCAGCTGTGCGCATCTGCCTCGGCGATCGCACCGCCGGCAAGCAAGCCGATGACTTTCCGCTATGGCAAGTGACTGGTCAGTGACCTGACAGGAGCCGGGTCAGCGCGGCCGGGATGTCACGCACCCTGCCGACTGGCTGGGTGATCCCGCCGCCCAGCCGAGCGAGCCGTTCAGCCTCGGCGGCCGACTCCGGGTCCGGCTCAGTGCCTGCCGGGAGCGGGCAGAGGACGTCTAGCCTGTCGATTCCTGCCAGCGCCGCGGCCGGATCGCTGCCGGTCGTGCGCAGGCAGTCCGACAGCAGGATCACGCACCGCTCCGCCGGGCCGCCCGCGGCCGTGCCGGACAGCAGGGCCGCTGCCGACCGCAACGCCGCCGCGATGTCGGTCATGCCATGCCCGCGCAGCGCGAGCAACCGCCCGACAATCTGCTCCGGGGGCTGCCGCGATCCAGGCGCCTGAAGCACCGTGACGGTGCCGGAGAACGCGGCAGCCCCGGTGTCCAGCCGGCCGTCGGCCGCCAGTAGCACGCTTGCTGTCGCGACCGCGGCCATCGCTAGTGCCTGGCCTGACATCGACCCGCTGCAGTCCACCAGCAGGCAGACTCTCCTGCGGTGAGCCTGCCAGGACCTGGTCACGAGCTCATCGGCTGGTGGCGGCCAGCTGCCGCCAATCCGGTCTAGTGACCGCTCCAGGTCGATATCGCCATCGCCGTGCAGCACAGACGCGATCCGGCGGGGGCTTCCGCGGCGTAGCTGATGCCCGGCCGCGCCGAGCTGGATGAAGACCCTGGCTGCTAGCTGCCTGGCCACTGCGCGCAGCTCCGCGTCGGTGGCCTGGCTGAGGTCGGCGAGGAGCGCGGCGGCCGCGTCAGGGTCGGCGGCGAGCAATGCGGCCAGCGCATCAGCGTCGAGAGAGCCGGCTTCGGGGGAGACGTCAGCGAAACCTTGATGCCTGTCAGCGAGCTCGGCCCGGCTTACTGTGCGGCGCGCCGGGCCCTGCTTCCGCTCGCGCCGCAGGCTGGAGCGTGACCCGCCCGGCTTAGTTAGGCCCGCGTCCGAAAGCGGGCCGTCAGCTTTTCCCTGGCCTGCCGGCGACCGGTCGGGCGCGTCTGGCGCGTCTGCGGAGTCATCGAGGGGCGCAGGCTCTGGCGCGTCCTCTGGCCACAGCTGCGCGAGAATCTCATCGAGCACGGACTCCGGGCTGCGGACGCAGCCGTCGGCAATCCTGATCCGCCCGGACAGCGCCGCGTACGCGGCATCGCGCGCAGTCAGCCGCGCCATGAAAGCCTCGTCGCGCAGCCGGGTCAGCCCGTCGATCAGCAGCACAAGGTCGATGGCGCCACGCACCGACGCGCCCATCCGCACGTCTGCGTGATCGCGAGTGGCGCGCGTGAAGGCGACCGCGAACGGCACGATCGTCCCGTCCCGCCCTGTGATTGCGCGGACGATGGATCGCTCAGCGACCGCGTCCTGGTAGCCAAGTACAACCCGGCAGATCCGGTCGGCGATCGCCTGGCTGACTCGCGCAGTGCCGATCGCGTCGAACGGATTCATCGCCGCGATGAGCCGGAACTGCGGGTCAGCTTGCACGGCCCCGAATCGCGGCACTGCGATCTCGCCCTCGGTGAGCACGGTGATCAGCACATTGAGCGTTTCCTCCGGGACGCGGTTGAACTCCTCCAGGTACAACAGCGCGCCGGCGCGCATGGCCTGCAGCAGCGGCCCGTCGGCAAAACTCGACGGTAGGTAACCCTCGGCGAGCACCTGCGCCGGGTCGTACTGTCCGACCAGCCGGGCGGGCGTCAGCTCGGCGTTCCCCTCGACGAAGACCACCGCCTGCCCGAGGTCGCGCGCGATCGATCGCAGCAACGTCGACTTGCCGGTGCCCGGTGGCCCTTCCAGGACGACATGCCTGGCCGCCTGCAGCGCCACCGTGAGGACCTCACGCTCCCTGCGCAGGCCGATGACCGGCGTGATGCCGCCGCCTGCCGGTCCCTGATAAGGAGTCGCCGTGGACTCAGCTGCCATGCAGGATGAGGCCCCTGATGTTCTTGCCGTCGAGCATGTCCTGGTAGCCCTGGTTGATGTCGTCGAGCGTGTAGGTGCTCGTGATCAGCTCGTCGAGCTTGAGGTCGCCCGAGCGGTACAACTGCACCATCAGCGGAATGTCGTGGAACGGATCGCCCGAGCCGAACAGGCTTCCCTGGATCCGCTTCTCCATCAGCGTCAGCATCGAGCTGTTGATCTGAATGTTGTTCGACACCAGGTCACCGAGACCGGTAACCACCACGGTGCCGCCCTTCCTGATGGTGTTGAACGCGTCGGTGACAACCTCTGTGGTCACCACGCCCACGGTCACGATGGCCTTGTCGGCCATCACGCCGCGAGTGAGCTCGTGGATCAGCATCGCGGCCTCGCCCGCCGTCGCGCAGCTGTGCGTCGCGCCGAGCTGCTGCGCAGCCTCGCGCTTCATTGCGACCGGGTCGATAGCGACGACGTTGCGCGCGCCGGCTAGCGCGGCACCCTGCACCGAGTTAATGCCGATGCCACCGATGCCGTAGATCGCGATCGTGTCGCCTGGCTCAACCGCAGCCGCGTGCACGGCCGAGCCCCAGCCGGTGGGCACGCCGCACCCGATCAGCGCGACCTTGTCCAGCGGCATGTCGTCGTCGATCTTCACCACGGACAGCTCAGACAGGGTCGCGTACTCCGAGAAGGTTCCGAGCATGCAGAAGCCGCCGACATCCTCGCCGTCGGCGGAGTGGAACCGGTAAGTCCCGTCCAGCAGGCAGCCGTCGAGGATGGTCGCGCCCAGGTCGCACAGGT
>Ga0335075_10016671_pt1 | contig 10954 bp, 3 predicted proteins | sample Lox_Sample_24_FD_206723 | JGI IMG/M metagenome (GOLD analysis project Ga0335075, IMG submission 206723) | Soil microbial communities from Loxahatchee National Wildlife Refuge, Florida, United States - Lox_Sample_2.4 | ecosystem: Environmental > Terrestrial > Soil > Wetlands | place: USA: Florida... | reverse complement strand
GGGCCCGGCAGCTGCCCGGCCTGGCCCGCGGCCCCGCCGGGCGTCCGGGCGCGGCCCGGCTGCGGGAGCGAGCCGCCGCGGTCAGCCCGCCCCGCGCGGTGGCCACCATCCTGGTCGGCGGCATCCTCCTCGGCCTGCTCGCCGCGCTGCGCGGCACCGGCGCGGCCCTCACCATCCCGGCGGCCCCGAGGCTGGCCGCCGTCAGCCAGCAGGCCACCGGGGCAGCCCCGCCGCATCCCGCGCGGGAAGCTGACCGGTTCACTGCATCGCTCCCGCGCACGGCAGCAGCCGCCTCCAGCAACGCCGCGGCCTCTGGACAAGCACCCGCGGGAGCCGCGGCCGGGACGGCACTGGCTGGCGGCAGGATGATCCGGCTGGAGGCGGCGCAGCGCCCGGGCCAGGACCAGTCGGCCAGCCCCGCGTACACGCTGTACACGGTCCAGCCCGGTGACAACCTGTGGGACATCGCCCTGACCCACCTCGGCAACGGCGAGGACTGGCACCGGATCTACGCCCTCAACGCCGGCCTGCCCCAGCCCGACGGCGAACGGCTCGTCCTGCCCAGCCTCATCCAGCCCGGCTGGATCCTCCGCCTCCCCGCCCCCGCCCCCGCGAGCGCGCCGAGCGGCAACGGCCACCTCACCGGCCCGTCGGCTCCGGTAACACCGGCAGCCGGCCACACGCCCCGGCCTGGGCCCGAGCCGTCAGCTGCCCCGCGCCGGCCGGTGCACCACCCCCGCAGTTCTGCCCCCGCGCTGCATCACGTCCAGCCAGACGCCGGGAACGCCGTCAGCATCCCGTGGGGCGGCCTGATCGGTGCCGGACTGGCAGGCGCGGTCACCGGCGCGCTGGTCCTGGCCGGCGTCCAGCGCCGCCGCCGCTACCAGCCCGCCAGGATCATCACCCCGAGCCTGGAACCCGGCGCGCCAGCGCCGCCGCTCATCGGGCTGCTGCGCCGGGCCACGCGGCTGGCTGACCCCCAGGCCGAGCAGAACACCAGCCTCTGGGCGGAAGACGCAGCAAATGGTGACGCGCTCGCGGCGACCGCAGCAGACCGGCCGTACTTGCCGGCTGCACCCACGCGCACGGCACCAGCGCAGCCGCCCGGCGTGGTCAGTCTCGGGATGCGCGACGGGCAGGAGGTCACCGCCGACATCGCCGCTCTCGGCGGCCTCGGCCTGACCGGCCCCGGAGCGACGGCAGCGGCCAGGGCACTCCTGCTCGCCATCCTCAGCCAGGCACAGCCCGGTGCCAGCGCGCTCCCGGCCGAGATCTTCGTGCCGGCCGCCGACGCAGCAACGCTGATGCCCGGGAGCGATGCGGCCGGGCAGCCCGGACTCACCATCACCAGCACGCTCAGTGCCGCCCTTGACCACCTGGAATCCGCCGTCCTGACCCGCGTCCGGACCACCGCCGCCACCGAGGAAGGCCCCGACTCCGGGCCAGAAGATGCAGCGCTGCCGCCAGCCAGCGCGGCCGCGCTGATCGCCACCCCCGACCCGGCGTGCAGCCCGCGACTGGCGGCGATCCTGCGAATGGGCCGCAGCACGGGCGTCGTCGCCATCCTGCTCGGCGACTGGCCAGACGGCCTCACCTGCCATGCCGAAGCCGACGGCACCGTCACCGCCGCCGTCCCCCCGCACCAGGACTTCCGCGGAGTGCGCCTATTCCACCTCACCCCCGCCGACTCCGCGGCGATCCTGTCCGCCTTCCGAGAAGCCCACGGCGGTAGCGAACTCCAGCAGCAAGAAGAGCCCGCTGTCGCGGCCGACGGCCAGCCCGTTAGCGGCCCAGCCGAATCGCGACGCGTAGCAGACGCCGAGAATCCGGCAGTCACCGAGCCGCACGAGGATGCCGCGTCTGCGCCAGAGATGGCCGGCGCGCAGGACGACCTCGGCGCGCAACCATTGCCCAGCGGCGCTGGCGTCTGCGTAGCGCTCTTCGGGCCGCCGCAGATCACCGTGGCCGGACGCGAGATCACCGGCGGGCTGCGCAAGGCACGCGAGCTGCTGGCCTTCCTCGCCGTCCATCCCGACGGCGCCACCGGCGACCAGGTCAGCGAGGCGCTCTGGCCAGGAGCGCCACCGGGTCATGGCACCGCGCAGCGCAACATCGCTGTCCGCAAGCTCCGCGAAATGCTGCGCACCGCAACCGGCCAGCACGACGCCACGTTCATCACCCTGGCCGCCGACCGGTACCGGCTCAACCCGGCCCTGTTCGACATCGACATCTGGCGGTTCCAGCGCGCCCTACTCGAAGCCCGCCACGCCAGCGGCGAGGATGCGCAGCTGGCCGCTTTCCGGCACGCGGTCACTGCCTACCACGGCCCGCTCGCAGACGGAACCGGGTACGACTGGGCCGAGCCTTACGCCGAGCAGGCCCGCCGCCGTGCGCTCGATGCGTGGACCCGGATCGCCGAGATCACCGCGCCGCGCGACCCCGAGCAGGCCCTCGCAGCGCTGGAGACCGCGCTCGGCCACGACCCGTACAACGAGTTCGTCTACCAGAAGATCATGCGGCTGCAGGCCGCCGTAGGACGTCCCGACGCCGTCCGCCGCACCCTCAGCCTGCTCGAAACCCGGCTAACTGAACTCGGCGTTACCCCCGCCCCGCAGACCCGCGCATTGGCCGCCTCGCTAGTTGGCACGGCTAACGGTCGGCCCATCGGGCCATCTGGATTCTCAGGATCTGTAGACAATTCCGGACGATCATGAAGACCGGATCAGCAAAGTCGGGCTTCGTGAGCAATCGCCGGACCTGTCAAGGTAACTGGACAGGCCCTGGGCTCCAATCTTCGAAGCGGAGGTGTCGCCGACGTGCCTGTGCCATGTCGACTTCTCATGATCAGATCATCCGGAGGAACACTCAAGGCGATGGCCGTGGGAGAGTGGGATGGGCGATCGCGAGATTGACTATGGCGATGACAGAATAGTTTGTCTAACGATGCTCTGATCCTGGGGCAGGCAGCGCGCGAAGAGGGCTATTACATTGTCGGCAGCCAGCCTGGAGTCCGGTGCGTTGCCGATATCGAAGACCCTCTGGAATGCGCGGAGGAGATGGCGGACGGCTGCCGGCAGGATGTCTGGGAGTGACGGGTCCGCCTCCGCTAGTGCCATGCGGAGTGCCTGAAGCACTCGGGGCACGTCCCCCAGTGGCCCGACCGTGTTAATCGTGGCGGCAGTTACGCCCGCACACAGGCTCTCACGCTGAGTCGACGCGAAGTCGGTGCGCAGAATGCCGAGGACGCTGGCATGCAAGAGATCCGGCAGAATTGCTGGTGCTGCGGCATTCAGGTCAGTGCACAGGCTGTTATAGACGGGGAGTGCTGTGGCTGGAGGAGTCCAGAATGCTGGCTTTGCCGTTGCTGAGCAGACAGCGCCGCGGTCGTTGCTCCCGGCTGCCGCGAGTGTCCGGAGACGATTGTCGTCGGGCGGGAAATCGCCGACGTAGCCGCGGATTAGCCTCCTGACGGCTTCTTCGCGCTGCCCGGCGGGAACCAGGCCGATGCTGGCGTAAGCGTCCAGCAACGAGAGGGTGGAGAAGGCGGGTATTCCTTGGCTGCGCGCGAGGCGGCGCAAGGCTACGTCGTCGGCCCACAGGGCTGAACCATGGGCGGCGGCGATGCGAAGCGCTCCTGCCCAGGGGTCGAATCCGGGGCCGTTAAGATCGCCGAGGCCTGGCGAGTCCGTTACTGGCATCGGAATCCGTCGGCACTCGCCGGCGAGCGTGTAAATTACGTCGATCTCTGCCCGCTGTCGGCTCTGGGCATCTGAGTCAACTGGGATCAGGCCGCCTTGCCCCGTTGCCTGGTCGACCACCCATGTGCCTGCTGTCGGCAGGTAGAGCTCGTCACGGGCTGCAACGATGTCGACGTATGCGCTGTCGACTAGGAGCACCTCCCGGAACCCGCGGGTCAGGATGTCCGCCATCTCCGGGAGAAGGGCGCGAACATGCAGGGCTGTGGTGTCAGTGACCACTGCAGCGGTTGGCGTGATCGCCGAGGTGCGCAGCCGGGGCTCCTGGGCCTGGTTCTGCTGTCCGGGTGCGGGAGTCGATGTGGTGCCTACCGGGGATGCTGCCAGGATGCCGAGGATTGCGCTGGCATCGGCTATGCCGGCATTGTGCTCGTCGCCTGCGGCTACGGCAGACAGCACGCCTGCAACGCGGGTCACTATGCAGTGGGCGTACGGGCGAGAGGACAGCGCCGCAAGTACTCCCAACGGGTGGGTGCCGCGCATGACAGCTGTCATGAGCTTGCGGGCGTGTGCTGCTTGCTGTGGTGCGGGTCTCGCCTCGTGGTTGAGTTGATCTGCAAGGTCGGCCGCATCCCGGCCGCCGTGTCGCCGCAGGTACTGGCTGTCTGGGTACCTCGCGAAGAAGTCAGCGAGTTCCTGCTCTAGGCGTCCCTGTAGTTCCGCGTCTAGCGTGGCCTGGGTGTAGTCGTCCTGTTCGCTCGTGGGCAGGGTGAGCAGTGCCAGGGTATGGCCGGCGAAGCGTTCGTCGCTGCCGAACAGGCTGAGGTATCGGAGTCCGTAGGTGACCGCAGCGGGGAAGTCGCCGTTGCGGCGGAGCAGTACCAGGGCTAGGTGCGCCGCGTTCGGCGTGGGCGGGTTGCCTGGCAGCGGCGTCTCGTCGGAGGCGCCTGGGGCGCCTTTCAGCACAGCCCATGCGCGTTCGTGGTCCCCGCGGGATGCGTGCGCGTAGGCGAGCTGCCAGCGTGCGGCGTCCAGGTACGGGTCCTCTTCAAGGGCGCTGTCCCAGGCCGCAATGGCTTCGGGCCAGGCTCCGCGGTCGGCCTGGAGCTCGCCGAGTCGGGTACGAGCCCGGCCACGGCCGGCCCAGCTAGCCGCTGCTGTCCGGAGCACATCTGTGAGCAGGCGTTCAGCGCGGGCAGTATCGCCGGCTCGCGCGCAGGTGTTTGCTGCCTGGATGATCAGGTCGTCATGGTCGAACCGGGATGCGCCAGCGGCGAGTGTGTCAACAGCCGCGTCGACCTGCCCGAGCCTCGCGTACGCTTCCCCGAGGATGCTTGCGACGGAGGCGCTTGCGTTCCGGTGCGGGTGCAAGAGGTTTACCGCTGCGTCTGCGTCGTCGCGGGCAAGGGCTGCACGTGCGTGCAGTTCTGCGGCGGTAGCCGGGTCAGACGCGAGCAGTTCATCTAGCCCTGGGAGGTCGTCTGCTCCGACTGTCGCAAGTCCCTGAAGCGCCTGAAGCCGCTCGTCAACTGTCGTCGCTGCTGCTAGTGCCTGCTGCCAGAGGCTGACAAGTTCGTCATGGCTCACCTTGCTGGCCTGGGTTTCTCGCAGCGCGAGGAGAGCCTGCGCCCAGGCGCGGAGGAACCCTGTCGGAATCTGCCCAGGTTCAGCCGCGAGTTCGTCAGCTACCTCGGGGACCCCCTTGGCTGCCGCGAGGATGACCTGCTTGACGACTTCCGGGTCGCGCGCCTCTTCGTCGGTGGCCTGCCCGAATGCGGCGGAGCCGATGGCGATGACCTGCCGATACCGTGCCGCGTCGCTTGCTGCCGCGATTGCCACCCGAACCGCCATCGTGCTGTCTCGTCGGGCCCCGCGGCACGCGTCACGGACCGTGGTCGCGAGCTGGACTGCACGATCGAGGTCGGCGGCCCTGTCGGCGGCGCCTACAGCGGCGCGGGAGCGCAATATGGTTGCGGCTGCCAATGCGGTGTCATCGAGCCAGCCGCGGGTGAGTGCGCCATCAAGGGTCTGGAGGGCGGCGTCGTGCCTGGCTCTCGCAGAGAGTGATGGATCGCTCATCTCTATCTCGGCTCTGATCCGCGCCTGCATGTCGCGGTCGACTGGGCGTTCCGGGTTCCAGGCTGTCAGGTCGTGACGAAGTTGCTCGCGAAGCTGCTGCGGGCCTGCGCCGGGCGCGTTCTCGGCGTCTAGTGCAATGAAGGCGGCGATCAAGTCGTATGCGGCTTCGGCGTAAGGGGCTGAGCTCGCTAGCGGCGCGATGCTGGCTGCCCTTGCCAGGTTGCCTGCCTGCAGCGCTGACCATGCGGCGCGGGCCAGGAGGTAGGGCCGGCGTGCGCTGCCCGCTGATACTGCGCACTCGAACGCAGTACTGGCGTGACGGTGGAGACCGTACGCGGCGGCGATCTCCCCAAGCAGAGCCCAAGCGGCGGCATGAGCGGGCGCGTCCGGCGTTCCAAGGAAGGCCGGTGGAGTGTCGACCCAAGCTTGCAGCGTCTGAGCGGGGAGTGCGGCGGGATCGGTGACTGCCGACAGGATCTGCTCGGTGTCCGCCGGATTCTCGGCGAGTGCCAATTCGACGGCTGGCCGGGAGACAGCAGGCAGGGCGACCGTCCGCTCGCGGAGACGGGCGAGGCGCCCTGTGGCGTCCTCCGCTCCGCGCGTCTCCAGCGCCACGCCGAGCATGACGGTCTGCTCGGCCAGTGCATCGCTTGGCGTCATCAAGGCCGTGAACGGCCGCTTCACATCGGGATAGGCGTTTAGGTAGGTCTTTATCTGGTTGCCATCCCAGACGTCCCATCCCTTCAGGCCGAGGGTCTCCTTGTACTTCTCGATCAGTTCATCGGCCTTATCCCTGCCTCCTCTCCCGGGGACTGCGGACAGCGAGACGTTCGTCGCGAAGATCAGGTAGTCCGGGCGTCGCCCCTCGCTTACACGCCTCTTGTCCGGGTTTGCCCAGTCGTCAAGTTCGTCCTTTACCTGTCCGAGAAACCAGGTGGCGTCCGTCCCGCTGCCGAATAGCTGGTCCTTGTACTTGGCCTGCAGGACGCCGTAGCCATCCCATGGATCAGCCGCATTCGGATACTGCTGGCGCCCCGAAAAGCTGGCTTCTCTCCCTCCATCCGGACCATCCCCGAATGCTGTGATGCCAGGGCCCAGGATGTGGACCGCCAGGGCCAATACCAAGTGCTCGAAAGTATCCGGCCCAAGGCGCGTCAGATCTTCGCTCATGTCCTTCCGTTCTCGCGGCATGGAGCCGGTCACCCTGGCAGAGTCAACTTCCGCGGGCCAGGAACCCTCTCGAGGGAAGCAGCGACGCTGCAGCCTGGGTTCAATCCGTTGGCACTCAGATTTGCTGCCACCGCGCTGCAGGAACGGCAGGCATTGGCAGCGACGCGACCCAGCGGTGCGGTCATTCTAGGCCAGCCACCAGCAGGTGCGCCTTTTTCATCCAGGGGCGCTCCGCGGCTCACGAAAGTGGATCTTGCGCCGGTGTGATTCGCTCGCCGCTAGTCTGGGCGCGTGCCGAACGAAGATGGGCGGACCGGCCGCTCAGCCGCGTGGGGAATCGCGGCTGGGGTGTTCTGTGCGTGCGCGATCGCCACCTGGCAAGTAGCCGTTGCGCCGAAGTCGACCTTCCCGATCGTGCCTACCTACGTCTTCGCAGTCGCTGCCGTGCTCGCTCTGTACATGTGCTTTGCCACCATCTGGGGCTGGTGGCCGACCGGGCAATCTGTCCGCGGCCCGTCCACAGCCCGTGTCGCTACTCGGTCGGCTCACGATGGGCAGGAGGCCGCGGGTGCCACAGGCGAGCCGGCTGCATCCGCCGGCGCGGGCGGCTCGGCTGCCACCGCTCTTGCGAGCTCGACACCGGTCAGCATCAAGCTCAAGCCGGAGCTGGACACCGGCACCAATCGCTTCCGGCTGGGCGCGCTGAACCGCGGCGATCTGGGGAGCTTCCGGGCTGAGGTCACTGATGCGCACAACCAGGACGGCAACTGGATCGGTCGCCGCAGCTGGCCGGTCCCCTGGCTGGACGACGGGTCGGTGGGCGCTAAGCAGATCCCGAAGTTCGGCAAGCCGCTGCTCGACTTCGCCCGCTTCGACTTCCTGGGCCTGCAGCGGGACCTGGAAGGAACCAAATGGCTGCGAGGCGAACACTGGGTCTTCCCGTCCCTGCCGGATCCGGTCAAGGTGAGCTACTCAGCCGTCCGGTACTGGTCTGAGCTGAATGACCAGCACTTCGTAATCACGGTGCGGGTCATCCGGGACGATCCGCCCGGCCACATCGACACCCGGTTCAAGATCGGCACCGACGGGACGCAGCCGTACTGCCGCGAGTTGCCCGAGACACCCGCACCGGTGCCGCCCGTGCCGACGGATCCGCACCGGCTCCACGCCCCCGCCGTTGACGGCAGGCCGCAACAGCCCGCCGCCGAGCCTGAACCGGCCCCAGCATCGGAGCCGACGATCACCGATCGCTGGCACCACACCTCCGACGGCGGCAAGGTCCCGGCGTTGATGCGCCTCACCCACATTGGCATGTCTCACCCCGGCTACGGAGGACGGCAGTCACAAGAGACGCCGCCCTCGGTCAAGATCGGCATGCTAGTCGCCTGCCAGCCGATCGACCCGGCCTCCAGCGGCACCGAATTGCGCGCCAGGTTCCTGGCCTTCCTCAACTCGCCGGCCGTCCGTGCCGCGGTAGAGGCGCTGACCACAATCGAGCCCGGCATGTCCTGGAAGAACCTGGCCGGCCACGGTCCGCGGACGCTTGAGGCCGCCTTGACCGCTAGCCAGGACGTGCTGGCGGGCGTGCCGGTTGCCTCAGCGCTCTTCCTGCCGCCGACAGCGGGCGAGTCGCTTTACGGCCGCGACGGGCGTGCGGCGACCCTGATCCTCTACGTGGAACCGCGGACCGCCGACGGTCAGATCCCGCCGGCATCTGACCTGGCCACCTGGTCGCGGCGCTTCAGCCTCGCGCTCTCCCTGCCAGGCGCCTTCGCCGAATTCCTGGACGACGGTATTGGTCTGGTCACTTCCAACGAGCCTCCCGCCCAGCTCGGCGTCTGGCTCCAGTCGTACCAGCCGCTGACCGTCATGGTCGATATCGGCGGGCTGCACATGCTTCAGGGATCCTCGCCATCGAATCAGTTCATCGGCTGGGCCTTCGCTACCGCGGACGGCAAATCGCCAGCAGGCGCCGCTCGCGATCTGATCGTCCAGTTGTGCGAGTACACGCTGCACCTGGACGACTTCGAGCGCGCGCTGGCAAGCGAATCTCTGCAGGACGGTTCGGCTGCGACCCTGACTCGTGACTTGCAGTGAGCCACGACCCGGACCCAAAGCAGGACGCGGAACAGATCAGGTCGGCGGCCGCGGTCTTCAGGGCAGCGATTCTTCGCTGCCCGCGCAGTGACCTGCCGACGCTGAAGAACTTCCCTCACGGCTCGTGCGGCGACGCCGCGATGCTCCTCGGTCAGTACTTCCTCGACCTCGCGCTCGGTCTATGGGAGTACGCCGGTGGTGTACGCGAGACGGATCTCCAGTCACACGCCTGGCTAGAGCGCACCGGCCTGATCGTGGACATCACGGCCGACCAGTTCGAGCCCGTTGACCAACCCGTCATCGTCACGCGTGATCGGAGCTGGCACGCGCAATTTGTCTACCCGGAGCCGCGACATGCCGTCCGAATCAGCGACTACGACCCCGGCACGCAGACGCGGCTGCGACCGATCTACGACCGCATAGAAGCGGCACTGAAAAGCTCTTGATGAGTCATGCTCCCGGCCTGCTCACCAGTGGCTTCGCTTGGCAGATAATGGCACATCATTGACCCTGGGCATTCTCCAGCCCCAAAACCTACCATCCTGATCCGCATTCCAGTCCGCCAGCCACTCTGGATTCCATTTCGGATACCTGCTGAGATCGGAATACCCCATGCCGCTGAACAAGCAGGACGTAGCCGCTGCGGGTATTCCGATGGCATCCCAGACTGATACAGCACTGAAGCTGTAAGACGATTCACCGGCAGGCGGGCGGGCGCGGTGGGTGCGGCTGGGTGAGCCGGGGATTGCTGGGGCCACGTAAGCCGGTGCTGTCGGGCGAACGCCTGTGGCATGAGATGAGCATGCCCGCAGGTAACGCACGCAGGCGAGGCGCGCCGCACTGAGGCGCGCAGTAAGGCGCGCGGCGGCGCACCGGCCGCGTCTCCTAGCCGCGCCCCGAGGATATTCGGGCGCGCGGCCTGCGTGCCGCATTAAGCAGGTAATGGAATCCGGGGCGGTGGCGCATTCCCGCGGCGGAATCCGAAGCTGGTGCTGAAAACGCCGCGAATTCCGGCCACAAGAATACGTGAATTCTCCTGGTTCCGGAGGCCAGAATCCGTTGAAGAGCCCCGGTAGCAGAGCTACCGTCGTCCTGACCCGAGAACGGAAACGGAAAAGCACCGCGAAAAGCGCAGCTATTACCTGGGGCGAATGCCCGCCTCAATGGAGGCCCGAGATGACCACCGAACCCCCCGCGCCCGGCGCGCCAGCGCCGCGCCTCACCCCGGCCGGCCGGCTCGGCCAGGGCGAACTCCGACGGCAGGTCGCCGCCCACCTCGCCGCCAGCCCCGCCGCCGCGCACACGCCGGTCGCCATCGCCAGGGCGCTGAACCGGTCCGCCGGAGCGACCGGCAACGCCCTGGCCACCCTGGCCGCGCGGGGCGAGGCCGAGCGCGTCCCCGGCAGGCCAGCCCGCTACTGCGCCACCGCCGCCACCGCCGCCGCGGCGACCGCAGCCACGCCGGCACCCCGCCGGCCCGCGGCCGCCATGCCTCGTCTTCGGCCCGCGCCTGCCGTTTCTCTGCCCTCGCCGCCGGCCGGCCCGCCGGTCGCGGCGCGGCCCGGCAAGCCTGCCTACCGGCCCAGGGCGCTGGCCGACATGCCGGACGTGGCGGCGCTGCAGGCGTTGCGCGCGGCTGGCATCCCGGCGCTGCTGTACGGGCCGCCCGGCACCGGCAAGACCTCGCTGGTCGAGGCCGCGTTCCCGGACGTGATCACCGTCGCCGGGGACGGCGACACCACGGTCGCCGACTTCGTCGGCGAGTACACCCAGCGCCCGGACGGCAGCTACGAGTTCGTGCACGGGCCGCTGATCCGGGCGATGACCGAGGGCGCGGTGCTGCTGATCGACGACGCGACGCTGATCTCCCCGCAGGTGCTGGCGGTGGCGTACCCGGCGATGGACGGCCGCCG
>Ga0335075_10016670_pt1 | contig 10954 bp, 17 predicted proteins | sample Lox_Sample_24_FD_206723 | JGI IMG/M metagenome (GOLD analysis project Ga0335075, IMG submission 206723) | Soil microbial communities from Loxahatchee National Wildlife Refuge, Florida, United States - Lox_Sample_2.4 | ecosystem: Environmental > Terrestrial > Soil > Wetlands | place: USA... | reverse complement strand
ACGCCGAACTGCTGGTGCTGCGGCATGAGGTCGCCGTGTCGCGCCGGGCGCATCCGCGGCCCCGGCTGGACTGGGCCGACCGCGCGGTCCTCGCCGCGCTGATCCGGCTCCTGCCGCCACGGCTGCGAGCGCACCGGCTGGTCACGCCCGGCACCGTCCTGCGCTGGCACCGCCGCCTGGTCACCCGCCACTGGACTTACCCGCACCGGACAAGACGACCGCCAGTCAGCCACGATGCTCGCCGCCGGCTTCTCCCCCGTCGACTGCGCGGTCACGCTGCAGCGCCTGTACTGCCTGTTCGTCATGGAGGCCGGCAGCCGTTACGTACATATACCCGGTGTCACCGCGAACCCGGACGGCCCGCGGACCGTGCAGCAGATCCGCAACCTGCTGATGGATCTGGGAGACCACGCCGCCAGCTTCCGGTTCCTGGTTCGCGACCGGGCCGGGCAGTTCACTGCGTCATCTGACACAGTCCTAGGCGACGCCGACACCGAAGTGGTGAAGATCCCGCCCCGGAGTCCTCGTGCAAACGCCTATGCCGAGAGGTTCGTGCTCACCGCCCGGACAGAGATCACCGACCGGATGCTCATCTCCGGCCAGCGGCATCTGCGGACGATCCTGGCCCGGTACGAGGTCCACTACAACGGACGCCGGCCCCATCGCAGCCGCCAGTTCCGCCCGCCCCGGCCTGACCACCCTGTCTCCGGCCTCTCCAAGAAGCGGATCCAGCGCCGGCCTGTCCTCGGCGGCCTCATCAACGAGTACGAGCGAGCCGCATAGAAGCCCAGGTCAAGACCAGTGGCTGAGTTCTGGAACCCCACAGGGTTGTCCCGCGCCATCTGCTCGATCAGTATGGCGATCTTGGCGTCGACCGGGGGCAGCCTCCGCGGTGCGGGTAGGTCCAGTACTGGCGGACTAGCTGTCGGTGCCAGGCGGTCAGGCGGACGAACATCAAGTACAGCAGCCGTACGGTCACAGTCCGCGATACTGACAGCCGGAAGACAGCCAGCGCAGTCGTACTCGCGGATAAGCAACCTATGCCCGTTGGCGACCGCATGCTGGATCCAGAGCAAAGCCGCAGATCAGAGGCCATGACCAAGGTTCTGGAACCCTACAGCCAGCCGGGCCCGACCGTAAGGCCCTCGCGCAGTCACACGCCCAAACCGACCGCTCTTCTTCCTGCACAAGACACCAGGTCAGAAGCTATGACAGGAGTTGTCGGCACCCACAGTGTTGCAGATCGCCGATGTCGCAAGTGCCGGAAACGGCACCAACCAGTCAGGTGAAGGGGTTCTCGATGCGGACGCCGCGGATCACCTGGCTGGCGTTCAGGTCCTCCGATAGGACTCGCTCGCATCCGGCCCTGCTCGCGGCCTCTATGATCAGCGCGTCCCACAGCGATATCTGGACAGTCCGCGATGTATCGACCGCGGCGAGCACCAAGGGTGCATCGACGCCAACCACATCGAGCTTCGCGATCCCGCGTACCGCGCGGGCCGCGCGGTCCTCGCTGAGCGGGCACTTAAGCTTGCGGGTGGTCACCACGTAGAACTCCTGCAGGACCTGCGTGCTCACTACCAGGTTCTCTGGCTGCACGCTGAGCAACTCGACCGCTCGCTCGTGCTTGGCCTTCTCGGCAGGGCTCTCGTCAACGGAGTACACGAGGATGTTGCTGTCGAGGAATGTCTTACCGCTCATACAGTTCGTCCCTGGACCACGACCGGCCCTCGATGCCGCTCCCAGCCCCGGCGCCCTTGGTAGCCGCAAAGAACTCCGCCACCCCCTCGGCAGCGGTGGAACGCCCTGCTAGCTGCTTAAGATATTCACGCACCAAGGCATTTACCGAAGTCCCCAGTTCAAGGGCCCTGATGCGAGCCGTCCTGAGGATGTCCTCATCGACGGTCAGCGTAAGATTGGTCACTTGGAACCTCCCGTACCACATATTAAGTGTAACACATATCCCGTGTGATGCGTGCGTGGTTCCGAAACTGTACCGCTTCAAAACACGGCGCAGGATGGTTGAGCTGCGATTTGCTGTCGTCGGCGAGGCGGAGGAGGATCGCGGTCTGTGTCTGTCCGTCTGCTGTATCTGATCGCGCTGCAGCTGTCCGGCTGGCTGGTCCTGCTGGGGCCGCCGCCAGGCTTCGAAGGACGCGGAGATCTTAGTCCTGCGCCATGAGGTGATGGGCTCCTGGCCCGGTGCGGGCGATGCTGGTGCCGGATCCCGCCGATCAGCATCCGGTCGGTGACCTCAGCCCGGACGGTGCGCACCCAGCGCTCGGAAAAGCAGTTTGCTGTGGGGGTTCGCGGCGGGATCTTCACCACCTCGATGCCCGCCGCGGACAGCACCGCGTCAAACGCCCCGGTGAACTGCCCGGCCCGGTCCCGGACCAGGAACCGGAACTCAGCAGCCCGCTCCCCCAGGTCCATCAGCAGGTTCCGCGCCTGCCGCATCGTCCACGCGCCATCCGGATGCGCGGTCACCCCCAAGAGACGTGCAGGTGACGGGTGCGTGTGCAGGAACTGGCGCCAGGCCGTACGGCTGCGCTGAGGCGCAGGCGGTATCCGCAGCCGCTTCAGGATCCTGTAGTGCTTCTAAAACTCGGCCATGGGGGTCTGAGCTGGTAAATCACGCCGCTTGTTCATACTAGTTGATCAGTCCGCCGAGTACCTGCTTCCGGAGTATCCGGCCTGCCGAGGGCGGGAACGGGATGATGTCCGGGTTGTCCTCGGGAGCGCGCAGGTTCATGTCGTGCCCTTGGTGGCTGCGGCCGGTGTTGTAATGCCCGACGTACCCGGACAGGGTCGCGTGCAGATGCCGTTCGCCGGCGAGGAGCATCCGGTCGGTGCACTCGGTCCGGGCGGTGCGCACGAACCTTTCCGCGTAAGCGTTGCCCCGCATCGTCAACACCACCGGCCCCGGCGTCCGCGTCTTCGGGATCTCCGGCTGTGCTCATGCCGCAGCCCTGCTGTATGCCTGGATCAGCGGGGTCCATGCCGACCGGACCGCGCGCGGGATCACCAGCTCATCCCACAGGTCGAGCAGCAGCGCGCCATCAACGTAGGCCAGGATGTCGGCCGGACGCCCTTCCTGCAGCACGATCTCGTACACCCGGACCCGGTCAGCCCGCGACCGCAGGTCGAACTGGCGTCCCGGCGCCGACCAGTTCAGGTGCAACGGCAGCTTGACCACCGCGAGAGCGCGCGCCACGTCCAGGCGGGGCAGCCGATCCGGCACCCATACCGGCCTGCCCTGCGAGGACTGCCGCTGGGTGAACGAGATGTGCGGCTGCGCCGCCAGCTCCCACCCGGCCCCGGACAGGAGCCGGGCATAGGTGGCCACCATCGGCGACTTCCGCCCGTGCTCATAGGCCGACAGCGCCGTCCGCGACGTCCCCGCCAGGTGCGCCAGCTCCGCCTGGGTCAAGCCGGCATCGGTCCGGACTTGCTCAAGAAGCTCACCGGGCTCCACCACACCCTCCCTCGGGTATCTTATCAGATAACGTATCCGATAAGATACCACAGCGGTTGGCGGTCCGGAGGACCTCGCCTCCCGATGGACCAGGGAACGCTCATGATCTGCTCCCCGATGACCAGTACGTCGGCTCGTCCGGCGACCGCGGCGGCCAGGACGTGACGGTCCTTGGGATGATTGGTCATCGAGCCGGTCAGGTTCTCATAGCCAGTGATCTGCGCTCCGGGGAAATAGGCCGCCATCTGGTCCAGCCGGTGCCCGATCGCCTCGGGACCGGCGCCGGCCTTGACCAGGTCGCGGCGGAGTTCTTCCAGCACCCCGTCCGACCACAAGGGCCGGTACACGCCGGCCTCCGCGACCGACAGTAACCTGTCACACAGGTACGGCCTCAGCAGCACGCACGTATCAAGGAACACGGCCTCCACAGCGCCTGCCTAGCTCACTGGTCACCGGAAGGCAGCCGCTCGAACGGCACCTCCGGCAGGTCATAGAGCCCGGCGTCCTCGGCGTCCGCGACCATCTGGTCCAGTCCCGCCGCGCGACGCCGACGGGCACGCTCCTGGTAGGCGAGCACGTCGGCCAGGCGGACCCGCCGGTGCCGCCCCGGCTGGTCGAACGGGATCTCCCCCGACTCCAGCAGCCGCACCAGGGTCGGACGCGACACCCCCAGAATCTCTGCCGCCTCGCTGGTCGACAAGACCGTGTGATGCGGCGCGATCGTGATCGCGTGCCCCTCCGACAGCGCGTCCACGACCACCCGCAAGATGCCGAGCACCTCAGCAGGCAGATCCAGCCGCTGCCCTCCGGGCCCGACCAGCATCACCGGTTCCGCCAGGACGGCCCGTACCCCGCCGAGGCCCTGCGGGCACTGCGGCGGCAGTACCGTCCGCTCAACCAGCGCCATGCTCATGTCGCAATAGTACCCCGAAACGAACAAGACGAAAGCGCGGCCTATAGGGCGGACGCGCGGCTGCACCCCAGCCTGTACCGCTTCAATAATGTCTCCGCCAGGTCTGACCTGCGGGTTCGGAGGCCGTCTACGCGGCTCTGTGGTACTCGTTGATCACGCCGCCGAGGACCTTGCGGCGCTGCACCGGCGCGTCCAGCGACACGACGACCGGCCCGTCCTGATCGGGTGGCCGTTGCTGCCGGGACTGATGCGGGCGATGCCCGTTGTAGTGCGCCACGTAAGCACGCAGCACTGCCTGTAGACGCGCTTGGCCGTAGATCAGTATCCGGTCGGTGCATTCGGACCGGACGGTCCGTACCCAGCGTTCGGCATAGCAATTCGCCTGGGGCGCCCGCGGCGGAGACTTGACGATCTGCACGCCGACGCTGGCGAAGACCTCGTCGAACACGGCGGTGAACTTGGCGTCGCGGTCCCGGATGAAGAACCGGAACGAGCCAGTCCGGTCACCGAGATCCATCAGCAGGTTCCTGGCCTGCTGCGCCGTCCAGGCACCGTCCGGGTGCCGGGTCACGCCGAGGATATGCACCCGGCGAGTCGCCACCTCCACCACGAACAGCACGTACAACCGCGTGAGGAACACCGTGTCGACGGCGAAGAAGTCGCACGCCAGCAGGCCCTGCGCCTGGGCCCGCAGGAACCTGCGCCAGGACGTATCCATGCCGCGCGGCGCGGGCCGGTACCGCAGGGCGCGCAAGATCCTGCGGACAGTTGCGTCACTGATCGTGTAGCCGAGCCGGGTCAGCTCGCCGTGCACGCGCCGGTATCCCCACCCAGGGTTCTCCCTCGCTAGCCGCAGCACCAGCTCGCGGATCTCCCGGCTGACCGCCGGCCGATCCCGCCGGCTCGGGTAGGTCCATTTCCGGGTGATCAGGCGGCGGTGCCAGGCCAGCAGCGTTCCCGGCGTCACCAGCCGGCTGGCGCGCAAAGTGGCGGGCAGCACCACGTTTTGAAGCGGTACAGGATAGCGTGTCATACGAGCGCGTATTACACTGTACGCATGACGACTCTCACGGTACGCACCGACAGCGAGGTCGACCACGCCCTGGCCGCGCTCACCGCCGACGGCACGAGCACATCAGACGCGGTCCGGGCAGCGATCCTGGCCGCCTACCGGGAACGCTACTACGCCGAACTGCGCACCGCCGCCGAGGAAGCGGCCCGCGACCCGGAAGACCTGGCAGAGGTCCAGGCCATCCGCGCGGACATGGACGCGCTGCGTGCGTGGTGACATCTACCGGCTCCGGGCACCCAGGAACGCCAGCGGGCACGAGCAGAAAGGCGCCCGCTACGCCGTGGTCATCCAAGCCGACGCCCTGACCGCCCTGTCTACCTGGATCGTCGCCCCCACCTCGACCAGCGCCCCGGCCCGCCTGTTCCGGCCCGAGATCGAGATGGACGGGACCAAGACCCGCGTCGTGCTCGACCAGCTCACCGCCGTCGACCGCGACCGCCTCGGCGACTTCGCCGGCCGGATCGACCCCCATGAACTCGACCAGATCGACACCGCGCTCCGCGGCATCCTCGGCCTGTTCTGACCGTGAGCGCCAGCAGGCACACGATCCCGACAGCACACCGGTCAAGGTGGCCCGGTCCGTTGGCGCCGATATCTCGATGGTCTTGTCCGGCCGGAACCACAGCACGGCGGCGAACGGGGTGCGTTCGCCGCCGCCCGCGATCGCGGCGCTGCCGTCGGAACGTAGGTGATAGCAGACGCCATCAAGGATGACCATCTCGCCGTCGAGGTGATTGAAGGTGCCTAGGCCGAAGTCGCCGTGAACGAGCAGCTCGGCGACGGTGACCTCGCCGTCGTAGATGCCGTCGAGCAGCGCGGCCATGGTGGAGGGTCTGGTAAATCTCGCCGGGGTGGCGGAACCGGTCAGCCGCGTGCTCGGCGTTCATTCGAACACGCCCTCGTGCAGCTGAGCGCCGATGTCGGTGCTGTGGCTGTAGTCGACCGGGACATCGATGATGGACGGCCCGTCCTCGCTGAGCGCCTTGTCCAGGGCGGCTAGGAATTCATCCTCCGTGCTGACCCGGTAGCCGTGGGCACCGAATGCCTCGGCGTAACGGACGGTGTCGTACTGACCGAGCTGCACTCCGGACTTACGGCCGAACTTCATCAGCTGCTGGAACCCGACCATGTCATAGGCGTTGTCGCGCATCAGCACGTGCGTGAAGGTGGCACCCAGCCGGCGGTCAGCCGCTTGCGCAACTTCAGGACCAGCCAGGCGGGGTTCAGCCCGGCCAGCGCGTTGATGGTGGCGGCGATATCACCGCGCAGCTCGAGGGCGGGCTGGTAGTGGTTATCGATCTGAGCGGGCAGCGAGTCGATGTGTACGACGGTACGGGCCGGGTCGGCGTTCCACAGCCTTGGGTCGTATTCCACCGGGTCATAGCCGATTGTGATCAGCACGCCGGCGCGGGCGACGACCACGTCACCGGGCTGGTTCTCGAACAGTCCGACCCGGCCGACGTAGTGGGCCTCCAGCTCACGGGAGACCACCCCGGCCGCCTGGAACATCTCCACGATCGGCAGGCCGGTTCCGGCCAGCAGGCGGCGTACCGACTCGCACGCGTCCACGTCGGCACCTCGCAGGCCTACCATGAGCGTCGGCCGGGCTGCCGACCGGATCAGCGCGGCGGCCTTGTCCATGTCGCTGGCCGGTGCCGGTCCCAGCCGTCCGGGGGACACAGCCGTGTACTTGGTGACAGCGGACAGCATGGCTGCCGCGTTCATCGACTGGTGGGTGTGCTTCAGCCGGTCAGGGAGCGGGACGGCACCGCACAGCGCCACTAAGGGGTCGCCTTCGGTGTTGGCCGTGACCAGGCCGCCATGAACGCGGCATTCTGCTCATGGCGACACACGATCAACTGAGGCCCACCGTCAGCTAGCGCGTCGTAGACCTCATCGATCTTGGCGCCGGGAACGCCGAAATGTACCGAACGCCGTGCGCCGCGACGCTTTCGATGGCTTCATCCAGCGCAGTCACTACGGTTCGTTCGGTCTAAAGATTTGGATTAGCCCGAACGGTCCGTGGGTCGCCGCCGCGGACGCGGTCTTCACCGCCGATGTCGGTACCCCCTGCATCTGGGCTGCCCGCTATCTGCGCATGAACGGCTCCCGCAGGCTGATCGGCTCGTTCAACCATGGGTCCATGGCCAACGCGCTGCCGCACGCCATAGGGGGTGCAAGCAAACCAGCCCAGCCGTCAGGTGATCAGCTTGTCAGGCGACGGCGGCCTCGCGATGCTGCTGGGCGAGCTCATCACGCTGCGCGAGCAGCACCTCCCGGTCAAAGTGGTGGTCTTCAACAACGGCGCGCTGTCGTTCGTGGAACTGAAATGAAGGCCGCCGGGATCCCCGCTTATGGCACTAACCTGGACGACCCCGACTTCGCGGGGATCGCGAAATCCGCCGGATTGTTCGGCGTCCAGGTGAACAAGGCGGACGAGCTAGAGGACGCGCTGCACGCGGCGTTCGGACACGACGGACCGGCCCTGGTCGACGTCCGGACCGCCCGCCAGGAACTCGCGCTGCCGCCCAAGCTCACGTTCGGCCAGATCAAGGGCTTCACGCTGTACGCGACTAGGACGATCCTGTCCGGCGGGGGCAAAAAAGTTCGTCGAGCTCGCGAAGACGAACATGCGCCAGCTGGCCGTCGAATGACCGGTGCTGGCTAGTGAGCGCAGCTTGTAGGGTTCCGGAACCCTAGCCGCTGCCTTTGACCTGCGTGGTTATCGCGAGGTTGAGCATGGTCATCCGGCATGTTCGTACTCGTGGATGAGCCCGCCGAGGACATTCCGGCGTCGTACCCGGGCTGTCGCCAGGCCGGTGACCGGGGCCGCGTTTCCGGGACCACTCGCAGGTACCGCGGCCCGGCGATGAGCATCCGGTCAGTGACCTCTGCCCGTACGGTGCGTACCGTCACAAACCCGCGGTCCTGCCAGCCCAGCAGCAATCATAACTGCCATACTCACAGGTCAGTAGCAGTCGCCCACCGCTGAGGTGATATCCGTCCGGGTGAAATCATCACCTTTGAACAGCAGCGGCTCGCCGGTCTCCTTGGCCAGGGCGTAGGCGAAGCAGTCGCCGAAGTTGAGCGAGGCTTTGTGTCCCGAGCCTTTCCCGTAATCACGATAAGCCTCGCGGGCGACCCGCGCCTGGGCCGGGGTAACCGGTTCCACCCGGATGCCAGCTTCCGCTATGAACTGGTCGAACCGGCGTGATGCCACCGGATCGCGGGCACTGTCAATGACGATCGCCGCCTCCAGGTGGTTCGCAGCCGACATCCGCAGCACCTCGGCCGCGTCGATCGCGTCAAGGAAAGTATCCGCGTCCGTCTCCTGCCGCAAGATAGCGATAACCGCCGAGGAATCCACTATCGTCATCCTGGCAGCCCCTGGTCGTCATACAAGTAGCTGCTGATATCAGTGCTCGCGCCGATTCCCGCCAGCCGCGGGGCTGTGTCCCGGGCGATCGCCAGCAGCCGCTCACGGCGGCTGTGCCGCAGCCCTGCCTGCTCGCGGTCCAGCCGCGCCAGCCGCTCCATCACCGCCGTCTTGACCGCGGCAACCTGGCTCTCCCCGGTCCGGCTGGCGAGCTCGCGGATGAGACGATCGGTATCCGGATCCTTAATGCTGACGGCCATCACTGTCTACCTTTCTAGCTACTATAGCTACCAGTCTAGAAAGAACTGGCTAGGGTGCGCAAGCTGGCTCCGAATCCCTGTGGGGTTCCAGAACTCGACCAGTCCGGGGACGACGTACCACCCCCGATCGGGGGGTAGCCGCTCGCTGCAGGGCGTGTTTCGCTGTAGCAGCAGGACACTCGGCGAGGGAGGCAGCGGTGCGTATCCCCAGGTTCATCGCCATGTCAGTGATGGTTGCCGGGCTGGCCGCGTGTCCTTCGCAGGCTACGGCGTCCACTGCCGGCGGCTCCCTTTCCGACCTGTACGGGGTGGCCGCCACTTCCGGCGGCAGCGCGTGGGCGGCAGGCGAGATCGACACCGGCGGACGGACCGTGATCGAGCACTGGAACGGCACGGCGTGGAAGCACGTGCCCAGCCCCGCGGAAGACATCGGGCTTCAGGGGATAGCAGCCGTCTCAGCCAGCAGCGCCTGGGCGGTCAGCGGATATTCGAACGGGGAGACCGGTTACAGCACGCTCATCCTCGGCTGGAACGGCACCGCGTGGAAGCGGGTTCCCAGCCCGCCCGGTAACCTCTACGGCGTCGCCGCGACCTCGGCCAGCAACGCCTGGGCCGTCGGCATGGTCGGCACCGACGCCTACCCCAACGGCCAGGCGCTGATCGTGCGCTGGAACGGCGCCAGCTGGAACCAGGTACCGAGCCCGAATCCCGGTCCCGGCGGCAGCTGGCTCTACGGCGTGGCCGCGACCTCGGCCAGCAACGCCTGGGCCGTCGGCTGCGACGACTGCCTGAACGGGCCGGACGGCGGGACGCTGATCATGCACTGGAACGGTACGTCGTGGACGACCGTGCCAAGCCCGGGCCCCACGCACAGCGTTCTGTACAGCGTGGCCGCGACCTCGGCCGGCAACGCCTGGGCCGTCGGCTATACCGATACCAGCCGTGGCGGTGTTGCCCTGATCCTGCACTGGAATGGTCACACCTGGAAGCAAGTGCCCTGCCCTGGCAGCAACCTGAACAGCGTGACCGCGACGTCCGCCCGGAACGCATGGGCAGTCGGCGGGCTGGGGATCGTCCACTGGAACGGTGCGGCCTGGACGCACGTACCCAGCCCGGGAGGCGATCTATCCGGCGTCGTCGCCACATCCGCCCAGAACGCATGGGCGGTCGGCATCGGCGAAACCGGTCAGGCCCTCATCCTGCGCTGGAACGGCCGGCAATGGACCCAGGCGCCCAGCCCAGCACTGTGATCCGCCGCTTCCCCCGCCCGGCCCGGCAATAATCCTGGTACGCAAGGCAGGGGCCCGGGTTCTTCGTCCAAGACAAGCTGCGCACCAGCGTGGTACCCGTCCAGTTATCAGCACCAGGCTACTTCATGGCGGCCATGAAGGCTGATCACCTCTGACCGCACACGTTCTCGTACGGGGCATCTGTGCCCACCGCACTCCATTCGGCAGGCCTGAACAGGGTTCCGTCAATTTGACACAGGGATAGCTCCGGATCCCGTGAGGCACGGCTGCGCCAAGCCTCAGCCCTGGACAGTCATCAAAGTCGGCAAGGCGAGCCTCGAAGTCGGCGCGGATTACCAAGAGCACCATAGCGGGAGGCAAGCCGCGGTCGCCGTCTCCGAGGGTCGCCGCGGCATGCAGCGCGGTGACGAATCCCTGGCGATCCCGTTCGGTCTCGCATCGTGTGAACAACTGCGCGCGGCCAGGCTGATGCCTCCGGCATCCCCGCCAGTCCCCCGGCTCTGAACTGCGGCAATACACCCGCGCCGATAGGCCGCCGACCCGGATGAATCACACGTCTCCGCGCGCACGCATGAGGCGCCTTATGCGGTCCGGCTGGCGGAGTCCGG
>Ga0335075_10016669_pt1 | contig 10955 bp, 6 predicted proteins | sample Lox_Sample_24_FD_206723 | JGI IMG/M metagenome (GOLD analysis project Ga0335075, IMG submission 206723) | Soil microbial communities from Loxahatchee National Wildlife Refuge, Florida, United States - Lox_Sample_2.4 | ecosystem: Environmental > Terrestrial > Soil > Wetlands | place: USA: Florida... | reverse complement strand
GAGGCCGCTCGCTAGGAATTTGGGACCTTGGCAGGACGCTTGTGGCTGCTCGTGCGACGACTCGGCTGTCCCGCCGCGCGAGGCACGGCGCGATACCAGGGTTGCGGACGATACGTGTTTGCGTCGCCTTGAGGACGTGGTGCATCATTGGAAAAGCGGCTCCATGCATCGTGCGGTTGCGTCTCATTAGGAGCGGTAATCGTATGCACAGTCTGTGCCCGCACGCTCTCACGCTCTTCAGCGAATGTGGGCACGTGCTGCACGGGAGCGGAGAACCGGCTGAAGCGGTCGCTCGTCGTCACCACCGCCGCCGGACGGCCGCCGAAGTCGAGGTTGTGTTCGGTCGGCACCACCGGAAGGGTGCCGCGCACGACGCTCACGTTCGCGAGATCGGCGCGCGAGACAGCCGTCGGGTGCGAGAAGTCTCCCATGGCGAAGCGTCGTTGGCTCACCCAGACGGCACCACCCGGCGCGTTGAAATTGCGATATGTCGCGTTGCTCACGTAGGTCACGCCGCCCCACCACGGATGGAACTGCTCGCGTGGCCCGAGCGGCACCCAGCCGATGTTTCCGAAGCCGACGCTCACGCCACCACCGTCGCCCGCACCGAACGAGAAGAACGCGACGAGTGCCGGACGCCAGACGGCATGGACCCGCTCGGGATACCAGCACCAACCAACCGCGCTATCGTGGAACCAACGGCCGTAGTGATACGGCGCCCAGCCCCACGGCTCGGCGGCGACCCACGTCCATCCGTAATACGGCTCCCACACCCAGCGACCCACGGTGTACGGAGCCCAACCGGCAGCAACGTTCGGCGACCACACTTCACCATAGCCCGGGACGGAGACCCACTGCCCGTAGAGATCGAGGTCGTCGGCACCGACAACCGACGAGTCGACGTACTGGTAACTCTGCGTCGCTTGGGCAACGCGATCGCGATCGGCATTCCAGCTGTCGAAGTCGTCGACGGCGATCGTCGGCAGCGTCTGAAACTGCACGCCGGCGTCGGAGGTGACGACACCCACCGTGTTGCCCGGATCGGCGGTTTGATCGTCGGTACCGTCGTTCAGATCGGCCTCCCCGAGGCGCACCGTGACTTGTGCCGAGCCGTCGTCGAGAACCGAGACCCGGTAGGCCCCCGCCTTGTTGGGGCGCACGGTGACCGATGGGGTCTGAATCGCCGGATAGTTGTCACCATCGGCAAGCACCCGAAGTTCAACCGTTCCGGTCGCTAGTTGAATGGTGCGCCCCTGCGCATCGAGCTCGCTGAAGCGCAACTGCGTATCGGAGCTCATGCGCAGCACATCACTGGCGTCGAATTCGATCTCGGCACGCGTGCTGTCTTGGGTCGTCACGTAGTCGCCGACCATGAGCGGCGCGTTGACGATGGCGGCTGTCGTGTCACCTCCGTCGGCGCGCTTGACCACGGCAGCACCGTCGAGCACGCTGATGCGCGCGACCCACGGATCATCGGCGAGCACAGGCACCACCGCAAGCGAACAGAGGACGACCGGAAGAGCGACGAGTGCTCGACCGAAGACGCGCGGCGCGGGACCCTTCATGTTGACGGACCTCCCAAAATACCTCGGTGCGGCTGCTTAATCAACGAAGACAGCAGTGATATCGTCCTCTTATCATCGAATTTTCATCACGGCGGCGGCCCTCGCTTAACATGCCGGCCAATACCGGAGCAAAGCACGAAAGCCCGCCGCTTGCGCGACGGGCTTTTGCGTCTTTCTCGGACCCAGGCCGAGCTCAGAGGTCTTCGGGGTTGATGCCCTTGGGACGGTACTGCGTTGGTTTGGCGGGGGCGATCACGGCGACGTCGGTGCCGTAGTCTCCCTCGTATTGCACGGTCTGCTCGAGCGGCGGACGCCGGTCCTGGAAGCCCGTGACGAACTTCGAACCGGCGAACGGCGCCGGTTCGGCCGCCACCGGCTCTTGGTATTCCACGAACGCACCGTGTGGACGACCGTCTTCGTCGAGATCCTGGCCCTCGGGTTCGATCGTGACGTTGCGATAACGCGACATCCCGGTTCCCGCAGGGATCAGTTTCCCGATGATGACGTTCTCTTTGAGACCGAGCAGCGGATCGTGCTTCCCCTTGATGGCGGCGTCGGTGAGGACGCGCGTCGTCTCTTGGAAGCTCGCCGCCGAGAGGAACGATTCGGTCGCGAGCGAGGCTTTGGTGACGCCCAGCAGCACCGGCTTGGCTTCCGCCTTCTTCTTCCCGTCGGCTATCATCCGTTCGTTCTCTTCGGCGAAGGCCGCGGCTTCGATGAGCTGCCCAGGCAGCATCTTCGTATCGCCGCCGTCGACGATCTTCACCTTGCGCAGCATCGAGCGAACGATCACTTCGATGTGCTTGTCGTTGATGTCGACGCCCTGCGAGCGGTAGACCTTCTGCACCTCCATCACGAGGTAGTTCTGCAGTGCGGTCTCACCCTTGTACTCGAGCACTTCGTGGGGATCGAACGATCCTTCGTTGAGCGGGTCGCCGGCTTCCACGCGCTGGCCTTCTTGCACGAGCAGATGCGAATTCAGCGGCACATCGAACTCGTGCTCCTCACCGTGCTTGTCGGTGATGAAGATGACGCGTTTGTTCTTCTCGTCGGTAGCGCGAACCGTTCCGGCGACCGTGGTGAGCGTGGCGCGGCCCTTCGGCTTGCGTGCCTCGAAGATCTCTTCGACGCGCGGGAGACCGGTGATGATGTCTTCGGTCGCGACGCCGCCGGTGTGGAAGGTGCGCAAGGTGAGCTGCGTACCCGGTTCACCGATCGACTGCGCGGCGATGATACCGACCGCCTCGCCGATATCGACTTTCTTGCCGGTCGCCAGGTTGCGGCCGTAGCACGCAGCGCAGACGCCGTACTTCGCCTGACAGGTGAGGACCGAACGGATCTTCACCTCGGGGATGTTGGCGGCGATGAGCGCCTTGGCTTTCTCTTCGTCGATCTCTTCGTCGCGGCGCACGAGCTTGTTGCGCGAGTTCTCCGGGTCTTTGACGTCGTCGGCCGCGCGCCGGCCGATGATCCGGTCGAGCAGCGGTTCGATGATCTCTTTGCCCGCAGCGATATCGCTCACGGTGATCCCTTGGGTCGTGCCGCAGTCGTCTTCGCGAACGATGACGTCTTGCGCCACGTCGACGAGACGCCGCGTGAGATACCCCGAGTCGGCCGTGCGCAGCGCGGTGTCGGCGAGACCCTTGCGCGCGCCGTGCGTCGAGATGAAGTACTCGAGGACGGTGAGGCCTTCTTTGAGCGAGGCTTTCACCGGGATCTCGAGGATGCGGCCCGACGGGTCGGACATGAGGCCGCGCATACCGCCGAGCTGTTTGACCTGGGCGATCGAACCACGCGCACCGGAGGTCGCCATCATGAAGACCGGATTGAGCGGGTTCTGCGCCGCCTGCATGGCAGCGGTGACGTCCTCGGAGGCTTGCGACCAAATGCCGATCGTCTTGAGGTACTGCTCATCATCGGACATGAAGCCCTGATCGACGAAGTCTTGCAACTTGTCGACTTCGTGCTGTGCGTCTTCGAGGATCTTGTACTTGTGATCCGGGACGACGATGTCGGTGATCGAGACGGTCGTACCGGACTTGGTGGCATAGTGGAAGCCGAGTTCCTTGACGGCGTCGAGGAACCGCGCGGTCTCCGCGTTGCCGTGCTTGCGGTACATGTCGGTGATGAGGCGGCGCAGCGCCGACTTATCGACGATGTGGTTGACGTACGGCTCGTTCCACTCCGGCGGGAAGGCCTCGTTGAAGATGACGCGCCCGACGGTCGTGCGGACGATCGTGCCCTTGACGCGCACGTTGATGTACTCGTGCAACGAGATCGTCTCGTGTTCGTAGGCCAGGATCGCCGATGACGGGTCCGGGTAGGAGGTGAGTTTCTCCGGCTCGCCAGGCGCGGGGGCCGGCTTCGCGCCGCGGGTGTGGCCGTTGAACGACGGCTGCGCGTAGATGTGATCGTCGAGCAACTCGCCCTTGGCGGGTCCGCGATACTCTTCTTTTTGGAAGGTGAGGTAGTAGAGCCCGAGCACCATGTCTTGGGTCGGGATCGAGACCGGCTGACCGAACGACGGCTGCAAGATGTTGTTCGAGGACAACATCAAGATGCGCGCCTCGGCTTGCGCCCCGGCACTCAGCGGGAGATGGACGGCCATCTGGTCGCCGTCGAAGTCGGCGTTGTACGGCGTGCAGACCAGCGGATGCAAGTGGATCGCCTTGCCTTCCACCAGCACCGGCTCGAACGCCTGAATGCCCAGACGGTGCAAGGTCGGCGCGCGGTTCAGCAGCACCGGATGTTCGCGAATGACTTCGTCGAGCACGTCCCAGACCTCGGGGCGCACGCGCTCCACCATCCGCTTGGCGGACTTGATGTTGTGCGCTTGCCCACGGTCGACGAGCTTCTTCATCACGAACGGTTTGAAGAGCTCGAGCGCCATCTCTTTGGGGAGACCGCACTGGTGCAGTTTGAGCTTCGGACCGACGACGATCACCGAACGGCCGGAGTAGTCGACGCGCTTGCCGAGCAGATTCTGCCGGAAGCGGCCTTGCTTTCCTTTGAGAATATCCGAGAGCGACTTGAGCGGACGGTTGTTGGGGCCCGTGACCGGGCGGCCGCGACGGCCGTTGTCGATGAGCGCATCGACCGCTTCCTGCAGCATGCGCTTCTCGTTTTTGATGATGATCTCGGGCGCCGAGAGTTCCAGGAGCCGCTTGAGGCGGTTGTTCCGGTTGATGACGCGACGGTAGAGATCGTTGAGATCGGAGGTGGCGAAACGGCCGCCGTCGAGCTGCACCATCGGGCGCAGTTCTGGTGCGATGACCGGGACGGCGGAAAGGATCATCCACTCCGGCTTGTTGCCGGAGTTGAGGAAGGCTTCGACGACTTCGAGCCGCTTGATCGCCTTGATGCGCTTCTGGCCGGTCGTCTCTTTGAATTCCTTACGGAGATCTTCTTGGAGCTTGCGCAAGTTGAGGTCGCGCAACAGCTCGCGGATCGCCTCTGCGCCCATGCCGGCGCGGAAGCCCGTGCCGTACTTCTCACGCGACTCGCGGTACTTCTGCTCGGTGAGGATCTCACGTTTGGTCAGCGTCGTCTGGCCGGGCTCGATCACGACGTACGCCGCGAAGTAGATGACCTTCTCGAGCTGGCGCGGCGACATGTCGAGGAGGATGCCGATGCGCGAGGGGACGCCCTTGAAGTACCAGATGTGCGTGACGGGGGTCGCGAGCTCGATGTGACCCATGCGCTCGCGGCGGACCTTCGCGCGCGTGATCTCCACGCCGCAACGGTCGCAGATCATCCCTTTGAAGCGGATGCGCTTGTACTTGCCGCAGTGGCACTCCCAGTCTTTGGTCGGGCCGAAAATCTTCTCGCAGAAAAGGCCGTCGCGCTCGGGCTTGAGGGTGCGGTAGTTGATGGTCTCGGGCTTTTTGACCTCACCAAACGACCAAGCACGGATCTGCTCAGGCGAGGCCAAGCCGATCCGCATCGCGTCGAAATTGTTGACGTCGAGCAAATTTACGCTGATGGTAGGTTCCTTTTCTGATGGGTGCGCCAGGGTGCCGGTGAAGGCGAGCGCACTGCCAGGTCGGACGCGTCGCCGCAGGCGACACCGCTAGCCCGGGTCCCGTCGCGAGGGTGGGCCGGCCAACGGGCGCGCGAGGCGCCGGAAGCCCGGAGATCCACCGAGGCGGACAAGCAAGGAAAGGCCCGCTGACGCAGACCTTCCGAAAACTTTACCGACCGTGGGGCATAGATGCAAAGCATACACCCACGACGCAAGAGAGTCAAGTTTTGGCCACTCAGGGCGGACTGCGATTCTTGACGACCGAGCCCAACAGCCGATCTGCGCCGGCTTTCCCCCGGTGCCGACGACCCTTCGCGGCACTTGGCAAATGTGAGCCGGACGCTCGGGAGCATCGGCTGCGTTTCATCTGGTCGGCCACGAGATATCGCAGCCCGCACCGCCGGGCCACCGGATTGGCGGCTTCAAGGCCCCAACTCATCGCCCGTAGCGCCCCCGAATGGCAGCCGACGGCCTGGAATGGATCGAGCGAATGCGCCGGGTCGCGGCGGATCTCGCCGCGGCGCTCGCCGAGTCGCTTGGACTCGCGCGCGACTATTTCGACGACGCCTTCAACCTCGATCCGCACCTCTTACTCAAACGCACTCGATATCCGGAAGATCGCGGCGGTTCCGGTTTACAATTCTTCGATGGCGACGCATTCATCGGCGTCGTACCGCGCTGCGGCGCGTTTGTGATCAACCTCGGCGAGGCGCTCGAACTCGCGGCTAGCGTGCAATACTGCACCGCGTGGTGAGCCCACCGGTAGAGCGCGCGTACACCAGCGTCCCGTTTTCTTCAATCCGCAATCCGCGCTTCGACTGCATCGTTGAGCGCCTCGAGCTCTGCGCAGACGTCGTCGCGCCGTGCGCCGACGATCTCCCGTCAATCCCGCCGCCCCATCTTTGGCGAATACGGCTACGCGCTAAAAGGCCGGCCGTGTTCGTACTGCGACGTTGCCGAGTGTTACTATAGCGACATCGAACAGCCGCCGCGATCTCATCCAACTGTCCATTGACTATCGCATCTCTCTCTATATAGAGTTGAGATACTATCAAAGTAACTTACTACAAAACACGTAATCGGGGATATCTTCTTGATGAGGTCTGTGATCACCGCGACGTTGGGCGTCATCGTCCTCTCTGCGTGCGGCGGCCAAAGTTCCGGTACGGCGACGATCCCCTCCGCACGTACGCTCGCTGCGGCGGTTGCTGCACCCACCCACGCTCTGTCGGCGAACGCTCTGCGAGGTACGTACGTCGCAGCCGTCGACCCATCCACGCAAGTCGATCTCCTGGTGCAACTCAACGGTCGAAATCTTGATCAGATCGACAGCCTCATCGCCGAGCAGAACACGCCGGGCTCGCCGCTCTACCACCATTATCTGACGCCGCAGGAGTATGGTGCGGACTTCGGCCCCTCCGCGCAAGACTATGCGCAAGCTATTGCCACCCTGCAGTCGCAAGGCCTCGTCGTCGACGAGGCGATGCCCAACCGCCGTGATATCTTCGTCCACGGATCGGCGGCGGCCGTGGAATCATTGATTGATTCACCGCTCGACGTACGCGAGGAAAACGGCCGGCAATTCTTCACCAATCGTTACACCGAGCAGCTCCCAGCGGCACTTCATGCATACGCAATTAGCGGAGATACGGACTACCATCAGGTGCACCCGTTCAGCGTGCACACTCCCCAAGTCAAGATCGGGTCCGGCGCGGGCTTCGGCGCCCACGACATCGAGTCGGTCTACGACCTCACGCCGATTTACAGCTCGGCTACCGGGAGCGGCGTCACGATCGTCGACGCGACCGAGGGGCTCGCCACGGCGTCCGATTTCGCGACCTTCCAATCGAAGTTCGGCCTAAAAGCGACGCTCCTCTCATTTTCCGCCGGAAGAAAGAGCCCGGTCGACACGTACGGCGAGACGACGATCGACGTCGAATACATGGCGGCGGTCGCGCCCGACGTGACGATCGATCAAGTCACCGCATCGAGCACGTCCGATTCGTCGTTCGACAAGATGTACGCGTATATCGTCAACAACCTCAGTTCGGTTCACATCGTGAGCACGAGTTGGGGCGACTGCGAAGCGCAGTACGGCTCGTCTTTCAACATCGACGAGAGCGATTTTCAGCAAGCGTATACCGAAGGCCAATGGTGGTTGTCGGCGGGCGGCGACAGCGGTGTCGACGACTGCGCAAACGGCACCAAGGGCGTCGACTTCCCGGGATCGTCGCCGTACGTCGTCAGCGTCGGCGGTACGAGCGTAACCCCCGCGTCCACCGACCACGGCAATTTTACGGGCTGGAGCAACGAAGTCGTCTGGGACGACACGCTGGGATGCTCGAGCGTTCGATCGTGCAACAAGGAGGGAGGGGGTGCCGGCGGCGGCGGCGTGAGCACGCGCTTTACGATGCCGGCCTTCCAGCAAGCACTGCGCCTGCACGGCGCCATGCGGGAGGTTCCCGACGTAGCGTTGATGGCCAGCCCATGCGATGCGCCCGACGGCGATAGCCTCTGCGACGGCGGAGAAAACGGCGGCTACTGGCAATATTTCCAGGGAGCGTGGCAAAACGGTTGGGGTGGAACGAGCTTTGCCGCACCGGAGTGGGGCGCGTTCCTCACGCTGGTTCAGCAGAAGTACGGCAGCACACCAATTACCAGCCCCCTCGTTCGTCTCTACGCGCTCGCGGGCACCCCGGGGTACGACACCTACTTCCACGACGTCACTGCGGGCTGTAACACCTACGACGGCGTCCCTGGCTTCTGCGCGAGCTCCGGATATGACGATGCTTCGGGTCTGGGCAGCTTCATCGGCGCTCCGCTACAGGCTGCCTATTAGCCCGAAGCAAAGATCGGCTTCTTCGTCTCGAGATCGAGCAAGGTCTCGTTGACGGTCGAACACGATGAGCGGTTTGCTTGCGGCCAGAGTGGGATTCGTCATATCGGCCAAGCCTCGCCGCCATCGATTCGGAGCGTCGTGCCGCGGCAAGCGTTCCGGCATGGAGCGGAGACGTCAACCGGCGTGAGCAAATCCGTTCACGAGAGCGATGCGCATCGTCGACATTTGCGAGAAGGCGATTCCGATTTCGCGGTACGGCGATCCGTCGATTCCGTCCGGAGGTCTCGACACGAGCATCGTCGCGGTCATAACCGACGTCCGACGCGAAGGAAGAGCCGTCGTCGGATACGGCTTTACCTCGATCGGCCGTTTTGCTCAAGGCGGCCTCATCCACGAACGCTTCGCGCCACGCTTACTCGCCGCAAGCGAGAGTGAGCTCGTCGCCGAGCGGGGTACCGGCATCGATCCCTTTCGCGCATGGGAGGTGATGATGAAGGGGGAGAAACCCGGCGGACATGGGGAGCGCTGCGTCGCCGTCGGTGCGCTCGACATGGCGATCTGGGACGCTGCTGCGAAGAGCGCCGGAATTCCGCTCTATCGCCTGCTCGCCGAGAACTTGGGGAGGGAGTGCCCCGCGAGCACGCCGGTGCGCGCGTACGCGAGCGGAGGCTATCGCTATCCCAGCGACGACATCGCCCGTCTGCGTGAAGAAGTGCGCCGGCTTCTCGCGCGCGGCTACTCGCACCTCAAGATCAAAATCGGTGTTGCGCCTCTCGGTGTTACGCCTCTCCAGGAAGATCTCGCGCGAATCGAGGCAGCGCTCTCGCTTTTGCCGTCGTCTGGTTCGCTCGCAGTCGACGCGATGAATGCGTACGACGCGCGGCAAGCTACGTCAGCCGCCGGCGCGCTCGCCGATTTCGGACTCTGGTGGTTCGAAGACATCTGCGACCCGCTCGACTTCGCCACCCTCGCGGCCGTTGCTTCGCACTATCCCGGAGCGCTCGCCGCGGGCGAAGCGCTCTTCTCGGCCGCCGAAGCGAAATTGCTCGACGCGTACGGTGGTCTGCGCCGGGAGCGAGACATTCTGCAATTCGATCCGGCACATTGCTACGGCGTCTCCGGCTACCTGCGCATCGTGCAGACACTGCTCGCCGCCGGGTGGTCGCGCAACGCTTTTTGGCCACACGGCGGACACCTGTACACGCTCCACCTCGTCGCTGCACTTGGCCTCGGCGGGTGTGAGATGAACCCGCTCTCGTTCCAGCCGTTTGGCGGCCTCTCCGACGGCGTTGACCCGCATGACGGCTCGATCACCGCCCCGGAAGTTCCGGGAATCGGTTTCGAAACGAAGGCGGAACTCTACCGGCTCTTCCGGAGCCTCCACGACTAACGCGGTGTCGGTGTCGCTCTCGGCGTCCTTGTCGGCGTCGGCGTCGGCCGTGGCGTTTCGGTTGCCTTAGGCGTCGGCGTGGCCTTCGGCGTTGGGGTGGGCGTTGGACGCGGTGTCGGCGTTGGGCTTGGCGTGGGCGTCGGAGTTGGTGTCGGCCTCGGGCTTGGCGTCGGCGTCGGCGTCGGACTTGGTGTCGGGCTCGGTGTCGGCGTCGGGCTCGGTGTCGGTGTCGGGCTCGGTGTCGGAGTAGCCGCGGCCGCTGTCGCGCTTGGCGTCAGCGTCGCACTCTGCGGCGTCGGCGTTGCGAGGCTGATGAGCCGAATGGTTGCGGTTCCGCCACAGCCACCCAGCAGGGGCAAGAGCAGTAGTGCGACCCACGATCCCTTGAGAAACATCCGACGACCCTCTCGAAGCGCCGCAGTGAAGGCGCCCGCCGCACGGGGCGGAGATTGTTTCATTATGTGAAACAATCTCACTACAACGCGCCAGTTTTACGATGGAATTTTCTTTCTGGATGCCACTTTTGACGCATCGTCTCCTCCTTGATGTTTACAACAGGTAAAGAAAGGCGGCCGAGTCCGCTCGAACTCGGCCGCCTTCTTCTAGGACCTGACGTGGATCAGGAGAGAGAGACCACGCTACCCGTTCTTAGAGGTGACCCCATTACACGTATACTCGCCATTGGGCGCCGCCGTGAAGATTGGTCCGGGGGCGGGCACCGGCAGATTATCTGGGGGGTTGAGGACGACGGTACTCGTGCCGTTTGGCGTGAGACTGTTCTCGCAGTTCACGACCGCGTTTCCGTTGTCTTTCGCTGAACCGCCAACCCACAGGTCGAACCAGATGCCATAGCACCCGTTACTGCCGCCACCAAACGACGGCCCCGACGGTAGGCATCCGTCTTCGAGCACGAAGTACTTCTGCAGGAAGTTCACATAGATTCGCGTCCCGATCGGCACCAGCGTCAGATCCGCCGGTTCGGTTGCGAAGGTCGTCGGATCGCAATACGTACCGCTCCCGCTGGCGACGTCGTGAACCGTCGGATACGAAGAGGCCGGGTACTCGATCTGATTTGACGGCGGCGAGTTGTCGGGCCAACCGTAGAAGGTGATCGTGGCCGAGACGTCCTTCGTCGCTCCC
>Ga0335075_10016668_pt1 | contig 10955 bp, 5 predicted proteins | sample Lox_Sample_24_FD_206723 | JGI IMG/M metagenome (GOLD analysis project Ga0335075, IMG submission 206723) | Soil microbial communities from Loxahatchee National Wildlife Refuge, Florida, United States - Lox_Sample_2.4 | ecosystem: Environmental > Terrestrial > Soil > Wetlands | place: USA: Florida... | reverse complement strand
CATCCGGCCCGGAACCGATGCTGCCCTCGCCCTTGGCCTCATGCACATCATCATCCGCGATTCGCTTCACGACCGCGACTACGTCGCCGCTTACACGCACGGTTTCGACCAGCTCAAAATCCGTGCCGCCGAATACACCCCCGAGTGCGTCTCCCGCTGGACAGGCATCGCCCCTGAAGACATCGAACAGCTGGCCCGCGAATACGCCACCAGCACGCCTGCAGTCATCCGCATGAACTATGGCATCCAGCGCTCGGAAAACGGCGGGACGGCGGCACGCGCCGTGGCCATGCTGCCCGCACTTATCGGAGCCTGGAAACATCGCGGCGGAGGCCTGCAACTATCCACCAGCGGCGCATTCTCCTGGGACAAGCACGCGCTGGAGCGGCCCGATCTCATGTTCTCGAGCCCACTCAAGCGCCCGGCGCGGGTCGTAAATATGGTCCAGCTCGGCCACGCTCTTACTGAGCTCGAAGATCCGCGCGTTCACGCCCTCTTTGTCTACAACTCGAATCCCGCAGCCGTCGCGCCTGATCAGTCCCAGGTCCTCCGCGGCATGGCGCGCCCCGACCTCTTCACCGTCGTCCACGAACAGTTCTTCACCGACACAGCCGATTACGCCGACATCCTCCTGCCCGCGACAACCTTCCTTGAGCACAAGGACATCCAGGGTGCCTACGGCCATTACTACGTCCAGCTGTCCAATCAGGCCATCGAGCCGCTCGGCGAAGCCCGCTCAAACGTGCACCTCTTCGCCGGACTCGCCCGGCGCATGGGCTTTACCGAAGACTGCTTCCATGACACCCCGGACGACCTGATCGCACAGGCTCTCCGTGAAGGCAAAGAGCAGCCCACATGGCAGGAGGGAATGACCGCGCAGACCCTCGATGACGCCGGCGGCCACATCCGTCTCAAATTCGAAGCCGAGTCTAGAGGCGAGAATTTTCTTCCGTTCTCCGATGGCGGTTTCCCAACCCCCAGCGGCAGGATCGAGTTCTATTCCGGCGCGCTTGCCGCGCAGGGCCTCGATCCGCTGCCCGGTTTCGTGCCACCAGTCGAATCGCGTCACGAAACTCCCGACAATAGCAGCATCTGCCGGGCCTATCCCCTTGAATTTCTCCCGCGTAAAGCTGACAACTACATGAATTCGACCTTCGCAAATCTTCGCGTGCACCAGAAGATGGAGCACGGCCACCACGCAACCCTCGAGATGCACAAAGACGACGCGGCGCCGCGAGGTATCCTCGACGGCGATGTTGTTGAGGTCTTCAACTCACGCGGCAGCATTCGTTTGACAGCACGCGTGTCGGCAAACGGCAACGCCAGTGTCCATGCTGGTGTCGTCGCCTCCCGCCTTTCATGGAATAAGCTCTCCCCCGGTGGACACAACGTGAATCTGCTCACCTCCCAACGCCTCACCGACATCGGAGGAGGCGCAACCTTCTATTCCACCCTGGTCCAGGTGCGGAAGATCGCTTCCCAAGATGCTCGCTGAATCGTCTATCCAGTGGCCCACTGAACGGCTCTCAAGGCGCCAACCAGCGTCCCATCCGTTAGACTAGGAGTCGGATTTGTCATCGCGACTCGGCAAGTTGCGCCAATCGAGTCGCGGGAATTCTGACTGAACATGCCTTTATCGGCTGCCTTCCAATGTGCTGGATGTGGAGAGTGGAATGAAACGGTGGTGGATGAATCCGGCGGCGCCCGGCAACTCTACGTGGAAGACTGCCAGGTCTGCTGCAAGCCCAATGTCCTCCATATTCGGTGGGACGGACAGGGATTTCTCATCCACGCGGAACTGGAAAGTTGATTGTGGTTTAACCCGCCGTACCGCTCTCGGATGAGCAGTCGCGCGCAGAATCGAATTGCGGAGTTTGGGTCTGCGGCTCCGGTCCCATATAATCGCCTTTTACTTAAGCTGGGCCTGATTTTTTGCAGTGAGGGTGTGCATATTTTTCCCGTCGAACGCGGGGGCGCAAGCTCCCCAATCCAACTGAGCCAGAGTTTGCGCCGTTCAATTCGCCGCACACTGCAGTTTTTATCCTTCTTTTGCTGCCTGCTCACGCTCTCCGCCTGGGCACAGCAGCAGATCGTTACGCAGATCCGCGTCATCGGCAACCGGCAGATTCCCAAGGAAACCATCCTTGCCCGCATGTTCAGCCGCATCAATGACACCTACGATCCGCTCACCGTGGAGCGCGATTTCAATTCCCTCTGGAACACCGGCTACTTCGAAAATCTTCGCATCGAGAAAGAAGAGTCGCCCAAGGGCGTCATCCTCGACGTCTACGTCACCGAAAAACCCACCATCCGCGAAATCAACTACAAGGGTCTGAATTCCGTTACTCAGTCCGACGTTCTCGACCGCTTCAAGAAAGAGAAGGTCGGCATCTCGGTCGAGAGCAAGTACGATCCGACCCGTATCGCTCATGCGATCGCCGTCCTTAAAGAACTTCTCGGCGAGCACGGCCACCAGTTCGCCACCATCAGGGCCGACATCAAGAAGATTCCTCCGGCCTCGGTCCAGGTAAATTTCATCATCAAGGAAGGCCCTAAGGTCAAGGTCGGTAAGATTCAGTTCACCGGCAATGAACATGTCAGCTCGCGTGTCCTGCGCGAGTCGATGAAGAACCTCCGCCCCGTCGGCATTCCCAAGTCGATCTTTCTCGAGAACCTCTTTGCCCGCACTTATGATGCGAGCAAGCTCGAGGAGGACTCCGAGCGCGTGCGCCAGGCCTATCGCGATCGTGGATACTTCCGGGCCAGCGTTGGCGACCCTCAGACTCACCTGCGCAATGAAACCGGTCTATCCTTCTTTACCTTCCGGCCCAGGAAGGGCAAGCGCATCGACATCCTGATGCCCATCGACGAGGGTGGCCGCTATCGCCTCGGATCCATCACCTTCTCCGGCAATAAGGCCGTGACCAACGTCAAGGCGCTCCGCGGTCAGTTCACCCAGAAAGACGGAGAGTATTTCAACGCCACACTCTTCGGTAAAGGTCTGGAAAATCTGCGGAAAGCCTACGGTCAGTTGGGCTACATCAATTTCTCGGCGATTCCTAATCCGGTCATCGACGATGTCAAGAAGACCGTCTCCTTCAACATCGATATCGATGAAGGCAAGCCCTTCTACGTTTCGCGCATCGAGTTCCAGGGCAACACTGTAACCCGCGATTTTGTCATTCGCCGCGAATTGCTGCTCGAAGAGGGCGCTGTCTACAACAGCCATTTGTGGGAGCTGAGCCTTCTGCGTTTGAATCAGCTCGACTACTTTGATCCGCTCAAGGTAGAGCAGGACTCCGAAACCCACCAGAACACTGAAAATGGCACTGTCGATCTGCTCCTGAAGGTGAAGGAGAAGGGTAAGAACTCGATTGGCCTCAATGGCGGCGTCAGCGGCCTTGGCGGATCCTTCATCGGCCTTAACTACCAGACAAACAATTTCCTCGGCCTCGGCGAAACCCTCAGCGTGCAGGCCAACGCTGGCGATATCTCGCGCACACTCCTCTTCGGCTTCAACGAACCATATTTCCGTAACCGCCCGCTCAACTTCGGCTTTCAGGTCTTCGACAACAAGTACGACTACAACGCGTCGAAGAATTACAAGCTTGCCGGCGGCAATCCCGAGAATCTGAGCAATGCTCAGCAGTCCCTGCTGCAGAAGTACAACCAGTCCTCAACTGGTTTCAGCGTCTCTGCCAGGTATCCCATCCATCGCAGCTTCAAGAGCGTCGGCTTCACCTACAGCTTCAACCGGCAGTCCGTTACTACTTACAGCGCCGCTTCTGCCAACTTTTTTCAAACGCTCGCCTTCCGCAGCGGCATTCAGGGGCAGAACGCCCTCAGCGGCATCGTGAACAGCCAGGCTTCATTCAGTTTTTCGATGAACAAACTGGATGCCGCCTATCAGCCTCATCACGGATCGGAACTGTCCGCCATCCTGCAGCTCGCTGGTCTGTGGGGCAACGTTCGCTACATCAGTCCGGTCATCGAGTACCGCAGCTTCCATCCCATCAAGGGCCTCAGGCTTAACCCCGAGGGACGCAACGTATTCGGCTACCGCCTGCAGGCCGCATACATTCGCGGAATCAGCGGCGACGTCGCGCCGCCATTCAATCGCTTCTACGCTGGCGGCGAGGCGGATCTGCGCGGCTTCGACGTACGCTCGGTCACGCCTTACGGCTTCGTGCCTACCCGCGTGCTCTTTAACCTCACCAATCCCGACGGCTCTACCGTGCCCCGCGATCCCACCAATCCGACGCTCGGGGCGATCCAGGTGCCGCTTCCGGTCTACGGCATCGCATCAATCGGCGGAGACACCAACTTCACCGGCAACGTCGAATACCGTATTCCGATTTATGCCCGTACGGTCAGCTTCGCCCTCTTCAACGACTTCGGCATGGATATGGTGCTCGACGGCAGTCAGCTGCGCCAGAGCCCGGAGGGTGCGGCCTTGCTCAACGCGCCGCTCTACGGCTGCCCCAATTACGTCAATGGCTCCTGCCAGGGCGGTCAGCAGATCAACTTCGGCAACCTCATTCATGTTATTCCAGGCACCAACTACATCCCGCGCGATTCCACCGGTGCTGAAATTGACGTCATGATGCCGATCATCAACGCGCCATTCCGCCTTTTCTACGCCTTTAACCCGCTGCGTCTCCAAAAGAACTTCTATACGCAGGACTTAATCACGCGCAGCATGTTCCCTGCCGGCGGCGCAGGCGACTACAGCTTCGCGCAGGCGCAGCAGGCATACGGATCGCAGCTTCAGCTTCGCGAGCCGCGCAAGACTTTCCGGCTCACGGTCAGCACAACTTTCTGATGGAGCCCGCGTCTAACCAGCCAGCGGCGGGGGCCCTGCGGGTCCCATCCGCCAGCTGTAGCGCGGCGTATTTTAACGGGTTTGTTTGACGGTCCGGGGCTTCGAGCCTATATAATTTGGCTCAGTTCCTGAATATGTCTTCTGATCGTGTCTCGTCTTTGCATTCCACGCCGCTCTGGCTTGGAGTCTGCCTCAACGAACAGCGCAGCAGGTAGATCAGGAAGCGAAGGTTCGCTTCCGCAAGTGCGGGCGATCTCACTCAAACCGGAGGATTTTTGATTTCCATGAAGCATCTCAAATTAGGTTCCTTGTCACTCGTTTGCCTGCTCGCGTCCGGGCTGGGCGCGAGTGCCGTCGCTCAGGGTGCCGCCGCTGGTGCAGCGACTGGTGCAGCCGCGGCGCCGTCACCGGGCGTTGTAAAGATCGCTGTGATCAATTTCCAGGCCGCTGTCGCGCAGACCAATGAAGGGCAGCGCAATTTCAGCGAATTACAGAAGAAATTCGACCCCAAGCGGACCCAGCTCAAGACCCTCCAGGACGAGATCGATTCCCTTAAGAAGCAGCTCCAGGCTTCCGGAGACAAGCTCAGCGATACCGAGCGCCAGACCCGCCTGAAGACCATCGACGACAAGGAAAAGGAATACCAGCGTACCGGCGAAGACGCCTCGAACGACTTCCAGCAGGAAATGCAGCAGACCTACGCCCAGCTTGCCGAGAAGGTTTACGGCACTCTCCAGACCTACGCCGAGCAGAACGGCTACACCGTTGTTCTTGACGCTGCCGCCAGTCAACAGCAGGCCCCTATCGTCCTCTGGGCCAACAAGAGCACCGATATCACGGCGGCCGTGATTCAGGCCTACAACGCGAAGTCCGGTATCCCTGCACCCGTTTCGGTTCCGTCCGCCCCGGCTCCATCGCATTCCTCGGCGCCGCACCCTGCATCATCCTCCCCCAAGCAGTAGCGTCAACAGACCTGACAGGAAGTTTGCCGAAAGGGCTCCGAGCTCGGAGCCCTCGCATTTTGGCTTTTTCCCGGGCAAGAATCCTACCCGGATCTGTGGAAAAAAATGTGGAATACTGGCAGCTCTGTGCCGAAATTCTCCCGCACAAACGCTGTAGCGAATCCTATCGCACCTTAGTTTTCCCCTATTTAATTGATTCAAAATGGCTAACATCTCGTCCGGCTTTCGGACCTCAGCCCGTTCCTGTCGTAACTTTGCAAACCAGAAAAGAGTGCTTTCCACAAAAAACATTACAACCCGATGACCGCCTTTTGCGTCGTCATTGCACGCCCGGTTCGGTTTCCCTCTATTGCTGCACTCTGCGCAACACCACCGGGATTCTCGAAGGGATCCGCCAGGAAGCGTTGATGGAAGGATCCGACCCGTCCGGAGGAGGCCCAACCGCAGGCGCATTCGCGGGCTTCTCAGCCGGCTTCGGAACGTGGAACCCGATATCGAATGTGCGCTCCAGCTCGAGATGGTCACCGCTGATCGTGCCCGAGTAGCTGGTTCTTCCCACCTTGAAGCTCACGCGGCCGCCCTCTATCTTCCCTTCTGTAATCGGTACGGGAACATCGCTCCCGCCGAAGAAGTTGATATTTCCGCCTTCCTCTGTGCCGGTGAGGGTGCCGCCGTCCTGGCGTAGCGTAAAAACCGTATCGCCACCCAGAAAGAGTGCGGCCAATCCAGTCGGCGGATTCGCCGGGGGCACCGGCCGCCAGAGCCCGGTTATGCCCGACCCGACGGGCACCTCCCGCTCCCACACCGTTACCTGGGGACGCAGCGCCACGCTCTTCGCCGCAATCGTAACCGTAGCAGTGTCGAGACCTGGAGATGTAACCTCCACTGTGACATTTCCGGCTTGCTTGCTCGCCTGAACAACACCCATGCACATCCCTGAGAACGCTTTTCGCGATGTTCCCTTGTCCGATTCCTGATCCGTAGGATCTCCGTTGCCCACTCCGATCAGCTTCCCCGCGCCCGAGACGCGAAACGTAACTTCGTTGTCGGTAATTGGCACAACGCGCCCTTGCGTGTCCTGCACAGCTACCGCGAACATCGCCACATCTTCGCCATCAGCGCTAAGCTCCTTACGATCCGCGGTCATCACCAGCCTGGCCGCGGGACCCGTAGTCTCTCGCTTCGCCGTCATCACCGCTTTGCCGTCTTTGAAGCCCCGCGCCTCAATCGAACCCGGAGCATACTTCACGTTCCACGCCACGTGCGAGTCCTTCTTCATCTCCTTCGCGCCCAGGCTCTGGCCGTTCAGAAACAGTTCCACCTTATCAAGATTCGAATAGACCCAGACCGCTATCTCCTTGCCCTCGTAGCCCGGCCAGTTCCAATGCGGGAAGACGTGCAGGACTGGTTCTGGTTTCCACCACGACTGGTAGTAGTAGAACGAATCTTTCGGAAAGCCACAGGTATCGATGATTCCATACTGTGAGCTGATATTCGGCCAGCCATTCGGAGAAGGCTCCCCACGATAATCGAATCCCGTCCACACGAACCCGCCCGCAAGCCACGGGCGCGAGTTGCAGAAACTCCACCACCCTTCCGCCGACGCGCGTCCCGTCGTCGTGTACGGATCGTACGACCCCACATATCCCTTTTTCGGATCGGTGATATAAATCCCGCGGGTCCCCACCGCGCTCACCGTCTCTGTTCCGATCACCGGCTTATCGGGATGCGTCTTGTGATATGCCTCGGCCTGCGGGTCCATGTAGTTGTAACCCATCACATCGCACACCTCAAGACCGCCCACCCCAATCGCGCCTGTAGGAGCAATCGACACCGGGCGCGAGCCATCGTGCTCCGTCGCAACCTGCTTCATCGCCGTCAGAATCAGCCGCCCAATCTCCGTGTTCGCCTGACCCTCCTCGTTTCCCATCGACCACATAAAGACACTAGGATGGTTACGATCCCGGCGCACCAGGTCCGCAAACTGGCTCAGACCCTCCGGATTCGACGACATCATCCGCGTCTCGTCAAACACCAGCATGCCCAGTTCATCGCACGCATCCAGCAGCTCCGGAGTCGGCGGGTTATGCGACGTCCGCAGCGCATTGCAGCCCATCTCCTGCAGCTTTCTTACGCGGTAATACTGCACCGCATCCGGCAGCGCCGCGCCTATCCCGGCATGGTCCTGGTGGTTGCACGTGCCTTTCACCTTGACCGGCTTGCCATTCAGAAACAGGCCATTCTGCGGATCAAACTTTATCGTGCGAATTCCGAACGGCGTCTCATAGCGATCGACCAGCCCGGCATCCGCCTCTATCTCGGTCACCAGTTTGTACAGGTTTCTCTCCTCCAGAGACCACAGCAGCGGCTGCCTCACCACCATCTCCTGCTCGTAGGTACGCACTTCCTCCTTCGGAATCGCGGCCGCCGCAGTCGCCGCCTTACTCACCTCCTTGCCCGACGGATCAACCACCCTCGATACCACTCGGACAGTCTGCGCCGCCGTGCCGTCATTGTTCACATCGGTTCGCACCGAGATTCTCGCGCCGTCGGAGCTTACCTCAGAGCGAACAAACGTCCCCCACTTCTTCACGTGTACAGGATGTGTCTTGACCAGCCAGACGTGTCTGTAAATCCCTGCCCCCTCGTAAAACCATCCATCGCTCAGCGTGGCATCCACGCGTACCAGCAGCACATTTCTGCCTCCCGGATGCGCAAAGTCGGTCACGTCAAAACTGAACGGGTCGTACCCACCGCTGTGCTGTCCCACATAAAAACCGTTGAACACCACCATCGTCTCCCGGTACGCCCCATCGAACTGCACCGTGATCCGTTTACCTGCATCCTCGGCGGGAAGGTCGAAAACACGCCTGTACCATCCCACGCTTGTCTCCGGATATTTCCGCCCCAGCGGATAAAACCCCTTGCTCTCAAGACTCGGATCATCCTTGAAGGGAAGTTCGATCGCCCAGTCATGCGGAAGATCCACTCCACGCCAATCGCTGTCGTCAAAGGCAATCGTCCCGGCGGGAAGAAAGTTGCCCGTCTTTTGAAAGTTGCCCGTCCAGCCACTGCCAAACTGGAAATCCTTGGACGGATCATCAGCATTTCCGAAATGAAAGCGCCATCCGAAATCCAGCAGCAGCCGCTGCCGTTCGGCGCCCACTCCTGCCGTCGAAACTTGCTTCGCACTGCCCGCAGCAAGCGTTTCTGAAGGATCTCCCGGGCCTTGGAGCGCCCCCGCAAAAGGTGCCATCCCATTGGCTGCCGCCACTGCTACCGGCGCCAGCAGGCCGGTCTTCAACACATCGCGGCGTGAAAGCGGTTTCATTTAGCCTCCTGCGAAGAGAGGAACCATATCGCGCCAGCGAGTATACCTCAGCACTTTCGTTGGTCGGCCGGCACACTCAAAGCTGGCGCCCTCACAATTCCCGGTTGCAATGGCGCCGGAGAGCCGATACAACTATCGCGCGAGGAGAATCACATGCAGAAATGGATGAAGAGGTGCCTCCCACTTCTTTTGGTCCTGGTCTTTGGTCCGATAGCCATTGCTCAAGAGGATGCCCAATCACCATCCACACCAGGGCAGGCCGCAGCCGCCCCTTCCGATACCCAGGCAAGGAATCTCCAGGAATACATCGAGCTCTTGCGCTCCGATGTTCGTCAGCAGAAAGCCGAGATCATGGGTGCCGTCATGCAGCTCGACATCGATCAGTCGGCGAAATTCTGGCCAATCTACAACGAGTACGACGCCGAACTGACCAAGCTGAACAATCTCCGGGTCGCAAACATTCACGACTACGCCAAAAACTACGACCAGATGACCGACGCCAGGGCCGATGAGCTTGTTCAGAAGGCTCTTGAATATCGCAAGCAGCGAGCCGAGCTTCTCGCCAAATACTACGATCGCGTCAAGGCGTCCCTGGGGTCTGTCCAGGCCGCGCGATTCCTTCAGGTAGAGGACCAGTTGCTGATGATCATCGATCTTCAGATAGCGTCGTCCCTCCCCATCATCGGACAGGGCTCGTAAAGACTCCAGGAAAGCGAGAAGAGACAACATGCGGAACATGACCCTTCGGGCAACAGTCTTATTGGTCTCGCTGATTTCAGCGGCAACTCTGGCATCGACACATACGGCGGCAGCGCAGGGAAAGCGTGTGTACATTCCCGCCGGCACGCGAGTTCTGGTCCGCATGGTCGATTCGATCGACTCGAGCCAGCAGAAAGCCGGATATCGCTTTACCGCCACGCTGGAGACCAACCTGCAGATGGACAATCGGGTGGTTGCGCCCCGCGGCACCACCGTCTACGGCCAACTCATCACCGCCGAGAAGGCAGGCAGAATGTCAGGCGGTGCCAACCTCACCCTGGAACTCACTGACATCGTCATCAACGGCACCGCCTATCCCCTCTTGACCAGTGACTACACTGTGGAGTCGATTGGCGGCCTTGCCGGGGGCGGAACCGGAGCCGCGATTGGTGTTGCTGCGGGAGCCGCGGGCGGAACCGCCCTCTCGGCTGCCGGAAAAGGGCAGCAGGTCGCCATACCCAGCGAATCCCTGCTCGAATTCCGCCTCGAGCAGCCTGCCAGCCTTCCAGTGGCGCGCTAGTACGAGTAATGGAACACAGTCGGTCCAGCTAATTCTGTGCAACCTCAATTGGCATATCCAGGGTACCGATGCGACGGGTGCCTAGATCGCTGACGCCGAGGCGCAAGCGGTAATGCCCGGGCGGGAGATGCAACTGCTGGTGGAAGACGATGCCTTTGTTTGCTACGGCTTCATACTGCTCAGGGCTGAGGTCGAGCGTAAGCACTCCCGAAGTCTGCGGCGGTGGAGCAGCCTGCGCATCGGCTTTCTTCGTGAAATCCTGGAAAGCTACGAGTAAGACCAGTAACTGCGCATGCCGATGCCCGGCAGCATCCGTGACGAAGGAGATATTGCGGGGATCCAGGGCTGAATCAATGCTAACCTCGGTCCGCTGTGTGCCCGGCAACCCGATCTTCGATCGCAGCAGAAGCATCGTCGATTCCGGCGTTCCAGGCTGTAGCGCAGACGTCAACTCCTTTTTTCCGTCCGTCGGAGTGATCGAATCCGGGTATGCAAAATACCCCCGCCGATAGCTGATCGAGTAACCTCTGGTGGCCAGCTCAACCCGAATTTTGCGGAACT
>Ga0335075_10016665_pt1 | contig 10956 bp, 11 predicted proteins | sample Lox_Sample_24_FD_206723 | JGI IMG/M metagenome (GOLD analysis project Ga0335075, IMG submission 206723) | Soil microbial communities from Loxahatchee National Wildlife Refuge, Florida, United States - Lox_Sample_2.4 | ecosystem: Environmental > Terrestrial > Soil > Wetlands | place: USA... | reverse complement strand
TGGCCGAGATCGGCGACGACCGCGCTCGCTTCGCCGACGCGCGCGGCTTGAAAGCTTTCGCCGGATCGGCGCCGATCACTCGCGCCAGCGGCAAGAAAACCGTTGTGACACATCGTCATATCAAAAATCGGCGCCTGGCCGCTGTCGGCTCGATCTGGGCGCTGACGTCGCTGCATGCCTCCCCAGGCGCCCGACGACACTTCGATGCCCGCCGCACCGCAGGAGACTGGAACCGCCAAGCTCAACGGCACCTGTTCAACAAATTCCTCGGCCAACTGCACCACTGCCTGCAAACGGGCCAGCTTTACAACGAACACCTGGCGTTTCCACCTCCTTCCCTGCTCGCTGCTTGACTTTTAATCACGTGAGATGTCTTTCGCGGTTGAGCAGGTGTCGGAACTCCGGGGCTGCGATTGCGCGCAATCTGCGTGCCCGCTCGCTGAGGCTGCACCCGCGCAGGTGCGCGACGCCGTATTCGGTGACGACGGTGTCGACGTCGGAGCGCCCGGTGGTGACGACCCCGCCCTCGAGCGCAGGCTTGATTGTCGAGGCGCCACGCGAAGTCGCGCGCAATGCGATGATGGACCGCTTGCCGGTCAACGCGGCGGCCCTGGCGAAATCCACCTGGCCGCCGACCGCACCGATATAGACGCCGCGGCTGACCTCGGCGCCGACTTGGCCGGTGAGATCGACCTCGACAGCGAAATTGACCGACACCAGCGAACGCAGCTGCGAAAGAACCTGCGGGGCATGGGTGTAGCTGGTGGGCAGGAAGCGCACCGGCAGGTCACCGGCGCGCTTGTACAGGTCGGCCGATCCCAGCGCAGTGCCCACCACAGCCAGCCCGGTGTCGATCTCCTTGCGCTTCCCGGTGACCACACCTTTGTCGATCAAGCCAAGCAAGCCGTCGGTGATCATCCCGGTGTGGACGCCCAGATCCTGATGCGAAGCCAGGGCATCGATTATCGCGGATCCCAGTGAGCCGACTCCGAGTTGAATGGTGTCGCCGTCGTCGATGAGCTCAGCGATGTAGGCGGCGATGGCACGGTCGGCTTCGCTGGGCCGCCGAAGCGTGTCTTCCGGCAGCGCTCGGTCGGTATTGATGGTAGCGGTGAACCGATCGATCGGTATCGGCGGAGTTCCCACGGTGGTCGGCATCTGGGCGTTGATCTCGGCGATCAACACCGGGGTGTGCGGAATGGCGTCGGCGACATAGTCGACGCCGACGCCCAGTGAGCACATTCCGTCCGCATCGGGCGGCGCCACCTGAACCAAGCCGACATCACATGGCAGGCGGCGTTCGGCGAACATTCGCGGCAGCGCCGAGTAGTGGCAGGGCACGACATCGAGTCGGCCCGACTTGCTGAGCTGACCAAGTTCACCAAGGCCCCCGTAGGAGACCATCGACAGGGCATCGGGCATGCTCACTGCGAGTTGGTCATTCCAGCTCAGGCCCGTGAAAACCCTTAATGGGCCGATTCGGTCCGTCTGCTCCATCAGCGCACTGACCAGGGGCCGCGGCTCTGCTGCGGCTTGGCCCCACCAGACTCCGGCGCCAGCAGTCAAGTATTCGCTGAGATCGATCACGCTGGCACTCGCTGAATTAGCGTTCCGGTCCCGAGGCCGCCGCCACAGCACATGGTCACAAGTCCGAGGTCGGCGTCACGGCGTTCGAGTTCGGGAATCAGGGTGGCGATGAGCCTGGCTCCGGTCGCGCCGACGGCGTGACCCAGCGCGATCGCGCCGCCGTTGACATTCACCCGGTCGACGTCAGGACATAACTCGCGCTGCCAGGCCAGCACGACCGAGGAGAACGCCTCGTTGACTTCGAACAGGTCGATGTCGTTCACCTTTAGGTCGTTGCGCTGCAGCAATTTTTGGGTAGCGGGGATCGGCCCGGTCAGCATGATGATCGGGTCGACGCCCACCGTGGTCTGGTCGACGATGCGGGCGCGCGGTCGCAATCCCAGCCGGCGTGCCGCGTCACCGGAGCACAGCAGAACGGCGGCCGCGCCGTCGCTGATCGGTGATGACGATCCGGCGGTGATCCGCCCGCCTTCTTTGCGGAACGCGGGTTTGAGGTTGGCCAGGCTTTCCACCGTGGTGTCCGGCCGCACGCACTGGTCGGCGTGGCGGATTTGGCCGTCGAGGGTCATCGGCACCATCTCGCCGACAAACCGACCGTCAGCGATGGCCTTACTGGCGTTCTGGTGCGACCGCGCCGCGAAGGCATCCATCTCCTCACGGCCCAGTTCCCAACGGTCGGCGATGAGCTCGGCGCTTTCACCTTGGTGCACAAAGGCGTAGCGGTCGCGCAGCTCGGCCGGCCAAGGGTCGCCGTACAGTTCGGAAACCTTGATGGGGGAGTCGATTGGGACATGCCCCATGTGCTCGACGCCGCCGGCGACGACAACGTCGTGCGTGCCCGACGCCACCAGCGCGGCAGCCATTTCCACTGCAGTTTGCGCTGAACCACAACGCCGGTCGAGTGTTGTGGCCGGTACTTCCGGCGGAAATCCCGCCTGCAGCCACGCGTTGCGAGCAATGTTGCGTGACTGTTCGCCGAACGGGGCGGTGCAGCCGATCACGAGGTCTTCGACCTCTGCGGGCCGGATTTCCGTGCGTTTGATCAGCTCGGTGTAACAGGCGGCCAGCATCGCATTGGGGTGTATGTCGCGGTACCACCCACGCTCGGGATGTGATTTGCCTACCGGGGTGCGCACCGCTTCGACGATGTAAACTTCGCGGCCCGTCGAGGCGAACGGCCCGGTCACGTTGCGGCCCATCAGATCACCGTCCCGCCGTCGACCGGCAGCACCTGACCGGTGATGTAGGACGCGGCATCAGACGCCAGGAAGACGAACGTTGGTGCTATCTCGTCGGGGAAGGCCCACCGCCCCAGGGGAATTCGGGCCAGAGTTTTCGCTGCCAGCTTTTCGTTGCTGCGGATGTTGGCTGTCATGGCCGTCGCCGCCAGCGGCGCAACGGCGTTGACGGTGATGGATTGGCGCGCGAGCTCGCGGGCCAGCGATTTCGTTAGGCCGACGATGCCCGCCTTGGCGGCCCCGTAGTTGGCCTGCCCGATCGTTCCGGTGAGGCCGGCCGCCGAGGTGACATTGATGATGCGCCCGGTGCCATCGGCCCGTAAGTGGTGCAATGCGGCTTGGCTGCAGACGAAGCTGCCGATGAGATGGATGTCGATGATACGACGGAACTTCTCCTCGGAAAGGTCGGCGAACATCGCAGGTGCGATGGCGCCGGCGTTGTTGACCAGGATGTTTAGTGTGCCGCCGCCGAGTTCGGCTGCTGCTCCGGCGGCTTCTTTTGCCGCTGCCGAGTCGCGCACGTCAAGCGCGAACGGCTGCGCGGTGCCGCCCGCGGCGCTAATCGCTTCCGCCGTGGCAACGGCGGCGTCCTTGTCGACGTCGGTTACCAGAACAGCGGCGCCGGCGACCGCGAAGGCGCGGGCGATCGCCTCACCGAGTCCGCTGCCCGCACCGGTGACCAGCGCTGAGCGCCCGTCGAGCCGGAACACGTCACGTTGCGGCTGCTGTTGCGTCATCAGTAGCTCCTCGGCAGGCCCAGCACATGCTCACCCAGATAATTGAGCACCATCTCCTGGCTGATCGGGGCGATGCGGGTCAGTCGCGCCTCGCGGAAGTAGCGGGCCACGTGGTACTCCTCCGAGTACCCCATACCGCCGTGTGTCTGTAGCGCGCGGTCAGCTGCGTCGAACGCAGCATCTGCACACAAGTATTTGGCGGTATTGGCTTCGCGCGCACAGGGTTTCCCGTTGTCGTAGAGCCAGGTCGCCTTGCGCAGCATCAGCTCCGCGGCGTCTAGTCGTGCAAGCGAGTCAGCCAGCGGGAACTGCAGTCCCTGGTTCATGCCGATCGGCCGGCCGAACACCTCGCGCTCGTTGCCGTAGCGGACTGCGGCGCGCAGAGCAGCGCGCCCCATGCCCAACGCCTCGGCCGCGACTAGACAGCGTTCGGGATTGAGGCCGTCGAGGATGTAGCGGAAGCCCTGGCCCTCTTCGCCGACGCGGTCCTCCACGGGAATCTCGAGGTCGTCGATGAACAACTCGTTGGAGGACACCGCGTTTCGGCCCATCTTAGGGATCGGGCGAATCTCGACCTTGCTGCGATCGAGGTCAGTTAAAAACAAGGTCATGCCATCGGTTTTGCGCTTTGCGTCCTCGAACTTGGTGGTGCGAGTCAGCAACAGCACTTTCTCCGATTCCAGCGCCTTGGAAATCCATACCTTGCGCCCGCGGACCACGTAGTGATCGCCCTCGCGCCGCGCAAACGTGGTGATCTTCGTGGTATCCAGTCCGGCGCCCGGCTCGGTGACGCCGAAACACACATGCAGATCACCAGTGACGATGCGGGGCAGCGTGCGGGACTTGAGCTCCTGAGACCCATGGACGATGACCGGATGCATGCCGAATATCGACAGGTGCATTGAGCTTGCGCCGTTCATCCCGGCGCCGCTGGCCGCGACCTCCTCGAGCAAAATGGATGCCTCGGTGATGCCGAACCCATGGCCGCCGTATTCCTCCGGCGTCGTGATGCCGAGCCAGCCGCCTTCGGCGAACGCGTCGTAAAACTCCGTCGGGAACTCGTGCTGTTGGTCCTTGGTCATCCAGTAGTGGTCGTCGAACTTGCCTGCCAGTTCGGCCACCGCAGCGCGGATCGTCTGCTGGTCATCGCTCAGCTGGAAGTCCACGACGCTCTCCACTCGAGATTGGGGATGTTCGATCTAAGGACTAATCATACTAATGGACAGACCAAAAAGGAAGGCCGCATGTTGAGGCTCTCGTCAACTACGGGGGTCACGCCGTGGCTGGCAGTAACGGCAGGATGTCCGCGATGCGCTCGTTCCACGCGGCGGGTGTGCCGAACAGCACGCGGTCGAGCTTGGCGCGCTTGTAAAAGAGGTGCAGATCGTGCTCCCAGGTGTAGCCAATCGCGCCGTGGAGGGTCAGCGCACTATCGGCGAGCGCGGCGCAGCCGCCGGTGACTTGCGCCTTGGCGACCGCAGCATGGGTCGCACGGTCAGGCAAACCTTCCTCAGCCGACTCTGCCGCGTAGCAGACAATGGACAGCGAGGACTCCACCGTGACCAACATCTGGGCGGCGGCATGTTTGACCGCCTGGAAGGCTCCGATCGGCTGGCCGAACTGCTGTCGCTGCTTGCTGTAGTCGACGGCGAGTTGGAGCATCCGTTCCGATGCGCCTAACGCATCGGCCGCTGCCAAAACCGCTGCTCGGGTGGCGATTTCGGTGATCGCCGTGGTCGCGTCGGTGTCGAGCCGCTGTGCCGGTACGTCGTCAAAGGTGACATCAGCGGCGTCTCTCGAGCGGTCCAGCAACGACCGGGGGTGAAGCGCTACACCGCGATCAGCGGCATCCACCAGCCATAGCGAAAGATTTCCGTCGTCGGCCACCGGAACCACAAATCGCGCCGCTCGGGTGGCGCCCAGTACGCACGGTATGCGTCCGTGCAGCCGGTCAGCCCGACTCTTCACCGAGGGCGACGCGGCCGGAATGCGATCGGCCCGTACCGCCAACGCGGTCAACTCACCAGACTCGCATGCGGCCTGGACCAACGCCGGCTCGTCGGCTAGTGCCGGGACAACGATCGCCGACTGCAACCAGCTAGCCGACGGCGCCGCCACCCGCCCAAGTTCTCGGGCGGTAAGCGCGAGTTCGAGTAGGCCACCGCCCTGGCCGCTGACCTCCTCGGCGAATCCGACCGCGGCCCAACCCTCACCGGCGAAGAGCCGCTCGAAGCTGGAAGAGTCGCCGGCATCCAACCAGTCCCGGACCGCCGCCGACTCGGCACGTTGACCTAACCACTCGCGCAGTGAGGTGGTGAACAGCTCTTGCTCTTCGGAGAGTTCCCATCGCATCAGCTTGTCTCCCGCCAACCGCTGCCGAAATTGCATAAATCGTCCTTATGGTCAGACCATAACTCATCAGCGCCGCGGGAGGGAAGTGGCGCGAAGCTGCGACTTGAGCCCTTGACTGCGCGGCTCTGAGGCAAAGCTGCGGCTTGTGACCCGAGCTGGAGAGCAAAAGGTGCTCGTTCGGGGGAAGCGTGGCTCGGCTGGGTCGGCGACGATGGCGACGTCTCTGAGGGGGCACATGCAATATGACGCCAACGACGCCAGATTTCAGCACCGACAGCATGGGCGAGTGCACAGTCGTTTCGCCTCTGCGCACCGCGCATTTCATGGATACGTCGAAACGACTCTTGTTCCGCGCCGACATTGACGAACTGCGCGCACAGGTGTGCAAGCAGGCGTGGATCCGGCTGCCTTCGAGCTAGCTGGGCCGCGAGAACAGATTTATTTCAACCCCGGCGAACTGGGGTGCGGGATTGTAACGTGTGGTGGCCTGTGTCCCGGCTTGAATGACGTCATCCGGTCTATCGTTTTTTGCCTGCAGGAAAAGTATGGCGTTACAGCAATTTACGGCTTCCGGTTTGGTTACGCGGGTTTAGTCGAGCCAGACGCACTGAAACCGATCGAGTTGACCACACGCCGCGTCGGTCAGATCAACGAGGTCGGCGGTACTGTCCTGGGTTCCTCCCGTGGTCCTCAACCGGTCGATGAAATGGTTGACGCTCTGGAGCGACTCGGGATCCAACTGCTGTTCACGGTCGGAGGTGATGGAACGCTCCGCGGGGCGCATTCGATCGTGCAGGAGATACGGCGCCGGAAGCTCGATATCGCCGTGGTTGGTGTACCCAAGACAATCGACAACGACATCTCGTATATCGACATGTCTTTCGGATTCGACACCGCGGTCGAGGCGGCACGCCAGGCAACGCGCGCAGCGTTCGTCGAGGCGTCGTGCCACAGGTATGGCATCGGTCTGGTGAAGTTGATGGGTCGCGACGCCGGGTTCATCGCCAGCTTCGCGACGCTCGCCGATACCCAAGTTGGTTTATGCCTTATCCCGGAGATTGAGTTCAACGTCGATGGCGTCATCCAGGCGGCGTCGCAGCGGATCCAAAGAGATGGTTATGCGGTAATAGTCGTGGCCGAGGGGGCCGGCCAGGATCTGCTCGGTGAGACAGCGGAGTTTGATGCGTCAGGGAATCGTCGCCATAGCGATATCGGGGTGTACCTCAAAGACGTTATCCCGGAGGTGTTTCGGGCTCGGGGGACTCCGGTGAGCCTCAAATACATCGACCCCAGCTACATGATCCGCAGTCTGCCTGCGAACGCTCGGGACGCCAACTTCTGCCTCCGGTTGGGTCACGCGGCAGTTCACGCCGGCATGGCCGGCAAGACCGACACCGTCATCGGTTCTTGGCGACGCCGGCTGACTCATGTCCCTATTCCGATGGCGGTCGCTTCCCGGAAACAGGTCGACACCAACGGCTACCTCTGGCAGACGGTGCTTTCGGTGACCGGTCAGCCTGATGACCTGGTCTCCCCAGTCACCGTCTGACCCTGTTCGATTGGGTATTGCCGGTATGCCCGTACGAGGCAGCTAAAAGGTGCTCGTTAGGGGGAAGCCCGCGTCGGCCGAATCGGCGAGGATGACGACATCTGAGTTCACGCAGCTGGAACGTGCTACGAAAGGCGGCCATCGTGGCGGCAGTGAAAGCGTGGTCCAGGTGACACCCACCCAGCGTGCACCCCACGTCTGGTCCTCGGCGGAGGCTCGTGGGGCACGACGATCGCGTCCATCTGCGCACGCCGCGGACCCACCTTGCAGTGGGTGCGCTCGGAGGAGACCTCCAAAGACATCAACGAGAACCACTGCAACAGTCGCTATCTCGGCAACGAGGTTGCATTGAGTAACACGCTGCACGCCAGCACGGACTTCGCGCAAGCGGCCGATTGCGCCGACGTTGTTGTCATGGGGGTGCCCTCACACGGCTTCCGCAAGGTGCTCACCGAGCTAGCCAGTCAGCTTCGCCCGTGGGCGCCGGTGCTGTCGTTGGTCAACGGCCTCGAACAAGGCACTAACATGCGGATGAGCCAGATTGTCGACGAAGTTTTGCCCGGGCACCCAGCCGGTATTCTGGCCGGTCCCAATATCGCCCGCGAAGTGGCCGAAGGTTACGCGGCCGCGGCCGTGCTGGCGATGCGCGACCAGAATCTGGCGGCAAATCTGGCTGAACTATTTCGCACCAAGCGATTTCGGACGTACACCATCGACGATGTGATTGGCGTCGAGATGGCGGGCGCGCTGAAGAACGTCTATGCGATCGCTGTCTGTATGGGCTACTCGGTTGGCATTGGCGAGAACACCCGCGCGATGGTGATGACTCGCGCGGTGCGCGAGATGTCCAAGCTCGGCCAGGCGGCGGGCGGTCAGCGCGACACCTTCGCCGGGCTGGCCGGCATGGGCGATCTCATTGTCACGTGCACCAGCCAGCGCAGCCGTAATCGGCACGTCGGCGAGCAACTCGGTGCGGGCAAGCCGATCGACGAAATCATCGCGTCGATGAATCAGGTCGCTGAGGGAGTCAAAGCCGTCAGCGTAGTGATGGAATTCGCCGATTCGTACGGCATTGCTATGCCGATTGCTCGCGAAGTCGACGGCGTCATTAATCGGGGCGCTACCCCCGAAGGCGTATACCGCGGGCTCGCGGCGGAGACCCCCGGCCACGAGGTTCACGGGGCTGGCTTCTAGCAGTCGCATTCGGCGCGCAAGCGGCGGCGCTCTGGCGAATGTCCCCGAACGGGGGAGTGGATCGCGCTCTTTCGGGTGAAGCCTGAAAGGGCGGCGTCGGTCACGATTGGTGAGAAGCCCGCCGGTTCCGGGCCGTCGATGTGTGTTCCCTGCACACTGTTATTTAAGGAGCAGGTCCGATGGCAATACATGCCGAATCCGCTACCCCCGCCGCGAGCGACTTGTCGCCGTACCGGACCGATTACACGACGTGGAAAATTTTGGCCTGGACGGGTCCCGTGTTCCTGTTCGCGGTTTTCGTCCTCTGGGGGATCGTTGCTCGCAACATGCCGCCATTCCCGGCCAGTGCGACGCCGGAGCAGGTCAAGGCGCACTTTCACGATTTCCGGCTGCCGCTACTGATTGCATTGAGCATCTGCGTCACGATGACCGCTTTCTACATGTCATTCAGCGTGGCGGTCGCCCGCGTCATGGAACGTATCGAGGGTCCCGGCGGCGTGTTGTCCAAGCTCGAGATGATGGGCGGCACGATCACTTGTGCGCCTGTGATGGTGACTTTAGCGATTTGGCTGACCGCCGCGCACGAGGTCAACAATCTCCCTCCTGGCATCATGCACATGCTCTATTGGATGGGCTGGCTGCTTTTCGACTTGGCGTACTTTGTCACGTCGTTGCAGATCGCGGCGATAAGCATCGTGTTCATGCGGGACAAGCGCGAGAAGAAGCTGGTCGGGCAATTTGTCATCTGGTGGGGTTGGGTCACGTTTGCGTCGTTCTTCGCGGTCAGTGCGATCCCGTTCGTAACGACCGGACCGCTGGCCTTCAACGGCGTGATCAGCTTCTGGATCGCGTTCTTCACGTGGTTCATCTGGATCCCGTCGCTGTCGTACTACATCATCCGGGCTGTCGACCGGATCAAGGCCGAAGACGAGGCCGCGGGGCGTGTCAACGATTAGCGACGCGGAGGTCATCACCGCCGATGAGCGCGTGACCCCCAGACGCCTTCCGGGTGTGGATGGCGTCTGGGTCGCAATCGGCGCCGACTCAGTCATTTTCGCGATCCTGTTCGGCAGCTTCATGCAGGCGCGACTGCACAGCCCGGCTGTCTTCGAGGCTTCCCGGGATACGCTCAACATGAACCTGGGTGGCGTCGACACGCTGATCTTGCTGACCAGCTCATGGTCGGTGGCTCTTGCCATTCAAGCCCTCAAACGAGGTCTTGTGGACCGAGTGCCGCGCTATCTGCTCGGCGGTGTGCTCACCGGTTTGATGTTCATGACGTCCAAGTCTGTCGAGTACTTCGAGAAGTTCGCTCAAGGCATTCGCCCGGCGACCAACGACTTCTACATGTGGTACTTCACCCTGACCGGAATCCACCTGTTGCATGTCGTGTTCGGCACCAGCCTGCTGACCTACCTTTGGGTCCGCGCTCGGCGCCGCGCCTACAGCAGTTCGCGACGGGTCGTGCCGGAATGCGTCGCTTCCTACTGGCACCTGGTGGACCTGTTGTGGATTGTTATTTTCCCCTTGCTTTACCTACAGAGGGCAGTCTGATGTCGGTGTTGCGCGAACGGGTCACCGTAGTGTGGCTGGGCCTGATGGCGCTGACTTGCGTGACGACATGGGGACTTTCGAAAGATCTGTTCAGCCCCGCCGTCGCCGTGGTCGGGATTTTTGCGATCGCTGCGGTCAAGGTTAGTTACGTGATGCTCGACTTCATGGAGCTGCGCGATGCACCGATACCCGTACGTGTCGCCTTCCAGGCATGGCCGGTCATCGTGGCCGTGATGATTCTTGGCTTTTGGTTCGCCACCTCCTCCCTGGCGTGAGCAGCGTGTAGGCCGCTGGCGCGCGATGGAAAGTCGGATTCCTGCCCCCAGGAGGAGAGCAAACTGTGCTCTTTCGGGGGAAGCGGGCAACGATCGGGGTCAGCGACGATAGCAACGTCGTACTAGCAACGAGAGGCCCATGCGCGCGACACGGGAATCGCAGTTAAGTCGTGCCGCCGAGGGTGTTTCACGGAGGGCAGTCGTCGTAATGGGTATCGGTATTCAGGTTGAGGGGCTGACGAAGTCCTTCGGCTCCCAGCGAATCTGGGAAGACGTCACGATGGAGGTCCCGGAGGGCGAGGTCAGCGTGTTGCTGGGCCCGTCGGGTACCGGTAAATCCGTTTTCTTGAAGTCGTTGATCGGGCTGCTGCGCCCGGAGCGCGGGTCGATCATCGTCGATGGCACCGACATCACCGAGTGCTCGGCCAAGGAGCTCTACGACATCCGCACGCTGTTCGGGGTGATGTTTC
>Ga0335075_10016664_pt1 | contig 10957 bp, 13 predicted proteins | sample Lox_Sample_24_FD_206723 | JGI IMG/M metagenome (GOLD analysis project Ga0335075, IMG submission 206723) | Soil microbial communities from Loxahatchee National Wildlife Refuge, Florida, United States - Lox_Sample_2.4 | ecosystem: Environmental > Terrestrial > Soil > Wetlands | place: USA... | reverse complement strand
GCCTCGTGCGGATGGCGCGGGCTATGCCATCCGGGTCGACGAGCCCTACGTTCACATACGCCTCCACTTGGACGGTGCCCCCACCGGCAAGCGATGACCTCCATTAATCGTACCCATGTTTCGTAACGATGATCCGATATGTTATCCTGGCCGCTATCCGGCCGCGGCGGGTCCGCGGCCACGGCCCGGCGCCGCGGACGAGTGAGTCACGGCGGGCGCCGGGACCTGTCCCGCGACGGTCGCAGGACGGCTTGCCAGAGGCGGAGGTCGCTCATGGGCACGCTGGTCACCTACCGACTGCGTGATTCGGTCGCGACGATCACAATGGACGACGGCAAGGTGAACGCGCTGTCCCTGGCGATGCTCACCGAACTCGGCGCTGCCCTCGACCGCGCTGCGGCTGACCGGGCGGTGGTCGTCCTGACCGGCCGGGAGGGGGTGTTCTCGGCAGGCTTCGACCTGCCGGTCCTGCGGGCCGGCGGCACGGAGGCGGCCGACCTGCTGCACGCCGGGTTTGACCTGGCAGCGCGGCTGCTGGCTTTCCCGACCCTGGTCCTGGTCGCCTGCACGGGCCATGCTGTGGCGATGGGGTGTTCCTGGTGCTTTCCGGCGACTACCGCGCTCCGGGAAGCCATTGACGCCGACGACGCAGCATACCGAGCACAGCTTGCCGCGCAGCCCGCAGGTTGACCCAGCCGGGTTCCGCCAGGTCGTGATCGCATGCCAGGCCGATTCCCGGCTGCGGACGAGATTTCAGGTGAGAAAAAGCCCACGGAGGATTCGGCGGTGCCCAGAGCCAAACAGCGAACCGGGCAGCTGCGTGATCACATCGTGCAGGTGGCGGTTGCGATGCTGGCCGCTGACGGAGTCGGGGGGTTCACCACCAGGAAGGTCGCCGAACAGGCCCAGACGTCGCCGCCCGCCGTCTACGAGCTTTTCGGCGACAAGGCCGGCCTAGTCCGGGAGGTTTTCTTCGAGGGCTTCCGGCTCCTCGGGGACCGTTTCGGGAGGCTGCGGGAATCCGATGACCCGCGCGCTGACTTGCTCCGCGCGGTCCAGGTGTTCCGGATCTTCGCCCGGGACAACCCGGTACTGGCACAGGTCATGTTCTCCCGGCCGTTCACCGACTTCGATCCCGGCCCGGCCGAGCTGGAGGCCGGGGCGGTCACCCGGGAGTTCATCGTGCACCAGGTCCGGCGCTGCATCGACGCCAGGATCATCGACGGCGACCAAGTCGACATCGCCCACGGGCTCCTCGCCCTAGCCCAGGGGCTGGCCATGCAGGAGGCCGCCGGATGGCTCGGCTCCTCCAGGGCCTCGGTGAACCGCCGATGGGATCTGGCCGTCCACGCCCTTCTCGCCGGCCTCGGCCGGGCAAGCCCGGCCGTCCATGCAGCTAGGCAGGACACACCGTGACCAGGTGGCAGCGGCCCCGCAGTTCGACAGCGTTGACGAGATAGCCGCCGTCCTCCATCGCGCCACACAACTCACGACTGACGCAGCAGCTGGCGGATGATTCCGTAATCAGTCCCCGTACAGGCAATAATGCCGGGTATGGAAGCGATCCACGGTTAGGTATGGACAGGCAAGATGCACGCCCCGTTGTGATTCTCGCCGACGACGACGACGCGATCACGTCCAATCTGGCTCCGTTCCTCGAACGGGCCGGGCTTACCGTGCACGTCGCCTCGGACGGCGAGGCAGTACTTGAGCTGGTGGAGCGGCTTGACCCGGACGGCTGCATACTCGACGTCTTGATGCCTCGGATCGATGGGCGGGAGGCACTGCGCCGCTTGCGTGCCGACGGCCACTGGCTGCCAGTAGTGCTGCTGACGCAGGTGGGTGAATCCGCCGAGCGCGCGATCGCCCTGGATGAGGGGGCAGACGATTACCTCAACAAGCCGTTTGACCCTTACGAGCTGCTGGCGCGGTTGCGCGCGGTGCTGCGCCGCGCGCGGCCCGGGCGCAGGCCACTGTCCGCGTCGCCTGCGCTGCGCGCCGGCAACCTGCGGATGGATCGGATTTCGCGCCGGGCCTGGCTCAGGGACGCGGAACTCGTGCTCACGCCGAAGGCGATGCTATTGCTGGACTACCTGCTCACTCACCCGGACGAGCTGATGACGCGGGACCGGCTGCTCGAGGTGCTGTGGGGGTTTGACTTCCCGGTCGGAACGCGCGCCGTGGACAATCGGATCGCTGAACTGCGACGAGCGCTCGGCGACGATCCCGCACGCCCGGAGTGGATAGCAACCGTGCCCGGCCAGGGGTACCGGTTCGTTGCCCGTGTGGACGAGGTGCGATGACAGGGCTGGTGTCCGGTACCTTGCCGCGGCTACTCGCTCCTCTGCTGATCGGGACGGCTCTCGGCGTCGTCATGCAGGTGACCGAACCTGAGACCAGGTTGTACGCGATGGTGTCGCCCGCCCTGCTGGCAGGCATGGCCGGCCTGCTGGGTACCGTCGTCCTGGCCGTCGTCACCCTGATCCGGCGGCGGAACGCCGTGGCCACCGAAGCAGCGGTGCGCGACGCGGCTGCCGCGGCCGCGGAGGACCGGCGGCGCTTCCTATTGCGGCTCGATCATGAGCTGAAGAACCCGCTGACCGCTATCCGCGCGGGACTGGCAAACATCGAGCAGGCCGACGCCATGGCAACGGCGGGGACCTCCGCGGGCACCGCCCTGGCGAGCGTGTCGGCACAGGCGAACCGGATCACCCGGCTTCTCGGCGACCTGCGCAAGTTGGCGGACCTGGAGACCCAGGAGATTGAAGCCGCACCGGTGGACCTGCCCAGCCTGCTGCATGAGGTGGAGGAGGCTATCGGCGCGATCCCCTCGGCGGGCGAGCGGGTCATCCGGGTGAACGTGCCACAGGCGCCGTGGCCGCTTCCGCTCATCGAAGGCGACCGGGACCTGTTGTTCATCGCGCTGCAGAATCTGGTCGCCAACGCGGTCAAGTTCTCCGCGCCCGGCGACACGGTGGAGGTACGCGCCAGCGAGGACGGCAACTGGCTGCTGCTGGAAGTGGCCGACACAGGGGCTGGGATCCCGGAGGACGAGATCGGGGAGGTCTGGCATGAGCTCGCCCGGGGCCGTGCCGCGCGCAGCCTTCCCGGTACGGGTATCGGGCTCGCCCTGGTCCGTGTCGTTGTCATCCGTCACGGCGGGCAGGTCGCGATCCGCAGCCGGGACGGTCAGGGCACGGTGGTCAGCATCCGGCTCCCGGTGCCGGGCCGTGCCGGGACCGCGCCCGCTGTCGCAGATCTGCGACAGCGCCGCGATCCCCGCGGCAAGGTGACCGTCTAGTTTTTGAACTGACAGCGACCGGACTGACTGAGAGGAATCCGATGAACGTGTACCGCCGCATGGCCATGGCCGTGACGACCTGTGCGGTCGGCCTGTCCCTGGCGGCGTGCACCGCGGGAATAACCACCGCGAGCCGGGCGACATCCCCTTCGCCCACCGCAAGCCGTGCCGCGTCGTCATCGGCCGCGGCCCCCTCGCACACGGCGTCGACCTCGGCCAGTCCTGCCGACACGGTCCACGTGAACGCGCCGATTGGCAGCTTCCCGATTCCTCAGGCTGCGAAGGTGGTGTACAACATTTCCTGCCCCAAGCAGGTCAGCATCATACTGAGCCCTGTCACTCCCTCCCAGGCGTCAACCTTCTACACCACAGCGCTTCCCCGAGCCGGTTACAAGGTGACGAGCAACATCGCGAGCTCCGACCCCAACACCGGGGCCCCGATGGGCCTGGTGGCGATCGAGTTCACCGGTCACGGCTATACGGGCACGATCATCACCATGGCCAACCTCAGCGCGGAGGCTTCCGCGGCTCCCTCTATAGGCATAGGCAGCCTGCCCAGCAGCATGACCAAGAACGTCGCGGAGATCACGATGTCCGCGCACGGCACGCCCGAATCGTACATCTGCCCGACCTGACGGAACGCAGGCGCCGGGCGCCCGTCACACCACCGAGTTCCATGCACTCCACGGCGCATTCCGGTGGCCGCCCGTCAGGTATCAATCGACAAATATTCGTTCTACAGGGTCCTTTACAGGAGGAATTAGTATGAGCAGCTCAACGCCAGAGCAGGCCGCGGCAGCGCAGCCAGCGGGCACCGTATACCGGGTTCCGCTGACGAAGGTAAGCAGTTTCCTCATCATCACCCAGCGGCGCGCGGTTACGTACAGCGGCACCTTGAACCAACTGGAAGACATCGCTCGTGGCGTGCGCACCCATAACCTCCTGCTGGGATGGTGGGGCATCCCAGCAGGGCTGATCTGGACGCCAATGGCGCTCGCGCGGAACGCGAAGGCAATGCGCCGGCTCCGCGACCTCGCCGCGAGGTGAAATGCCCGCCACGAGATCAAAAGAGATCCGGTTGGCCGCACGTGGTTTATACGCCCTGGTGGCCGGCCAGGGCTCTGGTCATTCTCAGATGCTGAGACGGGACTAGCCAGGGTCCTGCGTCGCTGATTCGGTGACAGCGAGGTGCCCCGGGGGGTTGAGTCGGGATGGACCCGCGACGTCGCCTGTCTCCGGTCAGGCTCGTTGAGGCCGTCGGCTTGACAGCTGGATATCGAATATCGATAGGCTATCGATATTCGATACCCGGCTGCCGGGGCTTGCCCTGGGGAGCTGCTCAGAGAACGAGGACACCAGTGGACACCTGCCCAGATCCCGGCCAGCTCGCAGTGCGGGACCGCCGTGGACGGCGGTCGTATGCCAGTCCGGCTCTGCTGCGTTTCCTGGCTGGCGCGATGCTCCTGGCCGGCGTGGTGGCCCCGCTCTTTGGTGTCATATACGCGGTTAACGGTGCGACACGGGCCGGGGCGCCGGTCGCTGTCTCTGTCGCCATCCGGGACCTAGACCGCCTGCAGATTCAGCAGGCTACGACGAGTAACGGGGAGACAGACCTCCCGCTCAAGCTGGAGGGGGAGCCAGGGCTGCAGCCGCCTCAGCCGCCGCTGATCCTGTACATCGACGGGGTGGACAACAACAGCTGGCTGCAGGCAGGCACGGGTCCGGTTGCCCTGCTTTCCAGCGGTTCCACGGTGGCCGAGTGGCTTTTCGACCGCGGCGGGTTCGCCGTGGCGGGTGTGTGCATGGGGCTGGGAGCCCTGCTGCTGCGCAGGCTCTTGCTGTCGATCGGGGCGGGTCAGCCGTTCCAGCCCGGAAACGCGGCGCGGATCGCAGCGATCGCCGGGCTGCTCGCGGCGGCCACGATCGCGGCGGGCGTGCTGCCCTATGTTGCGGCACGCCTCGTCCTGGACAGGCTCGGCCTCGGCGGCCCTGGCAGCCCGATGACCGCTCACCTCGCCATCTCCGTCACGCCGCTACTGCTGGCAGTGTTCCTGCTGGCAATCGCCGAAGCATTCCGGCGAGGCTCGGACCTGGCTAAAGACGCCGAAGGGCTCATCTGAAACATGACGGCCCAGCCCAGGGGTCCGGAGCACCGCGTGGCCTGTCACCTCGACAAGCTGCTCGCGGAGCGGGGCATGACGCTCGCCGAGCTGGCCGGCCGGGCCGGGATAACAGTCGCGAACCTGTCCGTGCTGAAAAACAACCGAGCCCGGGCAATCCGCTTCTCCACTCTCACCCAGCTCTGCGACGTGCTCGGATGCCAGCCCGGCGACCTGCTCTCAGTCGAGCAGCTCAAAGACGGCGACTGAACGCATGGCCCTGCTCAGCGGGCCACCTGCTGCCAGCGAATCAGCAACTCATGACGCTAGGCAGCGCTTTCGGTAGCGGTGCGGGCGCGGTGGCGTGTCAGGCGTGACATGAGAACGAGGCCCCGGTACAAGCAGGATCCGACCAAAGATCCTGTTATGTCCCGGGAGCCTCGTTGCCCTGCAAGGATGCCATATTTACCATGCCGGCTGCTGCCTGTCGCGGCCGTGATGACGATGACCGTGACCTGCGGGGTTATGCGAGCCTGCTGGAGGGCCTGGCGGGCGTGCCGGACCCGCGCTGCCGACGCGGGACGCAGCACCAGGCCGCGGTGGTGCTGGCGTTCGCGGTGGCGGCGGTGATGGCCGGAGCGGACTCGGTGGCCGCGATCTGCGAGTGGGCGGCGGACGTCCCAGCGGAGGTACTGGACGCGCTGGGCGCGCGCCGGGACGGGAATGGTCGGCCCGCGCCGCCGTCACCGTCCACGTTCCGCCGGGTGCTGCGGAAGCTGGACGGGCAAGCCCTGTCCGCGGCGTTCGGGGCGTGGCTGTCCGCCCAGGTCCTCGCCGGGCTGGCGGATGCGTCCTCGCTGGTCATCGCCTTGGACGGCAAGGCAGTGCGGGGCGCGCGGGCCAGGGACGGGAAGGTGCCGCACCTGCTGGCCGCGATGATCACCGGGGCGCGGGTGGTCATCGCGCAGAAGGATGTGGACGCCAAGACGAACGAGATCACCCAGGTCAGGCCGCTGCTGGATGACGTGCCGATCGCCGGGACGCTGGTGACCGCCGACGCTATCCACGTGCAGAAGGACACTGCCCGCTACCTCGTGGAAAACAAGAAGGCCGATTACTTGTTCACCGCGGTCAAGGAGAACCAGCCCGGCCTGTTCGCCGCCCTCGATGCCCTGGACTGGGAGAACGCGCCCATAGCCCATGTGATGGAGGACCGGGGCCACGGCCGGGCAGAGACCCGCACCATCCAGGTCCTGCCCGCCCCAGACGGCCTGTTCCCCTACGCTGACCAGGCGGTCCTGGTCGAGAGGACGACTCGCGACCCGCGCGACGGGAGGCTGCGCTCGGCCGTCGCGGCCCTCGGCATTACCAGCCGGGCCGCGGAGCGCGGCGGCACGCCCGAGGCCCTGGCCGCCGCCGTCCGGCTCCACTGGGACGTGGAGGCACTGCACCACGTCCGCGACGTCACCATGAAAGAAGACGCCAGCAGACTCCGGGCTGGCACGGCACCTCAGGTCATGGCCGCTATCCGGAACGCCGCTATCGCCGCGCTCCGGCTGGCCGGCATCACTAACGCCGCCGCAGGTAGACGCTGGGCCACACGCAACCCGGCCAGAATATTGGCTGTCCTCGATCTCATATAACGAGAATGACCACAGCCCTGGGTGGCCGGCGAGTTCGCGGGCGCTGCGCCCGAGGCTGGCGCATGCACTGGTGCTCAGCAACCCTGATGAGGTAAATCAGCAACCCTGATGAGGTAAAGCTGTACCGGATACCGGCGGCTCAGTACATCGCGGCCATCGGCTGCGCACACTGATCTGTCCACGCACGGACGGCGCCCAGGCGGGAAGGCCAGGGCGTCCACCCTGGAGCCCAAGGCTCCGCCGGACGCGATGAAATAGGCTGCCATCAGTTTGGGAATCGCGCCGGAATCGTCTTTGCAGGCAGCGCGTAATTGCGGCTTCATTGCATTTATCGATGTGCGGCAATTCGTTCGATAATGCATGCTAAGTGTCATGGGCGATGCGAAAGAGGCCAGCCATCACCATGGAGACGGCCACCACGAGCACGGTCACGGGCACGAGCACGGGGCGGGGCTGCTGGCCCGGCTGGCGCACGTGGTGCGCCCGCACTCGCACGAGGCTGCCGACAAGGTAGACGCCGCGGTTGAGGGCAGCGCGGAGGGCATGCGGGCGCTGTGGGTATCTCTGGCTGTGCTCGCTGTCACGGCGATGATCCAGGCGGCGGTGGCGATGCTGTCGGGGTCGGTGTCGCTGCTGGGCGACACGCTGCATAACGCCGCTGACGCACTGACGGCGGTTCCGCTCGGGGTCGCGTTTCTCGCTGGCAGGCGCCCGCCGACCCGCCGCTACACCTACGGGTACGGGCGGGCCGAGGACCTGGCTGGGATCGTGATCGTGCTGCTCATCCTCGCCTCATCGGCGCTGGCCGCCTATGAGGCGGTGACCCGCCTGCTGCGCCCGGAGCGGGTATCTGACCTGATCGCCGTGGCGGCTGCCGCCCTGATCGGGTTCGCGGGCAACGAGTTGGTGGCCCGCTACCGCGTCCGTGTCGGCCACAGGATCGGCTCCGCAGCGCTGGTCGCCGACGGCCTGCACGCCCGCACCGACGGGTTCACCTCCTTGGCCGTGCTGCTCGGCGCGGGAGGCGTGGCGCTGGGCTGGAACTGGGCCGATCCGGTCATCGGCCTGGTGATCACCGTGGCGATCCTGACCGTGCTGTACCAGGCCGCCCGCGAGATCTACCGGCGGCTGATGGACGCGGTGGACCCCGCCCTTGTCGACCTGGCCGAGAGCACTCTCTGGGCAGTCCCCGGAGTGCTGGGCACCGGGCACGTCCAGCTCCGCTGGACCGGCCACCGGCTCCGAGCCGAGTGCGAGATCATCGTCAGCGCCGACGCCACCGCCGTCGAGGGCCACCAGGTCGCCGTCACCGCCGAGCACCACCTGCTGCACGCGCTGCCCCGCTTGTCAGCAGCACTCGTCCACGCCGACCCGCAGCCCCGCCAGGGCACCGATCCGCACGCCATCCTCGCGTCCCACCGATAGCCCGCCCGGCGGACCACCACAGTCCCGCGGTATCTAAGCCGTCGGCCTCGCGAGGCCGCCCATGTTTCCTAGACAACCTGTCATGCATGTCCTGAGATCGATGAGATCCTGCGGGCGGACCTGGACGCGCCGCGCAGGCAGCGGCACACGGTCACGATCAGGCCAACGGTCAGGTTCCAACCAGGCGGCCCGGCCGACAGGGCAGAATCCGGCACCCCCGCCGGACGCGGCGCGGCATGCACGCGGCCGCAGGCGCACCGCGCCTGGTGGATGTCGTGCTGCACCCGCTCGGCCGGCGCAGCCGGGATCTCCTCCTGCTGATACGACCGCGTCACGCCCAGGTCCTCTGCGGCCGCCAGGTCCCGGCCGCACGCGCAGGCGCCCTGCGGATAATGATCCTCGGTCCGGTCCGGGACCTTCCACGTCATCGACGCGCCCGGACTGCCCGGCTGCTTCCCGCGCTTCTTCTTCTCAGCACGCTCCGCCGCGCCGCTGCTTCCGCGGCGGCTTACGCCCCGGCAGGTCATCCGTGCTCGGCGGCATTGAGGAGTTCCCGCTGTTCCGCGATCCCGCCCGCTCCGCTGCCGCCAGCTGCTCCCGCAGGTCAGCGACCATCGCCTCCAGCGCCGCGATCTGCTGAGCCTGCGCCTCCAGCCGCGCCGCCTGCTCCCGGATCAGCGCATCACGCGGGTCCTCAGGCGGCACACCGGTCACAGTCGGCAATCATCCCGGAACCCACGCTCAGCCACTGCGGCAACACCGCACCCGGCGCTGAAACGCAACCAGCGATCACTCACCGCAGCTTCAGGCTCAATAGCAACTTGCGGGTGTGTACCGTGGCCGCGTGGCCTTCTTCGCCTTCGACGGTGCCGAGCGGTATTTCGGGACCCCCGATCTGGCGCCCGGTGTCCGGGTGCGTTTCGATCCTGACAAGCTGTTCGCCGCTCGCGAGCGCGGTACCGGACGGCCAGTGGACCGGCATCTGGCGGGCGACGAGGGGCTTGTCGTTGACGAGATCGCCACCGGTGTCCTGGTGTGGCCGTGCAGTCTGTGGCGAGTGGACGAGCTTGAACGGCCGGTACGGCTGCGACCGGGCCGCGAGTGGGTGCGCTGCCGGGCTTTCACTGTCCTGGAGCAGGTGCCCGCGTGGCTGGTCGCCGGCCCTCACGGCGATGCGGTGGAGTGGGTCATCACCCGGGCGCGAGAGCTTACCAGTGACCAGGTCGAGGCTATTGCGGCGCTGCCCGAAGACGACGAGGAGCAGCTGACCCGCAGGATGTGGGACCGCTGGCTGCGCGACCATCGCGGCGGATCCCCGGTGGGATGCGGCCTGAGCACGCTGCACCAGGCGGTTGAGGCGGCTGCGCGCCGGGCGGGTCCCGGACTGTTCGGCTGGGACGAACGGGACGAGGTCGAGGTGCTGCGCGATCCGGGCTGGCTGCGGGCGCACAGGGCGGCATACGGTGCCGCGCTGGCGCTCGGCGCTCCCGAGTTGCTCCCGGCAGAGCAGAACGCGGTGCTCACCCGCCGGTGGACGGGCGTGTTCGGGTCGCCTGACCTGCCCAGGCGATAGGCGGGGGCAGCTGTCATACGTGGCCCGCAATCATCCCGCAAGCCACTCCCAGCCACACTGGCAGCATCGCGCCCATCGCCGGAACGTAACCACGATCACTCGCCGCAACACCAAGCCCAGGAGCCTGAATGTTTACCTCAAAACTGGTCGGCATGATGACGCACACGACGTCGCCGCGGCCAACCCCAGCCCTGCGTAGTCCCGCACCAACCCGCCGGGCCGACGCGGCGAGTTCGGGATAATCATGGAAGCGCCAGCCGCCCGTGTCTTCGGCAAGATAGATACCGCGCCCGGCCCGCGGCGATGTGATCCATTCGGTAATCACTGATGCCACTGTGCCCCGCCTCCACAGTCCCGAGACAGACCCTCAGGTCTATATCGCAGAATCTTAAATCACAGCACGGACATTCCGGAAGGCTGCGGGAAAGGCTCAACCGGCTTGAGAGCGACTACGGAGATGGGTCAGGATCAATAGCTTATCGCCAAGCCTGCGTCTCCTGACGAGCCAGGAGACGCAGGTGCATCCTTCCAGTTCTCGACGCTTGAATACTTATCTGGTGTTTCGCAGTTTCGGATGAGGGGTGACGGGGGTGGTCCCAGAGGCTTGTTTTCCCGTCATCTCGCGCGCCCGGCCAGGGGCGGCAGGGGGTATGCGGCCCGGATGCTCCCCTTTTGGCCGGATATGTCCGTGCCGGGCGGCAGCCGGCGCGGCCGGCTGTTCCATGATCATGGGTTGTTCACCGCGTTATTAGCAGGTAACAACCCGTGATCATGATGTCACCTCTTCCCGGATACCCCCCGCAGGTATGAGGAAGGGGAAAGGGACCACGCAACCTATATAAGTGCGAAACACCAGCGCCAGAAACAACACACCTAAGCGAATCATTGAACGATGGAGATATCAATGCGTGGCAAG
>Ga0335075_10016663_pt1 | contig 10958 bp, 12 predicted proteins | sample Lox_Sample_24_FD_206723 | JGI IMG/M metagenome (GOLD analysis project Ga0335075, IMG submission 206723) | Soil microbial communities from Loxahatchee National Wildlife Refuge, Florida, United States - Lox_Sample_2.4 | ecosystem: Environmental > Terrestrial > Soil > Wetlands | place: USA... | reverse complement strand
CTTCGTCTGGGTCGCGGGCATTTCCTTCGGCGCCTGGATCGGCATGCAGCTTCTCATGCGGCGGCCGGAAATCACCGGCTTCGTGTCGATCGCGCCGCCGGCCAGCATGTATGATTTTGCCTTCCTGGCGCCCTGCCCCGCATCCGGTCTCATCGTGCATGGCACGAAAGACCAGGTCGTGCCCGAAGCCGATGTGCAGAAACTGGTGGACCGGCTCTCGGCCCAGAAGGGCATCAAGATCACCTATAACAAGATCGACGGGGCTAATCACTTCTTCGACAAGCACGAAACCGATGTTTTGCAGGCGGTCGAAGCCTATGTGTCGAAAGTCATGAGTTCTCCGCGGGAAAGGCGCTGACACCGGTCGCCTCGAACATGCCCGACGCTGTTGCACGATTCCAATCGACGTTCATGCGGACCTTCGCGGAGCGCGGCTATTATAACGACTGTACCGATCCGGCTGCCCTCGATGCGCTTTTCGGCCAGGCGCGCGTCACGGCCTATATCGGCTTCGATTGCACGGCTCCGAGCCTGCATGTCGGCAGTCTTGTGCAGATCATGACATTGCGCCGGCTGCAGCAGGCCGGACACAAACCGATCGTGCTCATGGGTGGCGGCACGACGAAGGTCGGCGATCCGTCCGGCAAGGAAGAAACGCGGCAGCTGCTCACGCGCGAACAGATCGAAGCCAACAAACAATCCATCCTGGGCTCGTTCAAACGCTTTATGTCGTTCGACGGCGGCGAAACCGGCGCGATCATGGCCGACAACGCCGAGTGGCTCGACCGGCTCGAATATATTCCGTTTCTGCGCGATGTCGGGCGGCATTTCTCGGTCAACCGCATGCTCACCATGGACAGCGTGCGGCTCAGGCTCGAGCGCGAGCAGCCGCTGACCTTTCTCGAATTCAACTACATGATCCTCCAGTCCTATGATTTCCTGGAGCTTTATCGACGCTATGGCTGCCGTTTGCAGTGCGGCGGTTCGGACCAGTGGGGCAACATCGTCAGCGGCATCGATCTGGCGCGGCGCATCGACAACGCCCAGGTGTTCGGCCTGACGTCGTCGCTCATCACCACGGCGAGCGGCGCGAAAATGGGAAAAACCGCGCAAGGCGCCGTGTGGCTCAACGCCGACATGTGTTCGCCCTATCTGTACTGGCAATATTGGCGCAACACGGAGGACGCCGATATCGGCCGGTTTCTGCGGCTGTTCACCGACATGCCGCTTGCGGAAATCGTCCGGCTCGAACGGCTCGAAGGCAGCGAGCGCAACGAAGCAAAGAAGATCCTTGCGACCGAAGCGACGGCGTTGTGCCACGGGCGCGAAGCCGCCGAGGAAGCCGCCGCCACCGCGCGCCGCACCTTCGAATCGGGCGAAATCGCCGCCGGACTTCCGACCGTCGAAATCCCGCGCGAAAAGCTCGAGAGCGGCATGCTCGTGGCCAACCTCGCCCACCTCGCGGGTCTCACTTCGTCGTCGGGCGAAGCGCGCCGCCTGATCCAGTCGGGCGGAATTCGCCTCAACGACACAAGCGTCGCCGACGTCAAGGCCGTGGCCGGTCTCGCCGATCTCACTGCCGAAGGCGTGTTGAAAATCTCCGTCGGCCGCAAGAAGCACGCGCTGATCAAGCCGGTGTGATCTCTGCGCATAAACCGGCGACACCCGGACCATTCAGATTGATAGATACGGTCTCGCCACCCTCTCCCACGGAGGCACGACTGGAAATGACTTAGGGGACGCGTCGCCAAATCTGTCATTCGGCCCGGGCGCGACACATTTGCCAGGCACGGTCTCACGCCCGCAGACAGAATGGGCACGCGGAGGCGCGGCCCGCCTTCGCTGAAGCTTCGGCGGGTCAGGAGACGCCATTCGTCCGCCGAAGCCTTGGCGTAGGCGGAAGGACGCGGATGGTCGGGGTGAAGAAATTTCTCGACGACATCACTGGGGCGATCATCGACGCAGCCTATAAACTGCACACGTAGGCAGCGTCGACAATCTCGCCAGTTATGTCGTCCAGAGCTTTTTCCAAACTCGCCTCCGCGTCCTCCGTGCCTCCGCGTGCCCATTCTGTTCGGGAGCATCACGCCATGCTTGCCGATTGTGTCGCAACGACGCGGCATGAGAGACGCGGCGACATATGCCTCCAGGTGGCACGGCGCGGGTGAGGGGGAAGCCGCCATTCACGCCGGCGGCGGCATTCCGAATCTGACGTTATTATTTTCCTGGGAAAGAGCTGCGGCGCCCGTCATCAGTCGCGACCGGCTCCCGGTCTGTGTCCGCGCCGCGGCCGCAGGCGCCGTTACAATCTGCCCCGCCGGAATTTTTCCGTTTCCCTGCGTTTTTCCCTGCGGCAGGGAAACCGGTGCTGCTTCGTTTCGCGCCGGCGGGGGTGCTGCGGGCGCCGGTTTGCCGGCAGGTTGCCGCGGCGCGAAATCGCTTTCGCCCGGCCACAGCAGATCTTCGAGCGACAGATTTCCGCTTCCCTGCGCCTTTCCCTGCAGCAGGGAAACAAGCTCCGCTTCGAGCCGCGCGTCGCTGGCATCGTCTTCGGCGCATGCCTTGTCGAGCTGCGACAGCACGAGCTTGACCGCCGGGATGCGCCCCTCCGTCGCGTCGCGCGCGACCCGCTGTACTATCGCATCCATCCCGGTCGCCGGCGTCGCAGCCGCGAGGTCTTCGACGCTGCCTTCCAGCGCCGCCAGGAGCGCCCGCTGGAAACGCGCCTTCGCCAGCTTCGCCGGCCCCGGCTTGCCGCTCGGATTTCCCGACTGGCCCTTCTTGAATCTCGTATGCAGCGGGGGTTTCCCCCGCCCGACGGCGTAGGTGGCGGATGTGGTCATGAATGCCTCGCTCAAAGGAAGTCGCACCATGATATAACCACTCCGGGTCATACGTCAACTGAATTGGATTGTGAACGCTTTGTTCGCGCCATCCGGCTATCGTTGCGAATCTCCACGGCAGGTCATCCACAGCGCGAACCCGGTGAAGTGTTTTGCTCAACGGAACCCGTGCGGGCATGGCACGGCCTCGCGGCAGCGGCTTCACACGGCGTGGCCAAGGAGTTTCTGGTTCAGCGCGTCACCGCAAACACCGTGCCGCAGCCCCCCGGGAAGTTCGGGTCGCACCTGCTCATAGCAGATCGAGCCTGCCGGTCTCCGGCGCACTCGAAGTTGCAATTGGCGCGCACTCTACGGCAGTGGCAGGCGGTGAAAGAAATTTTCGCGATCACTGCTTCGTGAGAGCGAACACCGTGCCATAGCCGTAAGCCCCACCGACACTGGTCTCCCCATAGAGTGTACCCTTCATGGCGACCAGAGGAGCGTCATTCTCGGGATACGCGCCATCCGTGCAATTCTGCTGACTGCAGAAGGCATAGATCACCGTTTCCCTGCCGGTGTCAGGATCGAGCGAGAACACCGTCCCGCAACCTGACGAACAGAGGTTGGTATCGCCACCGCCTTCGTCTGTGGTACCATAAAGCTTGCCGTTCACGTCGATCAGGGCAGCATAGGGCTCCTCACCGTCCGCGCAATTCGGTTGGCTGCAAAAGGAATAAAGCACCCTCTCGACGCCGGTGCTCAGGTCAAATGAGAACACCGTCCCACAGCAGGCGGAGCGGTCGGAGCCGCCAAGAGACGTGGTTCCATACAACACGCCATTTACATCGATCAGGGCGGACCAGGGCAGTGCGCCGTCCGTGCCGCCGCGGAAGGCATAAAGCACCGTTTCCGTACCCATGCTCGGATCGAAGGAAAACAACGTTCCGCAGCCCTTCTTAATGCAGCCCGTGCCTTCCATGCCTCCGCTTTCAGTTGTGCCGTACAGCGTACCATCGACGGCGATCAGACCGCCGAGGGGATAGGCGCCGTCTGTGCCGCCGCTGAAAGAATGAAGCACCCTCTCCGCTCCGGTGTCCCGGTTCATGGAGAAAATAATTCCGCAACGGCAGCTTGTTTCCCCAGCACCAACGGCGACCCCGAAGAGCTTTCCATTCACAGCCGTCACGGCGACAGGCTGCTTGCCGCGGTCGCGGCGGCCGAAGGCATGAAGCACCGTCTCGGCGCCGGTGCCCGGGTCGAGCGAGAACACCGTGCCACAGCCCTCGGAAAAAACGCAGCCGCTGCCTCCTCCAGCACCTGTGGTTCCGTACAGCGTGCCCTTCGCATCGATCAGATCGCGGGGATCGTAGCCGTCGGCGCAATTTTGCCGAATGCAAAAGGAATAGATCACGGCCTCGGCGCCGGTGCCCGGGTCGAGCGAGAATACCGTCCCGCAGCCCTCGCCGCCGCAGCCTGGATGACCGCCCAATCTCGTCGTTCCGTAAAGCGTACCCTTTGCGTCGATCAGATAGGCGGGAATACTGCCATCGGCGCAATTCTGCTGGCTGCAGAAAGAATAGACGACTTTCTCGGTGAATTTGGCTGCGTCGGCCGCAGAAACAACCTGAACGAACGCGCAAGAAACGATCCCTGCAAGCGCGGCGATAAAAAACCTTTTCATCTTCCTGCGATATTTGGAGCGATAAAGTCGATTGTCCATCCCGCTCAACCCGCATTCCCCGGACGACCCCGGCTTTGAGGTGGAAAATAGCACGTTTCTGAGGTAGGCGGAAGACCCAGCGACCGTTTTTGATGCGGCCAGCGTACCGTCCCGCCAAGACCATGCCCAAGAGGCATGGGCACCAGACGTTGCGCTGGAGCCGGGAAGTTCGGGGTCAGAGTCGGAGACGGCGCGGCATTGCGTGCGACTGCGACATGGGGTCAATTGCTCGTGTCACCGCACTCTTGAGAACCCTTGGCCCCAGTCTTTTGCAAGAGCCACATTCCATGCCAGCCGGTTGCCGTCCAATGCGGAGTATTCATTTGTTGATTCCCCGCCACGCATAACTCGAAACTCGTAAGCGAACCCGCCTGAGGCGCAATCTTTTGCGGCTTGGTAGTCCACGATTTCGATGCACCTCGACCGTTGTAGGGATATGGAAAAGACAGGCCTATCGCCGCCTCTCCGGGAGTCAAGATCAGGCACCCGGGCCGCCCGCCAATCAAAGTGAGTTTTGTGCCATCCGATACGGAACTCGTCACCGGCTCAATATTTAATATACCTTCGTTTTCTGGACGCTCAACACAAATCCATGCGGCATCTGCCATGTATTTTGGGTGATATTGTTCCAGCGCACCAGCTCTGGGCGATGACAATGCAATAACAATCGTAACGGCAGAAGGAACGATCATTTTCGTAATCATGATCTATTGCTCACGATGGAGTTGACTCCATGTCTGCGATTAGAGAACCACAATTTGCCCCGCTGCCGATTTGTTCTACCGTCCATCGCCGCTCCATCGAGGGCACGATTGAATTCAGCCAGAGATCATTGGCGCGGAAGATCGGAGCAAACAAGATCGCCCCCCTTGACCGGGATTCCATATCTGGCAACTTGAATTCGTAGCAGCGTCAAGAGGCTGGAACATGAATGAATTTTCTCCAGGATGATAATGCTTCCACTCGGCAACAGATAGAGCAAGCTTCCATGCTTTAGGTTGACAACGAACGCCTTCAATCTTCTTCCACGGCTTCGGTCAATATACGAACTGACCAGAATTCGCTCAACCCCTGACCATTTTATTTTTTTCCAGCGCCAGCCAAACATAATCCAGCATATCATGTCGTCGTTGATTTCAACATCGGATTCGGCGAAACAAAAATTCGTGCTAAGCAGGCCAAAGACAATCGTAAACGGAGCACATGCTCCCATTAGTGTAGCCAGGTCCGAGCGCCCCACCCAGATTGGCATGGAGACAAGAAACAGAACCAATACGATCGAAAATATAACAGCAGATAACCTGTCGGCGTCCCTTTCATAGCTAAAGCGGTTTTGTGGTATAGTCACGTTCACCCAGCTCCACGTCTTGCCGGCATTGACCGTTAGTAAATAAGGCCCTCTACGACACCTGTCTCGCCGGTAGCGATCCCATACAGGGCGGCAGTGACCTCGTGACGTTGCCCCAGTTCGTATCCAGTGAGGGCTGGAGTCCGAGGGTTGAAGAACTTGCCCCCATCCCTGGACCATCCGAAGTAAAAAAATTCTTGCTTTGTCGGCAGCCTGCCGAGCGTGCGGCCGGCGGTCGCCCGCCTTATGCCGCCCGGCAGAGGTTCACCGCAGAGGCACCGAGTCGCAGAGATTGTTCGCGCGCCGCGCGCTGCTCTTCCTCTGCGCCTTTGCGGATCGGCGGTTCAACCTTGTCCGGCAATGACAAGGAGGACGCGGCGGCATGGGAAGAGCGGAGGTTCAGCGCGTTACCGCAAACACCGTGCCCAGATCATAGGCACTCCCTTGGAAGGTGGTGCCGTAAAGCACATCCTTCACATCGATCAGGCTGCCCATCGGACCATCGCCGTCTGCGCAGCCGGGCTCGCTGCAAAAAGTGTGAAGCACCTTCTCTTCGCCGGTGCCCGGATCGATCGAAAAAACCGTTCCACATGCGATCGTTTTGCCACATCCGCCATAACGGCCACCTTCGTACGTCGTGCCGTACAGCGTGCCTTTCACATCGATCAGACTTGCCTCCGGAGTCGCACCGTCCTCGCACCTGTTTCCCTTCAGCTGGCTGCAGAAGGAGTAGACCACCGTCTCCACACCGGTGCCCGGAACGAGCGAAAAAACCGTCCCGCAGCCATATGGACAACGGTGCGTGCCGGTTGCCCCATGGCCGCCGCCCTCTGTTGTGCCGTAGAGCGTACCGTTCACATCGATCAGGCCGCCTTCCGGCGTGACGCCGTCGGTGCAATTCTGTTGACTGCAAAAGGAATAAAGCACGGTCTCCACTCCTGTGCTCGGGTCGATCGCAAACACCGTACCCGCCCCGACCGGGCCTCCCCTTGACGTTGTGCCGTACAGCGTGCCGCTCACATCGATCAGACCGGCCATCGGATTCTCGCCGTCCGTGCCGTTCCACTGGAATGAATGCACCACTGTCTCGGTGCCTGTAGCGGGATCGAGCGAGAACACGATGCCGCACCCGGCGCCACCGGCGCATGTGACCCCGCCTCCTACCGTCGTGCCGTACAGCGTGCCGCTCACATCGATCAGACCGGCGAGCGGACCTTCGCCGTCCGAGCAGTTCTGCTGGCCACAGAAAGAATAAACCACACTTTCCGCGCCGGTCCGCGGGTTAAGCCGGAACACCGCGCCCGCGCCATGGACGCCTCCATAATAAGTTGTGCCATAGAGCCTGCCGTTCACATCGGTCAGGCCCGCGGCGGGCTCTTGGCCGTCCTCGCACCCTTCCGGTTTCTTTTGGTTTTTGCTGGTGCAGAAAGAATACAGAACCGTCTCCGCCCCGGTGGCTGGGTCAAGTGCAAACACTGCGCCGCAGGATGAGTCACAGCCCTCACCACTGCCGCCGTTTCCCGTCGTGCTGTACAGCGTCCCCCGCACATCGATCAGCCCGGCTCTTGGGGTCGCTCCATCCGGAGTGCCCGCGAACGAATGCGGGACCGTTTCCAGACTCTTGGCCATTGCGGCTGACGGAAGCTGAACTGCCAGCGCGCAGCCGGCAGTTGCGGCGCACAAGGCGAAAACCAAGCGTTTCATCGGAACTCTCCCGGCCAATCCTCCGCAGCATTACTGCCCCACGCAACTTCGCGCAACGCCGGCGTCACGGCCAACCGGCAATAACTGCCCTTCGGCGGCGCGCGAGATGCCGGCGTGGCCGGATCGGTCGGCGCGCCTTTGAAGATGCGGTGCACAATGCCGGAAGCGAACAATGTTTCGAGGTCATCTACATTGAGCACTGCCGCCGCGGCCGGCGGCACCCAGACACCTCCCGAACAGCTAATATTCTGCGTCTGCGCCGTGGAGATCGTCACATCGGCATGGGCCGCAGTTCCGGCAATCAGCACTGCAGCTGCAGCAGAGACGTACAAGGAATGGCGCATGGTTCCGGCCCCCGGATGATGCGCGTCTCTCTTACAGCTTTGTCGGCAGCCTGCCGAGCGTGCGGCCGACGGTCGCCCGCCTTATGCCGCCCGGCAGAGGTTCACCGCAGAGGCGCCGAGCCGCAGAGGTTGTTCGCGCGCGCCGCGCGCCGTTCTTCCTCTGCGCCTTTGCGGCTCGGCGGTTCAACCTTGTCCGGCAACGACAAGGAGGACGCGGCGGCATGGGAAGAGCGGTGGTTCAGCGTGTTATTGCAAACACCGTGCCCAGATTATAGGCTCCCCCTTGGAACGTAGTGCCGTAAAGCACATCCTTCACATCGGTCACACTGCCATCGGGAGTCGCGCCGTCGGGGGGCCGACGAACCTGTGCAGAACCTTCTCTGTTCGCGCCGTTGCCGGCGCCCAAAAACTGCCACGCCAGAGCACAGGCAGTGACGCCGACAAGCAGGTCCTTGTAATTGATGTTCATCCGCAGCCCCCTCTGATTTGAATCCAAGACCGAGCCGGTCGCCCTGGCCGGACTTTACCCGAATGCGGCCGTCGTCGCTACCATATCCTCTGCGGGGTAGTGTCCTAATTTGCCGCTGAGCGCCCCGCAGCAAGATGCGCTGCGCTCTTGATGCAGACTGCCTGCATATGCCCCGGCCGATACTTCTCCAACGGACAAACCTCATAATCCCCGTAAACGACGATTGCGCCGGGCTGGCCGCTCAAAAGAAGCCTCCTGACAGACGGGGGGGCGGCGTCGATTGCATCAGCGGGATGGGGGCTCAAATCCACTGCCGCAAGCACATGATGGGTTCCGACCACCCAAATCCTCACGGGGATGCCATTAGCAATGAAAAGCCTGCCGTGGACCGTTGAACAAACCCCAGTCACCGCGGGGCTACCTTTGCATTGGGCATGCGCGGCTACCCCGCCTATCGCATACGCACCGATTATCCCGGCCATCAGCATGAAAGCTTTCATCGTTTCGCCCTCGCTACCGCCACGATAGCCGCCCTTATGGCGTCCATTGGGCTCTTGACCCCGCCCATATGCAGCACGGCTGGGTTTTCCGAACCTCGCTGGTCCATGCGAGCTTCTAATCTATCCAGATTCTTTTTGGTAATAATTGCGAGCACTCCAACAGCGGAAATCGTCAATCCACATGCAAACCCTTCCAGATTGAAATGGTACGACGCCCAAGCATTCGAAACAAAATCAAGTATCGCGTTGTAAACTCCCAAGCCGATACAAATGTAACCAAAAATCAGCAGCGCGTAAGGAGACTTAAAGTCGAGCATTGCGGACACTCCCCAGGTTCTCTCCAGTACCACACTCTGGCGGATCGTGTGAAATCCTGCAATCATCGATGCGGGATTTCAATGGCGCAGCCGCGCCGACGCTGTCGTGCCGCGGCTCGGTTGAGTTCTGAAACCGCCTGACATTGTCATTCCCGGCAGTCTCGTAAGCCGCAATACTTGAGACCAGAGGCCAGTCTGAAGTACCTCCGAGGCACCGGGCGTAACCAAGCCGGCGTACAATTCCCGTTCAGGGGACAACGGAAAAACCGTGCCACCGCCATAGGTACCGCCATATTCGGTCGTGCCGTAAAGCGTTCCGTTGACACTGAGCGGTGCCGCCCTGGGATATGCTCCGTCCGCACAGAATTGCTGGGCGCAAAACGAATATAAAATCGTCTCGGCGCCGCTGTTCGGATCAAGCGAAAACACCGTACCGCAGCCGAGGACTATGCCGTGTGAGGAACAGTCTCCGGAGTCGTCATACGAGCCGCCATACTCTGTCGTGCCATACAGCATACCATTGACTTCGATCACTCCGGCTACCGGCTGGCCTGCGTCCGAAGGATAACCCTGAAAGGAATACAGCACCGTCACCGCGCCGCTGGTCGGTTCCAGGGAGAACACCGTGCCGTAGCCGTAGGCGCCACCGTACTCGGTCGTTCCGTACAGGGTGCCGTTGACATCAGTCAGGCTGGCAAAGGGACCGGCTCCGTCGGAGGGAGTGCCCTTGAAGGAATGAAGCACGGTCTCGATACCCGTCGTCGGATCGATCGAGAACACCGTGCCCCCGTTGTTGTATTTCCCGCCCTCTGAGGTCGTCCCATAGAGCATACCATTGACATCGATCAGGCCGGCTTCCGGAAAGATGCCGCGCTTCTTTCTGGCCGAGAAAGCGTACAGTACCGTCTCGACATCCTTCTTCAGGTCGAGTGAGAAGACACTGCCATCGCCGTGGCGGCCACCACCATCAGGGGTCGTCCCATAAAGTGCGCCATTAAGATTGATGACGCCAGCGTCAGGAAGGCCGCCATATTTGTAGTCCCTGTCCTTGTCTGAAAAGGAATACAGCAGGGTTTCATCGCCGGTTTTCGTGTTGACGGCGAACACCGTACCGGAGAGGGTTTTCCCCCCGCCGCCGATATAGGTCGTCCCGTAAAGCGTGCCATCGACATCAATGACGCCTGCCTGAGGATTTGCGCCATCAGTGCATAATCTGCCGTGTTTTTTCTGGCTCTGGCTGCAAAAGGGATAAACTATCGCTTGCAAATTGGTGTCCAAGTCGAGCGAGAACACTTCTCCGTAGCCGTGGGGTCCACCGCTCATGGTTGTGCCGTAGAGCAGCCCTTTGACATTGATCAGTCCAGCAGTGGGATATTCTCCGTCCAGGCATTCGGGATGCTCAAGGCTACAAAATGAGTACAGCACCGTCTCCGTTTGAGCTCGCCCGGCTGGGGCCTGCACAAGACAACCCAGCGCGCAGCCGGCCAAAGCAGTCAAAATTGTCTTCATCCCACAACCCTCGTCCTCGTTCTGCGGCCACGATAGCGCATTTGGATTCGCGAACGAAGAAACTGATTTGGCATGATGACAAACCAGATGGGTTTTGACGGAATAGAATTTCGAATGAGAAGAACGCTGCATCGGAAGCAACACGATCCGTGCCGATCTGCAGCGGCAACGTAACGGCTTGGTCGTGGTAGATTCCGGCCGGCTCGCGTTGTGCATCCGCCAACG
>Ga0335075_10016662_pt1 | contig 10958 bp, 14 predicted proteins | sample Lox_Sample_24_FD_206723 | JGI IMG/M metagenome (GOLD analysis project Ga0335075, IMG submission 206723) | Soil microbial communities from Loxahatchee National Wildlife Refuge, Florida, United States - Lox_Sample_2.4 | ecosystem: Environmental > Terrestrial > Soil > Wetlands | place: USA... | reverse complement strand
CCCTTGTCGGCAATCACCCCATGTGAGGGGGGCCCGGATCGATCCGTCCGGCTATGATGCAGGCAAGAAGATCAAGGGCAAGAAGCGGCATGTCCTGGTCGATACGCCAGGCCTGCTGCTTCACGCCATCGTGCACCCGGCAGATATTCAGGATCGCGATGGTGGCGTCATGTTGCTGGCGACGTTGTTTGGCATCTATCCGTTTCTGAGTAAGCTGTTTGCCGACGCTGGCTACCAGGGCTCGCGGTTCGCTGCCGGGGTGGCGAAGCACATGCCGCAGCTTGCGGTGGAGATCGTGAAACGGTCCGAGCAAGCCAAAGCGTTTGTGGTGCTGCCGATGCGCTGGGTGGTGGAGCGCACCCTCGCCTGGCTCAATCGCTGCCGCCGCCTGGCCAAGGATTTCGAGAACCTCACCAACAATGCTCTGGCACTCCTCCAGCTTGCCTCGATCCGCCTCATGCTGCGGAGGCTTTGCAATCCTTCATAGACTTCCCGGACAGACTCTTAGATACCTGTCCAGTCTTCGGGGGCCAGCTCACCTCTCAGTTCCCGCGGGTCGCGGCACTCAAGCTAAGCGCTGTATGTAAGCTCCTGGCGCTTGCGTTCACGCTCCGCGGCCAGCGTAAGAGTGCTATGGCGCTGACACATCACGGAACGGCGTCGTGCGGTGATGGAAGTGGTGCGTGGACGCGATGCCGTTGCCGGCGGTGGAGGCTCAGGACGCTCATAAGACTGATCGTAAGAGCGCACCATTGACATCGAGATGGGCGGTGCACGCGTGCGCGTCAGCGGCGCGGTTGACGCGGCGGCCCCTGCGACAGGTTCTCACGCTGCTCGGGCGCAAGGCGTGATCATCGATATTCCGGTGCGGCCGGGCCTGCGCATCCTGGTGACCGCGCGGCCGGTCGATTTTCGCCGCGGGATGGACAGCTTATCGACGTTGGTGAAGGAGACGCTGGCAGTTGACCCATTCGCCGACGACGTCTTTGTCTTCCGGGCGAAACGTGCTGAACTTCCGAGCCTGGTTAACAGGCGGCAATCGCCTCCGGGAAACCCCTCAGCCCATCGACCACCGCGATCAGGATGTCCTCCACCCGCGGGTCTTCAGCTCGTTCAGAACCTTGAGCCAGAACTTCGCCCCCTCGGTCTGCTCGATCCAAAGCCCCAGCACCACGTAGATCGACTTGTTGCGCACCAGCCCTTCGTCGCGAACCCTCACCCGCAGCGCATCCAGAAACACCATGGGATACAGCCGCTCGAGCGGCCGGCCCTGCCACTCGCGAACCTCCTCCAGCACGCTCTCCGTGGCCCGGCTGATCAGATCCGGCGACACCTCGATGCCATACATCTCCCACAAGTGGCCTTGGATCTTGCGCACCGACATCCCCCGGGCGTACAGGCTGACGATGCGCTCGTCGAAGCCCTCCAGCCGGCGCACGCCTTTCGGCACGATCTTCGGCTCGAACGTGCCGTTGCGGTCGCGCGGGATCGAAAGCGGCAGCACACCGTCATCGGTCAGCACCCGCTTCGCCGAATGCCCGTTGCGACTGTTGCCGGAATTGCGCCCCGACGCCTCGCCCTTCTCATAGCCTAGGTGTTCGCTCAGCTCGGCACCTAACAGCCGTTCCAGAAGCTGCTTCTTAAGCTGCTTGAACAACCCATTGGCGTCGAACAGATCGGACGTCGACGAGCAGCTCGCCAGCAATTCATCAATCACTTCGGTCTTGATGTTCGCAGCCATTGTGAACTCCTCCACCACAGAAATGGTGGTCACAACGGCTAGGCTTACACAAGACCTGGGACACCCTCACCTGTCAAGCCTATTTTTACCCGCTCTCGGTCGACATCATCTTATATTACCTCTACCGAGGCTATCGACAAGCTGGGCAACACGATCGATTTCTATCTCTCATCAACGCGGAACACGACGGCGGCGAAGCGTTCCCTTGCCAAGGCCCTCAGGGGCTGAAGGGTTGGGAACAGCCCGAGATCATCAACACCGAAAAAGCGTCGACCTATGCCGCTGCTTTCGCCGAGCTGAAAGCCGAAGGCAAGTGCCCGCAGGACATGCAGCACCGCCAGGTCAAGTATCTGAACAACATCATCGAGGCCAACCACGGCAAGCTCAAGCAGCTGATTCGGCCGGTGCGCGGGCTCAAAACGATGAAGACGGCCTACGCGATGATCAAGGGCCTTGAGGTGATGCGTGCGCTCCACAAGGGGCAGGCGGCGATCTTCAACCTCACGGGCGACATCCTTGGCGAGGCGTGTTTGGTCGAGCGCGCCTTCGGCCTCGGCGCATGCGCGGTGACCGAAGCCGTTCAGCTAGTCGGCGAGTGGCTCGAGGCCGCGTGAGCGCGAGCAAGACCTCGGGCAAGAGCATCACCCGCCACAGCCGAGAGTTTGCAACAGAGCCGCTCGACGCCATCCCATGTGAAAGTGGGCGAACGTGGCCGTATTGTTTTGGTCGCTGTCACCCCAGTAGCTTTGTACGGCAACTCTCGGCCGGAGGTTCTGGGCCTCGCAGTATGGGGACTTCGGCATAAACTATGTATCATGAACCTCACCGAGGTATCCGGCCAGCCTTTGACGCCTCGACGACATGTTCGGACGCCGCCGCGATCAGGGGGCCATTTCCCCATCCAGCGATTCTGGGTATAACATACGAGCCATGTCGCTGCTCAGCGCCGCCGACCGACCATGTTTGCGGAACACCGCCACCAGGATCGCCTGCGCCCTCGCGGTATCAGTCTGCCGGACCGCCCCTGTCGGCTCAACGGCTAACGGCCCCATTCGGTCGCAGGCCCGCCACACGCACGCTGGGTGGTGGGCCGACAATGGCTCGCCATTTGCCGTGCGAAGCGCCAGTAGCCTGAGCCGGCGTTCGGCGTGGCTGACCGTGCTTTCGGTACAGCGGAATCGGTTCGATCCGGGCTTGCGCAGCAGAACGGCTCGCGTGAGGCGATGCACTTGACGCTGATGAAAGACGCGGCGATCCCGCCAGCGCTGTGTCTGCGGGCGCAGGCACACAGCATTCCGGGCGTTCCGCCGGTGTCACAATATGGCCGCGCCGAACGGCTCAGCCAGAAGCTGCCAGCAGCACGGCATAGTCGGCGGAGCGCACCGCGCCCACTCGGGCGAGCGCCTAAGATGGTGCGTCAAGTGCGATCGAACAACGAGGTCCGTTGGGTGGCGAATGGGTGTGCCTTGGTGAGCCGCAGGTCTGAACCGGTCGGGCTACACTCGATTAGCAAATAGCGGATGTATGGCATAGGTCTCTCTGATAGGGAAAGGTGGCAGTGTGGTAGTTTACCCCCCGCGGCAGCGGACGCTGGTGTTTTGTACGGCTTTTTCCGGCCCCAGCACACAACCGTGGGCCTCATGGAACGTCCGCTATAGGCGGTGGCTCGATGCCATCGCGACATCCCATCTCCACTACGATCAAATCTTAATCGTTGACGATGGATCACCAACCCTGCCTAATTGGCCCGGTACGGCTGTCATGACCCATCTTGGTACGCAGCGGCCGGCCGAACGGGTAGTGATATTCCATTTCCCAGACAATCTAGGTCGGTCGGCAGTTTTCGAGTACCCCGGGTGGTTCCGATCGTTTACCTTTGCCGCGACGTACGCCAAGCGCTATGGATTCGAGAAGATCATTCACATTGAGTCCGATGCGTTCCTAGTATCACAACGTATTCAAGAATTCTGCAACTCCGTTGAGGACGATTGGGTAACCTTTTTGGGTCCACGCCACGGCTATCCCGAGGCAGCTATTCAGATCATGGTAGGCGAAGGGTTACGGCGGTTTTATGAAATCGCCTTAAGACCGTACAGCGACTTCGCGGGCAAACCGATCGAAATGGCGTTACCGTTCACCCGCGTAGAGCACCAATTTACGGGCGACCGCTACGGCGAATATCTGCCCTATGTGCCTGCGGACGCTGATTGGACGACTCAGATTTATCCTCCAAATGCCTCGTCTGATGAGTACTACTGGTGGATGGCACCCAGAGGCAGCGACGGAAGCAAAACGACGTATCAGAAAGAAACGGGTTCCGAACTCCGGCACACCGGGCTGGGATACCTCGCATTTATGGCCACGCTATCAGTCCATCTGAGCTGTCGTGCTTATTTCGAGATAGGCACCGGTAGCGGAAATACGCTCAAGGCGTTCCGATGCGATTCGGTCTGCATCGATCCGCATTTCTTGGTGTCGCAAGATGTTTTGCAGGGGCGTCGTAGAGCGCATTTCTTTCAAATGACGTCTGATGAGTTCTTTGAGCACAACGACCTGAAGACTTACTTACCATGCGGATTTGATATTGCATTTTTGGATGGGCTACATCATTTTGAGGTTTTGTTGCGGGACTTTATCAACACCGAGCAGTGCTGCCATGATAGATCAACAATGCTAGTCCACGACTGCCTCCCACTGAACGAACGTATGACTGAGCGTGTGATGCGCATCGATGAAGCCGAGGACCCCTCCACCCGTGACGCATGGACAGGTGACGTATGGCGGTTGCTGCCAATCCTGAAGAAGTTTCGGCCCGACCTCCGCGTGCAGCAATTCGACTGCGGTCCAACTGGCTTGGTTGTTTGCACTCGACTAGACCCAAAATCAAGCATACTATCACAAAATTATCACAACATTGTTCACGAGTTTAGCAAGCTTAGCTTAGCGGACTTCAGCCTCAAGCGCCTGTGGCACCTGTTTCCCACTATTGACACTAGAAAGCTATCGTGCAGGCCCACTGATATACCTGGGGTACTGTTCGGGCGCACGGAGTCATAAGGGGCCTGCATATAGTGGCCTGAGATCGGTCTACTGGCGAACGCCGACGTTCTGGTTCGCTTTGGTCGGCAGCGGATACAACACCAAATACGGCATCGATGTGAAGTGACCCTGGATTTGGGGCCGACGGCTTAGTTGGAGGTCTGCCGTTCCGTTGCTAGGGCGTGTCGTCAATTGAGCAAAATGGCGATGGCGGCGAGATAGACGGCGGCAAGGAAGTTGCGGGCGGTCTTATCATAGCGTGTGGCGACGGCACGGAATTGCTTGAGTTTGGCGAAGAAGTTCTCGATCAGATGGCGCCGCACGTGAGCCATACAAGCAACGTGGGTAATCTGCGGCGGCTGGATGCCGTTCCCTCGATAGAGCGCGTCATAGCCAGCAAAGGCGCCGGTGTGCAGGCAACCACTGAAGCCTTCGAGATGACCGCGTGGTCGCTCGCCCTCGCATCCGGCGCTGTACGATAGAACACGGCGGGATGACCAGGGCCGGAATAAGGCCGCGGGTCAACCGCATAGCACCAGAACCGCGAGATGCGTGTCCTGCCGTTGCCCGGCGCCAGCGTCCAGATCGGCGTGTCGTCGTTCCAGATCGCCTGCTAACCCAGGACATACTCGCCGATGCGCTCGGCCACCGGTAGCACCCACCAGGCGACATGCCCATCCACTCGGCCCATGGTGGCGCGGTCGATCTCGATGCCCTCGCGCTCCAGGATGACAGACTGCCGGTAGAGCAGGATGCCGTGGCAGTATTTCGAGACGGCGACGTTGGCGAGCAGTCCTGGCCCCGGCCGCCCTTTCTCGATCGGCAGTCGCGGCGCCGGCGCCTGGAAGACGGCCTCGCATAACGGGCAGGCATATTTGGGCCCCACGTGGTGAATCGCCTTCAGCTTGGCCGAGATTTTCTCGGGCACCTCCGTTGTCGTCTCCCCAATCTTGACCACGCACGCCTGGATCGAAGTTGCCGCAGTTGCATCCGGCCGATGCACCACCACTTCGCGCGGCAGGTGCGCTGGCAACGGCTTACGCCCGCAAGGCTTCCGCTGCGGCTTGGATCGTTCTTTCGTCTCCGGGTGGTTCGGTCTGCTTTCCATGCGCGGCGATCTGCTCGCCCAGGTTCTCTTCGAGATCCTCCAGATGCTACCCACACCAAACAGCGACAAGCGCCTATCTTTGTGTCTCCTATGCCACTGGCACAAAATATCGATTGAAGTCTGCTTGCGTGGCGATCTCGCGAGTATCCAGGATTCGGAAACTCTCGACCAAGTCACGTACGCTGTTTCCAGGGAGCGCCAATTTCCCGACCTCGCTCAACAGATCGAAATAGCATCTTCGAAGTCGGCTTGTCGGGTCGAGGTTGGTCACAAGTACAAGTCCTGATGGCGCCGCGTTAAAGCAGTAAACGCGTAGAGCTGGTCGATGATTTCGGAGCAGAGGGACTAACTTCCAAACGTCACCGCCCCATCCATCTGGGAAGGCTGAATTGCTCCGTAACGACATGTCTCTGGGGTCACGGCGCGTAAAGTGTAAGTCGGGCGGGATGCAGTCATGTATTGCGATGATTGACTCCGGGTTGCACACCGCCTCTGCGTTCAGAAAATCCCTGATCAGGAACTCGATCAGGTGCATCCCATCCAGAAATACGAAGTCCATTCTGCGCCCCAGCAGCTTGATTGCGTCGCACTCGGAGAAAAACTGATCGCTACTCATCTGGAATAACATTGTCTGCCTCCGTGGTTTGATGCAATCGGGTTGCAACCTCGCGAACGTAGAGTCGATAGCAATGGCTGGGCACACAGCTAATGCAAGTGTCGCTCCCGTGTCCACGCCAATTTCCATATATGTGCGGGGGCGCAGGAGCGCATGAATCAAGCGGAGCACATCGTAATATCCGGCACCGTTATTGACGAGTGCCTCTTTTTCGTGTGCCATCCCGGAACTCTCCATGTTGGTTTCTGATTCAGACTCTTTGCAGAACTTTGTCAACCAAGCGAGCTGCACCTCTATACGGCTGCTTGATAAGCCGCCAATGGCGCAACTGGACCTACCTCGCTTTCGTGGAGGGTAAGAATTTGGGTTACGATAGCTGATGACAGGGCATCTGGTCCTCCTCTTTTCCAATGGCCGCACGCAGCGGCGTCAAGGATCGCCGCAGGCGACCACCGAAGGCTGCGCGGAGCGTCCTTGACGGCCGCGAGCGCGGCGGGAGCCTGGGAGGGCAGCCGGGAACGGCGACCATTGCATGGTGCGGTCGCGCGTAGTCGGATCGGCTGGGAGAGACACCCAGCAGCCCGGCACACCGTGGCGAGAGGGTACCCCGCCTGATGGTCGCTCACGAACCGGAACCCTTCGGTGGAATCGCAGTCGTCTCCCAGGCGAACCTGGCCGCCGCCTTTAGAGAGAATTTCCCGCTCCAGCCGCAGCTGGCGGTTCTCAGGCCGCAGGTGGCTCAGTTCCCGGCGTTCCGCCGTGGTTAGGCCGTCGTCCCCCGGCTGGCACCGCGTGCCGCCTACGCCACCCAGTTGCGGATCGACTGGCGGTCGGCTCAAACTGACGCGCAAGCGCCTCCCGCGAGCGCCCGGCTCGCGCCATCTCGACCATCCAGGACGAAATTCAGGGCGCATAGCATCGTCTCGACTGTGACTCGCTGGACTCCTCGAACACGAAGCTCGGGTCTCCACGAAACCAAGTCAACTCCGGTATCAGGCTAATGGCGTGTCGTCTGGCGCTGACTTGAACCCATCGCCTTGGCACAGAATGACCAGCAAAATCAGTAGCGCGTTGTGGGACCGATTCGAGTCAGACTCTTAGGGCCGCCCCCCTCGTCGTCTGCACACTTCGGTGTGTGTGTGCCGCAATACTGTAGCTCGCGTTTTTGCTGCGCCTCCGTTGCGAAGGAGAATATCCTGGTCAGTCAGGCCCGCGATATACCGAGATATGCCGCTGCGTGGTCGGCACGGAGCACTTAGCGATTGCTCACTTCCGAGTTGTGAGCTTCGCTTCGAAGCGATCAAATCAAAGTGAGCTTGGCCGAATTCAGGATTCCTTAGGGACTTTATTCTTTGAGTGATCCGACGCTCGCCCACAATAGCTAAGAGAGTCTATATGTTGCTTTCAACCCACGGCCTCACCCGCCGACAGCGCGGTGTGTCGGTGCCCTTTCACTCAGGCGATCTGCTTGGGGCTCGCGTGAGGGAAGACCAATATCAGGGTCTCGTCATGATTGTCAGGAATTTCGCTAGTCTGGATTCCACGTATATCCTTCCGTGGCGCTCCGCACCGCTATCGTTCCCGATGGATAGATTTGACTCAGCTCTACATTCGGTAGTTGCAGAAATGTCGGCAACAACACCAGAAGGAATAAATGCAGCCGTCCGTCACGTGAATTTGTCTGGCGCCGCGGGCCAGGAAGCAGCCGATCGAGAGCAACGTCGCTTAGAACTTGAGCAGTCCCGCGTCTCACGCACGATTGCGGCGCTAGCGGCCCAATTCCTGAAAGCCGAGAAAATTGACATCTCGCCGCTTACTGGCGTTGAAGGTGGAGGTGGAGCATTTAATGCTACAAAGGCCGGACTTGTTGGTGGTCACTGCGGCCTTTTCTCGGCTGAGCTGATGAGGCGACTAGGAGATCTTGCAACGTTGATATTCCCCATTGGACTGCATGATAGCAAGTTTGGCCTTGGTACCGTTGGCCCACTGCGCAAATTGCAGATTGAACTGAAGGCATTTTATGCCTTCGCCGATGAGTTCTCAACTTCGGACGAGGTTCTTTCTGACTACTACGCGAGAGCAGCCGCGGCTACCAAGCATGCAATCCTGGGTTCTACGAGATTGCTGAACGATGTTGATATACCCATCTCTAATCTCCCCGTTCTATTGTCAGAGTGGCAGCCTCGTCGTGAGCAAGTCAAATCTGCAGTCAATGAATTAGCCTGGCTTCTCGACGGGTGGGGAACCGTATTCGATTTTGCGGGGGACAATGTATTCGCATTGATCGATGATGGCGCAATCGTTCGTAAGTTGACAGCGCTTGTACCATCCGCTTCTGCGACCGGTCCGGGTCTGAGGACGATCCATTGATCTGTAGCGGATCAGTTTTGGGATTCATGTCGAGTGATACACGCGTTTGTCTTCGGGGTCGGACTCCTGCCCCAACGGGTTGAAACGCTGCCGCCGCGAAATCGCTTCCGGACGTTTACGGTCCAGAAACCAATTGGCTTTAGAGCTTAGGACACATCGTTCCGCTAGCACGGGCAAAACGCTCTTGGCATATTGCTACCATCGCCGGGGTGTGCAACCGTATGCTTCGAACCCGTATTCGTCTTGCTCCGAGAATCCAGAGTGCCTGCGCGTTCACCACTTCATTGACGTTGTTGGTGAAATTGAGCCACGTATTAGCTGATGCGGGGCGCTCCGTGGATTTTGATGGCGTTGACGATGCTATAGGGCGTCTTTACGCAAAAATCTTGGATCTCGATCCGGAGGCAGCACGCAAATTACAGCCGAAGGTGTTGCAGCTAGCTGCCGAGATAAATCGGTTGCTTGGAGCACACAGCGCTATGATACCGAGTAGCGTGCAATCACGAATCCGCTCGTGCGTGACGGCGACCCGTGATGACTGCGTTCCTCATTGCGAGCCTCCCCGATGACGCCAGCGTCATTCGAGACCACTCGCCTGAGTCCCTGATCCCGCAGAAGCCGATCCAGATCCACCAGCGCCACGACTGATACCTGTGGCTCGCCAATCTCCAGTCCCGTGCAGGCGCCCCGGTTCAGCATCCATGCCGGAATGACAATGGCCGTACCGGGGTCACCCTCGACTACGACCACGTCCGTACCACGACGCTTCTCGCAATAATACCGACGGACATGGCGCCCATAAAGCGCATGCCATCGGTAGTGCACTTCCACCTCTTCACCGATATGGGCAGAATGACCCAGCAATTGCGCTGGGACGCCGGTCCTGGGCTGTTCGCCGGTTCTGATCGCGGAGGTGCCCGAGCGGCGATGATGTGCAGCTTGATCGTGACCACGAAGATGAACGATGTCGATCCACAAGCTTGGCTCGCCGACGTGCTCGCTCCCATCGCCGATCATCCAGTTCGGAAGATCGACGAACTGCTACCTTGGTCTTGGCACCCCCACCATCGTCGTGAGGCCGCCGGATCATGGCCGCGCCGATTTCTGTGTTCACCATAGCCCGTGTCGCGAAGATGCTGGGTGAAGATGAAGACTGGTTATGGGATGTCTCGCTCGAGATGGATCCGGAAGATGGCTGCCTGACCGTCCATGACGTCGATAACGATGGCACAACCGCGTTCACCAGCTATGGCATTGAGAACCTAAAAGAACTCATCGAAATCCACAAGGCCAATCCTGACATCATCGCCGGATACCGAAAGCTCGATCGCCGGAACCCGCCCTAGCGGCTACGCTGCGGTGCTCACCGGATGGTCACCGATATGGTGCCCGTTCGACCGACGGAAGCCTTCCCATTGGCCGGCGAATGCCATGACGTCCGCGTCCTGCCGGGCGATGGCGTAGGGCCGCTTGCCCTTCCACTCGTAGAGCGCATCTGCAGGCACAATGGCCCGGCACTTCGCGAACGCTCCTCGGAAACGGCGGCCTTCGCAACGGACTCGGCGCGCGCGCTGATCGGGCGGGTGCGGTCGTTCGGTGCCCTTCTGCCACCACCGCAGTAAGCCCCATTCCAAGAGATCGAGCTGACGCTGATCCGTTTCGGGATGGCGACACACACGGGTGCCATTTGCGTTGGCGCGACGTTCCATGAGGGCTCCAGCCGCAGCAACGGATCGAGTCGATCGTGCCCGGCGGAATGTGCGGAAGCGCACCCGCGAGTTGTCGCACCCACCTGCTACAAGCCACCAAAACGACGGCGTCACCAGATAGTGGCAATAGGCTCGCAGTGCGCAATACGTCGTCGCGGAACTCCAATGCAGGGTGAGCCGGCTTGACTGAGCCGCGTCCGCCAAACGCGGACAACCCTTCTCATCACGCCACCACTCGACGGAGTCGTGCCGGACTCAGGGCACTAGTACATCGATTCCGTGAAACCAACCAGTTGTGAGGCATTCCTGCGAATCTCTCATATGTGGTAGCGCCGATGTGGTTCCCGTACGAGGGTTGGGTGTCATGGCAGCGCA
>Ga0335075_10016661_pt1 | contig 10958 bp, 17 predicted proteins | sample Lox_Sample_24_FD_206723 | JGI IMG/M metagenome (GOLD analysis project Ga0335075, IMG submission 206723) | Soil microbial communities from Loxahatchee National Wildlife Refuge, Florida, United States - Lox_Sample_2.4 | ecosystem: Environmental > Terrestrial > Soil > Wetlands | place: USA... | reverse complement strand
AAAGGCCGCGCGCGCCCGCCATGTTGCGGCCATGGGTGGAAGTGCGGGAACGATAGGGAGGCATGTTTCGCCTATTGGAACGGAAAAAGGCTGGCGCGGCCTGCGCCGGCGACCCCTCATAGTCGCATTTTCATCAGCCCGCCAGCAAGGGCGCCCTCTCCCCTCTCCCGATAGGGCGTTCGGAAGAACGCCCGTCTCTCGACGGGCTATGGGGAGAGGGGCCGGGGGTGAGGGCCGCATTGACTTCGCCGGCTCGGATTGCGAGAAACGGCGCCTTCCGCGGCGCCGCGCCTCAGACGCGGGAAAAGCGCGGGTGTAGCTCAATGGTAGAGCAGCAGCCTTCCAAGCTGAATACGAGGGTTCGATTCCCTTCACCCGCTCCAATCATTTCAATGCCTTGAGCCATCGTCGCCCTTCCATTCCGACAAGCGGCCTGCCGCTCATTCCGACAAATGAGCCGCCTTCGTTCGCGCCGCCCGCCGCTTCTCGGCACCCTCGGCGACTTGCCGCATTGTCCGCTTGACGTACCGGCGCAAAACCTTCGGCGACTTGTGCCGACCGAGCGCCATAATCTGCCGGTCGCTGAGTTCCGCGTCGCCAGCTTCGGTGAAACCGCCATGCCGAAACGACGCGAAACTTAGTTCGTCGCGTAAGCTTGCCGCGCGAATAACTTCCTTCACTTTGCGCGTCATGTGCGTGAGGTCGATGTCGTCCGGCGTGGGCCACGTCGGCCACGGTCCCTGGTCGCCCCAATCGCGGCGAAGCATGAGTCCGCCGATGCGCTCGCGCTTGATCGCGTCAAGCTCGGCCATCAGTTCGGGATAGAGCGGCGCGCCCGTGTCCAGATTGAACAGCGGCGTCCAGTTTTCCTCGTCCGTCTTCTCATGCTTTACGTGGACGGCGTTGGGGTGCTCCTTCGGGCGATAATGAGCAATGCTGAACGTGCCGAAAATGTCGGTCTGGCGTTGGAGCCACTCCCAACCGATCAGGGCGGCGGTTGCGAGCGAGGCCAAGCCCATTTCCTTCGCCTTGGCGCGGAAGGCCTGAAGCTCCTCGAACGTTGCGGTCGGCGTCTCGCGGCTCGACGATGCAAGCCCCATGCTGGCGAACGGATTGACGTGCGGCACCTTGCCGGGATGTCGGCGAAAGACGACGTTCCAGGCGCGGCGACACGATTTCATCGCGTGGTTTACGGTCGTGCGCCGCTCGCGCGTGAATGTCCTGCCGTCCGCGTCCGTCTCAGTGACGATCAGCAACTTCTCGTAAAGCGCGTCCGTGACCGATGTCGTGATCGATTTCAGGTTCGCTTGGCCGAACCGGCGCCCGTCCTTGAGCACGTGCTGGCCGACGATCTTGAACCCGGTTTCGTGGACGCGCTTGGTGCCCGGATCGAGCTTGGCGAACCGACGGTCGGCCCGGAACTCGGCGAAAAGCCAATCAAGCGTATCGACTTTGGCCATTCCCTGCGCCTTGTCGGTCGCGCCGCCCGAGCGCCACTCATCGAAGGCCGGAAGCAGGACCGTCTCGGCGCGCTTGACCGCCGCATCATATTCGGTGCCCAACGCCTCGTTGTGAACCGGGCAATCCGCCCTTCGCGCCCATGTCGGCGCGTCGAAGAAATAGGCCCACGTTCCGCCGCTGAGCGGTTTGCGCCGCACGTAACGCGGCAGGGGCATGGCTGAGCGCCGCGGCTTCATATCAGCCTCCTCAACTCATCGGGCGTGTCGATCTCGCCCAGCTCGTCGGCCTGCTCGCTGATCTCGACGGCGCGCGAGCCGTCAGGCCGATCCGTGACGGTGATGCGCTGGCCGGTTGAGCGCGCGATCTTCGCGATCCTGGCGAGGCTCGGAAGTCGGACGCGGCGCGGCTTCACACTCGGCTGATCCGCGCCGCCGACCAGCGCCAGGAATGCCAGCGGCCCGACCAGCGCGTCATAGTTCGTAGCGAAGCCGTCGATGTAGACCGGCCGGCGGTCGTCAGAGTTGGTCATTACCGTGCCACATATGAGCTCACACAGCGTGCATTGTTAACTGGTCAAGCCGCCGACTTATCGGCCGCTTCGGCCATCGCCTGCTTGTCCTCTTTCGTTGACTTGATCTTCGCCTTCGCCTTGGCAAGCCTTCGCTCAAGCTCGGCAACCTCAAGCTCGGCGATCTCGCGCTCGACCCGTTCGCGCTCGTCGGCGCTCAGCTTGGGCGGCGTCTCCATCTGTCTCCAGTCGGGGGCAACGAAACCCGGCTGCATGAACGCGTTCGACACGCCTTGCGCCTCCGCGATGAACGCGTCGTAGTTCAAGGTGACTTGGCGGGGGTAGCCTGCCTCGCGAATGATCAGCCACCCGGCAAGCCGGATCGCGTTAATAGCCGCCGCCGACGTTTGCGCCGCAACTTCGGCCTTCTGGCGGTCGAGCCAATCGCGCGTTCCTTCGAACTGGAAGTAACTCTCGACCGCGTGCTCGGCCTGTTCCGAGAGGCTGCGCCGGTCCCGCTCTGCAAGCTTGGCGAGCCGCGCCTTCGTCTCCGGGCTGATCCTGAAAGTGAAATTCGGCCTCGGGCCATGGCCGCGAGCGCCGCGTCTTGGCAGCGTGTCAGTTGTCATAAGCGTCATCCTGCGTCACTTTTTGCTTGTAGGCGCGTTTTTAGCCGCTTGCAAGTCAGTTCATTCGATGGTAACGATATGCACAGGTATCCAAGTGCAGACAGCACATGATTGAAATCGCCGAAACAGCCGATAGCGCGTCCCGTGCTGGCATGGATCGTACGACGCAACATGACGACGAGCCCGGCCTCGCCAACGTCATTCGCATGCTGACCGAGCGGCCCGCTGTTTCAGCGTATAAGGCCGGTGAAATCTTGGGGTGGGGGCGGCGTCAGACCAAAAAGGCCATCGCGAATGGCAGTTTGCCGACCATCGGCGAAGCCGACGAACGCCCGAGGGTCGCGTCCGCTTGGCTGCTCTCCAAACTCAGAGCCGACCTGTTAAAAGGCGCTAATCTACTGAAAATCGAAGCGTAAAAAGCGAACCCGGAGGCTTGGGGCTCTCCGGGTTGTTCTATTTGTACGCGTTTTCACGCGTTTTGGGAGCGGCAGGCTTGCGACGGCCGGTCCATCACGACCGGCCGCCGAGGGTTCAAGTCCCTCCGGTTCCACTCTCGCCGGGCTTGCGTAGCCCGAACGAGCATTAGGGCCACCGAGTGGAAAATCGAGGGCGCGAACCGTGTCTATCGCACGCGGAAGTGCAAGTCAAAACGACAACACACAGAGGGAACGTATTAAATTGGAGATCGACGCCCCTGCCGTGGTCGTTTTCGGCGCGGTCGATCAGCGGGGCGTTTTCTTCGCGCCCTGCGGCCGGGACAAGGACAAGCTCGGCGTCACTTACGAGCGTTTGAGCAAAGCGGGGGCCAGCCCGGTTGCACGTTTGAAAAAGTCGGCGGCCGTCCGCGCTCAACGTGGCGTCGCTCCGATCACATTGGCGGCGATGACGGTCAAGCCGGCGGCGGAGTGAGGCCATGGCCCGCAAGTGCCACCCGCCGATCGTCTGTTCCACTGTCATGGAAGTGCGCCTCGCAGGCTTTGGCCCTGTCGTGGTCCGCGGCAAGCGACACTTCAAGATCCGATGGGTCGGACCAGCCTGCCGCCTCTGTTTCGTTGTCGTCTCCGTCAGCCCGTCGTGCCGCAACGCCGAGAAGAAAGCGCTCGCCGAAGTCCGCCGTGTAGTTCGCCAAGCGGAGGCGCGGCCATGAGCCCGGCCCGCCGCGACGAGTACCTACAGCAACTTGTCGCCGATCTCGACCGGGCTTGTGACGCGCTCCTTGACGTGATCGGCGACGTCAATGTCGCGACCGTCCGATTGACCGCAGGCGAACTTTTCAACGCCCCGCGAGCCGACGTCGAGGTCGTTGTCGAGTACCGCCGGGGCCGCCTGGAGGACGCCGCGAGCGCCGTCAACGAGGCGGCCGACTTTCTCGCCGAGCTTCGCGCGACTGAGATCGCGTCGGCGCTCAAATGAACCGCCGAACGGAGGGCCGCCGATGGAAGTGATCAAACGCCTCAGCGACACGAAAGGCGGGGGCGGGCGCTTCGCGATGAGCGCCGCGGAGAAAGCGTTGCTCAACAAGCCCGCTGGCCTCGCGCCGATGGGGGTGGGTCCAGCCGACCAGGTGTGCGGAGCCTGCCTCTATTTTGACGCCGGGAACTCGGTTCTGTCGGATCTCGGCGTCGCCGCCCATTGCCTGCTCGCGCGCCGGCTCCATCAGCGCGGCAAGAAGCCGCCGATCATTCCCGCATCCTGGCGTTGCTGCATCGAGTTCAAGCAGCGGCCGGGCGTCGTCGCAATCATGCACGCCGCGAATTTCGATGCGCGAATCGTCGCGCTGCGCCGCCAGGCCGAACGCATTCAAGCAGAGTTGCAGCGCGTGAACAGCCAGATCGGCGAGATCGAGCACCAACGGTCCGAGATGACGGACGTGGCCGACAAGGCCGGAAACGACCCCGATGCAATGGCGCGGCTTGGGGCGGAGTGGAATGCGCTGGAGAGGGAGAGAAGGATGGATATTGGACCGTACCTCGGAGCTAAGTATTACAAACATGCGGACCTCCCGCCGGAAGGCATCGAGGTCACGATCATCGACGTCGGCATCGGCCGCTATGGGGCCGAGATGACGTTCGACACCGGCTGCAAGCTCGGGATTAACACCGGCAACGGCTGGCGGCTGGTCGAATTTTATGGGCGCGAAACGCTCGATTTCATCGGCAAGCTGGTCCACCTTTCGCCGGGCCAGGTTCCAAACGGAAACGGCGTCATGGTCGACAGCGTCATCGTGATGCCGCGCTCCCCTAAGCTGTTGCCCGCCGAACGCACGCCTATCGCGTTGCCGCCGCCCGAGGACGAGGAGGACAAGAAGTCGGGGCCGGGGCCGAACCCGCTCGACGACGACATCCCTTTTGATTTCTGAGAGTGGAGACGACGCCCATGCCAGCGCGCGTCACCATCAACGATGCCGTCGATGAGACGATCAAGGTCACCGACGCGGCGCTCGCCGGGTCGACCTCATGGATGGCGCGCAACGAGGCGATGCACGCCGCCGTCGCCGGTTTCATCGCCGCGAAGGCGAATTGTCCCGACTTCGAGAGCGCCGCGCGAGCGGTCCTTGGTCTGCCTGAGGATGAGCGGCGCGCCGTCGTCGACATCATCGTGCTCGCCGTCGCGGCCATCCACATGCGGACCGTCACGACGCCAATGCGCGGCGCGCCAATCTTCAACCTGTCAAGTAGCGGAGATCGATTCCATGTCCAACGAAAAGAAGAAGCCCGCCATCGACCAGAACGATCCGCAACCGTCCTCGCCCGCGCCGCGCCCGAAGGACGAAACGGTCGCGGGGCCGGCGACGACGCCGATCCAAATCAACGTCCCGCCGCCGGTCGACCTCAGCGCGTTCGCGTCCGAAATGGACGACGACGACGAAGTGGCCTCGGTCGAACAGTTGCAGGGCCCGCTGAACATCAAGAAATTCCAGGAGATCAAGGATTATGTGTGGGTGCATCCCGACCCGGCCTACACGTCGACAAGGCCCTATTTCCTCGTCGATGTCCCGTCCGACGAGAAGGGCGGCAAGCCATCGCTGCATCTGATTCTGAAGACCCTGGCGCACCAATACCTCGACTCGAGCGAGTGGACGCGCCTCAATTTCGCCCTCGCGTCGATGCCGGGCGACCGCTTCTTTCTCGGCATCGTTCCCTGCCGCAATCTCGACAACGCGTTCAACGCGTCGATGCTGGTGGCGATAGAGCAGGCCAAGCAGGGATGGCGGCGGATTCTGCGGGTTCATGGCAAGGATGGCTACTACGCCAAGGCTCCCATCGACCCTGACTTCGCTCAGCCGCCGACCTGGCCGAGCGCATCGCTGGCCGAACTTGTCGACGCCCATTTCAGCCCGCACCGGAAAATATTGACGCCCGAGCATCCGGGATTGCTGCGGGTTCTGGGAGCCCGTCAGCGAATCGACTGATGGAAGGGTCCGCCTGCGCATACGCCGCCGTTCTCGGCGGCGTCTTTCAAACCATCGTCGTCCTCGACTTCGAGTACGAAACCGAGGGCGGCGATTGCGGCCTCAGGCCAGGCGACCCTCCGCGCCCATTATGCCTGGTTGCGTACATTCTGGACCAAAATCTTCAACATGTTCGCACCGTCCGGTGGTGGCGGGATGATTTCGGGTCGAGGCCGCCGTTCGACATCGGGCCCACTACGCTAGTCGTCGCCTACGCCGCCTGGGCCGAACTGCAATGCTTCCTTCAACTGCCGGGGCCATGGCTGTTCCCCGTCCATGTGCTCGATCTCCACATCGCCTATCTCGCCGCGACCAACATTCTTCAGCCCGGCGACGTCGAGAAGGGCGCAAAGCCGCGCAAGCGTCTCCCGGACGCCTGCCGCGCCTACGGGCTCGAAGGTTGAGAGAACATCGATAAAGGGACCATCGCCGAGGACATCGGCAAAGGGCTCTGGCGCAAGTACGAACGTGAAGCGGTCCTCGCCTATTGCGGGGAGGACGTCGCGATGACGGTCAAGCTTCTGCGCGCGATGCTGTCGGGAGCAAATGGCCGGGAGCGCATCGACGTCGCGCGGGTCGTCCATTGGTCCGAATACGGGGCCAAGTGCGTCGCCCGCATTCAGCATCGCGGCATTCCCATCGACGCGCCGCTGTGGAATCTGGTGCAAGAGCACAAGGCCGCCGTCATCGAAGCGCTCGTTCGCAAGTTCGACCCGAGCTACCTTTTCGATGGCACGGTGAACGAGAGCCCGGTGCGCATCTACACGCTTGAGGGCGGCTGGAGCGACAGACGGTTCGAACGCTGGCTCGTCTGGGCGAAAGTCCCGTATTGGCCTCGCTTGGCCAGCGGCAAGCTCGATCTCGAAGGCGACACTTTCGCGCTGATGGCGGCGATTGTGCCCGCCGTCGCCGGCCTCCACGTCCTGCGCGACGTCATCGGTTTCATCGCCAAGGCGAGAATGCCGATTGGCCGCGATTGGCGAAACCGGCCGTCGCTGTTCCCGTTCGGCACGACGACCGGCAGGAACGCGCACCGTCGAAGCCCGTACAACGCCCACGCCGGGGTCCGTGGCTTCATCATCGCGCCAGAGGGGTCGTTCGTCGCCTATTCGGATTTGCGGTCCCAGGAAGTGGCGGTCGCAGCCGCCCGGTTCGGCGACCGTCGCCTTCGCGACGACTATCTCGGCGGCGACATCTACCACTCGGTCGCCTTCCTGCTCGGCTGGACGACCGACCTAGATCCCAAGCGGTGGAAACGCGAGCACGACGACCAGCGGGGCAGGGCGAAGATCGTCCAATTGGGCGTCGGCTACGGGATGACCGCCTCCAGCCTGTCGATCCACTTGAAGCGCCATCCGCTGGTCGGCGAGGCGGTGCTCGGCATCTATGCGCGCCGTTATCGCCGCTTTTGGCGCGGGCGCGAGCAAGCCTACGAGAAGGCGCTGGAGGAGCGGCGAATCGTCGGGGTTGACGGCTGGACGCTCAAGCTCTCCCACAGCCCCAACCCGCGAACGCTGTACAATTTTCCCTGCCAGGCGGGCGGGGCCTACCAGATGCGGGAAATGACGATCCGCATGTGCACCGCTGGCATCGTGCCGGTCATGTCGGCGCACGACGCCTTCCTTCTGGAGGAGACGGACCCGCGCAAGATCGAGGAGGCCGAGGACATCATGCGGGCGGTCGGCAGCGAGACGTGCGGCTTCAAGATCGACGCCGCCCGCGACCAGTTCCTCAAGCCCGGCGAGCACTATCACGACAAGCGCGAGGAGGCGCATGCGGTATGGAAGATCATCATGGACGTTCTGATGGAGATCGGCGCGTTGAGGAAGGCGGCGTGATATGAACGACGTCGCCAAAACCAATCTTAGCGGCTTTCAGGACGAGCCCGATCCGGGAGACGAGCCCAAGCCGAAGGTTGCGGGGCGGGCCAAGCGCACGCTTGTCCTAGATGAAAACGGCGAACCCATGGACAAGGGCTGGCTTCCTGTCCCCTATTGGGTAGGGAGCCGCCTAGCCGCAATTCGCGCCAGCAAGTCGGCTTACTCGCTCGTTTTCGCGTTGGGGCGGCTAATACGCCAGCGCGGTGGGGAGAATCCGACCTCGCTATACGAGCGTGACCCGGAGACGCTGGCTTGCGTCCCGCGCGGTCACAACCGGACGCTGGCGTTGAAGCAATGCGAGGAGGCCGGCGTCGCCAAGAAGGTGGGCCTCCCGGACGGGCAAGCGCCCATAGCCCTCGCGTTTTGGTTGCCGAGAAAGCCGCCCTAGACCCTGCCGCCAGCGACATGGCTGCAAAGGTCACCCTGTCGCTAGCAGCATAGACCCTGCTGTTTGCAGCATACCACCCTGTCGCTAGCTTCAACGGTCCCTTATTCTTTCTTTCTCTTTCGTATAGTTATTATAATGATTCTGGTATGAGAGGTAGAATCTCCTATGGGTAAGGAGGCAACTGAAGCGTGTACTATGTCCACGCTGCTGAAGGAGAACGAGTTCCTGCGGCTGTTCACCGAATCGGTGGAGGAAGCTCGCGCTCAACCCGACTACCGATGGAACGGCGGTCGGAGATGGTTCTCCAGTCTCAATGTCATCGACCTTGAGCGCCACCGGAGCCCGGAGGAGATGCAGCGCATGGGGAAGCTCGCCTATGAGCGCCGGACCCCGCTGGACGGCGGGCGGAGATGGCCGCCATGACAGCGTCGGCCAAAATCTGTCCGGCTGACTTTGATCCGATCGTCGCCGAGGATTATCGCCTCGTCGAGATTTTGCGAGCCGGCCATGGCCGGCCCTCTCGTCAGACCCTCCCCGGCCAAACAGGCTCGCGGCGCTCGGGAACGGCCGTACTACGCCCGTCCGGACGCGTCGGGCTCCGAGCCTGTAGGGGTATGCCGGGCGAGGGTCGGCGGGCTTCCGGCCTGGCGCGTACACGTGAAAATCGGCGTGGCGGGCCTATTGGGGTCTAGGGCCATGTTGAGGAGGCGGCGGGAGCTTAATTCACAGAAGAGCAAGCAATGATGAGAACGCCTGACAGCGCCATACCCATGAACGCACACGACCTTTACATCCTGGCCGGGCACTCGCCGCCCCATTACGTCAGCGGCGTCGTCTATCCGGCGTATGAGCCGCTAACCGCCGCCGAGGCTCAAGCGATGATCGCGTCGATGGCATACGTGTACGAGGCTGACTCATACAAGAAGGACAAACCACCGGGCCGCACGTATGTTGGCTACACCGTGGACGAGTTGAGGCAGGGAAGGGCCGCGACCGTCGCACGCAACAGCTATGGCGACATCTTCATGCGACTGCGGGCGTGAGGCTTACCGATGAACGTCGAATCGAACTTAATCAACGATCTCATCTGGAAAGGTCGGCGTTGCACCGGTTGCGGCAGCGAGAAGGTCGTCGCCGTCAGCGGGCCGCCCGAGTTGGGGGAGAGGAAGCCGTTCGCGGCGAGGAAGCTCGGCAAAAGTTGCTGGTGCGAGAAATGCTTTCTGTTGCTGATCGACAAGAGCGGCGGCAATGCGTGAGGGAAGGGTCTAGGACGGGGACCGCAATGGGCGCGCCGACCGACATGGTTAAGCTCTACGCAGCCGAGTTCGCGTCTCGGGTGAATCCGATCGCGCTCAAGATGGTCCAGGCCGAGCATTGGGCCATGAAGGATGGCGGGTTGATGGGTTGCGTCGTTCTGTTCGGCGCGCTGCATGGGTTCTTTGTTTTCCGCCGAGGGAAATGGGGCAGTTCGAAGCGGTCGAGGGCGGCGTTGAGCACACCGAGAAGGAAGCGAGGGCCATGATGGTATGCGCCCTTCGGGCCCTTCAACGGGCGGCCGATGGTGGCGACCTGGCCCGCAATTGAGAGCGCGATGGCCCCTCCGCGGCGAACCGATTGGACGTCCTCCGATCCCTCCGAATGGTACCGTTCGGTTGCCTGGCGACGGCGGGCTCGGCAGCAACTTATCGCCGAACCGCTATGCCGGGAATGCGCTAGCAGGGGGTGGGCGGTTCCCGGCACGTGCGCGGATCACGTCGAACCTATCCGGGCGGGAAAAACGCGCGAGGAACAATGGTTGCGCTTCAAGTTCGGCGCGCTGCAATCGCTATGCGCGCGCTGCCACGCAAGGAAAACGGACCTGGAAACCAACCGAAAACAGGCGCATCGGCGTTACGGGCCCCGCGCCTTCGACATAGCCGGCCTTCCGATCTCGATTGAGGAGTGGCGAGAGGAGTGTTTGAGGAGGCCGGTCAAGGCGCAATTTGCTAGCGATTCCAATGGCTTGCAATTTGGCAATTCTTACCGAAAGCCGAAGAAAATCGCCGGGTCGAAAATCGGATTCCCGCGCCAGGCCGGCGGCCTCGGGAGAATGGAATCTGCTGCTTCGGACGAGCAGAAGGGGCCAGGGGGTACCCTCTTTTTCGAGATGGTCTGCGTGATCGCGAGCGGCCTGGGCGCTCCGGCGGAGACCAACATGACGACCGCGAAATATTCCTGGGGCACATTCGGCCTCTCCGAAAACGGCGGTACGACGACCGTCCTTTTTCTTTGCTGAGCCAGTATTCCGGCGAGCTCGTCGTTTACGGGCCCGGTCTCCGGACCGCTTGACCTGAAATCTTTTAGCGGATTGGGCTGACCTCGAAGTATTTCGCGGCTTAAGCATCGCGACCTGGGCAGGCTTCCATGCGGCACAGGGTGTCTTGACCCCAAAACAGGCGGAACAGGACCGCAACCAGCGTTTTCTACTTCTCCAACCTAGTCAACCCCCCGATTCGATAATCCCATACCAGTCAGCAGCAGAGGGTTTGGTTCTTTACATGAGGCTGCTGCGTCAAGTGGTTTATGCGCAGTCACCCTTCAGCCTGGCCCGCATCGATGGTTCTTTTCGACGTCCGACCGCGGCCGGCGTCAGCAATCCGGG
>Ga0335075_10016660_pt1 | contig 10958 bp, 5 predicted proteins | sample Lox_Sample_24_FD_206723 | JGI IMG/M metagenome (GOLD analysis project Ga0335075, IMG submission 206723) | Soil microbial communities from Loxahatchee National Wildlife Refuge, Florida, United States - Lox_Sample_2.4 | ecosystem: Environmental > Terrestrial > Soil > Wetlands | place: USA: Florida... | reverse complement strand
TCTGCGCCGGATGGGCCAGCCCGAGCAGGAGCGGACCGAGCACCGAGCCGCCGCCAAGTCGGGGGGCCAGCCTGGTCGCGATGTGCGCCGCATGCAGCCCCGGCATAATCAGAACGTTCGCGATGCCTGAGAGGCGGCAGAACGGATAAAGTGCCCGATAGGCAGGATCGAGGGCAACATCGGGGCTCATTTCCCCATCGAATTCAAAATCGGCCTTGTAGCGTTGCAGGGTCGACGCCACTTCGCGCAGGCCGTCAACCGTAGGATGGCGCGGGTTGCCGAACGTCGAGTGGGAAAGCAGGGCGACCCGCGGCTCGACGCCAAGATGCCGCGCCGCCGCCGCTGCCCCCCTGGCGATGCCGACGAGTTCGGCGGGCGTGGGACGCTCGTGGATCAAAGTATCGGCAACGAACAACGTACCGCCGCGCTCGCCAAGCATCAGGGTCAGCCCGAATGGAATGAGGCCACGCGCCGGATCAATGGCGCGGCCGATATCCTCGAGGCAGAGCGCGGCCGAACGGGTAACGCCGGTCACGAGCGCATCTGCATCCCCGGTGGCAACCATGCAGGCGGCAAAAACATTGCGATCCTGGTTGACCATGCGCTGGCAATCGCGCCCCAGGAAACCGTGCCGTTGCAGGCGGGAATAGAGGAAATCGGCGTATTTGCGGTTTTCCCCGGAGAGGCGTGCATTGTGGATTTCGATACCGTCCACCTGGGCAAGCCCGAGGCTTGCCATCGTCGCCTTGACCCGCTCTTCGCGGCCGATCAGCACCGGTATGCCGTAGCCCGCGTTGTGGAAGGCGGCGGCGGCACGAACCACCTTCTCCTCCTCGCCCTCGGCGAAGACCACGCGCTTGGGCTCGCCGCGTACCCGTTCCATAATGGTGTCAAGCGCATTCGCGGTCCGGTTGAGGCGGCCGGAGAGTTCGCGGGCGTAGCGCCGGAGATCGGCATTCGGACGTGCGGCCACCCCGCTGTCCATGGCCGCCTTGGCGACTGCCGGGGCGATATGGGAGATCAGCCGCGGGTCGAACGCGTTCGGAATGATGTATTCCGGCCCGAACTTGAGTCGGCTTCCGGCGGCGGCCGTATTCACTTCGTCAGGCACGTCCTCGCGTGCGAGCATCGCCAGCGCCTCGGCTGCAGCGATCTTCATCGCGTCGTTGATGGTGTGCGCGCGCACGTCGAGTGCACCGCGGAAGATGTAGGGAAATCCGAGCACATTGTTGACCTGGTTCGGATAATCCGATCGCCCTGTCGCCAGGATCGCATCGGGGCGGACGGCACGTGCCGCCTCCGGAGTTATCTCGGGATCGGGATTGGCCATGGCGAAGATGATCGGCTGGGAGGCCATGCGGCGCATCATTTCCGGCGTCAATGCACCTTTGGCGGAGAGCCCAAAAAACACGTCCGCGCCTTCGAGCGCCTCGGCAAGAGTACGCGAGCGGGTCGGCACCGCGTGCGCCGATTTCCACTGGTTCATGCCCTGCTCACGGCCCTGATAGATCACGCCGGAAGTGTCGCAGAGCACGACATTGTCGGAGTGCATGCCCATCGCCTTGAGAAGCTCCGCGCAGGCAACGCCGGCAGCACCTGCGCCGTTGATGACGAGGCGAATGTCCCGGAACGGGCGTCCCGTGAGATGGCATGCATTGATCAGGCCGGCGATGGCGACGATTGCGGTGCCGTGCTGGTCGTCATGGAACACGGGGATGTCCATCAGCTCCCTGAGGCGGCTCTCGATGATGAAACACTCCGGAGCCTTGATATCTTCAAGATTGATGCCGCCGAAGCTGGCACCGAGAAAGCGAACGGCGTCGACAAACTCGTCCACGTCCTCCGTCGAGACCTCCAGATCGATCCCATCGATGTCGGCGAAGCGTTTGAACAGCGCGACCTTCCCCTCCATCACCGGCTTCGACGCCAGCGCACCGAGGTTGCCGAGACCGAGCACCGCAGTACCATTGGAGATCACCGCGACCATGTTGCCGCGGGTGGTGTAGTCGTAGGCACGCTGAGGGTCGCGCGCGATTTGCAGGCAGGGCTCGGCGACGCCGGGCGAATAGGCGAGCGAGAGATCGCGCGCGGTGGTGAGCGGCTTGCTGATCCGTGTCTCGAGCTTGCCCGGTCGCCCCATCGCGTGCAGCGCCAAAGCCTCTTCCGCGGAGATATGCGCCGTCCGCTGGTCGATGGTGCCGTCGGCCATCACCGTTCCTCCCCTGCCTCCCCTATCATGACGATGCGGGCGAGCAGCGCAAAGCCCGCCCTTCGCAGTCGCGGCAAAGGCGGCTAAAGGGGATCTATGGAGATGCCGAAGAGCACGACCCCCGCGCTCAGCCAATGGTTCGCCATCAAGGCTCGAAATCCGGACGCGCTGGTCTTCTTCCGCATGGGCGACTTCTACGAGCTGTTCTTTGCCGATGCCGAAGCGGCCGCGGCGGCGCTCGACATTGCTCTGACGCACCGCGGCGTGCACGAGGGCCAGCCGGTGCCGATGTGCGGCGTGCCGGCCGCCGCCGCGGATCTCTACCTCGCCCGATTGATTCGCCGCGGCTTCCGGGTGGCGGTGGCCGAACAACTGGAACGAGCCGCGGACCGCCGGCCCGGAGCGCCGATCCGGCGCGACCTGGTTCGCCTGGTGACGCCCGGGACCTTGACGGAGGAGGCTCTGCTCGAGCCCGCCCGACCCAATCTTCTGCTCGCATTGGCATCCCGGAAGGAGAGCCTCGGCGCGGCCTGGCTCGAGATCTCGACCGGTCTTTTCGAGACCGAAGCAGTGGCGCCGGAGATGCTTCCGGCACTGCTTGGCCGGCTTGATCCCGCGGAAATTCTTGCCCCCGCCACGTTGCCGCTGGGCGAGTTCTCGGCACGGCGGGCGCCTTTCTACACCGCCCCGCCAGCCGATGCCGCGCGGGCGCAGCTTGCAGAAGCCTTCGCGGTCGGAAGCGTGGATGCCTTCGGCACATTTACGGAAGCCGAGACCGTCGCGGCAGCAGCAGCACTTGGTTATGTGCGGGCGACGCAGGGCGGAATCCTGCCAAAACTTTCGCCACCCGCCGCGCAGGGCAGCGCAGCCATCATGGCCATGGACGCTGCCACCCGCAGCAACCTGGAGATTCTGCGCACCCGCGACGGACGGACCGAGCATACCCTCGCCTGGGCGGTCGATCGTACGCTGACCGCTTCGGGTGCGCGGGCATTGGCGCGGCGGCTGTCCGCTCCACTCACCGACCCCGCCACGATTGCCGCCCGGCAGGACGCGTGGTCGTGGCTGCTCACGGTCCCTGCGGTAGCGGCCGGTCTGCGGAGTGTCCTCCGGGGGAGCCCCGACATGGTCCGGGCGCTTGGCCGGCTCTCGGTCGGGCGCGGCGGAGCGCGGGAGCTTGCCTCTCTGCGCGAGGGGCTCCGCGTGTCGCATCGCGCCGCGGCCCTTCTCGTTCCGCCGCTGCCGGCCTCTGTCGCGGCAGCGCGCGCGGTGCTCGGAGGAGGAGCCGATCTCGCGGCGAAACTCACGGCCGCGCTTGCCGATCGGGTGCCGGCGCGGGCCGATGAAGAGGGCGCGATCGCCCGGGGTTATGATGCGGAACTCGATGCCGAGCGGCAGCTTCGCGACGAAAGCCGGCGCGTCATCGCGGCACTCGAGCGGGACCTCGCGGGCCGGTTCGGCGTCGGCGGCCTGAAGATCCGCTACCACGCGCAACTTGGCTACATGATCGAGGCGCCGGCAGCCGCGGTCGAGCGGCTCAAGGCCGAACCCGGCCTTGTGCTCCGCCAGGGCATGGCGAACGGGGCACGTTTCTCCAATCCGGAACTTGCCGAGCTCGACCGGCGGATCAATGCGGCTGCGGAACAGGCACTCGCGCGCGAGCGGGCACTGATCAGCGAGCTGACAGAAGCGGCTCTTGGCGAAGCCGAGGCGATCGCAGCCGCCGCCGCAGCGCTGGCCGAACTCGACGTCGCGCAATCCGCGAGCCTGCTTGCGGAAGGCGGGCGGTGGTGCCGGCCGCTGGTCACGCGCGGGGCGGATTTTCAGATCCGTGCCGGCCGCCATCCCGTAGTCGAGGCGGCGCTCGGAACGGGTGCGTCCTTCGTGCCGAACGACTGCAATCTTGCACCCGAGCGGCGCGTGCTTCTGCTCACGGGCCCGAACATGGCCGGCAAGTCGACCTACCTTCGGCAAAACGCCCTGATTGCGGTTCTTGCGCAGGCGGCACTGCCGGTGCCGGCGGCGGCGGCCGAGATCGGCGCGATCGACCGGCTGTTTTCGCGCGTCGGCGCGGCCGACGACATCGCGCGGGGCCAGAGCACCTTCATGGTGGAAATGACCGAGACGGCAGCGATCCTTCGCCAGGCCGGCCCGGAAAGCCTGGTTGTGGTGGATGAGATCGGCCGCGGCACCGCTACGCTCGATGGCCTCGCGATCGCCTGGGCGGTGCTCGAGGCGCTGCATTCGGGGCTGCGTTGCCGAACTATCTTCGCCACGCACTTCCATGAATTGGCTCGACTTTCCACCGAGTTGCCGCGGCTTTGCCCACACACGATGCGAGTCAAGGAATGGCAAGGGAGCGTGGTGTTCCTGCACGAGGTCGCGGCAGGCGCGGCCGGGCGCAGTTTCGGCGTTGCGGTGGCCAAGCTCGCCGGGGTCCCGAAGCCGGTGGTGGCACGGGCAGCTTCACTGCTCGCGAGCCTGGAGGAGCGCGGTGCGGGGCTGACGGCGCCCGCCGAACTGCCGCTCTTTGCCGCAGCACGACCGGCGACCGCCGCCGAGCCGGATCCTCTGCACGCGGCGATTGCCGATCTCGATCTTGATGCCTTGTCGCCACGCGAGGCGCTTGAGATTCTTTATCGACTCAAGGCGCTCCTTCCTGTTCCCGTCGGCGAGGAGCGGCTAGCATCCAGAGAATGCTGATAACTCCATCCCTGCCCGCCGAACCGGAGGCCGCGACAGCCGCGCTCGCCGAAACGATGGGCGAACTCGGCGAACGGCTTGGCGAGATCAAACGTGATCAGGCGCTGGGCGCATTTCGCCGCCACTTCGCCAGAGTTCAATCCGCGGTGGAGGAGCGGTTTGAGCGGGGCGATCTCGGGGGGTTCGCGGCCGCCAAGCTGCTGGCAATGCTGACCGACGGGCTGATCCGCACGATCTACGCCTATGCGCTGGCGCGCTCGGGCGCCGAGCTCGATCAGCCGCTCGCGCTGGTGGCCACGGGCGGCTTCGGACGCGGGGTGCTCGCCCCATCCAGCGACATCGATCTCCTGTTCCTGAGCGGCGACGAGCCTAGCGGACCCACCCGCCATGTCGTGGAATTCCTGCTCTACCTGCTTTGGGATCTCGGCCTCAAAGTGGGCCACGCCACCCGGTCGATCGACGATTGTCTCACCGTCGCGGGGGCGGACCTTTCGGTGCGCACCGCCCTGCTCGACGCGCGCCTGCTCGAAGGAGACGAGAGCCTCTTTGCAGGATTTACCGCACGCTTTCGCGCGGAATGTCTGGCCGGCTCGCTCAGCGCCTTCCTCGCCGGCAAGGCGGCGGAGCGTGCGGCCCGACATCAGCGCTATGGCGAGAGCCCGTTTCTGGTCGAGCCGAACATCAAGGACGGCCGCGGCGGACTGCGCGACCTGCAGACCCTCTACTGGATGGCGAAGGCCGCGTTCAACGTGCCGGACTTAAGCGCGCTCGGCAGCATTCCGGTGGAGGGCGGAATGCTCTCGGCCTTCGAGGAACGTCGCTTCCAACGCTCGCTTGATTTCCTTTGGTCCGTGCGCCTGCATCTGCACTACATCACCGGGCGTGCCGAGGAGCGGCTCACCTTCGACCTGCAGCCGGTGATCGGCGCGCGCATGGGCTATACAAGGCATCGCCGCCAGGACGGCGTGGAGCGGTTCATGCGCCACTATTTCCTGACGGCGCGCGATGTCACCCGGCTCACCCGCCTGCTCGAGCCTGCCATATTGCGGGCCGCTCTCGGCCCGCCGGCGGTGACGGGAGGCGCCACCGACGCCGCGCTCGAGGCGGAAGGCTTCATGCTCGAGGAAGGCAAGCTCACCGTGCGGGCGGACGCGAATTTCGCGGCTGCACCGCTTGGCATGCTGCGCCTGCTGCAGATTGCGCGCGACCGCGCGCTCGAGCTCCATCCCCTGGGGCTTCGCGCATTGATTCGCAACGAACGGCACGCCGTCGCCTTGCGCGGGGATGCCGGCGCAGCCGCCATCCTGCTCGACCTGCTTTGCGGGCGGGACGCCGAGCATAACCGCGCCGATGGGGCGCGCTGGTTCACGATCCTGAACGAGACGGGAATTCTCGGCCGGCTCCTGCCCGACTGGGCACGTATCGTGGGGCAGATGCAGTTCGATACGTACCACGTCTTCACCGTGGATGAGCACACGATCGAATCGATTCGTGTTCTGAACACGCTCGAGCGAGGCGATCTTGCCGAAATCGCCCCGGTTGCCTCGGGACTGATGGACCAGCTCCAGTCGCGCCGGGCGCTCTACGTTGCGATGCTGCTGCACGACATCGCCAAGGGGCGAGGCGGCGATCATTCCGAGATCGGCGCCGGGATTGCGCTCACGGCAGGTCCCGCGCTTGGCCTCTCCGCCGAAGAAACGGAGATGGTTTCGTGGCTCGTGCTGCATCATCTGCTGCTGAGCCAGACCGCCTTCAAGCGCGACATCGACGACCCGAAAACGATCCTCGATCTCGCCGACATCATCCAGTCCCCGGAGCGGCTGCGGCTGCTCCTGATCCTCACGGTTGCCGATATGCGCGCGGTATCGGCGAAAGTCTGGAATGCGTGGAAGGCTACGCTGCTGCGCGAGCTCTACGTACGGGTGGCCGAGGTGCTCGCCGGCGGCCTGGCGACCACCGAGCGGGATACCCGCGTTGCCAGGGCCCGGCGCGCGACGGCCGCCCTGCTTGGCGATTGGCCGGAGGCGGAGGTGCAGAAATTCCTGGCGCTCGGCTATCCCAGCTACTGGCTCGCCTTCGATCCCGCGACCCACACCCGACATGCGCGAATGGTGCGGGAGGCCGAAGGCCGCGGCGCGCCGCTCACCGTGGAGGCTCAGGTGCTGCCGGCACGCGCGGTCACCGAGGTCACGGTGTATACGGCCGATCACGCCGGCCTCTTCAGCCGCATCGCCGGCGCGCTCGCCGTGGCCGGCGCATCGATAGTCGATGCGCGAATCCACACCATGACCAACGGCATGGCGCTCGATACGTTCTGGATCCAGGATGCAGCCGGCGGCGCCTTCGATGCGCCGCACCGTCTGGCGCGGCTTTCCGTACTGGTCGACCAGGCGCTCTCGGGACGCCTGAAATTCGCCGCCGAAATTCGCAAGGTCACGAGCGCTCTGCTTGGCCGGCGCATGCGCGCGATCCATGTCCCGGCGCGCGTGGTGATCGATGACCGTGCCTCGAACACGTACACCGTGATCGAGGTGAACGGGCGCGACCGACCGGGCTTTCTGCACGATGTCACCGCGGCAATCAGCGCTCAGGGCCTCACCATTGCCTCGGCCCATGTCAGCACCTACGGCGTGCGCGCCGTCGATGTTTTTTATGTCAAGGATATGTTCGGACTAAAGATCACGAACGAGCAGAAGCTTGCGCAACTGCGCGCCTGCTTGCTCGCGGCAATCGCTCCCCCGGTCGCACCTGGCGCGGAGAGCCTGCCACAGGCGCCGCGGCGCCGGCGAGCCCGCAGCGCGGCATAGAGAGAGCCCGGTCCGTCTGCCGCCTTACGCCTGGGCGGATGTCGCGCGCGGCATGCCGATCGGCGGCACCTCTTCCGTCATGCCCGCCAACACTTCGGCGATATGCCGCACCTTCACCTCGCTTCCCTCGCGCGAAAGCCTTCCCGCCATGTTGAGCAGGCATCCGAGGTCGCCTGCCAGCAGAGTATCGGCTCCGGTAGCGACGATGTCCTTGGTCTTGTCGGCGACCATACGCACCGAGATTTCCGGATATTTCACGCAGAAAGTGCCACCGAATCCGCAACAAACCTCGGGCTCGGCCATTTCCTTGAGAGTGAGCCCCTCGACGGCCGCGAGCAGCCTGCGGGGCTGGTGCTTGATGCCAAGCTCGCGCAGGCCGGAGCAGGCATCGTGATAGGTCGTCGTTCCCTGGTAGCGTGCCGGCACATCCGCAATCGCCATAACATCGGTGAGGAAGCTCACGAGCTCATACGTTCGATCGGCGAGGGATGCGGCCCGCGCGCGGAGATTCGGATCGTCGTCGAACAGGTGCGGCAGATGGTGCCTGAGCATTCCACCGCACGAGCCGGACGGCACCACGACATATTCGTAGCCACCGAACGTATCGAGGATGCCACGGCAAATCTCGCGCGTGGTCGCGAGGTCGCCCGAATTGTAGGCGGGCTGACCGCAGCAGGTCTGAGCGCGCGGCACCTCGACCCTGCAGCCCGCCTGCTCGAGGAGGCGGATCGCGGCGAAGCCGATCGTCGGACGATGGAAGTCCACGAGGCAAGTGACGAACAGCGCGACGCGCGGGCGAACTTCCGGCATGGCACGATCCTCCAGAGTGGACCCGGGCGGGGTCCAGGCGTCATGATTTGGCGGGCGGCCTGGGCAGCAGCACGTAGGCTTGGCCGCGCTGGTTCATCCGTCCTGCCTCAGCCTCGGCGTCTCTGCCCCAGCCAAAGAAGATGTCGGCACGGAGCGGGGTTGTGATTGCCCCGCCGATATCCTCGGCGACCATCAAACGCGTGAGCGCCTTGCCGGTCACCGGGTTCGTAGTCGCGACCCACATGGGCGCGCCGAGCGGGATATACTTCCGGTCTACGGCGACCGCCCGGCCCGGTGCCAGTGGCACGCCGAGCGCTCCGGGCGGCCCCATATCGGCCGGGACGCCATAAAGGACCCGGAAGAAAACGTAGGACGGATTTTCATCCATGACGGCCTGAGCCTGGCCGGGATGCGCCTTGAGCCAGGCGACGATTGCCTGCAGCGTGATCGCGTTCTTCGGGATCGCTCCACGATCGGCGAGAATACGGCCGATCGGCACATAGGGCTGACCGTTTTCCCCGTCGTAGCCGACACGAACCAGTTCAGCATCCGGCAGACGGATTCGCCCGGCTCCCTCGATTTCCAGGACGAGCGCATCCACCGGGTCGGCAAGCCAGACGATCGCGAGATGCTGGCCCTGAAGCGCACCCGCGGCGATTTCGGAGCGCGTGAAATAGGGCAAGAGACGGCCATTCTCCACCCGCCCGGCGATCAGCGTCCCGGCGAGATCTGGCCGGAAATTTCCAAGGTCGGCCTGGACGAGATCGGGTGGCCGGCGATAGAGCGGAGTGTCGTAGTACGAACTCTGTTGCAGGGATCCTTGCACCTCCGGCTCGAAATAGCCCGTGAACCGCACCGAACTATCGCCATTCGCACTCACTTCGTAGGCCTGAAGATAGCGCGACAGAAAGGCCCGCGCAGCCGCCGGGTCGGCGGGAGGCACCGCTCGCGCGGCAGTGCAGGCAGGGTCCCAGAGCCCAGCCTTCCCGCCGAGCGACCCCGCAAGCCCGGTGCCGCCGAGCGTCTGATCCGCCGGCAAGGTCAGCAGCCGGCCGCAGGTGGTCCGGAACGCGGCGAACCCGGCGTCGATCCGATCACTCGTCCAACCGGGAAGCTCCGCCATCGCCACCGGCTGCAGGCCCATGGCAGGTGATTGCCCTGGCAGGGGCCGGAGGGCACACCCGGCGAGCGCGAGACCAAGCGAAAAGAGCGCCGCCGGGCCGAGGCGGCATCTCACGCGCTGCGCGCGCCGACCAGTCGCCAGGTTGGATCTTGGGTGGCAAGATCTCGCTCGAAGGTCCAGAGATCATTGATCTCCGTCACCCCTTCCGTACCCGCGGCCGGCTGTCCATCCCGGCCTACCGTGACGTTCACCTGGTCGGACGCAAAGCGGACGGTGATCCGGGCCGTGGTGCCGGCAAGCTCGGCATTTTCGATCGTGGCAGAATTAATGCTGCGGATCTCGGTCTTCTGCGTCTCGCCCCGGCTTTCCCGTTCCGCGATTGCCGTGTCGAAGGTACGATAGGTCTCCTCCGAAAGCAGCGGCCGCAGCGCCGTGCGGTCGCCCGCGGCGAAGGCTGCGACAATGAGACGGAAGGCGGCCTCGGCGCCGGCGAGGAAATGGCGAGGATCAAATGCCCGATCCACTCCCCGCAAACGGGCGAGTGCCGCGCCGACCGGGCTGGCCGGGTCCGGCAGCGGACGCGACGGGACCGGGGGCGCGGCTTCGACGCGGCCTTCGATCACCGGAGCGGCGCGAACCCCGGGGGCAGGAGCATGCGGATCGAGCGGCGGCCGCTCAAAGCCGGTGCGGCGGCCGAGCACGCTGCGCAGCCGGAGCACAAGAAACGCGGCGATCAGGCCGAACAGCACGAGGTCGATCGGGAACCCACCCTGGCCCATGAAGCTTCTCCTTACCGGCCTCACATAAGCGGACGCCGTGCCGGAGACAATAAAATCGCGGCCACGAAGCGGCGGTTGCCGTCGTCGTCAGGGACGATTAGAGCAGGGCCGGAGAGCAGGACTATGGCCATTCTCCCGTTTGGAAGCCGTCTCGGAAGTGCCTGGACCGCATCCCGAACAGGGCTGGCCGCGCCAAAGGCCCGAGACGCACGATGATCCTGCTCCGCCATGGCGAGAGCGAATTCAACCGCCACTTCTCCGCTACCAAACGTGATCCCGGGATTTGCGACCCCGCGCTCACCGAGCGCGGTCGTGCTCAGATCGAGGCGGCCGCAGCGGCGCTTGGGGAGCTGCCGATCACGCGGATCATCGTCTCGCCCTATACCCGCGCTCTCGAGACGGCCGGCCGGCTCGCCGAGCTGCTCGACGTGCCGGTGGCGGTGCATCCCCTGGTGCGCGAGCGGTTTGCTTTCACCTGCGACATCGGCTCCCCGCGCGCCGAACTCCAGCGGCGCTGGCCGGAGCAT
>Ga0335075_10016659_pt1 | contig 10959 bp, 10 predicted proteins | sample Lox_Sample_24_FD_206723 | JGI IMG/M metagenome (GOLD analysis project Ga0335075, IMG submission 206723) | Soil microbial communities from Loxahatchee National Wildlife Refuge, Florida, United States - Lox_Sample_2.4 | ecosystem: Environmental > Terrestrial > Soil > Wetlands | place: USA... | reverse complement strand
CGCGCCTTTGAACCCGGCCTCGCGCGCCCGCCGCAAGGCGGCGTCGCGCACCGGCCGATCCGTCGCGACGCCATTCGTCAGCGCATTGAGGCCGGACAATTCACGGCGGCCGCCGAAGCCTACCAGCGTCACGTTTTTGCTCTGGCCCGGTTCGAAGCGAACGGCCGTGCCGGCGGGAATATCAAGGCGCATGCCGAACGCGCCGGCGCGGTCGAAGTCGAGCGCCTTGTTGACTTCGAAGAAATGATAATGCGAACCGACTTGAACCGGGCGATCACCGGTATTCGTTACCGCAAGCGTAGTCCGCGGCCGGCCGGCGGAAAGCTCGATTTCGCCGTCGGCGGCGAGGACCACGCCGGGCTCGAGCGTATCGGCCGGGGCGCCGGCGTCGGGCCGGATCGGCTCATGCACGGTGACGAGCTTCGTGCCGTCGGGGAATACGCCTTCCACCTGCAGGATCGGCAGCATGGCGGCGACGCCGGCCATTACGTCGCCCGTGGTCAGGATGGTCGAGCCAAACGACATCAGATCGGCAACGCTGCGCCCCTCGCGCGCGCCTTCGAGGATTTCGTCGGCAATGATTGCGACCGCCTCGGGATGATTGAGCTTGAGCCCCTTGGCACGGCGCTTTCTCGCCAGCTCGGCCGCAGAAAAAATGGTGAGACGTTCCAGCTCGGTCGGCGTGAGCAGCATGTGCCCCCCTTTTAACTTGCAAACAGACGCAAATGCGCGCGCGCGTGACGCGACGCGATAGCGTCCACCCACGGCATGAAACTTTCGACCTCGGCAGTTGGCGCAACCGGCGTCGACAAGTCCGCGACCATTGCCAAGGTCGCGGCGAGCACGGATTGCGCTTCGACCGCACCAATGCGGCCCAGCCGGACCGCGGCCGTGATAAGCCCTGCCGCCGTCGCATAGCCGGACATCGCGACCGCCGCCTCCTCGCTTATGCCGCGCGCCCGCCAGACACAGCCCTGTACGACGGGCAAATGGCCGTGAGCTTTGCCTAAGTCGATCAGCGTTCGCAACTCCCGCGCGCCGGGCGTCGCCAATCGCGCGTGCGCCGCGAGGAGTGCGTTGCCATTGCGTTTCGATCCGACGCGGAGCGGCTCGGCGAGCGTCGCCGCTTCGACGGAACGATCGATGCCCGCAACGCGATCGAAATCGATATTCGCCCGATGGGTCAGGGCGACAGCGACGCGGTCCGAAGTCGCCCAGCGGTGGCGCAAGAACATCGCAACGATGTCCTGCAATCCGCGGCAGTCGAGCGGGGCATTGACGGCAGCAAGCCCCTCAATCCCGTTGGAGAACGCGAAGCTGCCGCTGGGAAAGGCAGAATCTGAATGTTGCAGGATCGTGAGGAGATCGATCAAGAGAGGGCCTCGTCGACGTCTGCGAGCGAGGAGATGACACGGCGTTGCCCGATCAATCCGGCCAAACGAGCGAGATAGTCTTCCATCGGCGCCTCCATGGCGACCATAAGAGCCTCGTCGTCAAAGCGCACGCGCCAGTGCAGATTGCCCGCGTGGTAGCCAAGTTCGATTGCATCGGCTATGGCGCGCGGCTGCAGCCGCAACCAGCGCTCGCGCGCCACACGAACCACCACGGCGCGATCGGGTTCGAGCACGAGCACCGCGCCATCGAATAGCTGCTGATTGCGCGGCAACACAACCGCCACTTCCGTGCCGCCTTGTGTAACCGCCCTGAAGCGACGCCGAGAAACATCCGCCACCGGCACCGTCAGGAGATCGACAGCACCGAGGTGTTCTAGTTCGTGGAGTTGCTCGGCAAGCGCCGGATCAAGGCGGCTACCGAGCACACGGTCGATCCGCAGCATGATCGCTAACTCCCGGTTTGGTGCGCTCGGTGCCTGGCAACCTGTTGGAAAAGTGAAACCGTCGCCGCGCTGTCGGTTCCCTCTGCCCTCGCCGCCGCGCAATCACAACGGCAAAGGCGAAGCGCTAACGACGATGATCCCCGGTAATTTCTTACTTGTCAAACCACTGTCCTAAAACGAAAAGCGAACGCGCCGCTAAGCCTCGCGCGGGTAGATGATGATCGAAAGATACTGCATGGGGACCTCGACGAGGTCCTGCGGGCCGTGGCGCGCGGCGGCGTCGAAGAACAAGGCGTCGCCGGGCTCCATCAGGTAGGTGCGGTCGCCGTGCCGGTAACGGACCTTGCCGGAGAGCATGTAGATGAACTCGACGCCGGCATGGCGGAAATGGGTATAAGGAACCGCATCTTCGGCCAGTGTGATCAGATACGGCTCGACACCGATCGCGCCGCGCAGCGAATGGCCCAGGAGATCGTAGAGGTGTCCGGCCTTGGTACCGCGGCGCTCAATGCGCACCCCGGCGCCCGCTTTCACGAACGAGCAGTCCTGCCGCTCGTCAGTTTCGGCAAACAGCCGCGTGATCGGGACATTGAGCGCCTTGGCGAGGGCGTCCAGCGTCCCGAGCGACGGAGAGATGCTGCCGTTCTCGATCTTTGAGAGCATGCCAGCAGAAATTCCCGCCGCCGCGCCCAGCTCCGTGACGGTCAGGTCGATTGCCTTGCGCAGCCGCCGCACTTCCAAGCCGATGCTGGCCTCGAGCGGCCGGACCGAGAGTTCGCTGGGCGCTGCAGAGCCGGTTCGAAGATCGACGTCCAAGTCCGGCTCGTTGTGCGGGCGCACAAGCTTGGCCCGCACTCGCACCGCCGGGTGACGCTGTTTCGGTTCGGTTCGCGGCGCCATTTTTCGCCTCTGCAGTTTTCCGATTGCGGCTGTCGGGGGGTACGCGCGGAGGATAAGACGGGCCGATTCCCGGCTGCATGCCTGCCGCACCTATATCATTGTCTTTCTAAGAGAAAAAATACGCACGTATACCGACGGGGCTTCGCCGCCAGCTCCTGCCCCGGCCAATGTTGTCGGTGCTTTCATCGGCGACGCAACGTTGCCGGGTGTGAACATCGGATTTCCGGCGAGAAGCAATGGAAATGGGAGGCTTGGGCCTGCCTTCGGCAAGGAACCGCCCTACCGGCGACACACGGGGTCTCGTAAGTATTTTCCTACAGAGAAAAAAAGATGCGTGATGGTTGACACAACCGTGGGCTGGAGTACATCGTGACCCCGGTCATCAGCCTCGATGCAGGAGGTTTCGGCCATGTGCGGCATCGTCGGACTTTTTCTGAAGGACCACACGCTCGAGTCGCAGTTCGGTTCACTGCTCGCCGGCATGTTGGGCACAATGTGCGACCGCGGACCGGACTCTGCCGGCTTCGCCGTTTACGGCACGGCGGCGTCGGGCTCGATCAAGCTGACCGTCCGGGGGCCGCGGGACTACGACTATGAGGCCGTCATCCGCCGCCTTCGGGAAAACGGACGATCGCTACCCTACGTTGTGCGCGATACCCACCTTGTGCTCACCGTGCCGGAGACCGAGGAAACCGCAGTGCGCGCGAAGATCGCCGCCATACCCGAACTTACCGTCGTCGGCAGCGGCCGACGTATGGAGATTTTCAAGGACGTCGGCAGACCGGACCGTGTCGCCGCGCGGTTCGGCCTCGATACCATGGCGGGTACGCACGGCATCGGGCACACCCGGATGGCGACTGAATCCGCGGTGACCACCGACGGCGCGCACCCCTTCACGACCGGAGCCGATCAATGCCTCGTGCATAACGGCTCGTTGTCGAACCACAATGCATTGCGCCGCCAACTGATCAGAGAGGGGCTCTCTTTTCAGACCGAGAACGATACCGAGGTTGCGGCCGGTTACATGAGCTGGCGGATGCGCGAAGGCGATTCGCTCAAGCAGACCCTGAATTCTTCGCTCACCGCCCTCGATGGCTTCTACACCTTCGTGGTCGGCACGGAATTTGGTTTCGGGGTATTGCGTGACCCGATCGCGTGCAAACCTGCCGTCATGGCGGAAACCGATCGCTGGGTCGCGTTCGGCACCGAGTATCGCGCGCTAGTGGACCTACCCGGCATCGATACCGCCACGGTCTGGGAGCCGGTCCCGGCGAAGGCATATTTGTGGGAGCGGCCCTGATGCGAACGGTCGATCTCGCGCAGAGCTCGCTTCGGGAACTCAACGCGGCGCTCCATCGCCTTCCGGCCGACACCAACGAAACCCATTGGCGCGTGCTCAATCCGCGCGGACAACACGCGATCGCCGCCGGCATCGACGCCTCGATTACTGTCGAGATCGAAGGCCATGTCGGCTATTACTGCGCGGGCATGAATAAGGCAGCGACAGTCGTCCTCAACGGCAATGCCGGCCAGGGCGTCGCCGAGAACATGATGTCCGGGCTGGTCCATGTGAAGGGTGACGCTTCGCAAGCCGCGGGAGCGACCGGCCGCGGCGGTCTCCTGGTCGTCGACGGCAATGCATCGGCGCGATGCGGCATCTGCATGAAGGGGATCGATATCGTCGTCAAAGGGTCGGTCGGGCATCTCTCCGCGTTCATGGGGCAGGCTGGCAATCTGGTCGTGCTCGGGGACGCGGGAGAGGCGCTTGGCGATTCGATTTACGAAGCGCGGCTGTTCGTTCGCGGCAGCGTCGAGAGCCTCGGCGCCGATTGCATCGAGAAGCGGCTCGATGAACAGCATAAGGCCGAGTTGGCGCAGTTGCTCGAAGCGGCAGGAATCAACGGTGCGGTCGACCCAGGCTCGTTCCGCCTCTACGGTTCCGCGCGCAAGCTATACCATTTCCACATCGACAATATCGGATCTTACTGATGGAGCCGCCGGATCGCTGGATGCATACGCCGCCGCGACCGTCGGCAACCTTCGACGAATTCGCGCTCGCGGAAATTCGGCGCGCTGCCGCCACCGGAATCTATGATATTCGCGGGTTTGGCGCCAAACGCAAGCTGCCGCATTTCGACGATCTTTTGTTTCTCGGCGCTTCGGTCAGTCGCTATCCGCTCGAAGGCTATCGCGAGACATGCGCGACGGATGTGACGATCGGCACCCGGTTTGCAAAGAAGCCGATCGGGCTGAAGATTCCGATCACGATCGCCGGGATGAGCTTCGGCTCGCTGTCGGCCCCCGCCAAAGAGGCCTTGGGGCGCGGCGCGACCGCGATGGGGACGTCGACCACGACCGGCGACGGCGGCATGACGCCCGAGGAGCGTGAGCATTCAAGCATCCTGGTCTACCAGCTGCTGCCGTCGCGTTACGGCATGAACCCGGACGATCTGCGCAAGGCGGACGCAATCGAGGTGGTGATCGGCCAAGGCGCCAAGCCCGGCGGCGGCGGCATGCTACTGGGACAGAAGATCTCCAAACGCGTCGCCGAAATGCGCACGCTGCCGGAAGGCATCGACCAACGCTCTGCCTCCCGGCATCCCGACTGGACCGGACCGGACGACCTGGAGATCAAGCTGCACGAACTGCGCGAAATCACGGATTGGGAGAAGCCGATCTACATCAAGATCGGCGCGTCGCGTCCCCAATACGACATACCGCTCGCGGTCAAGGCCGGCGCCGATGCTATCGTGCTGGATGGCATGCAGGGCGGCACGGCCGCGACCCAAGAGGTCTTCATCGAGCACGTCGGCATACCGACGCTCGCGGCCATCCCTCCTGCCGTTCGCGCGCTGCAGGATCTTGGCATGCATCGCAAAGTGCAGCTTATCGTATCGGGCGGCGTGCGTAGCGGCGCCGACGTCGCCAAATGTCTCGCGCTCGGCGCCGATGCGGTGTCGATCGGCACGGCGGCCTTGATCGCGATCGGCGACAACGATCCGCGCTATGAAAGCGAATACCGCGCGCTGGGCACCAGGGCCGGATGTTACGACGACTGGCACGAGGGCCGCGATCCCGCGGGCATAACGACCCAAGACGAGATGCTGGCGCGCCGGCTCGACCCGGCGACTGCCGGACGCAGGCTCGCGAACTATCTCGCCGTATTGACGCTCGAAACGCAGACCATCGCCCGCGCCTGCGGCAAGTCGCACGTTCACAATCTGGAGCCGGAAGACCTTGTCGCTCTCACGATCGAAGCTGCGGCAATGGCGCGGGTTCCGCTTGCAGGAACCGGCTGGATTCCGGGTGCAAAGACCGGCTTCTGACAGGACCTTCGGCGCCGATCACGACGCAGCTTAAAGCCGGGACGGCAAGGGGAAAGGGTGCAGTTCATGGCAAGACTTAGCGCGTACGCGAAAGAAAAAGGCGTCAAATATTTTCTGGTTTCATTCGTCGATCTGTTCGGCACAATGCGCGCCAAGATCGTGCCGGCTACGGCGATCGACACGATCGCCAAATCGGGAGCGGGCTTTGCCGGGTTTGCAGTCTGGTTCGACATGACGCCGGCGCACCCGGACATTCTCGTCATGGCGGACGCGGACAGCGCCGTTCAACTGCCGTGGAAACCGGAAGTCGCCTGGGTAACCGGTGATCTGATGATGGGCGGCAAGCCGGTTGCGCAGAATCCCCGGCAGATCCTCAAGCGCGTGATCAAACAGGCGGAAGAAGGTGGTTTTGAACTCAAATCCGGAGTCGAATGCGAATACTTTTTGACCCAACCGGACGGCAAGGCGATTTCCGACGAAGCCGATGTCCAGGCCAAGCCGTGCTACGATCAGCAAGCGCTCATGCGCCGCTATGACGTCATCTCCGACATTTGCGACAGCATGATCGCGCTCGGTTGGCAACCCTACCAGAATGATCATGAGGACGCCAACGGCCAGTTCGAGATGAATTGGGAATACGACTCCGCGCTGAAGACCGCGGACCGGCATGCCTTCTTCAAATACATGGTCAAATCGATCGCGGAGAAACATGGATTGCGGGCGACCTTCATGCCGAAGCCGTTCCCGCATCTCACCGGCAATGGTTGCCACGCACACCTGTCGCTGTGGTCGACCAAGACCGGGAAGAATCTCTTCGAAGATGCAAATGGTGAGCTCGGCTTGTCGTCGCTCGCCTACAATTTTCTCGGCGGTATCATAAATGCAGCCGATGCGATGGCGGCCATCACCAATCCGACGGTGAACTCCTATAAGCGCCTCAACGCGCCCCCGACAACGTCGGGCGCGACCTGGTCCCCGAACACCATCACCTACGCCGGCAACAACCGCACGCACATGATCCGTATTCCCGACGCGGGCCGATTTGAACTCCGCCTTGCCGACGGCGCCGCCAACCCGTATCTGCTGCAGGCGGCGCTGCTCGTCGCCGGACTCGACGGCATCAAGAACAAGCGCGATCCGGGCAAACGTCTCGACATCGACATGTATGCGGAAGGGCACACGGTGACGAACGCGCGGCGCTTGCCACTCAACCTTCTCGACGCCTTACGGGCATTCGATCAATCGACGGTCCTGCGCGAAGGACTCGGTGATGAGTTCTCCAGCGCTTATCTCAAGCTCAAGTACGACGACTGGAACAAATACGCACGCCACCTGACCGAATGGGAGCGCGAGACGACGCTGGATTGCTGAGCGTCGCAAGGCCCTGCCTGGGCGTTGCAAGGCCTTGCTTGAGCGTCGCAAAGCTCTGTCTGACGATTCACGGATGCGTTCGAGGAATGGCGTGCCGTTTGCCGGTATGGGCGGCGATCAATGGTCCGCCGCCGCCCGGGGATCAGCCGTATCCCGGTTGCGGGGCGCCAATACGCTCATCTATCAATCGGAGGGTCGGTTCCACAGCGACTTCGTGCAGGCCGCGCGGCGCTTGAGATGAAAACAAACCGCTAGAAGGAACGACACTAAATCGTGCTTTGATGTCAAATCATGCAAATGGGAGAAAACGAAAGAAAACAGTCGCCGGCCTTGTGCCGTTCAACCGCCATTAGCCCGCTTCCGTCAGTGTCTTGCTTTTGGGCGCATTCGCTCCGGTTGGTCGACGCGGTTTGACGCCGCCTGTCGTATTCGGTCGAACCGAAGCGGGCAACTGCCTCGTCTGATGTTCTCCCCACGCCAGCACGACTGCGAAAGCGACGAAGGCGAAGATTATTGTGGCAAGCATCAACACGTCGGTGATCGGCATGGCTCCCTCCATTTATTATCATGATGAGGGCAAAACCGTCGATCCGCTTTGACATGGATCAAACGAAGAGCGCGGCTTTTGCTCTTGGCGCGCCGCAACGTCCGGTCATAGGCGGCAGCGCCGCATGCCCTAAATGCGGTCACGCGGTCCAACAATGCGCGCGGATTGCACGGATCGACAAAGAAGGTATCGACAACGGCCATTGCCGCGGCGAGCGAAACGAAGCGATCGATGCGCTTTACCAACCGGGAACGATTTGGCGCAAGCACCGCACGAGCGCCGCTTGCGGGCGGAAAACTCCTCGCCGTCGTTCCGCCGCTAATCGTGATGAGAGGGGACGCGCACTGGTTGCATTGCGTCCTGCAATTCGAGCCACATGGCGTTGAGCACCGCGAAGGTGCACGCGAATCCGACTCCAAGAAGCCAGGTAAAATACCACATGGAAGCGCTCCCGTTCTTTCAGTAAATCGACTTGCTGTTTTCCGCCACCCACTCCGCCGTGACTCGGCCGCGAATGACTCGATAGACCCACGCCGTATAGGCAAGCACGACTGGCAGGAACACGACTGTGACGATCAACATGATAAGAAGGGTGTTGCGGCTCGACGACGCGTCAAACACCGTCAGACTCATGTCGGGGTCGAGCGAGGACGGCAGCAGGAAGGGAAAGGTGCTGACGCCCGCGGTCGCGACTACGCCGGCGACGGTGAAACCGGTGGCCGCGAACGCCAATCCGGGGCGGCGCAGATGCACGAGCAAAATAGCGAGTGGAGCGCCGATATAGACCAGCAACGGCGCCACGATCATCCACGGATAGCGACCGTAGTTGAGAACCCAGCCGCCGCCGGTTGCGACATGCTTCAGCGTGGGATTCGAGGGACCGTTGCCGCCGAGGCTTTGCGTCACCGAATAGCCGTCGAGCCCGAACGCCACCCAAATTCCGCCAACACTGAACAAAACAATCAACGCCAGCGCCGCCCACGTGGCGTAGCGAACGGCGCGGCCCGCCACCGGTTGACCGGCTTTGAGTGCCAAATAAGCGCCGCCATGCAGCGTCAGCATTGCCAAACTGACCAAGCCGCAAAGCAGCGCAAAGGGGTTGAGCAATCCGAGCAGGCCGCCGTCATAGGTCAACCGCAGCGTGTCGTCGAAGCGAAAGGGCACCCCCACCAAAACATTGCCGACCGCCACGCCAAAGATCAGCGCCGGCACAAATCCGCCGATGAACAGCGCAGCGTCCCAAACGGCGCGCCAGCGCGGATCGGCTGCTTTGGAGCGGAACTTGAAACCGACCGGCCTCAAGATCAGAGCACATAGAACAAGGAACATTGCCAGATAGAAACCGGAGAACGCCACCGCATAGAGAAGCGGCCAAGCCGCAAAAATTGCGCCGCCGCCCAAAATTAACCAGACTTGATTGCCTTCCCAGACCGGACCGATGGTATTGATGGCGATCCGCCGCTCAGAATCTGTTCTGGCGACAAAGGGCAACAGCGCGCCGACACCAAGGTCAAATCCGTCCATCACAGCAAAGCCGATCAGCAGCGCGCCGAGCAGCAACCACCAGATCAGGCGAAGTGTCACATAATCAAGAGCCATGAGCGATCTCCAGATTGAAGAAAATTATTCGGCGGGAATCGCGGCGGGTCCGCCGCGCCGGGCGGACACTTGAGGCGTGGGCGGCGCGAATACGGCCGTAGGTCCAAGACGAACGGTCTTGACCATCAGATAAACGTCGACGATCGCCAGCGAAGAATAGAATACGATAAAGCCGATCAGCGTCGTCAGCACATTGCCTGCCGAGATGCTGGAGACTGCAAGAAAAGTCGGCAGCACACCTTCGATCACCCAAGGCTGCCGGCCGACCTCCGCCACGAACCAGCCAAGTTCGGCGGCGATCCACGGCAGCGGCAGAGCAAACAGCGCAACCCACAGGAAGGGACGTGAGCACGCAAGGACGCGCCGGCTTGCAAGCGCGAAGGCGGCGCCGAAGAGGGCGATGAAGAAGAAGCCGAGCCCCACCATGAAGCGAAAGCTCCAAAACAGCGGCGAGACCGGAGGCACGGTGGACCAGGCCGCCTGCGCAATCTCGGCATCGCTAGCGGCCAAAATGTCGGGGCGGATTTTCTTCAAGAGAAGCGCATAGCCGAGATCCGCAACATGGTCCTCGAGCTTGGTGCGGCTGGCTTGGTCGGTACGATCGCGCTTGAATGCTTCCAGCGCCGCATAAGCCAAAAGACCGGAGCGGATGCGACCTGTGGCGTGCGCCACCAGCTCCTTAATTCCCGGAACCTCCTTGTCGATCGAACGTGTCGCAATCAGTCCAAGCATCCAAGGAACGCGCACGGCATAATTGGTATGGTGCGTCTGCTCGTTTGGAATGCCGAAAATCGTGAACGAAGCCGGCGCCGATTCTGTGTCCCACGCAGCCTCGATGGCGGCGATCTTCATCTTCTGGTTCTCGCTCGCCGTGTAGCCGCTCTCGTCGCCCAATACGACGACAGAAAGGGCCGAAGCGAGGCCGAAGCTCGCCGCTACCGTCGCCGAACGCCTTGCGAGTTCCAGATGACTGCCGCGAAGCAGATAAAAGGCGCTGACCGCGAGAACAAAGACCGACCCTGTCACGTACCCCGCACTGACGGTATGCACGAACTTTGCTTGCGCTACCGGATTAAAGATCACGGCGAAGAAGTCGGTGACCTCCATACGCATCGTATCGGGGTTGAATCGAGCCCCCACGGGATACTGCATCCAACCGTTGGCGATCAGGATCCACAGCGCCGACAAATTCGAGCCCAGCGCCACCAGCCATGTCACGGCGAGATGCGCGACTTTGGAAAGCCTGTCCCATCCGAAGAAGAACAGGCCGATGAAGGTCGCCTCGAGAAAAAACGCCATGAGGCCTTCAATGGCAAGAGGAGCGCCGAATACGTCGCCGACATAGTGGCTGTAGTACGCCCAGTTCGTGCCGAACTGGA